>ENA-OQHK01000001-OQHK01000001.1-human-gut-metagenome-genome-assembly--contig:-NODE-1-length-113351-cov-3.334222_pt1 | contig 113351 bp, 110 predicted proteins | sample MGYA00242562_ERZ504715 | MGnify/ENA primary metagenome ERZ504715 (study PRJEB26092, sample SAMD00036445) | human gut metagenome | host: Homo sapiens | study: EMG produced TPA metagenomics assembly of...
AATGAGCTTGCAGGTACGCTCACAAAAATAACCTGTTCAAACGGTATGCTTTATGACATACCCGACAGCAATTTAATTGGTAATGTAATGTATCAGTTACAGATTACCGCAGATTACAAAATCGAAAGTGAGGAATTTTAATTATGGCAACAACACCCGATATCGGTAAACTCAAAAGAAGTTATCTTATGCACTACATTGACGCTTCGTTCGGCACAGGCGAAACCCCTAAGTGGTTCTTGATTGGTCGTGACATCGAGGATATGTCCGTTGAACTCAACCCCGACACAGAAACAGTCAAGAACATTCTTGACGAAACCGTTGTAAACGATAACGGCTATGAACCGTCAATCGACGCAGACACTTATTACGCAAATACAGGCGATGCAATCTATGAAAAGATTAAGGATATTGCAATGAATCGCCTTACAGGCGACGACTGCAAGACTGCAATTCTTGAAGTTTTAGTAGACAAAAAGACAGGTCCGTATGACGCTTGGACTGAAACCTGTATCGTAAAGCCACAGTCCTACGGCGGTGCTCAGGGTGGTGTGAACATTCCGTTCAACATCGCATTCAACGGCGACAGACAGCAGGGTACGGCTACAATTGAGAAGAAAGTGCCGACCTTTACCGCAACGGTTTAATCTTTGGGGAGGGATTGATTTATGCAGAAACTTGTTTTTGACAGAGGTTACAAGGAGTATCAGATTGGCGATGACGAAAACGCAGTAATCCGTATCAATACCGCGGATGTGGGCATTCTTGCAAGGCTCAACGAGGCAGTCAAGAATATTGAGCAGATTCAGAAGAAGTATGAAAACGCTGAAAAAGCTGAAAACACAGACGCAATTCAGCTTATCACCGAGTGCGACAAGGACATCAGAGAACAGATTAACTACATTTTCGGTTCGGATGTCTGCACGGTTGCCTTTGGTGAAATTAACTGTCTTTCACTTGCGGGCGGTAAGCCGATTTTTGAAAACTTCCTTGAAGTGCTTATTCCTGTTATGCAGGCTGATTTTGAATCGGCACAGAAAATTTCCAATAAGAAAGTCGGCAAATACACTTCACAGGTGAAAAAGTGATTGAATTACTGCCGAAAAGCCTTGAGGTTGACGGCAGAAACTACGAAATCAATTCCGACTTCCGTGTTGCTCTGCTGATTTTCAAAGCCTATGCAGACGATGATCTGAACGATTTTGAAAAATGCCGAGTGTGTGTCGAGTGCCTTTACAAGGAGATTCCCGAAAATTACCAAAAGGCACTTGACAGGGCAACTTGGTATCTTGACGGCGGAGATATTCCACAGGGCAAACAGCTCCCCGTTCGTGTGCTTGATTGGGAACAGGACGGACATATAATCTTCCCTGCTCTCAATAAGGTTGCAGGAGTGGAAACACGCACAGTCGATTATATGCACTGGTGGACTTTTCTCGGCTTGTTCAATGAAGTGGGTGACGGCTTGTTTACACAGGTGATTTCAATACGCACCAAAAAGGCAAAGCATAAGAAGCTCGACAAAACCGAACGGGATTTTTACAGCGAACATAAAGAACTTATCGACCTAAAGCCCAAATTTACAGCCGAAGATAAAGAGGAACTTGACTTCATAAATTCGCTTGTGTAATGTAGTATCGTATCACATATTGTTGACATTCTCTAAATGTTAGTGTATGATTAAGCAAAAACTATATTGTTTTAACATTTAGGAGGATGAATGATGAAAAAACTCATAGCGTTAGCATTAACCGCAGTTTTTGCAGTATTGCTTGTTGGCTGCGGTACAACAGCGGAAAGCAGTTCAAACACCGATATAAAGGCTGAAACTTCCGAAATGGTAACAACTGAGGTGGCTAAGTACAGTAATGTTGCAATCAATTCAGCAAAAAAAGCCATTCAATATATGCAGAGTTATGTTGACGGAACACTTACTGCCGAAGAAGCAGAAGCAAAGCTCGATGAGATTGAAAATGACCTCGGTGATTATATTCTGAAGAATGAAAATCTTCCGACAACTGATAATGACCGTTGGATTAGCGGTGAGATAGATTTGGCTAAATATTCTCTTGGCACTGATAAAGTCGCAAGTGTTACAGAGCATATGGATGAGTTGAAATCAATGATTGAATAAAACGAAAAAGCCACTCCAAACGGGGTGGCTGTTCTTTTGCAAAATTTTATTAGCGTACATCATAACGGTGTGCGCTGTTTTTATGCCCATTTTTAAATGAAAGGATGTGAAAATTTGGCGGTTGACGGTTATCTGAATTTTGACACGAAACTTGATACATCGGGTTTTAACGGCGGTTTGGCACAGGTTAATACTACTGTTACCAAATCAATCGAAAGGGTAAAAAATCAGCTTAAGACCTTTGCAAAGACTGCCGCTGTTGCTTTCAGCACTTATGCAATTACAAATTTCGGCAAAGAGTGCATTGAGCTTGGTTCTGACCTTGCGGAGGTGCAGAATGTTGTTGATGTTACTTTTCCGGCAATGACCAAACAGGTTGACAAGTGGGCAAAAAGTGCAGCTAATTCTTTTGGTTTGTCCGAAACAATGGCAAAGCGGTATGTCGGTACTTTCGGCTCAATGGCTGAGGCTTTCGGTTTTACAGAGAAAGAAGCCTATGATATGTCAACCACGCTGACAGGACTTGCAGGCGATGTTGCTTCATTCTACAACATCAGACAGGACGAAGCCTATACAAAACTTAAATCAGTATTTTCGGGCGAAACCGAAACTTTAAAAGATTTAGGCATCGTAATGACACAGACTGCGCTTGACAGCTATGCCCTTGCAAACGGTTACGGTAAGACCACAGCTAAAATGACCGAAGCCGAAAAAGTAACATTGCGTTACAAGTTTGTTCAAGACCAGCTCGCCAATGCGACGGGTGACTTTGCCCGAACGCAGGACAGTTGGGCGAATCAGACAAGAATTTTACAGCTCCGACTTGACAGCCTGAAAGCTACACTCGGTCAAGGTCTTATCAATGTGTTTTCTCCGCTGTTAAAAAATCTTAATTCCTTTATCGAAAAATTAGATGTTGCAACGGAAAAATTCAAAAGCTTTACGGAACAGGTTTTCGGCTATTCATCTGCAACCGACAATTCCGCAAATTCCGCAAGCTCTGAAATGACAGACCTCACCGATGAAACAAAGAGTGCAAACTCTGCACTTGCCACAACATCGAAAAAGACAAAGGAAATTAAAGACAATCTTCAAGGATTTGACAGGCTCAATGTGATGAGCCTTGAAAACAGTTCATCAGATGACAGCACAGCAGTAAACAGCCCCACAAAGAAATCCTCTAAAGCCGCAGTTAACGCACTTGATACTGCCGCAACAGCGATTGAAAAGCGTACAAACAAGGTTTTTGACAGCATTAAAAGAGCCTTGAATAATCTGAAAAATGCTTTTGTTTCAATCGGTGAATCGTGGAAGAGAGTGTGGAAAAACGGCACAGGCGAAAAGATTATCGGAAACATCAAACAGCTTTTGAAAAATGTTTTTGATATCATCGGTGATATTTCGGGAGCGTTTACAAAGGCTTGGAATAAGGCAAGACTTGGTGACGAGGTTGTGCAATCCATTATCGACAAATGGAACAGCTTGCTTGAACTTGTAAATACGATTGCAGAGGATTTTCGCAAAGTTTGGAATAACGGCACCGGTGAGAGAATTTGGACTAATATTCTGAATATTATCAAAAACTGCAACAACTACACCAAAACTCTGCGGACTAAAATCAAACAGGCTTGGGACAAAAATGAATCGGGCAAAAAGATTTGGGAAGCAATCCTTGGCATTGTTGAAGATATCACAGGCTTTTTGAGCGATATGTCAGAGATTCGCCTTGAATGGCTTGAAAGTCTTGATTTGTCACCGCTTGTATCAGCTGTTGCCGACCTCGGACAGGCGTTCAGGGATTTGCTCAAAGCCTGCGGAGATAAGCTGAAACAGGCATACAAGAATATTCTTCTCCCACTTGCAAAATGGACAATTGAAGAAGCAGTTCCGAAACTTGTAGAAGCCCTTGCAGGAGCGTTAGAGCTTTTGGGTAAAATGGTAGGTTCAATAAGTGCAGACGCTTTGCAGGCGCTTGCAGGAGCATTAGTCAGTTTCGGCACAGCTCTTGTGATTTTTAAAACTGCACAAGCTATTGCAAAAGGCATAGACAGGATAAAAAACGCAATAGACGGTATGGTTACTGTTTTTAGCACGCACCCTGTCCTTGCTGTTGTAGGCGGTGTTGCAAGTGCGCTGACAGGTCTTGTGACTGCTATTAAACTTGCTAATGACGAAGAACTTGAAAAGCTCGGATTTAAACAGGCAACAGAAGAAATGCAGGGTTATGTCGATGCAGTTAATCAGTGTAAAGAAGATGTCAGCACTTTATGCGACGAAATCAAAGAATCGCTTGATAATACTTCCGCGGATATGGGAGTTATTGACAATTACAAAGAGCGTCTTGATGAACTCTTGCAAAAGGCTAATCTCACGCCTGAGGAACAGGCAGAGCTTGAAACTATCGGCGAGTATTTTTCTGACAAGTACCCTGAATTTGAAAAAGCTTGGGATAAGTACATATCAAAAGATGATAAAGGCAAAATTCGTATAAATGGTAATACCGATGAAATCATAACAAAACTTGACGAACTTATTTTGAAGTACAAGCAGGTTGCAAGTTCAAGTGCAATTTCTGACCTTATGGAAGAAAATTCAAAGGCGATGATTAAATCAAACAAGAGCGTAAGTGATGCGGCTGTTAAGTACAAACAAGCACAACAGGCTCTTGATGAATTTAAGGAAAAATGGAACTATGATAATCTCAATTTAGATGTTCCTGATTTTTGGACATTACAGAGTGTTGACCGAAAAGCAAACACCTCTTACGGAAAGTTGAAAGATGAATACGAAGAACTGAAAAGCAAACTTGACGAAGCAAGTTTAGGTTACGATGAAACCTGTGAAAAGGCGGCACAGCTTGAGCTTAACAGTTCAGACCTTGCGCGAATGCAGGCAGTTGTAAACGGTAATTACAGTGATGCCTCTGCGGTTCTTATGGCTTACAATGCAGGCCTTATCAGCACCGAACAGGTTCAAAAATCTCAATGGAAGTCTTTGGATAATCTTACACAAGCTGCCAAGGATTCAGGCAAAAATATGGTTTTTGGCATGTCTACAGGTGTCAAGGAATATATCGGTGATGTTAGAAAAAAAGGTCTTGAAACAGCCTCTACATATCTTGACGCTCTTAACGGCAAAGACGGTGTGGACTGTCATTCACCGTCAAAGAAAACATACAAAACAGGTGTATATGTTATGCAAGGATTGATTAATGGTATTAATTCCATGAAACTTCACCTTATGGTATGTATGGACAGCTTGGGAAATGTGTTTACAAATTCTTTTAATTCGATTTTGGGCAAAACGGAAGGCTTTATCAATAATTTTGTTAGTCCGTTCAACAGTCTCGGCAGTGCTATTTCAGGCGGAATGAGTACAGCGGCAAAGATTGCTTATAAAGCGTTAGGGGGCATAAACGGCAATGTCGGACTGCCTAACATTACGGTTCCCCGACTTGCCACAGGCACGGTTGTTCCTGCAAATTACGGCGAGTTCTTGGCCGTTCTCGGTGATAACAAGCGTGAGGCTGAGGTTGTTTCGCCGATTTCAACTATCAAACAGGCACTTATTGAGGCTATGGCAGAGTTCGGTTCGGTCGGTGACGGCGGTGATATTAACCTTACCGTAAATCTTGACGGTGAAGTAATTTTTAACAACATTGTAAAACGCAACAATGCCGTTAAAAAGCGTCACGGTGTCGGTGTTTTAGGTTAGGAGATGGTGACATGGCAAATTTTAAAGGCTATTTAATAAGGTTTCCTAAGAGCGGTAAGCTGTTTCCGCACGAGCTTATTGCAAAGGACAACTACAACGGCACTCCGCTCCAGAGAACCGAAATCAAGGCATACCGTGACAGCAACAATCTTCTGCACCGAACAACTTCGCCAAATTACAAGTCGAAAATTGAGTTTACAACCGTTGACAAACTCACCCTTGCACAAATGCAGTCGATTAGAAATGCTTTGAATAGTTCGTGGGATAACTCTCAGCAAAGAAAACTTCGCATTGAATACTGGGACGATGAACTTCTTGCATATCGCACAATGACCGCCTATATGCCAGACATCACCTATCAGGTCAAGAAAATCACCGAAAACAACATCATATACAATGCCGTGACTTTCACTTTTATTGAGTATTAAGGGGGTGACAGATTGCTATCCGTTTCAAGTGCGCATAAGCAGAAAATTATTAACGAGCTGATTTCAAACAAGCTCGAAATCTTTTCATCTGACAGCAAGTTTGATGTCATCACCGAAACCAACATTGAAAGCGAAAGTATGGGCCTTAAACAGTCGATTTGTGACGAAAATAAGTTGAAGTTCGGCGGTTGCATTGCTTCCGAATTTAAAATCGGATTGCTGAACACCGTTGACAGAACTTTTGATGTTTCAAAACTTGTCGGTTGTTGGATTTTAGTTAAGCTGACACAAACTTTTCCGTCAGGCTCTCCGATACTGCCGAGCAGTTCATTATATCCGAGTGACACACTCTATCCGGGCGAAGCCGTGACAACAAAGTCGTGGTGCATTTTTAACGGTATGATTGACAAAGCCGAGGTCAATAAAACGGATCAGAACAAAATCAGCATAACCGCCTATGATGTGATTTCACAGCTTTATGAAACCGACTGTACAAACGCTCTGCAAAAGCTCTGGAATAACAATTCTAACAGTACTTCGGTCTATGCACTGTTGGCAATGGTTTCTGAAAAATTTATTAACCTATGCGGTCAACCTGATGCCCATTTTTTATCCGACCGTTTACTTAACGAGGTTATCAACAAGGTTGAGAATCTGACTGTTAAGAATATGAAAATTTTTAACAAAGTATGGCTTGATGATTCCGAAAAGGTTAATTACGGTCAATTGCTTAATTATACAGCGGAAATGCTCGGTGTGTTTGCTTTTGTTAAACCCGATAACCGAAAAGGCGGTAACATTGTTTTTGTCAACCTTGAAACCGATACAACAAAAGCAGAAAAATATGACTTTTACGAGGCATTCAACGCTGACGAAAAATCAAGTGGTACATACGGGACTGTTGACTTTGCAATCGGAGGTTCTACACGAACCGCAAAGGTGCGTAGCTACAAGTTTTTAAGCGGTAAAACCTATGATATGACAGACAACATTCTTGTATGGCAGGAAAACGATAATGCAGGCGGTGCGTGGATACACAAGTTTGAAAATCTGTTTTCAGGCGATACGGGCAAGCGAATACACCATAAAATTTATAAGCCTATCGAGGCAACCCTTGACGGCAGATTGTGGGTTGAGCCGGGCGATATGGTGCAAATCAAATACTATGTTACCGACGCTGACGGCAACTATGCCTATAACGCTGACGGCACTCCGCAAACCGCAACCGTGACATCATATGTGCTGTCAAGAGAGCTTACAGGCATACAGGCACTCACAGACAAAATCACAGCGAAAGGAGAATAAAAAATTGAACAAATACACACGAATTAACTGGGAAAACACTCCCTCAACAGCAACTCCGCTGACTGCCGACAACCTCAACCATATGGATGATGGAATTGAACAGGCTACAAACGGAGCAATTGCACTTGAATCCGAAATAGCCACGGCAAGAGGCAGTTCTAATTCGCTTGGAGCAAGGCTTGATACGGCCGACGCAAATCTTGCAAAAAAAGCTGATAAAGCCAATACTCTCGCAGGGTACGGAATTACGGACGCATATACGAAGGAAAGAACAGACCAAAAACTTGCCCAAAAGCTCAATTCAATGCCGTTCGACAGCGAGCCCAAAAATAACAGCCCGTGTTATCTCACAAGCGGTACGGTTTACAGCGCTCTGCTTGTTAAAGCCGATAAAACCGCCTTGGCAACTAAATACGATTCGTCAAATATTGAAAGCGGAACATCAACACTTACACCTTATTCAACCGTTGTGGATAAAATCAAAAGTGCAAACTGTACATATAAGACGATTGGTGACATCGTAATCGTCAGTGCAACCGTCAAAATGAACGCAGTATCTCTTGCCGGCAATAGCATGTGTCCGCTGATTGATTTGCCGTACAAATGTATTTCCGAGGACAATGTTTTTTGTGTCGGTATTTCAAACCTTGGCAAGCTCTTTAAATTTGCTATTCCGAAAAATAACACTTGGCTACAGTTTTCAACTCAGGATAAGACCGCATATACATTCGCAGACGGCGAGCAAATTAATGTGATTTGCTTGTACAAAATTAAATAACGGAGGTAAAAATTATGGAACTTAAAGAAAAAATCACACTTGATATGCTCACAAAGGACAGCGTGTCGGTACTCAGACAGCAGTTTTTGACCTTTAACGGTGAAGAAATGCAGGTCGGCGGAAACATCCGCAACGCATACATGAACAGCAAATCGGGCAGAGAACAGCTTAAAACGGTGCTGTCGGATGAATACTATAACGCTGTCATGGCGGTGTGGGGCGACAATCCAACCGTTGATGAGCCGACAGAAAGCGAGGTGTAAGCAATGAAAGAAAACATTTTACAGGCACTATTTGCCACGGTATGCGGTGCTATTGTCGCATATCTTAACATCTTACTTGTGCCGTTTGCGGTGATGATTGCGGTAATGATTATCGACTACATCACAGGAATGGCACAGGCATACATCAGCCACACGCTTAACAGCCGTGTCGGTGTAACAGGCATTATCAAAAAGGTAGGCTATATCGTAGCCGTAGCGGTCGGTATTGTTGCCGACTATCTCATCAGCTCGGCACTTGTCAACTGCGGAATCGACCTGCGGATTAACTACTGTATCGGCATGATTGTTACGATTTGGTTTATCATCAACGAGTTGATTTCAATTTTAGAAAACCTCTCGGAAATCGGTATTCCGTTGCCTAAGTTTTTGGTATCAATCGTTAAGAGATTAAAGACTACTGTCGAAACAAAAACAGACGAAAGCGAGGAATAAGTATGTCAACAAAAAGAATCTATCTCAGTCCGTCAAATCAGAACAGAAACACCTATGCAACTGGCGGTACAAATGAAATGGCTCAGTGCGACAAAATTGCCGCCGCAACAGCCAAAGCTCTCAAACGCTGCGGTTTTGAGGTTATGGTCGCAAAGTCGGGAACGCTTATGCAGACACGCTGTCCCGAATCGGACAAGTTCGGTGCAGACATTCATATGCCGATTCACACCAACGCTTTTAACGGCAAATACACAGGCGGTACAAGAGTTTTTTGTCTGAACTCAAACGGCAGAAAGGCTGCCGAGGCGGTGAAAAACGCCCTCGGAGCAATCTCGCCCGGCAAGGATGATTCAGTCAGCTACAAAACCGACCTTTACGAAATCAATGTGCCGAGGGCATTGACCGTGTATGTTGAGTGTGAATTTCATGACACCGTGACAGGCTCGAACTGGATCAGGAACAACACAAACGCTATCGCTGAGGCAATCTGCAAGGGTATGTGTAACTACTTCGGCTATAAGTATAAGTCGGCAAGCTCATCAGGCACAACAAAGCCTGCACAGACTGCAAAGCCGACAACATCAAAAGCGTTTAAACCGTATATTGTCAGGATTACTGCAAATGACGGTGTGAACATTCGCAAAGGTGCAGGCACAAACTATGCGGTGTGTGGCTCAATTGCAAAAGGCGGAGCGTACACGATCGTAGCCGAAAAGACAGGCGCAGGCGCTAAAAAATGGGGCAAACTCAAAAGCGGTGCCGGCTGGATTGCACTTGATTACACTGCGAAAATCAAATAAATACATAACAAAACCAACCACATAATTGCGAAAAAATCCCCCTCGTTAATTTTTAAACGAGAGGGATTTTGAATTTATTTAACTTTTAAGGTTAAATATCAGTTGGACATTCTTTCTCTTCTGCAATATTATGTATAGAGTCTACGATTAACTCGATTTTCATAATAAAATCTTCAACGTAATCTTTTGTAATATCAGCTTGTATGGCATCAAAATGACATCTGTCATTTTGATGTGCTATTTCATTTCTCCTTTTAAACAAATTTGAAATTGTTTCTTTGCCAGTTTTTATTGATTCTTCTTCACTTTCCTTAGGAAACGCTTTAACCATAACTTTTCCAAATTCTATCCCTATTAAATTTAGTTGATCTTTCATTTTATCAGGAGACAGAAAGACTTCGTGGCTAAATCGATGGTTTAAATATTCAAATAACCAATCAGCTGTTTCTTCAGATTGTGTAATATCTTCAATTTTGGACATTGGAATTAGGAAATTATTGTACTGCTCAGATTTGTTCCAAGAACCTAAAAACATTCTTACTATGCAATATTTGCTCATTTCATGAATATAGAAATCTAATAAACCTTCAGATAAAACAATTTGCGATCTCCAAACCATCTTACAAGCTATAATGTTGCCGTCTTCGTTGAGGTTATCTGCAACATTAAATTGTTCTTTTACCTCATTCATACTATCAGTAAAATGCTGTTTGATTTAAGATAAATTAAACTGTTTTGGAAAATCTATTGTTCTTGAGTTTCTCGTGTTTTCTGCACGAGGTGTGAGTGTTGTATTCCTTGCTGTCATATATCGCTACCCCTATTTACATATTAGAAATAAGATCAGCAAAATTTAGGTTCAACATAGGAATTGCCCCATATTTTCCTGCAATGTAGCCTTTACCGAAATTCTCATCTTTTCGTACATTTCTTATTTCAGTAAGTGAAAATAAATCAGTTGAACGATCATGAGATTTAATTTCAGTGAACCATATTTGATCTCTTCTAAATAAATCTAAGTTTAACAATCCTGTTTCGTGTGTTGTAAAAATCAATTGTGCAGGCTTTCTACCGTGAATTTTAATAAACTCTTTCACCAACCCAAATAGTAGCGATTCATGTAAATTCGATTCAAGCTCATCACAAATAAGGACTTTACCATTTGCTAATATGTCAATAAACGGGCAGAGTAATCCGAAAAGCTTTTTTATACCGGTGGATTCTTCTGTAAGTAAATCTGTCTCAAAATCCTGATAAATTACTTTTGCGGAGATTTTATTAACGCCTTTATTTATGAGTAACTTTTTGAATTCATCAGATAAGAATGGCGGAAGATTCGAAATATCAAAATCTTCTTTTTTGATATCTACTTTTATATCTTTAACTCCTGTTCCTAGTGAATCAAAAAAACTTAAAACAATGTTTTTTATTTGTTCATTTTCGTTGATTTGATGTAATGAGTAGTTCATCCAATTTTCTTGATTAGCATTACTATAGATAACCATATCTTCCTTAAAAAAATTATATGCTTTTAAGACTTCGTCAACAGAACTAAAATTTGCAGCACATGAAAGCATTAAACGATTTGGCTTAAGCACATCTTTACAAGTGTTAAATTTGTTACGAAAATTAGTTCCAGTTGTAAACTTTTCTTCGATACGTTCAAAAATTTTTGTTCTACGGTTATTGGGAAAATAAAAAAGGTATTCATCATAGACAAGCATATTTGTTAGCGAAAAACCGTATGCATATCGTACATTATCAACTATGAATTGAATTTTATATTCGCTTTTTTTGTTGTATCCATCTAACTTGTGCGGAACTTGCAGTATGCCGTCTCCTGGTTTATGCTCAATGCTGTTTATAACAAGTCCTTGAACAAAAGAGATTGCGTCTATAAAGTTGCTTTTACCAGATCCATTAGCACCATAAATAACTGACGATTTTAAAACGTTAAGTCCAGCTATTTTTTCTATATTTTCTGAATGAGTTTTATCTGCTCCAGCTATTGAAGAAAAAATTACTGTATCTCTTATTGATCTGTGATTAGAACAACTGAACTCCAATAACATATATATTCTCCTCTCAAAAATAAGCCTGTTAACATATTATATCACAAAAAAATGATTTATCAACCGAATTTGTAAAAATAAACGCAAATTCAGTTTGTAAATTCTGCAAAAATGGTTATTAGAATTGAAATATGTGACTTTTCAAAATTCAATTTTTAATTATCTTTGTAAATTTACATTTTATTATTTGTAATATAATCTAAAAAAATGTATTCTTATTTTTGAGTGGTTTTATACCAATCCGATTTTATCTTACATATTTCTTATGAGCTTGATAAACATCACTTTCATCAGATCTTGCGTATATTTGTGTTGTAGTCAGTTCTTCGTGGCCAAGCATTAGTGATACTTGTTCAATTGGCATACCGGCTCTAAGGGCATCGGTAGCCATGGTTTTTCTGGATCTATGTGGGTGACAATTTTCAATTCCGATGTTTCTACCAAGCTCACGGATACAGTTTACAAATTAAAGGTAGAGGTGAATATCACAACTTTTTCTGCCTTGCATTTGCCTAACATTTTTAACCGTTTTTCTTGTATTTTAACATATTTTAGCAGATGAAAGGCAAAAAAATAACCGCACTAAAAAGCTTAAAAACGGCTTTCTAATGCGGTTTTTTCTATGGTCGAGGTGACAGGACTTGAACCTGCGGCATCTTGGTCCCAAACCAAGCACTCTACCAAACTGAGCTACACCTCGAAATGTTGCTTAATAACAACATCTTGATTATTATATACCATATTTTCAGATTTGTCAACATGATTTTCGCTTTTTATTCAAAATTAATTTAAATATTTTGAAAATCACCATAAAACAGACCGAAAATGTGGTACAAAACAGCCGTCCCTACATAAGAAACGGCTGTTGGTGCAGGTAACAGGACTTGAACCTGCATGAAATTGCTTTCACATGGACCTGAACCATGCGCGTCTGCCAATTCCGCCATACCTGCTTATTAAATTGAAAATTGAAAATGGAAAGTTGAAAATGATTGTGTCAACTTTTGCATAATCAATTTAATTCCCTTGATTTTTACACGGTGGGGAAACCGAGGCGGAGCTTACTTTCAGATAAATCTTACTCTTCAGCTGATTCCGCAACAGCACTCAAAATGTGCTACATTATTATAGCAGACCGACAGGTAAGTGTCAAGTCACATTTATTTTATCGGTCTGTTTTACGCTGATTATTTTTCAGAATCGGGTTTGCGGATTTTGAAACCGTCATATTTTCCGATGTCGCAGAGGGCAATTTCGTGGCAACCCATTCTTGTTGACAGCGGTGCAAGCTCCATATAGTCGCCGTAGAGGAAAGTAAGGTACTTGTCATATTCCTTTGGCACGGGGAACTTGTAACCCTCAAAGTCGGCATAAGCAACATCGTCAAGATATTCCTTTGGAAAAGCACCGTTATAAATATTTCTGCCCATTCCGTCATAGAGATATTTTGCGTTCTTTTTGTTTTTAAAGAATTTTAAAGTACGGACTTCAAGCCACATACTGAATCTGAGCGGAAATATTTTTTTGCAGAAATTTGTTACAATGCTCTGGATTCTACTGCCGTTTTCAGCCTTGCGATTGTTCCATTTATTGAACACCAGTGCTCTTGTGAACAGAGTCACAGCCATATGAATTTTTCGTCCGATTGCTGAATTGGCTGTGTTATCATGACAGAAAATATCAAACGCAATTCCGTTGTGCATTGCGTGATGGTCTTTTGCAAAGTCGGTTGCAAAGAAAGTGCCGTCAAGTCTGACCTTGGCAAATTCATAGAAACAAGCCTTGTCCGTATGGTACGATTGAAAAGTCATATTGCTCGGAAGTTCCTTTGGCGCAATCTCGCAAAAGCGGTCAAAATCTTCACGCAACATCATAATATCGGCATCATCATCCCACGGAATGAATCCTTTGTGACGGATTGCACCGAGAAGTGTTCCGCCGCCGAGAAAATATTTTATGTTGTGCTTTCGACAAATTCTGTCGGTTTCAAGCAGAAATGCAAGCTGAATTTCGTGGATTGAATCAAGTCTGCGCTCGTGTGAGTGGGGGATACGCAGAACTTTTTCGGACTTCATCTTGTCCATTATGCAGATTTTCAGCATGGTTTCAAGGTCAATGTCGGGGGTGCATTCGTTTACGGAAATCTTGTTTGAATTAATTGCACAGCCGTCAAGCTCCGTAAAATTGCCCGACTCAATTGTACAGCGACTGCCGTAAATATCGTTGAGAACAGCCGCAATCATAATCAGCGATGCGTTGCAGTTTTTGCCGCCGACATTATAAACTGCGTTTTCTTCAAGATTTGTCATTGCGAAAACAATCGCCTTTAAAACATCGTTGATATAAACAAAGGTATAGCGATCCCTTGTTGCCGGAACAACTGTGTTGCGGCGGTTGGCTATATCGTCAAAAACAGGATCAAGCACGCTTGTAAAGTTGCTTGACGCTCCCAAAATTATGCCCGTTCTGAGCGTTGTAACGGTTGATTCGCTGTTCTTCAAAACCGAGTGCAAGGTGGTTTCTCTCGTTCTCATAAGCTGACCTGCAAGCGATGAGGGAGAGGTTGCGTCAAGTTCTGCGTACTCGTTTTCGGAATAAACTCTGTGCGGTTTGGCTTTGCCGTAAATTCTGCTGTCGTTCACAACAACAACTCTTGCGCCTGTGGCTTTTGCAATTTTGGCACAGGCATTTATCTCTGCAATGCCGTCAATCATAATCTGTGGGTTGTTGTCTGTATGTTCACCGCAGATTCCTGTTGTAATTACATAGTCGGCACTCGAAATTTCTGATGCAGAATTATAATCGACAAAATCAAAATCATCTCTTAACAAGAGTTCGCTGTGGTATGATGCCATTGCGTTGCGTGATTTGCCGAGAAGGATAACTTTTATTCCGAGCCTTTTAGCCTCGTTATTGTAGAGAAAGGCATAGCAAAGACACCTTGCAAGTTCACCGCCCGAGATGACAATTGTTTTGTTCCTGAGCTTTGCAAGAGTTTCTTTTTCAACTCCGGGCAATGCCGCCCTGTCGGCCTCAAATTCGTTTAAAAAATCTTTAATACGCATTACTTTATCCTTCGCAATTCTGCACGCAGTTCTGTTGCTCTTATACTGCGTTTTATTCCGTCTTTAAGCGTGGTTTTCGGACTAAAGCCAAGTGATTTTATTTTATCATTGCACAAAACATACGGTGTGGGGGATGACGGAGAAAATTCAGGTTCTTCTTCGTCTTTTCTGTGAACGAACACTACGGAGAGATTCTTTTCGGGGTTTGCCGATTTTACAAGCTGTGCAAATTCCCGCATTGTCACATTTGCGTTATCATTTGAAATGTTGTATGTCTCACCGCTTTTTCCGTTAAGCAAAATATCAATCAATGCAGAAACCGTGTCCGTCACATAGCAAAAGCTGAACTTTTCACCACCGTTATCTGTAAGCATAATGCTCTGATTTTTTGCCGCACTGACAATCAGCTTTGCCCATTTTCTTTCATCGCTCATTCTGACACCTCCGAGTGTGGGGCAGGGACGGGCGATTTTTACATTCATACCGAATTTTTCAGCATAGCAAACAGCAAGTGTTTCGGCTGAACGCATACTTTGTGCGTATGCACTGTCGGCATCGGTCGGATCAAGATAGCCGAGGTCGTTTTCGCAAATGTTATTTTTACCGCTGAAAACCTCCCCGTAAACCATATATGAAGATATGAGCAGAACTGATTCGGCATTTGACTCTTTTGCATATTCAAGCACATTTGCAAAGCCCGAAGTGATTGTATCCGCAATTTCGGGATTACTGCAATCTTCCTCTGCAACCTCACACGGGCAGTTGCAGTATATTACAAAGTCGGCTCTTTCAATCTCCGGAAAGTTCTTTGACTCTCCGATTTCAACAACAAAATCTTTGCGGAGAGTAAGGCTGCCGAACTGCTTTTCGGCATCTTCACGGCTTTTTGCAAGGGTGATTACCCTTGTGTTGTTTTCAAAAAAATCATTGCCCTCAAGCAATGTGCATATAATGTAATATGCAATAAGTCCGTTACAGTCCGACACGAAAACAGTCTTGTTTTTTAACTGTTGAAAATTTATCCTGTTGTCTGCAATTTTTTTAATGTCCTCAAAAATTTCGGAGGGCAGATTGCCTTTTACGGTACAGTCCATATGGGTTTACCTCTCAGATAAATCAGAAAAGCTCCGCAATTGTGGAGCTTTTGCTTTATTCCGAAACGGAATTATTTTTTCTTTTTTGATTCCTCATAAACTCTGAGGGTTTCATCTGTCGGTCCGTCAAACATAACAGTTCCTTTTTTCAGGAAGATTGAACGCGAGCAGATTTCTTTAACCGAAGCGGCATTGTGACTTACATAAAGTACGGTTACACCGCTTTCGATAATCTCTTTAATTTTATTTTTACACTTCTTTTTGAAGGTTGCGTCACCGACCGAGAGCGCCTCATCAACAACAAGAACATCGGGTTCAATGTTGACATTGATAGCAAAACCAAGACGCATTTTCATACCGCTTGAGTATGTTCTTACAGGCTGGTCAATGTAATCTCCAAGCTCTGCAAAGTCGATGATTTTCTCCTCGATCTGCTTAATGTAGCTGTCCTCAAGACCGAGAACATAACCCTTCAGATAAATGTTTTCTCTGCCTGTCATTTCCATGGAAAAGCCCGCAGTGAGCTCAAGCAATGCGGCAACCTTGCCGTCAACGGTGATTTCGCCTTCGTCGGGAAATGCAACGCCCGTAATCATCTTGAGCAGAGTTGACTTGCCTGCACCGTTATCGCCGACAATACCAACCGATTCGCCACGATTGATTACCATTGAAACATTGTTAAGTGCCTTGTTTGTTTTTGCATTTCTCGGCTTAAAGAAAAGAGCCTTGAATCTTGCCTTGTCATCTTTGTAGAGTGTGTAGGTTTTGCTGACATTTTTAAAGGTAATAATCGGATCGGATACTTTTGTTTCAGCCATAATATTACCTCCTTAAAGTACATCAGGAAGTTTTTTCCTGAGTCTGTTGTAGTTGAAAATACCAAGAGCGAAAATTACAACAAATTCAATTGCAAACACAAGACATTCCGTTTTGTTTGCATAGAACGGTCTGTTGTAGAGGAAACAGTTGCGGTAGCCGTTTACGAAAAAGTTAATCGGATTGATAAGCATAAGCTTGTTGAGAAACGGCGAATCAAAGCCGTAGGAGTTGTACATAATACCAGATAACCAGAAAATACCTGACATAACGGAAACAATCAGGCTTTCAAAGTCCTTACTGAACGCAGACATCGGGGCTGTTGACCATGTGAGCGCAAGGAAGAAGATAAACATCAACGGACAGTACAGGAAAAATTGCAGATTGTACCAGCTCGGTCCGATTGTGAAAAGTACATATGCGTACATAAATGCCATAAGAATCAGGTGAACAAAAAGCCTTGAAACCTCTGTATAAGTAAGGATTGTTGAAACGGGGAACTTAACCTTTGTAATAAATTGACGGTTGATTCTCAGTTCCTTTGCACCCTGCGTTATGCTGTCCTGAATAAAAAACCACGGAATGATACCGATGAACATAAAAGTAAAGAAGTCAATGGAAAAAGGCTGTGCTCCGCCGATGTCAAGGTGAAGTGTTTTAAGCTGTTTGATACCGCAGGAAAAAGCGAACCAGTAAACAAAAATTGTAAACGCAGGCTTAACAACAGCCCAAAGAGGACCGATTACGGCGCCTTTGTAAGTTTTAATAAGTTCGTTTTTGGCAAGGAGCAAAATCTGCTTTCCGAAGCCACGATGTTCTTTTAAAATTGTAAACAATTATTATACCATCCTATCTCTTTTGTGATGCACAGGCGCCCGCCTGCAAGTGAATAAAATCGAAAAATGTATTATGCACTCTTTAACAGTATATATTATATTACTTTTTCCTAATTTGTCAATCAAAACAAGGCAATTGAAATCTATTTGTAAGATTGAGCGAATCCCCGTTAATTCTGTGTATTTTGAGTGTTAGCAGAGCGAATATGACAACCTGTCACGGAAACCTTTTAAAATAAGGAATAATGCTTTTAAGATAACATAAAATTTAAAGGCTGTATAAATGGGGGATGATTAATTTTTTTAAAAATTTACCAAAATTAAAATCCCGAACAGAGCCTTTAAAAGCTTTGCTCGGGATTAATTTTATTGCTTATCAGTCTGCCTGGATTTTTACGAACTGTTCCTGCATATAGGAATAAACCTCATCGGAAACATTTGAAAATACATAGCATTTGTCAAGATACTCGTCACTCGGGAAGATAAATTCGTTTTTCTTTGCGTCTTCATCAATGTAATCGTCATATGCAACCTGATTTGGTGTTGCATAGTTGAGATATTCAAAGTTTGCAGCGGCAATTTCCGGATCCTGCATAAAAGTTGATGAACTTCTCTGCATTTTCCTTGTTCTTACTGCATTTCGGAATACACATTGCGTCATAGAAAAAGGTTTGAGCCGTCCTTTGGTATTGCGTAGTCAAGATCCTCGTTGTTATCAATCATTGTCATAATGTCGCCTAGCGTAGTACGGAGCAATTGCCGACTGGCTGTTTTTCCATTTCAGTAAATACCTGATCCATTACATATTTTTTAAGGAGAGGCTTCTGCTCTTTAAGTTTAGCGGCGGCTTTGTCAACATCTGCCTTGGTGCAGTTAGCAGGATTAATGCCCTCAAGCTGCATTGCAATCGCCATTGCGTCACGGCTGTTGTTAAACATAAGAATCTGACCTGAAAGGTCTTTGTTCCAAAGTGCGTCCCATGAATCGGGCTTTGTCTTAACCTTTGTTTTGTCATAAACCATACCGGTTACGCCCCAGCTGTAGCATACGGTATATTTACCTTCGGGATCGCAGGCAAGCTTTTTGAAACGATCCATAAGATTGTCGTAGTTAGGAATATTGTCAAAGTTAAGCTCCAACAGCATATCCTCATCAATCATTCTGCTGATCATATATTCGGACGGAATGACAACATCATAGCTTACATTACTGTTTTTCAGCATATTGTAAAGCTCTTCGTTGGTTTCATAGGTTGTGTAGTTTACCTTGATGTTGGTGCGCTTTTCAAACTCCTCAATAATGTCGAGTGAGTCATCTTCGCCGTTTGAAATGTACTCGCCCCAGTTGTAAACATTAACTTCTCCTGCGTCAGCTGAGTCAGCCGAAGCACCTCCGCCGCAGCCTGAAAGGCAAGCCGCACATGTTGCCGTCATTGCAGATGCAAGGACAATGCTGATGATTCTTTTCATTTCTCAATCTCCCTTTAATAAAATTTTTAAAATCAAGTTCTCTTTTTCTGCACCTTTTCTTCGTGTCTGTCACGCAGATTAATAATAACCATAACAATGAGTACAGCAAGGAAAAGCAGTGCGGAAAGAGCGTTGATTTTCGGTGAAATTCTCCTGTGAGTCATCGAGTAAATTTCAATAGAGAGGTTCTGGAATTTTGCACCTCTTGTGAAATATGTTATGATGAAATCGTCAAGAGAATATGTAAAACTCATGAGCAGACCCGAGAAAATACCCGGCATAAGCTCGTGAATAATTACCTTGTAAAATGCCTGCCATTGGTTACAGCCAAGGTCAAGGGCGGCATCGTAAATGCTCTGATCCATTCGTTTGATTCTCGGCATAACATTAAGCACGACAAACGGAACACAAAAGCATATGTGCGAAATTAAAACCGTGAAAAATCCCATTTCAAAGTTAAAGATAACTCCGAGAGTCGTAAACAAAAGCATGAGAGAAACACCCATTACTATGTCAGGGCTGATGATCGGAATGTTTGACGCATTCTGAATAAGCATTCTTTTTTTTGCCCTTGAAATTGCTGATGCCGATTGCGGCGGCAGTTCCGAGGATTGTTGCAAAAACAGATGCAAGAACGGCAATAATAACAGTGTTCCACAATGCGTTCATAATATTGTCGTCACGAAAAAGCTGTACATACCATTTGAATGTAAATCCTTTCCAGACGGTAGTTTTGCCGTTGTTGAAGGAATAGAAGATAAGTACGGCAATGGGCGAATAAAGGAAAATAAGCAGGATTGCAATGTAAATTTTTGAAAGAATGCCTGTTTTCTTTTTCATTATGCAATCGCCTCCTCATCACCGAACAAGTTCATGATTATCAGGAACACGAAAATAAAAATCATTAATATCAATGAAATTGCCGAACCCGTGTTTTGGTCTGTCCAGAATATTTTTTCAATGACATCACCAATCATAATGTCATCCGGACCGCCGAGATACTGTGCAACCAGGAATGTGCTTGCACTCGGAACAAATACCATTGTTACACCCGAAATAATTCCGGGAACGCTGAGCGGTGCGACAACCTTTCTGAATACGGTAAAGTTGTTTGAACCGAGATCCTGCGCCGCCTCAATAAGACCGTTGTCGATTTTGCTCATAACGGTGTAAATCGGCAGAACCATAAACGGAAGATATTCATACACCATTCCGAGAATTACCGCACCCGTGTTGCCGATGTAGGTTGAATGAATACCCAAAAGCGAGAGCATCATATCAATCGGACCGTTGTCCTGCAAAAGCGTTACCCATGCGTAGATTCTTAGCAGAAAGTTCATCCACATAGGAATCATAAGCAACATAATGAGCGTGTTCTGGGTTGATTCTTTCATTCTCGTGAGAAGGTATGCAAGCGGATATGCAAGTACAAGACAGATTGCCGTTGAAATAAGCGCAATCCAAAGTGATTTTACAAAAATGTTTGTGTAGTAAAACGCATTTGTAAATGCCTGAAGCGAAAAATTACCGTTCTTGTCGGTAAAGGCGGTAAAGCCAATCATAATAATCGGAATCATTGTGAAAACAACCATCCAGATTATGTAGGGAATAGAGGGCTTGCGTGATTTCATTTATCAGCCCTCCTTTTCCGAAAACTCTGAGATTACCTCAAACCGAGCCTTTGAAAAGTTGAATGAAAGCGGAACATAGGTTGCGACCTGCTCGTCCGTATCGCTGAGCATAAGCCACTTTCTTTCGTCCGATTCAAGAATGATTTCGTTGTGTTCACCCTTGTAAACTACGGATTCAATGTACAAATCCTTTAAATCGCCCACGCCGTCGCCTGCAAGCGAAAGAGCGTCGGGCGGCAGAGTGATTTTTAGCTTTGTACCTTCTTCATAGTATTTATCGGGAACGGTAACGGTTTCGCCCTCAAGCTCAAATTCAAAGGAATTGTCGTTCTGACTTGCGTATGTAACGGTTGTCTCAATAACATTATCGTAAAACGGAAGAAGCTTGTTCATAATCTGAATGTTGAACGGGATAACCCTCATACCGATTTTGCTTCCGATTTCAGCCGATTCGGTGGAGTGGATAAGAATTTCACACTTTCCGCATCTTACGCTCATCTCATAGTGAACACCCTTGAAGGTTGTGTTCTCAACAGTTCCGACAAGCTGACCGTCCTCGGGAGAGGTAACTTCAATATCCTCGGGACGGATGACAACATCAACAGGAGTATTCCTGCCGAATCCCTTGTCAACACATTCAAGCTCTTTGCCGAGAATTTGAATTCTGCAGTCATCAAGCATAATTCCGTTGAGAATATTTGCCTCACCGATAAAGTCTGCAACAAATGCGTTCACAGGCTCGTTGTATATATCCTCGGGAGAACCTATCTGCTCGATTACACCGTTGTTCATAACAACAACACGGTCGCTCATGGTCAGAGCCTCTTCCTGATCGTGAGTAACATATATAAATGTTTTCTGAGTTTTCTGCTGAATCTCCTTAAGCTCAAGCTGCATACTCTTACGCAGTTTAAGGTCAAGAGCACCGAGAGGCTCGTCAAGCAGAATGATTTCGGGATCGCACACAAGCGCTCTTGCAATTGCAACACGCTGTTGCTGACCGCCTGAAAGCTTTGCAACAGAACGCTTTTCATAACCCTTGAGGTCAACGGTTGCAAGCATATCGGTTACACGTCTTTTTTTATTTCATCTTTCGGCATCTTTTTAAGCTTGAGTCCGAAAGCCACATTATCAAAAACATTGAGGTGGGGAAACAAAGAATATTTCTGGAATACCGTGTTTACATTTCTTTTATTCGGAGGAGTTCCGTTAATTCTTTTGCCGCCGAAAATGACATCGCCGCTGTCGGGTTCAACAAAACCGCCGATGATGCGCAGGGTTGTGGTTTTACCGCAGCCTGACGGACCGAGAATAGTTACAAATTCCTTTTCATTTATATCAAGGTTGATGTGGTTAAGAATTACCTCACCGTCAAATTTGATGAAAATATCCTTGAGTGAAACTATTGTTTTCTTTGATGTCTGTTCCATTTATGCACCCCTGTTCCGTTGTGATAACAGTAAAATCCGTAAAAAATAAAGCGGATTGTGTCAGCCTGAAAAATGCAGGCGAACACAGTCCGCTCTGCCGTTTCTGCAAAGACATAACCATGATGCTCAGAATTTTTGAACAGAAAAATAAGACGGCTGTGTCGCCCCGTCCTTTTTCTTCACATAAAATCCTTATTAACCGCTTAAACTTAAAAGCGATTGCACGCAATACAATTTAAATTTTCCGAAATGTCACCCGTCACATAAGCATCAGGGGACAACTGCTCTTTGATTATATTCTAAATGCAACAAAAATGTCAATCAATATCGTAGTAAAAAGAAAATCAAATTTGCATCACTAATATTCTTTTAAAGAAGTAAAGCTCATACATAGTACAAAAAATAGTTAAATATAATGCTTTTTGGTGCAAAATTATTAGTTAAAAAAATTTTACAACCGTGTAATCTGCAACAAAAAACAGCCCTCGAATTTGTAACATAAAGTATATACTTTTTTGGTGAAATTTGTTATAATGAAATCGAAAATTTTATGAAAGGATGTTTTCCCTATGAAGAAAGCAAAAAAGATTGCAAGTCTTGTTGTTGCGTCTGCGCTTCTGACATCTTCTTTTGCGGCAATTACCTCCGTAAATGCTGCCGAGGTTGATTCCGCACAGACTGCATCTGCCGACAGCACCCTTCGTGATAAGGTCGGCGACGGTGTTATGCTCCACGCATTCAACTGGTCTTACAATACAATCAAAGAAAACCTTCCCGCAATTGCAGCGGCAGGATACACAACAGTTCAGACTTCTCCCGTTCAGCAGCCAAAGGACTACTCAACCTCAGGCGATGTAACAGGTCAGTGGTGGAAGCTTTATCAGCCGATCAGCTTCCATATTGCAGAGGAGTCATGGCTCGGCACAAAGGATGATCTTAAATCACTTTGTGATGAGGCTGACAAATACGGCATCAAAATCATCTGCGATATCGTTTCAAACCATATTGCAAATGCCGATGAAGCTAGGCCGGAGACTGTGAGCAATCAGGTTAAAAAGTACGAGCCTGAGTTCTATAAGAAAAGAAAAACCTACACCCGTACGTACAAAGGCGATGCAAACGACAGTTCGGTTCAGGCAGTTGTTCAGGGTCATGTTTCAAAGTGTCCTGACCTTGTAACAAACGATACTGCTGTTCAGGGATACATTATCAACCTCCTCAAGGAATGCATCGACTGCGGTGTTGACGGTTTCCGTTTTGATGCCGCAAAGCATATTGAAACAGAGGATGACGGCGAGTATGCGTCTGATTACTGGAAAAATATAACAACCTCGGCTTCTTCTTACTACACACAGAAAACAGGCGATGACCTCTACATCTACGGTGAAATTCTTAACAACTGCGGTGCAGACAGAAGCTACTCCTCATACACCAAGTATATCAATGTTACTGACAACAAAACGGGCGACGCAGTGCTTTACAATGTCACAAAGGGTAAGGCAAGCACAGCTACCAATGCGAAATACAAATCAGGTGTTGCAGCGTCAAATGCAGTTCTCTGGGCAGAAAGCCACGATACATACGAGGGCAGCTCGGGTTCATCGGGATTCTCAAACACTGCCGACGTTTCGGATGAAAATGTTGTAAAGGCATGGGCAATCGTTGCATCAAGAAAAGATTCAACAGCACTTTTCTTTGCCCGTCCGGGAACAGCTCTCATGGGTAACATTTCAACGGATTCAACTTACAAGAGCACAGCTGTTTCCGAAATTAACAAGTTCCACAACCTTTTTGTAGGTCAGTCGGAAAAGCTCGGTTCTTCAGGCGACATTGCTTATGTTGCAAGAGGCACAAGCGGTATCGTTCTTTCAAATTGTAAAGGTACAAACGCAAGCGTAAGTATTTCCGGCACAGGTCTTGCAGACGGCAAATATACGGATACGGTTTCAGGTGCTGAGTTTACGGTTGCAAACGGCGTTCTCACAGGTTCAATCGGCAACACGGGTGTTGCTGTTGTTTACAACGGTACAACAACCCCGAGGGCAATAAACTCTGTTGAAAGCGGTTCGTTCAGGGGCGACACAATGACCCTTACACTCAGTCTTGAAAACGCAACATCGGGTACTTACTGTCTTGATGATTCAACTCCTGTTAAGTTTACGGGTACAACATCAATCCGCATCGGTTCAGATTATAAGCCGGGCGAAACAATCAATCTCACAGTTACAGCAACCGACGGCGTAAAGACCTCTTCAATGGTTTATAAGTACGCAAAGAGTACCGCTCAGGAATCGGGAGTGTATGTATTCTTCAACCCTGCTAACAAGAAGGGCTGGTCAGCACCTTACCAGGTTTACATCTTTGATGAAACCACAAACAAGGGTACTGTTTACAAGAATGCAAACTGGCCGGGCGAAGCAATGACTCTTGATCCTGCAACAGGTTACTATTACTACGAAGTTCCGAAGTCATCAAGTATTTCAGCTGATGAGGATGATGAAAATCAGGCTGCGTCGGATTTTGACCTTTCAACTTCAGCCAACACAAGAGTAATCATCTCTGAAAAAGGCGGCGAGCAGTATCCGGGCAGAACAGGTACACCTATCAGCCTCAACGGTTCATCAAAGGCATTCTCACTTACAAAGGCAGGTACATGGGAGGATACAACTCTTACACCTACAAAGGTTGAGATTGAGGCTACTGATGTTACAAAGGGTTCTGCAGCAGAACCTACAACAAAGCCTGTTCCGTCAACTCAGCCTACAACCGCACAGCCCGCAACAGAGCCTTCGGGCAATGCTGTTTACGGTGAAGTAAACGGTGACGGTGACATTACAGTCGTTGACGCTACACTCGTTCAGAAACATGTCGTTCAGCTTGAAACACTTTCGGCTGACAAGCAGATTCTTGCTGATGTTAATGGGGATAATACAATCTCTGTTGTTGACGCAACATTGATTCAGAAGTACATTGTTCAGCTCAAAGACTGGGGCCGCACGGGTGATGTTTATCAGGCAGAACAGCCTACAACACCTGAGCCGACTACCGCCGAGCCTACAACCGTAAAGCCGACTGCACAGCCTACAACAAAGCCTGCTGACACATACACTCTTTACTTCAAGACTAAGCTTGGCTGGATGACATCTGACGGTGTTTCACTCTTTGCTTATGACCTTGACACAGGTGCAAGCTATCAGTTTGAGCAGGATACAGACGCTTACCCGAATGTTTACACAGTTGAAGTTCCTGCAACAGTTTCAAATGTCAGCGTTTATCGTTCTCTTTCAGAGGTTGACGAAAAGCCTGTAGGCGGTGATGACGGTAATGTTTACAATTGCTGGGATGCAACAGTTTCAAAGACAAACAACTGCATCTCACTCAGCAATGACGAAGCTGTTTCAACAGCTCCGTATGTTCCGGAGCAGAAGCCTGCATTCACACTTTCAAGAGTTTACTTTGATAACTCAAAGGCACACTATACTGATGTTTATATCTACGGTTGGGCAGAGAGCGGACTCGGCAACGCAGCAGCTCACATGAATAAGATTGCAGGTACAGATATCTGGTACTACGATTTTGACACACCGCTCAGCCCCGGTTCAAACTGTTTCCTCTTTAAGGACACAGAATCAACATGGAAAACACAGACAAACGACTTGACAGTTGCTGACGGTAAGAACTGTTTCCGTGCAAATCCGGGTTCAAAGTCCGGCGGTGTCTGGGTAAGCTATTCAGAATAACAGAACTACAGAACAACCTTTTCTTAATATTCTGCTAACAGTAAAGCATTCCCTCCGATAAAATTCGGGGGGAATGTTACTTTTAATATGATTTTACTTGAAAAAGAATGTAATATACAGTATTATATTAGGAGTATTAAACCGAAATTTAAGTGAATTTATGGACGGGAATTTATGAAAACAGAGCAGATTTTTCAGGAATTTGAACAAAGGCTTGAAAAAGAATATTATGCACAGCTTGCAAGCAAAGAAATTCTGACTGTTCCTTTGCTTATTGAGATTTTTCTTGACGATGATTACGCAAATGCTCACTGGGCGGAACAGGTTCTTGAGTATATTTGCGAAGTAAATCCGAAACTTGTCTATCCGTTCTTTGAATTTGTTGCCAAAGGTCTTGACAACTGCAACGGCTTTCTTGCGTGGAATACCTGGAAGATGATTACAAAGCTTTTGCCGACTGACACGGAAGATAAATTTGAAAGCGTAAAAGAAAGGTTTTACGACGCACTTGCTTCAAAAACACCGGCAGAATTTTCCATAGCCTGTGATTGTGCCGTGTCCGTTTTCATTAACAAAGCGGATGAACAGAAAAAATTGCTTGATATTTTGAAGAAATCCGCTGAACACAAGTTTTACATTGGCGATACCGAAATTGAAAACAGCGGAGAGATAGCCAAAGAAAAAGTACAGTTATTTCTTGAAAGAATAATGAACTATAAAACAAAAGCGGAGAACAATTGTTAACTGATATAATCCCCTTAAAGCAGACTCTTGAAAAACATGGTTTTCAGGAAATGCTTTAAGGGGAGATTTTTATGTAAAAAAGAAGAAAAAAGTACGGTACTGAAACGGGATAAAGACAACTGTTAAATCATATTTTCGGATTTTACAATACCATGTTACAAAAAATCCGCAGACGGTAAAATCTGCGGATAAAATGTTTAAAATTATAATTAAAATGCCTCTATAAGCGGATTGACTGCACCCGGCTGTATTTTTTCGGGATGGTCAATATATTCGATTGCCTTGCCGCAACCGTTGATAACGCAGTCAGCGGCGGCTTTGTGAACTCTTACTTTCAGCTTTGTGGATTCGCTGAGAAGCCTTGCAAATCCCGTCAGCTTGGCAAGACCGCCTGTCAAAATTATACCGTCCGTGTAGATGTCACCGACAAGCTCGGGCGGAGTCTGTTCAAGCACATCTTTAATTGCTCTGATAATGTTAAGCGCAATATCCTCAATTACAGGCTTGATTTCGGCATAGCCAACATCAATAAATTTGGGTAGACCGCTTACGGCATCTCTGCCTTTAACTCTGAAAAGCTTAGGCTCTTTCGGAATTTTTACACAGCCAACAGCCTTTTTGCAGGCCTCTGCCATGTTTGTGCCGATAATCAGGTTATGCTCTTTTCTGATGTATTTAACGATTTCTTCGTCCATTGCACAGCCTGCCGACTTTATGCACTTGGAAACCGAAATTCCGCCGAGAGAAAGCACGGCAATATCTGCCGTACCGCTGCCGATATCTGCAATCAGAATGCCGTGAGGACTTGTTATGTCGAGCGAACAGCCCATTGCCGCCGCTTTTGGTGCTTCAATAAGATACACCTTGCGAACACCGATTGAGCTTACTGCGTTTACAACCGCTCTTTTTTCAACCTCGGTAACCTCACTCGGGATTGAAGCAACAACCCTCGGCATAGTCACCTTTGACGGACTGACCTCTTTTATAAGAATTGAAACCATATCCTCAACAAGTTCGGAGCGTGAAATAACACCGTCATCAATCGGGTGCATTGCTCGTATGCCTGCAGGCGTTTTGCCAATCATCTTATAAGCCTCGTTGCCGACACCGACAATGTCGTAGGTATCGACATCAAACGCAACAACGCTTGCCTCATCAAGCACTATTCCTTTATTTTCAATAAAAACTCTTGTTCTGTCAGAACCGAGATCAACAGCTATATCCATTTTAATCACTCCAATGCTATATCAGCAGAGATGTGCAAAGCGTACAGCAACAAATCTCGCCGCATTTGCACTTGCTAAGTATTCTTGCACATTCGCCAAGCGTACTGCCTGTTGTAATAATGTCGTCAATAATCAGTATTCGCTTGCCTTTGATTAAATTCTTGTCAATCGGCGAGTAAACGCCTATAACATTTTTTGCCCTTTCAGCCGCTTTTATGCTGTGCTGGGTTTTATTTTTCTTTGTTTTGGCAAGCAGGTCGGCATACTCAATGCCGAGAAGCCTTGCACATTCCTTTGCGAGCAACTCAGCCTGATTGTATCCACGCTCTCTGAGAGTATCCTTGTGCATCGGCACACAGGTGACAAGGTCAAATTCCCTGTCACGGTAAACATCTTTTATTGAACGAACCATTTCGTGTGAAAGCAATTCGGCATATGCACCGCAGTTGTGAAATTTAAAGTTAAGAACTGCCCTGCGGAAAATTCCGTCATAGGGGAAAGGAGAGGTGCAGACGTACCCTCCCGTTGCATATCGTACAAGTGGCATTTCGGGGAATTCTTTTCTGCATTTGTCACAACAGCTTTTGTTCGGTTCAATAACCCTTCCGCAGTACGGACAACGAACCGTAAAGAAAAATCCTTTTATTGTGCCGAAAACTTTCTTAATAAAGTGTGTCATCTCTCAGTAAAAATTCTTTAAGACCGCTGTACCTTTTTGTACGGCGGTTATTGTTTACCATATATTCAACGGTTGACGGATTGCCGACAAGGACAAGCGTTTTCTTCGCCCTTGTAACAGCGGTGTAGAGCAGATTTCTGTAGTAAAGCTGAGGAGGGCCTGAAAACATCGGTATAATAACTGCATCAAATTCATTGCCCTGACTTTTATGCACCGTGATTGCGTAGGCAAAATCAAGGTCGCCCGCAAATTCAAAGGTGTATCTTGCAATCTTGTCAAAAAATTTAACGACAAGCGATTTTGTCTTTCTGTCAATCTTTGTGATGATTCCTATGTCACCGTTGAAAATCCCTTCGCCCGTTTCGCCGTTTTCACGAAACCAGCGAATATCATAGTTGTTTTTTATCTGCATAACCTTGTCGCCTGTACGAAAGGTTTTTGAACCGATTGTGATTTCCGCCTTATCGTCATCCTTCGGATTTAGCGCCGCCTGCAATTTGTGGTTAAGCTCGGTAGTTCCGAGTTCACCCTTTTTGGATGGAGCAAGCACCTGAATGTTTTCAAACGGAGAATATCCGTATGCCTTTGGCAGACGATTTGCACAAAGGTCAGCTATTACCGCTGAAACTTCTGATTTATTGTTCCTTTGAAGAAAGAAAAAGTCCTTGTCGGCGGAATTAAGAATGGGTATTTCACCGTTCACAATCTTATGTGCGTTTGTGATAATAAGACTCTGCTGTGCCTGACGGAAAATTTCATTCAACCGTACAACGGGAATAAGTCCGCTTTCGATAAGATCGCCGAGCACATTACCCGGACCTACGGAGGGGAGCTGGTCGGAGTCGCCTACAAGAATAAGTCTGCAGCCTGTGGAAAGCGCTCTCATAACGCTTTCCATAATGAATGTGTCCACCATTGAAACCTCGTCAACAATCAATGCGTCGCATTTCAGCTGATTGCGTTCGTTCTTGTTGAAAACGGGGTTGTCATGTTTATCCCAGCTGACCTCAAGCAGTCTGTGCAGAGTTTTTGCCTCATCGCCCGTGAGCTCGCTCATTCGTTGAGCCGCTCTGCCTGTGGGGGCAGAAAGCAAAACAGTTTTGCCGTTTGCTTTCATTATTTTTATTATAGCATTGAGGGTTGTCGTTTTTCCTGTACCGGGACCGCCCGTCAGAACGAGCATACCCTCGGTAAGTGCCATAGTGATTGCTTTCTTTTGCAAATCGGCATATTCGATTCCGTCCTCTTTTTCACATTTTTCAATCGCCTTGTCAATGTTTTTAATTTTCTCTGACGGAAATTTAAGCAACATTTTTATTCTTGACGCTATGTACATTTCGCAGAGGTGAACATTGGGGGGAAACACAAATTTTTTGCCGTCAATCTTATCCTCGATAAGCGAACGGTCAAACAGCATTTCTTCCATGCACTCCGAAACCTTTTCACCGTCAATTCCGAGAAAATCGGTTGAAACCTTCAGCAGCTTTTCCTTTGGCAGACAGGTGTGACCGTTTCGCTCGTTGTGATGAAGAATGTATGCGATTCCTGCACGCATACGGACATTTGAATCGGGTTCTAATTTTTCTTTTTTAGCGATAAAATCCGCGCTCTCAAACGATACCCCAAAATCACCCTGACAGAGAATGTACGGATTTTTCTTGATTAAATCGACACAGCTCGGACCGTAAGCATTGAAAATTTTGACCGATGCGGTGTTTGAAATTCCGTACTCACCGAGAAAAAGCATGAGTGTTCGCACGCCTGTGTTTTGCTTTAACTGCTTTGAAAAATCCTCGGCTTTTTGCGAAGAAATTCCTTTCAGCATTGCAACTCTTTCGGGCTGATTTTCAAGCACATCAAGCGTTGCCTCGCCAAATTCCTTTACAAGCCTTTGTGCGGTCTGAGTGCCGATTCCCTTGATAGCTCCGGATGACAGATAACGCAGAATATCAGCCGCCTCGGTAGGTCTGCTGATTTCGCAAATCTGCACGGCAAACTGTCTGCCGTAGCTCGGATGATTTGTATATTTGCCGGTAAGCTTTACAACATCACCCGACGACACCTGTGGCATAATTCCGACAGCGGTCAGATAATCGTCACCGTCAGCAAGCTCAATTACCGTGTAGCCGTTTTCATCGTTTCGGAAAACCACGCTTTCAATTGCTCCCTCAAGCTGAAGAAGATTGTCGTTGTTCATCAAAACTTACTCCTCAAATCTTTTTGTGAGTTCGCCGAGAGTAATTTCGTAGCCTGCTCTTTCGTAGTCAAGGTAATCCGTACACGGCTTGAAGCCATCCGTATTTTTTGAAATCTGCAAAGCAATGTATTCAAGAAAATGCGGATTTTTAATCATAATAGGCCCTGTAACATGAGTAGCAAAAAGGTTCTTGTCCTTCAAGCCCTCTGCTTTTGCATTTTCGTAGTCACCGAGTCCGTGTTTAACAGTGAAAAGATGATTTTCAATACCTTTAATTTCACTGCACTTGTTTACAAAGCCGACAATCGGTTTTGTGAGAATGTCAGATGTATAAACAATATCGCCTGTAATTCTGCGTTTGTTCTGCTCGGTAACTGTAAAATCATAAATTCCGAGTCCGTCATAAACCTTGCCGTCAGAGTCTGTAATTGTTTTTCCGAGCATTTCAAACGAGTTGCCCGTCATAAGAATTACCTTGCCGCTGTTGATGTATTCAACAAGAAAATCCTTGTACTTTTTAAAATCCTGCAAAACAAGCTTCTGATTTTTTTCAGTACCCGAACCGATGTAGATAAAATCGTAATCGCCCAGGTCGGCATTGTCAAACAGGGTAAGCCTGTCGGTTGTAAATTTTACACCGCTCTTTTCAAGCATTCTTTCAAGCGCAGAAACATTGGCATATTCTCCGTACAGGTTCATTATATCGTGATACAAATGAAGAATTTTCATAATCAGTCCACCTTTACCTTTTCAAGAAATTTTCCCTTGTCTGAGAAACAGGTAATTACATAAATCTTTTCTTTGCGGTCATTGTCAAGATAATCAACGGCTTCTTCAATGTCCTTGATAACCTTGATTTTGTTTCTGTCAACTTTTGAGAAAGAAAATCTTGTTGCAAGGTCGTTGCAATATGTTCCTGCAAGCACAATGTTCTTTACATTGTCGCTTTTGAGAAGGTCAAAGTTGATGTCCCAAAGCCATGAAACATCGCTTGTAAAATACTTTCTGCTGACTGCGTCAACAATAATCAAAACATCGCACTTATCCTTGTCGGATGCGGCAAGCTTGAGTGACTGATTGTACGAAATGCTGTTTTCATGTTTTGATGTAACAAGCGTACCTTTTCTGTTTCCGAGCGTGAATGTTACAACACGGAAGTTTTTAAGAACATAATTGCTCAGGCTCTTTGCAATTGTGTTGCCGTCAACACCTGTGATTGACGCAACGGTAAATGCCGCAAGCAAATTGTAAACATTATAAAGCGATTTGAGTGTAAGTTCAATCTTGTACTTATTGTTGATTGTAATTTCGCCTTTTTCAAGATCGGCAGATGTAACTGTGTAGCTTGTATCCTGTCTTTTAAGACCGCAGTTAGGGCATTCATAGTTGCCGATGTGGTCGTAGTGATAGCTTGAATATGTCATAGGAGATTTGCAGTGAGGGCAATATGCACCGTCATTATAAACACCGACAAACTCCTTTGTATCGGTCGGAAGATTGCCTGCACCGAACCATACAACATTATCCCTGCCGTAGCCAAAGCACGAAACAAGCGGATCGTCGGCGTTAAGAATAAGCTGAGTTTCGGGATGAATACTATCCTTTACGGCATTGTAAACCCATTCCGGATGACCGTTTCGTGTGAGCTGGTCACGGTAAAGGTTTGTGATAACATAATGAGTCGGTGTGATGTATTTGAAGGTATATTTTGCAAAGCGTTCGTCACTTTCAATGAGAAGAATATCCGATTTAACCTTGCCCGAAAGAGTACAACTGCCGAGAATAAGAGTTGTAACACCCTCAATCTGGTTAGAACCCTCTTTGTTCCAGGCAACTTTTTTGCCGCTTTCACAAAGAATATGTGCAATCATCTCAACGGTAGATGTCTTGCCGTTACTGCCTGTTACGGCAACAATATATTTCGGCAGTTCAATTCGTCCGAGAATATCGGGGCAGAGTTTAAGCGCAATCTGTCCTGGCAGACTGCTGCCCTTGCCGAGCAATCCTCCGACAAATTTCAGAACCTTGCACACAATAATAGTAAATAGTTTTTTCATTTTGCCACTTCCTTAATTAAAGACAACCTGTGTTGCCTGTACATACCTTGTATATATTCTTCATCATTATACCACAATTTTATTTCTTTGAATATATATTCTTAAAATTTTTTGCAAATTGAAACAGCAGGTTGAAAAAATTTAAAATTCAAAAATAAAAGCCTGAAATTCGGTCAGCTTGAATTTCGGGTTTTTCTGCAGAGTGCAACCATCCGTTCAACGAGTGGTTTTGATTTTATCTGTACTTTTCAACAAAATCGGCGATAAACTTTTTGAAAACACTTGCCTGTGAAATTCCAATATTTCTGCATATCCCTCTGAATTCCTCAACAAGTTCCTTTGGAGCTGAAAATGAAATTTGACTGTAAACTTTTTTGATTGTATCTGCGTTTTACTTCGGTTGATGTGACGGTTTTTCTTTTTTCTTCCATAATAATTCCTCCTCAAATCAAAACGGAATCTCATAATTTAATCGTTTTTTCTGCAAATTCCATTGATATTTTCAATGTAACTATATTATACAAAAGACCGCTGTCCCATTATCCTCCCTATGAAATTTAAAATTGAATTTTGTTGTCAGTTGAAAAGTAAATTAATTTTTGGATTTACTTGTATTGAAGGTGAGATTATAATATAATAAGCGTTGTTATGTAAATTTTGTTATGTGATTTATTAACGGAGAAAATTATGACTGAAAAAGAAAAAATGCTTAATTCGCAGATGTATAATCCAATGGGCGACAAACAGCTTCGCAATGAACGCTGTTCGGTTAAAAATCTTTGCAGAGAGTACAACAATCTTCCGTTTGAAGATGAAGAGACTCAAAAAATTCTTATAAAGAAAATTGTCGGCAGTACAAAGGAAAATTTCTACATTACCGCTCCGTTCTGGTGCGACTACGGCTACAATATCGAACTCGGTGAGAATTTCTATTCAAACCACAATATGGTGATTCTCGACTGTGCAAAGGTGAAATTCGGCGACAATGTTTTTGTTGCACCAAACTGTGGATTTTACACGGCAGGTCATCCTGTTGATTATCCGAGAAGAAACGCAGGCTTTGAGTATGCCTATCCGATTACCGTTGGCGACAATGTGTGGATTGGCGGAGGAGTTCAGGTCATGCCGGGCGTTACAATCGGAAGTAATGTTGTAATCGGCGGCGGAAGCGTTGTTGTAAAGGATATTCCGTCCGACTGCGTAGCTGTGGGAAATCCGTGCAAGCCTATCCGAAAAATCACGGATGAGGATATGAAAACCTGTTTTGACAAAAGTATGAATAAATAACTTCAAGTGAGGATTTTATGGAGCTTAAAAGTAACGAAGAAAAAATTACCCGTGCATTGCTCGTCAGTGTTGACACGGGCGAATATGACGCACAGGCGTCACTTGACGAACTTTTTGAACTTGTAAAAAAGTGCGGGAGCAGATCCCGTTTTGTCGGTAACGCAGAACCTGCAAAAAAATTGAAAAGGGTACTTTTAGTCGGCACAGGCAAGCTTGTCGAGATTGCCGAAATCTGCGAATCGCAGGAGATAGATTTGCTTGTGTTCGACAGCGAGCTTTCTCCGACACAGATTAAAAATATCGAGGCTGAAACAGATGTCAGAGTAATTGACCGAACAACGCTTATTCTCGATATTTTTGCCCAGAGAGCAAGGTCAAAAGAGGGTAAGCTTCAGGTTGAGCTTGCACAGCTTAAATATATGCTCCCAAGACTTACGGGTAAAGGTATCGCAATGTCAAGACTCGGCGGCGGTATCGGCACAAGAGGTCCGGGTGAAACAAAGCTCGAAACCGACAGACGACATATCCGCAGAAGAATTGAAAGCCTGAAAGAAGAGCTTTCCGACCTTGAAAAGCATCGTCAGATGTTGCGTTCACGCAGAAAAAAAGACGGTGTAATAACCTGTGCGATTGTCGGCTACACAAACGCAGGCAAGTCAACTCTTATGAACTGCCTTACGGACGCAGGTGTGCTTGCACAGGACAAGCTTTTTGCAACGCTTGATCCCACCTCAAGAGCGTTGAAGCTTCCGAGCGGTGTAACCGTTATGATGATTGACACGGTAGGTCTTGTTCGCAGACTTCCGCACCACCTTGTTGAAGCATTCCGCTCAACCCTTGAAGAGGCGGCACAGTCGGATATTATTCTAAATGTATGTGACGCATCAAGTGACGAGGCAAGAACACATATGCAGGTTACAACCGACTTGCTTGAATCCCTCGGCTGCGGTGACACACCGATTATAACCGTTCTCAATAAGTGCGATTTGCTTGACGAAACTATGCTTGCACAGGACTTTAAAGCCTGTGTTCGCATAAGTGCAAAGAACGGCACGGGTATAGACGAACTTCTTAATGCAATTGAGAACAATCTTCCCGTCAGAATGAAAAGAGTAAAAATTCTTCTGCCGTTTGCACAGGCAGGTCTTGCAAACGAAATCCGCAACAAAGGCACTCTCATTTATGAAGAATATGTTGCCGAAGGACTTTCGGTTGAGGCTGTTGTTGACGAAGCACTTTATGCTAAACTTGCAAAATATGAATGTGAATAACTTAAAATTTATTTAATTTGACATTCTGTTTTTGGTTGTTATAATGATATTATGAAAGGAAAATGATATGTCATTCTTTGATGTGATTCAATCATTTGACACCTCGGTTCTTGAATTTATTCAGAACACATTTAAATGCTCTTTTCTTGATCCGATTATGGCTTTTTTCAGCTATATGGGTGAAATGGGACTTTTCTGGATTGCAGTTGGCATTGTGTTTATAATTTTTAAAAAAACTCGCTCAATGGGAGTTATGATGCTTGTTGCAATGGCAATCGGCTTTCTTGTCGGTGAAATCGGAATAAAAAATCTTATAAACCGACCACGGCCGTTTATGGTGAATATCGATTATTCAGCAAGACCGTCTGAGTTGAATCCCGACTTTGGGCTTAACATAGCCATTCCGTCAGGCAGCAGCTTTCCGTCGGGACACAGCTGTTCGTCACTTGCGGCGGCAACTGTTATGCTTATCAAGGACAAACGATTCGGAATCCCTGCACTTGTACTTGCGCTTTTGATTGTATTCTCAAGACTTTATAACTATGTTCATTATCCGTCAGATGTTCTCTGCGGAATGTTACTCGGCGTGATTTGTGCCATTGTCGTTGTGCTTGTGTTTAAAAAGACAGGTCTTGACAACAGGCTGTCACCGCAAAAGGTTAAAGAAGGCTGATTTTATGAAAAATTACAGATTTGTCGGCAAAACCTCAAAAGAGACTTTTCTCATCAAGGGAATTAATGTTTTCAACGAGCGTTGGATTCATGAGGGCAGTTGTGCCACCGTGACAAATCCTCAGAACGGCAAAAGCTATGTATTTTCAAAGTACATAAGCGGAGGAGTTGAGTTTGTTGCGGGAAAGGACGCAAGCGGTTACTGGCTGTTCTTTGTTGAGGTATAAAACTGTAAAATTCTTTGAAAGAATAATATATATTGGGAGTAAATGTTAAAAATGGAAAACGAAAAATTATTGGCAAAAAATCTGTTTGATTACAGCAGGACTATTGCAAAGCCCTTGCTTGAAACCGTTGATTATCCGTGGGAGGCTCTTCCGAAAATCAGCGAATTTATCATTGAACTCGGAAAAACTCTTGATCCCGAAATCTACGAGCAGAGGGGAGAAAATGTGTGGATTGCAAAAAGCGCAAAGGTTTTTGACTCCGCATATCTCGGCGGACCGCTCATTATCTGCGAAGATGCCGAAATCAGACAGTGTGCTTTTATCAGAGGCAATGCAATTGTCGGCAGAGGTGCAGTTGTAGGCAACTCAACAGAGCTTAAAAATTCAATTCTTTTTGACGGTGTTCAGACTCCGCACTATAACTACATCGGTGACAGTATTCTCGGCTACAAGTCACACACAGGCGCAGGTGTAATCACATCAAACCTCAAGAGTGACAAGAGCCTTGTAACTGTTCTTTGCGACGGCGATAAGGTTGACACAAATGTTAAAAAGTTCGGCGCAATGCTCGGTGACCATGTAGAGGTAGGCTGCAACAGCGTTCTTAACCCAGGTTCGGTAATCGGCAGAAACACCAACATCTATCCGCTTTCATTTGTAAGAGGTTATGTTCCCGAAAACAGCATCTACAAGCGTCTTGGTGAGGTTGCCGAAAAGATTGAATAATATTTATGCATTGTCGGCAAGCATAATTATTGTGTAGTTCTTATGCGATAAAGGAAAAATAAACAGATTTAAATTTTTTGCGTTTTTTTGTTGACAATTGTGATGTTATTTGTTACAATAACCAAGGTTTTGATGACTTTTATCAGAACAATTTTCTGCCGTGTGCAGAAGTTGGATTGTATAAGCCCGTAATACGGACGGGTGTTTCTACAAACTGCCTTAAACAGTTTACTATAATCCCCGTTAAGGGGCGTAGTATTATGTTTTGGCGGTTTTTTTATTGCCCTTAAATGTTACCCACAACAATAAAGGAGAAAATGATAATGAAAAAGTACGATGTTATTATTGTAGGCGCAGGTCCGGGCGGAATATTTTCTGCATATGAGCTTGTAACAAACAACTCTGAAATAAAGGTTGCCGTATTTGAAAAAGGTCATCTTCTTGAAAAGAGAAAATGTCCGATTGACGGTGACAAAGTTAAAAATTGCATTTCATGCAAAACCTGTTCCATTATGAGCGGTTTCGGCGGTGCGGGTGCGTTTTCGGACGGTAAGTACAACATAACAAACGATTTCGGAGGCACGCTCTACGAACATATCGGCAAGAAAAAAGCCATTGAGCTTATGGAATATGTTGACAAAATCAATATGAAGTTTGGCGGAGAGGGTACAAAGCTTTATTCCACGGCAGGCACAAGCTTTAAGAAGCTTTGCTTACAGAATAAGCTCAATCTTCTTGACGCATCAGTCCGTCATCTCGGTACGGACATCAACTACATTGTGCTTAAAAATCTTTATGATTACCTTGAAAACAAGGTTGATTTCTACTTTGATACACCTGTTGAAAATGTTGAACTCAAGAACGGCAATGATAAGGAAGGTTATCTTGTTGATACAGCCGATGAAAATTATGAGTGCAAAAAGTGCATTGTTTCAGTCGGCAGAAGCGGCAGCAAGTGGATGGAACATGTTTGTCATAACCTTAATATTCCCACAAAGTCGAACCGTGTTGACATCGGTGTTCGTGTGGAGCTCCCTGCCGCAATCTTTTCACACCTCACAGACGAACTCTACGAAAGCAAGATTGTTTACCGCACAGAACAGTTCGAGGACAATGTGCGTACATTCTGCATGAATCCGAAGGGTTGCGTTGTAAACGAAAACACAAACGGTATTATCACAGTAAACGGTCACAGCTATGAGGACAAGGCAAAGCAGACAGAGAACACAAACTTTGCACTCCTCGTCAGCAAGCATTTTTCAGAGCCTTTCAAGGACAGCAACGGTTATGGTGAAAGCATTGCCCGTCTTAGCAATATGCTGGGCGGCGGTGTAATTGTTCAGCGTTTCGGTGATTTGATTCGAGGTCGCCGAAGCAATCCGAGCAGAATCAAAGAAGGACTTGTTGTTCCGACTCTTGACGCAACACCGGGCGATTTGAGCCTTGTACTTCCAAAGAGAATCCTTGACGGTATCATCGAAATGATTTATGCTCTTGACAAAATTGCCCCCGGCACAGCCAACGATGACACACTTCTCTACGGTGTTGAGGTCAAGTTCTATAATATGGAAGTTGATGTTGACGAGCATCTCGAGTCGCCCCACAAGGGACTTTATATCATCGGTGACGGCAGCGGCGTTACACATTCACTTTCTCATGCCAGCGCCGGCGGTGTATTTGTCGCAAGGGAAATCTTAGCAAATTAAAAATTGACGGCGAGCCGCCGTTCCCAATTCGTGAAGATAGATTGCATAATAAACAGCATATTATGCCCGAGTGCAAAATTGCAAGTGTTTATGCAGTCTATGCTGTAGGGGCGTTCATTGGACGCCCGCATTGATGTAACATTTTGTTTATTCACATAACTTATGATTTAATCAAAAATGTGTATTCATTTGCAACGGTGAACAAGGTTTGCCGTTGCAAAACAGACGATATCTTTCTGCGACTGCAAACAATAAAAATAACCAAAACCTATTGATTTTATTAATCGGTTATGGTATAATAAGCTCGTTGTAAAGCAGACTGAACAATCAGCTTGTCTTGCAATGGTGTTCTTTTGTACAATATATTTCTTTTTACGAACAAAGAAATGAATAATTTAGTTCAGAATTGCAAGAAGTCAAAAAGCGTGCAATTAAGTGAGCGACAGGCCCTGTACGATTGGGGTCTGTGAATCATGTCAGGCGGGGAACCGAGCAGCATTAAGCAGTATTGCCGATGCGATGCAGTAAGTCTGTCGTTCACTCATTTGTACGATTGCCGTTATTTCGGCTGACGGCTTGCATTTTTTGTTGATTGCGGGGTGAATTTTTGTATCAGGTACTCTATAGAAAGTGGCGACCGAAAACCTTTGCCGATGTTTCGGGACAGGAACACATAACCACAACTCTTTTAAACGAAATCAGCACCAACCGTCTTAACCATGCATATCTTTTTACGGGTTCAAGAGGTACGGGCAAAACTACCTGTGCAAAAATTCTTGCGAAGGCAGTCAATTGCCTTCATCCCGTAAATGGAAATCCCTGCGGTGAATGTGAAATCTGCAAGGGAATTGATGACGGCAGTATCCTCGACATTGTCGAAATGGATGCCGCATCCAACAGAAAAATTGATGATATCCGTCAGATTATTGACGAGGTTCAGTTCAAGCCCGCAAAGTGCAAATACAGGGTTTACATCATTGACGAGGTTCATATGCTCACAACCGAGGCGTTCAATGCCTTGCTCAAAACGCTTGAAGAACCTCCCGAACATGTTATATTCATTCTGGCAACTACCGAAGTTCACAAGCTTCCGCAGACAATTCTGTCACGCTGTCAGCGTTTCGATTTTCACAGAATCCCACCCCGTGCAATAGCAGACAGACTGCTCTATGTTGCAAATCAGGAGGGCGTGACACTGAGCGACAGTGCCGCAATGCTTGCCGCATCTGTTGCTGACGGTGCGTTGCGAGATGCTCTTTCGCTTCTTGACAGATGCATTGCAATCAGCTCGGAAATTGATGAAGATGTTGTTCGCAGTGCCGCAGGACTTGCGAGAAAGACATATCTTTTTGAGCTTTCTAATTGTGTAATCAATAAGAACACAGCAAAGGCACTTGAAATTGTTGACAGGCTTTACGGTGAGTCCAAGGATATGGCAAGGCTTTGCGATGAATTGCTTTCGCATTTCAGAACGCTTATGCTCATAAAGTCGGTAAAAAATCCGAGGGATATCGTGATTATGGCTGACGATGAGTTTGAACAGGCTCAAACGCAGTCGGATTACCTCTACACTTGCCGACATTGTTTAATTATATAGGATGTGCTTTCAAAGGCATATCAGAATATGGGCAGGGGAACAGGTGACAGAACAGAGCTTGAAATGGCGGTTGTAAAGCTGTCATCGGCTGAGCTTGACGGTTACAATTGAGGCTTTTGACCGCAAGGGTAACCGCCCTTGAAAAAGGCTGTTAAAAAAGGGATAAAGGTGAACTATGTTCCCGAACAGGTGCAAACTGTACCGCAGTCTGTTCAGAATGAAACTCCAAAACCGGAGGCTCAAATTTCCGAACCCGAAAAGTCGCAGGAAACAAAACCTGTTTCGGAAAAAATAAAGGACGAGCCGGTAATTCCGACGCCTCCTGTTGAGATGCCGACACCGAAACAGCCCGTTCAGCCAATACAGGAACAACCCGTTTCTGCACAGCAAAAAGCCTAAGAAAACAGCTCAAAGACAGAGCGTTGACCTTGATGCAATCTATAATAACGCACAGCCTTTTCCCGATTGGGCAGAGGTAGTCAACAATATGAAACCTGTTTCAAGGGCAATTGCGGCGGCATTTGCAAATTCTGCCGCCTACACAAGCGGAAAATATTTGCTGATTGACACAGATAATGAAATGGCTTTTGAACTCCTCAAAAATAACGAAAGACGACAGGAAATCCGTCAGCTTATTTTAGAAACAACAGGTCAGCACTATAATCTCGGTCCGTATAAAAGACCGAGTGCAAAACAGGAAGAAAAAACCGATCCCGTTGACAAGCTTATTGAAAGCTTGCAGGGAAGCGATGTAATAATAACACAAGAATAACCGAAAGGAAGATAAAATTATGAAAGCAAGATTACCAAAGGGTTACGGCAGCGGCGGAGCAAACAACATCCAGCAGCTTGCCCGTCAGGCTCAGAAACTTCAGGATGATATGGAGGCCGCATCAAAGGAACTCGAAACAAAAGAGTATGAGGCAACAGCCGGCGGCGGTGCAGTTAAGGTTACAGTAACAGGCAAAATGGAACTCACAAAGGTTGAAATTTCACCCGAAGTTGTTGATCCCGAGGATGTAGAAATGCTCTCAGACCTTGTTATGGCAGCCGCAAATGAGGCAATCAGAGCAGCCGCTAAGGAAAAAGAGGACAAAATGGAAACAATCTCAGGCGGACTTAACATTCCGGGAATGTTCTGATTATGTCGGGATATAATGTTGCTCCGCTTGAAAATTTGGTGGAGCAGTTTGAAAGAATGCCGGGAATCGGTAACAAAACCGCTCAAAGACTTGCATATTATGTTCTGAATCTGTCAAAAACAGAAGCGGAACAGCTTGCGGGTGCGGTGATGGATGCCCACACAAAGATTCACTATTGCAGTAAATGCTGTAATCTTACAGACAAAGACCTTTGTCCCGTGTGTGCAAATCCCGCAAGGGATCATTCCGTTATCTGCGTTGTTGAAACTCCGAGAGATGCTACCGCTATTGAAAATACCCACGAATTTAAGGGTGTTTATCATGTTCTCCATGGTTCAATCTCACCGCTTAACGATATCGGTCCCGACAACCTTACAATAAAAGAACTGCTTGCAAGGCTTAACGAGGAATCGGTTGAGGAGGTCATTATGGCAACCAACCCGACCGTTGAGGGCGATGCAACGGCTCTGTACATTTCAAAGCTCTTAAAAACCGCTTGGTGTAAAGGTGACAAGACTTGCCTACGGTAATCCCCGTTGGCGGTGACCTTGAATATGCCGATGAATACACTCTTGCAAAGGCTCTTGAGGGCAGAAATGAAATTTAATTTCTTGATTTAAACTATTGACAAATTGTCAAAACAGTAGTATAATCTTGTATTCCACAGTAGAAAGGAGGATGTGCGGTGGCAAATATGAAAACGATTGCTCAGAACAAAAAGGCAAGACACGATTATTTTGTCGAGGAAACCTATGAAGCCGGAATTGAGCTTTGCGGTACGGAAGTAAAATCCTTGCGTGCAGGCAGAGTAAATCTCAAGGACAGCTGGTGTTCAATTGTTGACGGCGAAATTTTTGTCAACGGAATGCACATTTCTCCTTACGAACAGGGAAACATCTTCAACCGTGACCCTATGCGTGTGAGAAGGCTTCTTATGCACAAAAAAGAGATTCTAAAGCTCTACGGCACGGTTAAGCAGACGGGATATTCACTTATCCCGATTAGTCTGTATTTCAAGGACAGCAAGGTAAAACTTCAGGTTGGACTCTGCAAAGGTAAAAAGCTATACGATAAGCGTGCCGATATGGCAGAACGCTCCGCAAAGCGTGATATGGAACGCGCCGTTAAAGAACAGAGAAGATAGTTTGGTGTTATTATGAGTTTGCGTAGCTTGTACGAAAAGATTTCGGAATACAGCGATTTTGCTTTAATCGGACGGGACTTTTCTGCCTTTGATACCGATTATTCCGTGCTTGGTTTTGCAAATTCGTCCGATAAAACCGAGCTTGTTCTGTTGAATTTCAATTGTTCCAAAGATGATATTTGCTGTGAAGATTTGACTTTGAGAGAAAATATCATTCTCGAAAAGAAAAATAATTCTGATTTGTCCGATGATTTTTCCGCAATTGTAATTGACGGACAGCGTTTTGACTTTGACTCAGTATGCGGTGAAACGCTTGAATGTTGCGAATTAACAAGGTCATATATCATCTCAGAGTTTATGAAACTCGGTTGGAAGAGCGACAGGTTTTTCGACGCTCCTCTTGATTCTTTGTTCATAAACTTTATTGAACTTGAGAATAAGATTGATGATTTGTCTTTGCTTGATTTGACAAAGAATGTTGAAATAATATTTTCAAAATATCAAAAGACAGATTATCCGTTAGCAAAACTCAGCCTTGAAGTTGGCAAGGAAGTAAATATTCCGATTGAAATTTTTGACGGCGAAAATCAGATTGTGATTAAAAATCTTAAACTTTTGAATTCAGCCGAAGATTCCGAAATGAAGGAATTTTTCAAAAATGATATTGTGTTTCCGTATGTTGAGTATTTGTGTGACGATGAAATCTCAGTGATATTCTGCCTTTTTGATGAGCTTGACAAACCTTTCAAAGGGATGGGTGTATTGGCAACCGATGACGGCGTTGTTGCTTTTGCAATGGATGATTCGAACAAAAGCGATTTGAAAACGGCTGTGATATATTCACCGATTGAGCAGAACACAAAGCATATTGAATGTTGTCTTGTCTGTTAGTGAAAAAATGCTTGATAAGCCTGTTACCGAATACAGGTTTTCAATATAAAATTTTTAAATTGAATATGGGGATGTAAAGGTTTCGACGGGGATTTCAAACCTTGGTAAGCGAGCGGCGGTGCGGAACCGCCATAAAATCCGCAACTTTAAAATTAACTGACAACAAAACAGTTGCTTTAGCAGCCTGAGTGCTGCTCGTTCCTGCACAGAGTACCTCGGCTGTGTAAGGGGCGTCGATTAGAGGTAAATGTGAACAGGGGAGCGCTCCGAACCCTGTCACAGCTTAGGAGCTGCCAAAGTGCATAGCCTGTTGATGGGCGATGCACCGAGGGAGATTTAAAACACCAACTGCGCTCGGAGAAACCCTTGGCAAGATTTTTTCGGACAGGGGTTCGACTCCCCTCATCTCCACCAACTCGGTCACGATTGCATATGCAGTCGTGACTTTTTCTGTTTATGATAATTCCCATAGCTATGTAGGTAACTTTGTTGTAATGGTTCGGTACAATGTTAAAAAACGATAAAAAGCAGAGAGCTTTCGGACTCTCTGCTTTTGTTTGTGTGTGGCTTGTATTTTTGTAGCAAAATGAATTTGTTGTTAATCGGTGTAAGTAACCTTTTTATCTAATCAAAAAAGTAGAAATTATATAGGGTTATTAAACCAACAGATGTAGCCAATGCACTTAAATATCTACAAAAGTAGAAATTATATAGGGTTATTAAACTATCGACACCGTGTGGGAAAGCCCTGTAATCTACAATAGTAGAAATTATATAGGGTTATTAAACAAATACTAAAAGCGTTAAGGCTTAAACAATCTACAATAGTAGAAATTATATAGGGTTATTAAACATCAATTGATTTATTTTGTACTTATATTAATCTACAATAGTAGAAATTATATAGGGTTATTAAACAGTCGTCGTGTCAAGCCCTGAACCGTATATCTACAATAGTAGAAATTATATAGGGCTATTAAACCCTTACTTTGTATGATGTTACATAAATTTCAAAATAACTTAAATAACATATGTGAGATTGTAATAACTTTTTCATTGTTCAATAACCCCATATGGACAAAAATAAATATTAAGACTTGGGTTTGCAGAAGTTAGCCGACTATCAGTAAGGGGGAATCTTCATTCTTGGCAAAACCAAACTTTTTCTATGTATCCTCAGTCTGATTATATACTCTTTTATTATCTGTGTCAAATATCAAGCCTTGACAACGGTACTGTCGGAGTGATATTTAACGACAGTACCGTGTTAAAGAGTCGGAATTTAATTATTCGCCATATCATTCTCCTGAACAAATTTCAGCCATTGGTCATTGTGGATTACCGGTTCGACAGTTGAAACATTATCGGCTTTTTTGAATTGTTCAACAATCCACAAACCTTTGCGGGCAATGTTGTACGCACCGTTTGCATCGGCATCACACGGAAGCTTGCTCTTTTCGTCATATTTTGAACTGTCGTAAAAATTGCCGTTTTTGTCCTTGACGGGAGAAAGAATACGGTCCTCGCCTGTTTCAGGGTTACTGTTTCGCATCTGTAGGGTAAGTCTTAATAATTTGAAGAAATCCTCAAAAAAATTTGCCCTTTGTCTGTGAAAGAATTTCAGCTTTCAAATCGTCAGAATCACGATAATTTATAGAATTGTTATCAAATAATTCTTTGAATTTTTCTGCAAGAATTATTGTACGATAACTCCATTCGTTATTGTTTGCGGGATTTCTGAAAGCTTCAATCCTTTCGCCGTTAGTACAGATTGTCCACTTTTTGCGATAGTCAGACGCAGTCTTTGGAAACTTATCGTAATCAATGTCAAATTCAAAAAAGTCCTCGCCGGCATTGTATCTTATATCGTCAAATCTTGAAATCATATCTTTGGCTTTGTCAATGTTTTCATATCGAGGATACAACAAATTTACAAAGCCGGTAACGGGATCAATTTTGCTTGTAAAATCAGGACGAACATAGAAAATAAAACCGCTTTGCGTACCAAGCTTATCAAAGCTCTCAAGCTTGTTCGTAAGCTGGTAGGCATGAAGTAAACCGCCTTCTTCATCGGGATTAAGCTTTTTGTCAACATAGTAATTCAGTTTGTCAATCAGCATTTTTTCAAATTTCTGATAAACCTGTTTTTCAAACTTTGTTCTGCCTCGTTTGAATCCGTCAGTCAGCTTTTCCATAACGATGATTGCATCGTACTTGACAACAAGCTGACATATAACATGCACAGCCTGACTGATATAGCCCTCTTTGAGTTCTTTTATACTCTCAATTGCTTTCCAGTTACGGCGCTGTTCCGTACGCTCTTTTTCTCTTGTTGCAAGTTTTTCTTGGTAGTTAGTTTCGTATGTTTTTCCTTTAAACTTGTTTCCGATAATATTGAGTGAGTGCTGATATATTATAGCACCGTTGCTGTCAATTACGCTGACATAAAGCAAGTTTCTTTCGCCTCTGTCAATTCCTATGATGAAATTGTTGTTGCAGGATTTCAGCAGATTTCTGACATCATCATTGATCATTGCCTTATCCGGAGCTTTAAAATTCATGGTAATAGGGAAGTGAAGTGAAAACTGCCATTTAGTGTAGCGTTTATCTTTAATTAAGTCATAAGGAAAAGTGCTTGCTTTTTTATCATTGAGTGTATTTTTATTTTTATCGGTGTGTTTTTGGGATGAGTTGGTTTGTCATATTTTATACTTGCAGGACGATAAAACATTTCTGCCTCACCGTTAAGTTTGTACACCACATCTTCAAGATTTCTTTCATCAAACAACATTTTAAAATAAAGTGTATGCAGATTAGGAGTACCCTTGCTATGCGGTGAAAAGTCTTTGTTGTAGAGTTGGAAAAGATAGATTTTTCCTTCATCTACAAGTTTGTCAATAAATGTTGTCGGGATTTTCATTTTTGAAATATTATATCCCTGTAAAGCAACATCATTATAAAATTCGCTGATATCATTATATTCGTTTGTGTTTTTAAATTTAAAGTTATAAATTAACCATTTTGGGTACTTTTTGAATGATTCTTTGTAGAAATCAATTAACTTATGGCAATCATCAAGGCTGAACTTATCACCTTTTTTGAAAGTGCCGCTTTTATAAATTTTAAGTATTTCGTCTGACGGTGACAAAAGTTTCTTGCACTTTTCTGAAAAGAAAACTTTTGGAAGCATTTTATTTGGACCGGGGAGAAGCTTGTAAATTATCTTTTCATAACAATCGCTTTCATCGCAGTCTTGAAAATCAATATTTTCCAAAATACTATTATTGCTTTTATCTATGATTGCAAGATAATATTTTTCATCTTTACAAAGCCAAACGGCACCGCAGTCTTTTTCTTTGTTTCGATCCCAGCCGTTTAATAGCTGTGAATTGCCGAAGTTAAGCTTGATTTTATCGGTTGAAAACGGTTTTTGTGTAACATAGTTTCTGACCTTATCATATAATATGTCTATTCTGCTGATATTATCAAGTAATGGTGTAAACTGACTGTAAAACAAATCATTTTTCTCACCTGTAATATTAGTTTCGGACAAAGGCTTGATGAATTTTTCAATTTCTTTTATGGCATCAAGAAAATTTTTAATTAATGAAATAGATTTATCGTCATTTTTCAAACCTTTTTCATTAGAGTAATTCTCATTGAGCAGAGGTGCTGCTTCGTTGTATTTGTCTGATAAATTGTCGGTAAGTTGCATTAAAGAAGTCTTGTAGTAATCTACGATAGACTTTTCTCTGATTTCATCATTTTCAGAATTAGAAATCAAAACCTGTAAAAATGAAAGTGAAAGTTTCTTTTCTGCTTTGTATGCTTTTTTTCTTTTGTCTTCACGCTTTTGAATATCTTTGATTCTGCTGTTTGAATTAACGGAGTCATAATTTTTGTTCCATAAATCTTCTATTACCGACCAAGAACCGAACATACTGTTTGACAGATTTGTCACGGATCGGTCATTTTGAATGTAAATTCCATTAAGAGAGGAATTATCTAAATTGCCGAATAATAGCTTTGTTTCATCAATTGCTTTTTTTAATGGCATCCCGTCAAAGGTTTCGTCGTTTGCGTAAAACTCTGAAACAGCCGATAAAAGTTCGTTGTCATCTTCAAACTTTGGCGGTATGAATGATACCCTTTCACTCTCACTTAAAATTTGTTTATACAAAATTTTAAGATTAGGAATTTTATCCCGTTTGGATACTTGTTGATTGTACAAATTTATATATTCGTTAATACCCTTAACTTTTGTACCGTCGCTTGTTGTGTAACCGCCGATGATTTTGTTATATTCGGTAATTCCGGATTGTGAAAGCAAAAAGTCAAAATAATCAACTGTAAAAACATCATACAAATTTGTACCGCATAAGCCGGAATAAGTGGCATCTAAATCATCAATTGCGTTTTTGGATAGTTTAGAAATTGCTTTTTCAAAGGCCTTGACATTGTCAAGATGCTTAGGCAAATTTTCGTTAATGCATCTATATGCGATTGCCGTGGATTCTTCTCCGTCCGAATACATATTTTTTCTGTTAGTGAAGAAACCTGTAAAGTATGTTGTGAAATTTTTAAATGAGGCTACAACTTCCTTTTCGTCCTCATTTTTAAGATGTTTGGGAAGAACTATCTCAATCATCTTTTTATTGAATAGTTTGTTATACTCATCTCTATTCTTAAAATTTTTGACGATTTCTTTTCTTAATTCCGATGCACATTCATTAAGTCTTTTTCGGTCTGCATCCGTATTACAGTGATAATAAATTTCAGCATAATCTTTTAATTTATCTAACCCGGTTTTTGTAAGTACATCCTCATTTAAATTTCTGTAAAACCTGTCTGCTATTTCCTTGATTTTCTGATAGTTCTCTTTAAGCTTTTCATCATTTTCAAGAATTTGCTTTGCTTGAAAATAATCCATTGTTTTACCTACAGGATTCAGTTGCATCCTAATTGTTTTTTTGAACTGAATTTTTGTGTGTAAGATGCGATATTTTTTTTATGCTCTTGCATAAAACTATTAGCTCTCCTTTCGTGTTTAAAGTTATTTTTTCTTGTCTACAATAAAACTAATAATCTACCAAAGTAGAAATTACAAAACTCACAGCACTCACAACATTAATTTTTATATTAGTTTATTGTAAGGGCATTTGTTTTGTTAATTGAATTTTACCATATTTAAACAATAAAATACAATTATAATTGTCTACAAACTTATTCATATTTCTTTGTACAATATAACAGATACATATGTAATTATAAACAAATAATAATAGTGTTTTTTATAATGCCTATTCTTACACTCTTTTTTCGATTTATACAAAGATGCACTCACAGACTTTTGATAAGAAAAAGGCTTTGACCTTTTACAGTCAAAGCCTCATACTGCCATGGCAATGTCTTGGGTTTATTAAGTTTTATCATACTGCCTTATAAACCTCGGCATATTCTGTGGCAGTTATTTTTGTTTAAATTTCGTTTGGTATTTTTACTTTATCATTTTTTAAAAATTCCTGTTTTGTCAAAAGCTTTGCAAAGCCGTAGTCACGACATATTTTTTTGGCAAATCCTTTTTGTTTCATCGTCCATACCGCAGTCAAGGCAAATTACACAGTCATTTCTTCCTCTGCTTATCCATTTTACCTTTGCGGCAGCACTTCGCAAAATATATTCGGCATTTTCACATTTTCCGCTGACGGGAGCAACAAACATAACGGTATTATTTTTTCTGTTACGAAAGAGAAAAAATGTTAATTCACGGACAAATGCACAAATTCCTATTACGGCAAAAACAACAAGAAAAACAGCCGATACAACATTCATGTAATTCACCTCAGTACATTTTATTGCAGATGTTTCAAAGTGTGCGGTATAAATCCCTAAAATGCAGAAACAATATAAAAAGCGGCTAATCCGCAAAAATGAATGAGGAGAATGAATACTATGGAAAACAATGCATATTGTAACCAAAGCATTATGTGCTCGGTAACAAACTGTAAGCATCACAACAGCACAAAGGACTACTGTTCGCTTGAAGCAATCAAGGTCGGCACTCACGAGGCAAATCCGACTGTTTGTCAGTGTACGGACTGCCAGAGCTTTGAAGCAAAGTGCAGCTGCAAGTAATTTGATTTGAAGCTTACACCCTCAGCCCCTCGGACTGGGGGTGTTTTGGCTTTAAAAGGAGATGAATTTGTGGAGATTTTTTCATCGGTAATTTTTCAGATTGCGGTTTTGTTTTCGTTTATATTTATCGGTTTTACAATCCGACAGGGCGGATTTCTGCCGGAAAATTCAGCCGAAATTTTCTCAAAGCTTGAGAACAGAATTCTTATGCCCGCCGTTGTAATTAACACATTCCGCACCAATTGTACTGTAAAAAACATAAGCGAAAAATGGGTGTTCATTGCCTACAGCACGGGGGTTCTGCTGTTTTGCATTGCAACGGGATTTGTTGCGTCAAGGTTTCTTGGTAAGACGGAATATCTTAAAAAGGTGTACCGCTATTCAATTTCCGTTTCAAATTTCGGATTTGTCGGAACTGCAATGGTGTCGGGAATATACGGCGCAGAAAGCATGGAGCTTTTCGACTATCTTATGTTCACTTTACCGCTCAATTTGTTTACTTATTCAATAGGAATTGCGTGGCTTGTACCGAACGGACACGGCAAATTTTCAATAAAAAATTTTGTCAATCCGATTTTTGTTTCAATTTTTATCGGAGCAATTCTCGGTTTATTGCCGATTCCGAAATTCAGACTTGTTACAACAATAATCAATTCAACCGCTGCCTGTATGTCTCCGATTGCAATGATTCTGACAGGTTTTGTAATAGGCGGCTACAGCTTTGCAAATCTTTTTCGGTCAAATGGCAGACCTATGTTGTTGCAGGAATACGCCTTGTGTTTCTGCCAACGGTTTCGGTGCTTGTGTTAAAGCTTTTTAACGTCACCTCAGGAGGCAGTTGTTGCAACACTTTGCGCAAATGCAATGCCGCTTGGACTTAACACGGTAATCATTCCGTCAGCCTACGGAAAAAGTCCAGATGACGGTGCAAGTATGGCGCTTGTGTCACAGCTGACGGCAGTTTTTACGATACCGATTTTGTTCTATATTCTGCTTTAACCCTTGATTAATTCCCACTCCATTGGTACAATATAGGTATAAAAATTTTGGAGGCTTGATTATGGAATTATCTGAGGCTTTAAATAACAGAAAAAGCACAAGACATTATATAGATAAAAAGATTGAAAAAAGACCTGCTTGATGAAATGCTGTCGGCGGCAAATCTTGCTCCTTCGTGGAAGAACTCGCAGACGCCGCGCTTTTATGTTGCAACAGGCGAGAAAAGTAAGAATGCCGTAAGAGAGGCACTCCCCGAATTTAACAGAAAAAATTCAGAAAATGCGTCTGCATATATCGTGACAACCGTTGTTCTCAACCGTTCGGGTTTTGACAAAGACGGTACTGCCGTGACTGAAATCGGCAACGGCTGGGGATATTACGATCTCGGCCTTAACAATATGGCACTTTTGCTAAAGGCAACCGAACTCGGCATTTCAACCCTTGTTATGGGTATCCGTGACGGTGAAAAGCTCAGAAAAGAATTTGACATTCCCGAAACAGAGGCTGTTGTCAGCGTTATCGCAGTTGGTTACACTGATTCCGAAATCGTAAGACCGAAGAGAAAATCCGTTGAAGATTTTGCAAAATTTTATGAGGACTGAGAGGTTTACATAATGAGTGAATTTATCGAAAAATTGAAATCAAGAAGAAGCGTTCGCAGCTTTAAGTCTGAAATGCCGCCAAAGGAAGTTATTGACGAAATCATTTCCGCAGGTCTGTATGCACCGTCAGGAATGAACAGACAGCCGGTTATTATCGTTGCCGTTACAAACAAAGAAATGCGTGACAGGCTTTCAAGAATGAATGCCGAAATTATGGGAAAAGATGTTGATCCGTTCTATAACGCTCCCGTTGTTCTGATTGTGCTTGCCGATAAAGCAGCTCCTACATATTTGTATGACGGTACTCTTGTAATGGAAAATCTTATGCTTGCCGCCCATGATGAGGGACTCGGAAGTTGTTGGATTCACCGTGCAAAGGAAGAATTTGAAAGCAAAGAGGGCAAAGAAATTCTCAAATCACTCGGCATTGAGGGTGACTATGAGGGTATCGGTCACTGCGTTATCGGTTATGTGAACGGTGAATATCCCAAAACTTCACCGAGAAGAGAAAACCGTGTTTTCTATGTTGAATGAGGAAATTTGTTTTTGAAAGGATTGAACAAGGTTGACTTTGCAACAGTTGAAATATGTTGTCACCGTTGCCCGCACAGGCTCAATGAGTGAAGCGTCAAAAGAACTTTTTATTTCCCAACCGGGACTTACAACATCAATTCGTGAGTTGGAAACGGAAATGGGTATAAAGATTTTTACACGCACAAACAAAGGCGTTGTAACTTCAAACGAGGGTGAAAGATTTCTCGGCTATGCACGACAGGTTCTTGAACAGGCAAGCCTGCTTGAGGGAGTGTATAAGTCGGGAACTAAGATAAAGCAGCAGTTCTGCGTTTCAACCCAGCACTACTCGTTTGCAGTCAATGCATTTGTTGATCTTATCCGACGGTTTGCAGGCGAGGAGTACGATTTTTCACTTCGTGAAACCGAAACCTACGAAATTATTGACGATGTTGCAAAGATGAAAAGCGAAATCGGAATTCTTTATCTCAACAGCTTTAACAAAGATGCGCTGATGAAAATTATAAAATCAAAGTCGCTGACATTTACCGAGCTTTTTACGGCAAAGCCTCATGTGTTTGTATCAACCGACCATCCGCTTGCAGACAAAAAATCCGTTACAATGGAGGAGCTTGCCGATTATCCGTATCTCTCGTTTGAACAGGGGGAGCATAATTCTTTTTATTATTCGGAAGAAATTTTCAGCACGGTCGGGCGTACAAAAAATATCAGAGTGACAGACAGAGCAACCCTGTTCAACCTTTTAATCGGACTCAACGGCTACACAGTTTGCAGCGGTGTAATCGACAATGAGCTTAACGGTGATAATATAACCGCAATCCCCCTTGATGAAGAGGGCAATATGAAAATCGGTTATATCGAAAATAAAAAGATTTTACACAGTAACCTTGCCGAGGCATATATTGAGGCTTTAAAGAAACATATTTGATATAAGAAAAACTAATAGCAAACGGCTGATAACAAGTATTTTACAAGTCTGTGAATTCATAATATAATTAACTCATCAAATTTCCACGGAGGTATTTAAGATGAGTAAACAGCACACACCATTTAGATTTGAAACAGTAGGCAGCTTTTTAAGACCCGATTATCTTAAAAAAGCAAGACTTGATTTTGAAAACGGTAAAATCACAAAAGAAGAGCTTACCGCAGTTGAGGACAAGGCTATTCTTGACCTTGTTGCAAAACAGAAAAAAGCCGGTATAAAAGCGATTACCGACGGTGAATTCCGCAGAGCAACATGGCATCTTGACTTCATGTGGGGATTTAACGGAGTTGAACACAAAAAAACCGAAAACGGTGTTGCATTCCACGGCGAACAGGCTTTGATTGACGATACATGGCTTTCCGGCGAAATCTCGGTTGACAGTCATCCGTTTGTTGAACATTACAAATTTGTAAAGGCTCTTGAGGATGAAAACACAGTAGCAAAGCAGACAATTCCTGCTCCCGCACAGTTTTTCCAGCAGTTCATCATTCCTGCAAATATTGAAACGACAAGGAAGTTCTATTCGACAGATGAAGAACTTATCAACGATATTGCAAACGGATACAAAAAGGTAATCAAAGATCTTTACGATGCAGGTTGCAGAAATATCCAGTTTGACGACTGCACATGGGGCGTTCTTGTTGCGGAGGGTAGCGTAAACCGCTATGGCGAGGATGCAGATTTTAAGAGTATCAGTGAGAAACTTCTCAAGGTAAACAACCTTGCAATTGAGGGTAAGCCCGATGACCTCGTAATCAATACTCATGTTTTGCAGAGGTAACTATCATTCTGCATACTTCAGCAGCGGTGCATATGATCCTGTTGCAGAGAAACTTTTCGGTGAAGAAAATGTCAACGCTTATTATCTTGAGTTTGACGATGAGCGTTCAGGCGGTTTTGAACCGTTAAAATATGTGAGCGGTGACAAAAAGGTTGTTCTCGGTCTTATCACAACAAAGTCACCTGTTCTTGAGGATAAGCAGACTGTAATCAATCGTATTCATGAGGCGGCAAAGTGTATTCCGCTTGACAGATTGTGTCTCAGTCCGCAGTGCGGTTTTGCATCATGCGAAATCGGTAATAAGCTTACCGAGGAAGAGCAGTGGGCAAAGCTTGCTCTTAGTAAAAGAAATTGCAGAAGAAGGTTTGGAAGTGATTATATAATAAAAAAGCCGACTACTTTTCGGAGTGTCGGCTTTTTTATCTGTCATAAATCAGTCCTTGCGTTTTGAACTGAATTTGTATGATATAAGGTTGAGGACAAGGAAAAGTAAGATTGCACCGATTGAGTACATCATCATAAATGTGAAATCCACTTCGTTTCCGAAAAGGTTGAGGTTGGTTGCAAATGCCTTTTCCGCCTCTGTGGCAAACATTCCGTGGTCTGCTCCTGCGAGTGAGGTCGAAATATCGTTAATGCACGGGCTGACAAGCACATTTCTTATCATAGCCGCAATGTGCGAGCCGGGGATAAGATTTACAAATGTCTGAACTCCGTCCGAAAACTGGCTGACGGGAATGTATGCGCCGATTACAAAACCGATTGCAACCGAAATAAGTGTGTTGAATGCGGCATAGGTTGAATTCTTTTTGAAGAATGACGCAACAAACATAAGAATAAGTACAGCCGAAACAGAGCCTAAAATCACAAGTCCGTATAATTTTAAAAGCTCTGTAAATTCGGGAAAGCTTGAACCCGATATGCACGAAAATGCGATGCCTGCCGTCAGCAAAATTGCGCTGATTACAATTGTGTTTACAACCGCACCCGAAAAGTAGGAGAGAACAACCGTACTGCCCTTTACGGAAGAAGCGTTGTAGTCATAGTCAATCTTGTTCTGCTTGTCGGAAATCATTACCGAAAGCGAGTTCATTGCAACCGTAACAACAGATGTTCCGATAACGCCCGATACAAGCCATGAATTTACAAGTGCGTTAATCAAATTGTCCTCTGTTTTGATGTTGAAGCCGTCAAGCATTGAAGTCATTGCATCTACATAATTCTGCTTGAGAAACAAAAGATACAATCCGAGTATGATAATCTGCGTCATCATTGAGAAGATAATTGCGGTTTTGTCCTTTAAATATACCTTTATATTTCGTTTTGTCATACCCTTGTATGAGCAAAGTGTTCTTTGAAATTTCATATCAGTCACCCAGCCTTTTACCCGTTACGGTCAGAAACACATCGTCCATATTGCCTTTGATAATCTCAAAATCGACAATTTCAGTATGTTTGTTTGTGATTTCAAGAGCCTGTCTGCTGTCCTTGATTTTGATTTTATACGCATCTCCGACTCTTTCAAATTCGAGATTATCGGCCTTGAGAAGATTATCGTTTTCAGAATTTTCTTCCGTGTACCAAACAAGGCTGTTTGACGAATAATCTTTTTTGAGATTGTGCGGAGAATCGTTGGCAACAATTTTGCCCGAATCAATAATCACCACATTGTCGCAGTCAACAGTTTCTTCCATATAGTGGGTTGTGAGGAATACCGTAAGTCCTGTTTCTTTGCGAAGATTGTGGATGATTTTCCACACCTGCAGCCTTGTTTTCGGGTCAAGTCCCGTTGTCGGTTCATCAAGGAACAGGAGCTTCGGTCGGTTAATAAGCGCCCTTGCAATGTCAACCCGTCTGCGCTGGCCACCGCTCAATGTGCCGTATTTTCTTTTGAGAATTTCCGAAAGGTCAAAGGTTTGTGTAAGGCTTTCAATTCTTTTGGCGATTTCTTTTTTGTTGAGTCCGTAATATGACGCTCTCGATTCAAGATTTTCTTTAACGGTAAGCTGTTTGTCAAGTACAGAACCCTGAAAAACAATTCCGATAAGCTCCTTGATTTTGTTCTTTTCTTTGTCAAGGTCATATCCGCCGATTTTAACATTGCCCGATGTTTTTTCAAGCACCGTACAAAGAATGTTGATTGTGGTTGATTTGCCTGCACCGTTAATTCCGAGAAATGCGAAAAACGAACCCTCTTCAACCGTGAATGATATATCATTTACTGCGTGAACATCTTTATAATTCTTTACAAGATTTTTAACTTCGATTATGTTACTCATTAAAAATCCCCTCCTTCTGTCAACATAGTAGCACCTTGCAATTCAAAAGAAAAGCAATTTTAGCTGTGTTGCAAAAAGAGGGGAGTAAGTTGCGATTTTGTATGTCAAAATGCAGTTATTCGTCCTGATAATCCTCGTCAGCGTTAAATTTTTTGAGCGATTCATTAATTGACTTTGCCGTGCTTGTCCGTGTAATGTAGCTGAAAAGAAATGTCAGCAGATACACGGCGGTAATCATTGCAAAAACCAAAAGCGCCATAGGAAAATTCTTGTACCAACCAAGCAAAAATCCCTCGGTCATAACAATTGCCTGAATAAGGCAGAAATGAATGACAATTCGTATGCGAGCCTGCAGTTTGGTGGGTTCTTCTTTAAAGTAAAAAAGCAGAGTCGGAATTGAAGTTACCGCACCTGTCCCATTACAACCCACGAAATAGGGGGATAGTATTCGATTAATGCAATTGAATTTGCAAGGCTTACAACAAAAAGCATTGCAACCGTGATTATGAAAAAGTCCTTTATGACTTCCTTTATAATTTCTTTTAAAGAATCATTCATAACAATACCTCACATTCCAAGCTTTTTCTTCAAGGTCGGCACATACTGCCTTGAAATAATTGCCGTTTCACCGTTTACAAGCTTTGCCTCAAAACGGCTGTTGACAGACGGTGACACGGAACGGATTTTACCGATATTCAGTATCATCGACTTTGAACATCTGAAAAATTTTGTTCCTTTTAAAATTTCTTCAAGCTCATACAACTTTTGTTTGGTTTCATAAATATTGTTTTTGCAGTATATAAAGGTTTTGTTGTCAACCGATTCTATGTAGAAAATTTCCTTTGTGTCAAGCTTGAACATCTCGCCGTCTTTTGATGCAAGGAGAAAAACTTTTCTGCCCCTTAATGCTGTTTGCAAGCGACATAACCTCGTCGCTGATTTCATGACAGCAAATTATAATTTCTTCCCGTTCCTCAATCCCAACCTGACGGATTGTAACATTAAACATCGCATTCCCTCCGTTCATCAAACCATTTTACCATATCAAAAAGAAAATTAACAGTACCGAACCCTAACTTGCAAAATTATGTCGGTAAATTACAATTTTTTGTTGACAAGAATATAACATAATGATATAATCAGCTAAACAAAAAGATTAACATTGCATTGCTTTTGAGAGGTGTTGTTTATGTTTTGGTTAGTTTTCTGGATTTTGGTGTGTGTTGCAATTCTTGCTTACGGAATTCGCAGAATGGCAAATCACGATTATCGTTTTGGCTCGGGACTTTTCAAGAGCAGTGACAGCAATCTTGACGAAAAGGACGAGTTTGTCGATAAAGATTATTATGACAAAAAGAACCTTTTTAAATAATATAAAGCAAAATCTAAGGCTCTTGAGTTGTTACAAGAGCCTTTTGTTGTTTAAAAACGCTCCCGTATTGTACGGGAGCATTTCTTATTTTATTGCCTTTATGAACTTGTAATACGGCTTTTTGATGCGAGGGAGATTATTGTAAATTTCTTCAACAGAATTATAGTAAGCGTTTTCAATAATCTTCAGTTCATCATCGCTTATCGTGTGATTGCTGAACCTCGCCTTTTCGTACACGGATTTCACTTCATCCGTAATCAGAAGATGCGAAATTTTCGTGAGATTTTTAAGTTCTTTATAAATGCAGATTGCCATTTTATTGTTTTTTCCTGTTTGAAATCTTTGTTTTCTCTTTTTGATAATGATAATTCTTCTTGAGAAAATTGCGATTAAAGCAAGGGCAACAATTCCCAATGACATCATAGCGATTGTAAATCCGTTAAATTCAAATGAAGATTTAATATCATTTTTCGGCTTTGTGCTGTGAGAAACCGTGCCGTTTGTCGGAGCAGTCGGTGCTGTTGTCGGCGCAACGGTTGTTGGCTGAGTTGTGTCCGTACTGCCGCCGCTTGCTCTTTGAGAGCCGACATACCTTGCCGGATGAAACGATGACGGTGTACATTCAAGCGGAATCCAACCCGCCGTATCGCTGTAATACTCAACCCATGCGTGAGCGTTATCGGTTGTTACGGTAACGGTTTGATTTGCGTATGCGGTTGCATAGTAGCCTGTAACATATCGTGCCGGAATCCCGAGTGCCCTCAGCATAAGCGTGCCGGCTGTGGCAAAATGAACACAATATCCCGTGTCGCTCTCGTTGAGAAACCAAGTTGCAAAATCTTTGCCCGACGGCATTTTCGGAGTTTTTAACGAATAGGTTTTACTGTTTGAAATATAGTTCTTTACCATTTCAATCTTTTCGGAAACGGTAAGCTCCGAGTCGAGAAAGCCCTCTTGGTCTGCAATCCTACGCAATTCAATTTGTGTTTTTCTCGGAATTTCAAGATAGGTGTCATACACAAATGCTTTGTAATTTTCCGCTTCGGTTGAATTATTGTATCTGTATGTGTTTTCGGCATAAAACGGATAGTGCGAATAATAAAATTCGTTTTTATCAGTATCGTTTTTTACGCACACATCAGCAACCGAATTGAGATTGTCGGGTAGACTTTCCAAGAAGTAGGGAACATAGGCAATCTTACTTTCATTCAGCATATGAACTCTTGTATCGGTTAAAGCATTGTTTCCGATTGTTGCCGTAAACGGTACGAAATCCTGCGGATATCTTGCGGCATTATTGTCGGAAATAATACTCCATGTATTGTCCCTGTAGTCGGCATATGCTGTGCCTTTGAGATAAATATTACCGCCAACTGCCGAAGTGACCGTCATAACAGGTGTATGCGTCTGCGTCAGCGGAGAAATATCGTTGAGATTTTCTTTTTCTTCAAGTGAACCTTTGATTTCATTAAGTTTTTTTTCTGTGGAAGTTTTTCGTCCGTCATCAATATTAAAGCCGTTTTCAATGCTCTGCAAAAGGTTTTCCTGCCAGTCAAATCGCTCATATTTTTCAGTCGGATTAAACGCAAGCAAAATTGCCATCACAACAAGCATTGTTCCGAATGAAATTGCCGCAATCACACCGCCCTGTGACGGTCTGAATTTGCGTGTGTTCTTTGAAATGTACAAGGCAATAAGACTTGCAATTGCAATAAAAAAGACAAACGAGCGACGGAAGAGTGTTTACAAGAATGAAGCAGGGGACGAGCAGTACCATTGACAGCAATGACGGAATCAAAAATACGCTTGTATCGTATCAGGCTGATTGTAAAAACTGCACTCAGTATTGCCGAAATAAACACAAAAAGTCCTGTTGCGCTTGTGCCGAGGGTATCTCCCAAAATGATTTTGTTCTGTACGGGAAGATATTGCGAAAGCGGTTTTAAAACCTGAGTAATAACATAACTCAATTGCTCAAGTATGCTTTCAAGTGAAAACAGCAGAGTAAATACAAAAACAATCATAGTGATTGCTACGCTGATAAACAGCACGCCCGACTTTTTGACAAGGGAGGCAAGCAAACCGTAAATTGTGCAGAAAATTGCCGTAGGAACTACTATGATGTACCATTCTGTTTTTATATCAAAAGAGGTGACAAGACAGTAAAACAGGCTTGAAATCAATGTTATGCAGAGAAGAATGTCAATCGTAAAGCTTGTTTTGTTTTTCACAACAAGTCAACCTCCTCACGATCGGCAAAAATATTGTAATGCTGAAAATCATTTGTGTCGGCAACAAAGCTGCTTTCTGTGTTTAGATAGAGTGCGGAAAAATAGTTTAATATATCGCTTTCGCATCTTATCTCAAAAGGATTGCCGTTCCTGTCGCAGGCAAAGCAAATGCCTATGCTCTTAATCATATATCGGCAGACATACATCAGCTTTGCAAAAACAACATCATTTTCGTCTGCATTATCTCCGAAAAAAGGCATTATAAGACAGTTCTTGATTATCGGAACATTCGGTTCTTTTACAATCAGCCCATCGCTTTTTGACGAAAGCTTCCAATGAACATTGCGCAGACTGTCACCGTGACGGTATTCACGAAGCTCATAAATTTCGCTGTTACCGACAGGCTTAGGCTTGTATCCCGTAACCGTGAAATTACTGCTGTTGGGGATAATTTTCGGTTTTTGTTGTTTTGGAAGAACACGAACAAAGCTACGCTTTTTAATCCTGATCGGAAGGAAAAATATACCGAGCATATCGTAAACTTTACCGTTTTTGCATACAATGTCAAGCTGTCCGCAATGCTGTGTAAGACTGTTGCATTGTCTGATTAACGGCTTTGTAAATGTACCCGAAAATCTGATTTTTATGTTTTCGCAAAGATTTGCTGTAAGGTTGGTTGATTTTATATTCAGCGTGAGCATAGGGCAGAAGAGCGGTTTTTTCTTCTTGCCTGATATTGCAATGTAAAACTCATCCTTGATAAAAACATTTTCTTTTGCAAAAATTTCAATATCTGAGCGTACACTCCGTATCATAAAAGGCAGACTCAGCAAAAGTGAGATTAACGGAATTGAAACAACCGTCAGAAACAAAAACCATGAGAACCAGGCGTAATAAAAAATGCTGAACAAAAATGTTCCCGTCAGCAGACAAAGATAAATTATTATGTTCCTTATCATTTTCAAGTCCTCGGCTTTGGAGTCTTTCTGAGAATTTCTTGCAGAATTTCTTCGCTGTTCTTTTTTGATGCAGAGGCTTTTGCGTTGAGAATTATCCTGTGATTTACGGTGCAGATAAAAATATTCTGCACATCTCTCGGCACAATGTAATCTCTGCCCTCGGCAAATGCGACAGCCTTTGCCATATCGGTCAGTGAAAGCGTTGCTCTCGGGCTTGCACCTCTTGAAAGCAACGGATGCTTTCTTGTTGCCGAAATGAGTGACACAATATATCTTGCCATATCATCGCTGACAAAAACATTCTGAACCTCCGACTGCATTTCAAGAAATTCATTTTTGGACACAATGCAGTTTACTGAGTCAAGTGGATTTTTACCGCTTCTGTTAAGCAGCATTTTACATTCCGCATCGCTGTCGGGATATCCCATTGAAAGCCTTACCGTGAATCGGTCAATCTGTGAATCAGGCAAAAGCTGTGTTCCCGACGCTCCTGTCGGGTTTTGCGTTGCAATAACAGAAAAAGGCTTTTCAAGCTTGAAAGTGTTGCCTTCAACAGTGACCTGTCGTTCTTCCATTGCTTCAAGCAAAGCCGCCTGAGTTCTGCTTGAAGTTCTGTTTAACTCGTCTGCAAGAAAAAGATTACAGAATACAGCGCCCTTGTTGAAAGTGAATTTTCCTGTATCCTTGTTATAGACCGCAAAGCCCGTGATATCTGACGGCAAAGTGTCGGGAGTGAACTGTACTCTGCCGTATTCAAGACCGAGCACCTTTGAAAACGCAACCGCCATTGTTGTTTTTCCCACACCCGGAATATCCTCAATAAGAATGTTACCTCCTGTGAGCAACGCAAGCAGAGTGGTGACAACCGCCCTGTCTTTACCGTTTATTACCTTTTTTACCTCATTGGTTATAAGTTGAAATTTATTCATTATTTGTTCCTTTGTGTTAAAATTTGTTGTTATATTTTTTATACAATAATTGAATCTGAGCAACGCTCTCTTTAAATTATATTTGATTTGCTTTTTTATTGCAAGTCTTTTTCATAAAATACAGACCAACTTCAGATGTGAAAATATGTTTTTAGGTTATGCAGAATATATGCAAAAAAACGGCAGTCCGTAAAGAACTGCCGCCTAAAAATTAAATTGACAAATAAGAATTAAACTGTTAGAATAAAACCGTGATACCTGCATTAAACGGTAGGCGGTTTCTCCTCACAAGAGGAGGTGGTAACCATGACAATTTCCGATGTATGTTTACTCGGCACTTTAATCGTCAGCGTTATCGCTCTTTGTTACCAAATTTTTGGCAACAAAAAGTAATTTTTTTATTTACATACATAAATAAAAAAGAAAATAACCGCCCGAATTTCGAAGCTCCGGCGGTTGTTTTCTAACCATAAAGAGTGAGAATCCGCTTATCGCAGGTATCTCCTTTTCTATAATTATATTAAACCAAATAAAGAAAAATGTCAAGCATCGTTTTGATACTTGACTTTTTTTATTCAACCGAAATTATCTTCCGAGAATTTCTTTTTTCTGCTCATGGTTTTCATCGTACAAAAGACCGCAGACAGCCATTTTTCTGATGATATTTTTAACGGTGAGGTCAAGACCTGTGTTTTCCGAATAGTCGGCAGGATAGATAAAATCAACTCTGTCTTTCATCAGCAAGTCCTCAACCTTGCTGTCCTTTTTTCGGTAAACCGCAATTGAATACCCGCCGTAGGCTTTCATCATTTTCATACACGGAACATCTGAAAGACCGTCGCCTATGTAAATCATATTGCAGAACGGAACCCGTTTGCTGTCCTCCGGCATTGAACGGTTGAGGTCAACATCATTTGCAACATCAAGAACACCTTTGTTGATTCTGTAAACAAACTGCGTTTTGTTGGTGTAATTTACATCGGTTTTAGGCCATACGGCATTGCCGTTTTCATCGTAAAGAAATTCACATGCAAAAATGCTTTTAAAGTTTTTGCTGATTTCCGTACCTTCAATAATTTCTTTCATACCCGAAGAAATTACATAATGTTCAACCTGCATTCCAAGCTTTTCGCCAAAGTCGGAAATCCTTTTGAACCAATCCTTTACGCCGTCAAAAAACTCAACATTTTTTCCCATTTCAACAAGTTCATTTCGCAAAAGAGGCATATTCCTTTCACGGGACATTTTTACCATTGCGTACATATACGCAAGAATTGAGTCCATATGTTCGCTTTGACCGAGTTCGTTTGAAAATTTCCAGAACTCGTCTTCGGTCATATTAAGACGGGGGATAAAGCTGTAATCCTGCATATCCTTCGTACATAGGGTACGGTCAAAGTCATACATAATCGCTGCAACGGGCATTCTGTTCATAACCGCTCCTTATCCGACTGTGGTTGGCTGTTTGACGCTTTTGGCAGATGTCGAATCTGCCTGAGTTGTTGATTCCTCTTTATATTGCGTAATCTTAATGCTTTTGATAACAATGTTCTTAACGGGGATGTCATCCTTGTCAACCTTAGCCGAGGCGATTTTATCAACAACATCCATTCCGTCAATTACCTGTGCAAATACCGTGTAGCCTCTGTCAACCGCATTGTATGCACCGTCAAGATAGGCGTTTCCGCCGTTTTCCTCATACAGCTTTTTAACGCTGTCGGGAACGCTGTCGGTATCGTAACAGTTTGTGCCGTTTTTCTCAATGAATGCAGTCAGAAGGTTTGAATCCTTGTAGTTTGCAAGCTGAGTTTTGATAGAATCCCATTGACTTGCAAGATGTTCCCAGCCGCCTTCATTCTTATATGTTTCGGCAGTTTTCTGGTTGATGAAGAATGCACTTTCGTTTGTGTCCGCACCTGTGTTTGACATTGCAACAGCGCCTCTGATATTGAAAAGCCTGTCGCAAAATTCATCTTCAAATGCCTCGCCGTACGAGCTTGTACCGCAGTAACCGCCGTTGATCATAAAGTCTTTTGTCACTTTGCTGAAAAGTGAATTATTATACTTTCCTGCTTTTGCAAGGTTTACAAAGTTTGTAACGGTCTTTGGTGCCTGTTCGGGGAAAAGTCGCATTGTTATGTCACCGTATGAGGTGTGAACAACTGCGATTGTATCGCCGTTCTTCGGCATATCAAGCTGAAAACCGACAGGGTTTGAATCGTGAATAATGTTCGGATTGATTCCGAGAGTAGCGGTATCAATGCCGATGCTTTCAAGGTAGTTCTGTGCGGTAGGTTCATCAGCCGTGCTTACGGCAGTAGTTGCAGGTGTTGTTTCGTCGGGAGTCTGCGAGACTTCAGCCTTCTTGTCACCGCAACCCGAAAATGCCAATGCAGAAACACACATAATTGATGCAACCGATACGGCACACATTTTTTTTAAGATTGTAAGTATTCATAGATTTGTTTCCTTCCTGTCAAGCCTCGTTGTTATGTAATGTTTACAAAGTTTCCAAAAACAACCTCGGCTCTTCTAATCTGGATTTTATTCTAAAACACACACATTTTTTGTACCATAATCACAAAGTGCATTATGGTACAATCACCCATCGAAAATTTTGCATGGCAAAATTTGAGGGGAATATAAATTCGTATAATAAGCACTCAACAAAAGCTCAGATTTCATCGTACTTTTCGTGCTTATTATATCATAAATGAAATAAAAATGCAAGTTTGCCGCTTTTTATGAAGGAAAGCGTAGCAAATGCAATAAAATTTTTCTGCAAAAAATTGCGTCCGTGTAATAAGACAGAAAACTTTTTCATATGATTTTCTGTAAACCTAAATATGACGGAGGCTTTAAAATGTCAGAATATTTACCCGAAGGAAAACTTATATCCGAACAGGAAAACATAAATATACTTCACTCATTAAAGATGCTTGAGGATGCAAAAAACAGCGAAAAGATTCTTGAGGCAAAGGCTTGTGTGTGCGACAGCAGTCACAACCTTATTGTTGACCTTGCAGGCATAAAAGGCATAATTCCGAGGGAGGAGGGTGCAATCGGAATTAAGGACGGCTCTGTTCGTGACATAGCCGTGATTTCAAGGGTGAACCGTCCTGTTTGTTTCGTTGTCACCGACATAACCGAGGGCGAAAACGGCAAACCGATTGTAATGCTCTCCCGTGAAAAAGCACAACGCAAATGCCTTGACGCATACATTTCAAGGTTGCGATGCGGAGATATTGTGCCTGCCCGCATAACTCATCTTGAAAACTTTGGTGCATTCGCAGACATAGGCTGCGGAATTGTTGCACTTATGCCCATTGACACAATTTCGGTTTCAAGGATTGAACACCCTGCCGAGAGATTTACTGTAGGAATGGATATCAAAGCCGTTATCAAATCTGTTGAAAACGGTCGTATAAGCCTCAGTCACAAGGAGCTTCTCGGCACATGGGAAGAAAATGCCGAAAGGTTTTTGTGCCGGTGAAACCGTGTCGGGAATTATCCGAAGCGTGGAAAACTACGGTGCTTTTTGTGGAGCTTACACCAAATCTTGCAGGACTTGCGGAAACAAAAGAGGGAGTCCGTGCAGGTCAGCAGGCGAGCGTTTACATAAAAAGTATCATTCCCGAAAAAATGAAAATCAAACTGATAATTATTGACACCTTTGATTACAAATATAATCCGAAATGCCCCGAATACTATTGCGACAGCGACCGTATCGACCGTTTTGTATATTCACCTGAAAATTGTCGGAAACGGGTTGAAACAATATTCGATACCTGAGTTGACAGAAAAACTCCCGAATGATATTATTTAATTGTGAAATCGAATTATTGTTCGGGAGGTTTAATATGCAGTTTACGACATCCGAGATTATTGTGCTTTTATTTTGTGCAATAACGCTCATTGTCAGCGTTGTCACATTAATAACAGTTCTCAAAAAGAATAATAACAACAGAACGGAGGACGAACTTCAAAGGATTTTGCTCAATCAGCAAAGCTTTGCACAGTCGCAAAATGACAGGGCGATTCAGCTTGAACAAAGACTTCACAGCTTTTCAGCCGACAATGTTCAGAGCCTTGAAAATATCAGACGCTCGGTTGATGAAAAGCTTGAAAGTATAAGGCGGGAAAATCTTCGTCAGCTTGATGAAATGCGACAGACAGTTGATGAAAAGCTTCAAAAAACACTTGAGGAAAAAATGAATAAGTCTTTTTCGCTTGTCAACGAAAGACTTGAACAGGTTTATAAGGGACTCGGCGAAATGCAAACGCTTGCGGTAGGCGTGGGCGATTTGAAAAAGGTTCTTTCAAATGTCAAAACAAGGGGCATACTCGGCGAAATTCAGCTTGGTGCAATTCTTTCCGAAATCCTTACAAAGGAGCAGTATGAGGAAAATATTGCAACAAAAAAAAGGCTCAAAAAATAGTTGTTGAGTTTGCAATCAAACTGCCTGCTGACGGTGCCGGCACAGTATATCTGCCTGTCGATTCCAAATTTCCGGGCGATACATATTCTGCTCTCCGTGATGCGGTTGAAAGCTGTGACAAGCAACGCATTGAATCGGCACAAAAAGCACTTGTTCAGCGTATAAAGGGCGAGGCAAAGGATATTCACGATAAGTACATTGATCCGCCGAACACAACGGAATTTGCAATTATGTTTCTTCCGTTTGAGGGGCTTTACAGCGAGGTTGTCAATATGGGACTTGTTGAAGTCCTTCAGCGTGAGTATAAGGTGAATATTGCAGGTCCGAGTACAATGGCGGCTCTGCTCAATTCGTTGCAAATGGGATTCAAAACCCTTGCCGTTCAGAAGAGAAGTGCAGAGGTTTGGAAAATACTCGGCGGTGTAAAGACCGAGTTCGACAAGTTCAATGATGTGCTTGTAATGACACAGCAAAGACTGGATCAGGCAAACAAGGAGCTTGACAAACTTGTGGGTGTTCGCACCCGTCAAATTCAGCGTCAGCTTAAGGATGTTGAATCCGTCAACTTGTCGGAACAGAATCTTTTTGAATAAGCAAAAAATTAAGGCGAAACAGACACAAATCTGTTTCGCCTTCGTTGTTACTGTTGATTAACCTTTGTAGTCAATCCATTCGTCGTCAACCCATTTTTGCTTTGTATCGTTCCATCTTCTGTACTGGAGCTGTCCGTGACTTCCACGACGCCATTTCCTGTAAATTACATCAGCTATCGGCTGAACAGAAGTTGAATCGGCACCGCTCTCCAAAGCTGAACTGTCAGGAGTTGCAACTTCAACAACTGCAACGCTGTCGGGGGTTGAATCTGTTTCTGCTGCACTTGCAACCATAACGGTTCCCTGTGCGATAATTGCTGTCATAATAAATGCTGTAAAAATTTTTGCGGCTTTCTTTTTCATCTGTCATTTCTCCTTTAATACAAGACAGTAACTATATTCGCCGTTCTCAACTTGCTCATAGGGGATAATAATAGAATTGTCGTCTGTATAGACAATGCCTTTCTTTTCATCGTAAGGCTCAAAAATAAGGTGAGTGGTTTTGTCTTTTTCAACGTACACATACATATTTGTTTCGTCATATACTTCGACTTTATCATTGTATTCACCCGATTCAATGAGATCGGCTACGCAATCCTCGTATGTGGCGTCCCAACCGGGGACAATCAAAAAGCAGTACGAACCAAAGAATATACCGACAATAAGCAATGCCATAAAAGCTGTAACAATATTGTTTATAATTGTCTGCTTTTTCTTCGGGTACAGAATCATTTCCATTCTGCTTACAATTTTTTTGCCCTTTTCGTTGGTTACAAAACTCATTCCGACAAGCGCACTTTTCAGTGCAGTTTCCCTGTCGCTCTCTTCACTTTCTTGTTGTTCTTTATAGGCTTTCATTTGCGTTACAAGAACTTCGTAATACACAGTACATCTGTTCTCGCTAAGCTTGCTTGTAACACGCTTGTCACACCTGAGTTCAAGACAGTAGGTTAAATCTTTTTTCAAAAGGTGGGCAAACGGATTCCACCAAAAGATTCCGCAATAAATTTCCGTCAGCAATTTAATCCAAATATCCTTGTTTTTTATATGACAGCATTCGTGCGTTGCGATATATCCAAAATCCCTGTCGTCAAATTCACGATTCGGAATAAGAATAACAAGATTGAAAAATCCGTATGTAACAGGGGAGATAACGCAATCGGTAATTTTTAGCTTAACTTTTCTTCTGATTCCGCACTTTTGCGAAATGAGGTCAAGCTTTGCCTGCATTTCGGGTGTGCCGTCAATAACATTTGCTTTCAGAGCTTTGACTGCTTTGTAATACTTAATCATCACCCGTGAAATGTATATCACACTTCCGGCAATCCATACTGCTACAAGCAGGTTGAGCCATGTGAATTCCGGAACAAACAGCACATCTTTGTTGGGAGTCAGAACATCCATTATTGCGGCATACACATTTTTATCGGAAACTGTATATGTAAATTTGAATTCAAACGGAAATACCATTCTTACAAATGTTACAACATACAATCCCAAAATCGTATAAAGACCGCAGTAATTACAAAAAGCAACCTTTTTTCTGAAAAAGTAAAGCAGCACTATAAAAATGCTGCTTATTGCAATAGAAAACAAGAATGAATAAAAACTTATTTGCATAGATTATTTGCCGAGTTCTTCACGGCGCTTTTTAAGGAGAGCTTCAAGCTCATCAAAAACATCTGAGCTTTCGGTTCTCTCAATAAGCTCTGAGAAGAGAGTCGGAATATCGCTGTCGGCAAAATTCGGTCTGTCCGAAATCTGCTTGATTGCATAAGCGTCCTTTGTCATTGTAGGAACAAAAGTACGGGCATAGTTCTTAGTCATCTGCTTAACACCGACAACTTTAATCATGTCCTTCTTGAGAAGAGAATTGATAAGAAGGTTAATGTAACTCTTTTTCCATGTTTTGTTTACAGCCTTCTTAACAATTTCTGAGCTTGTGAGTGGTTCATCGAGGTCCCACAATAAGTACATAATTTCTTCTTCACTTTTAGTAAGCATGATATTTACCTCCAAAATTAAGTTTATAAATAATATTAAGCATTTAACTTGCCCTCATTATACTATTTGATACAGAAAAAGTCAATAAAAATCTTAAAAAATTATGTGATTCAGGATAAAATCAGCCATTTTCGCACATATTGTTAAAAAATGACTATAAAAATGCGGAATGTTGTATATTATAAAAAGCATAATATTATGGTTTATTCACAAAATCCTGAAAAAGCACAACAAGTCAACCGCAAAAATTATTGCGACGACTTGTCTTTTTATGAAAATATTCAATTAAGCTGTTTTTATTCCGAAATCTTTTTCTGTCCTTTTTATCGTGGATAAGTCTTGCAAGATACACCGCAGGGGTGTCGAGCAGACTTGTGAAAATGTAGATTACATAGCTTGAAAGGAAGATTGAAACGAGTGTTCCGAAATCATAAGTTCCCCAGAACGCAAAAGCGGTGAAAAGGGCTGTGTTAAGAATTTGACTGATAAGCGTTGAACCGTTGTTTCTCAGCCATAAAAATCTTCTCTTGTCACCGAATTTCTTTTCCGTGAACTTCCACCACTTGTGATAGAGCCACACATCAAACAGCTGACTTATCGCATATACAATAAGTGATGCAAAAAATCATTCGGGGAGTGTTTGAGAAAACCGCCTTGATTGACGGCATAATTGTGTCGTTCGGACTCGGATTGTAAAGCATCCAGCTTTGTGAAAGCACAAGGAAAAATACCGATGAGAGTATTCCCGTAAGAACCGCCTTGTTGGCGGCTTTTTTGCCCTCACATTCCGAGAGAATGTCCGTAATCAAAAATGTTACCGCAAAAAGCACATTACCGAGAGTCTGTTCCATTGAAAAAGCGTTTACAAGGATTAAAGCCTCAATGTTTGCAAGAATTGTCGCAACGGCTGAAATGCAGTAAAGCCCGGCTTTGCCGAAAAGAGCATAGCCTAAAAACTGCCATACCGTATATGAATACCACCGAGAATATAAGTAAAAGTTCATTAATCATATCAGTCACCTACTCCGAAATCCGTGTTGTTAATTAAAATATCCGTCCTCTTGTTATCCTTATATATAGGATAGACCTTCTGCATAAACTCTTTTATGACAGCCTTATCAGGTTTGACTCCCGTGGTGTTGTCACACATAATGTTAACGCAAATTCGTTCAAAATACTTTAATCCCAGTTCAATGTCATTTTGCATTGTTTCGGCTGTCTGTCCTTTAATTCCAAAAAGGAAATTAGCTTCGTCGAAATTCTCTGCAATAACAGCGGGACTGCTCTCTTTGATTCCTTTTTTCAGGACATTTTCTCTGAAATCGTAGTCAAAGGTTTCAAGACCGAGCTTCATTTTCAAATCAAAATCCGCAAAATCTTTTCTGAGCTGACTGATTTTGTTCCGATAAAGATAATGTGCCTCAAAATGAATGGTATTTATCTTTTTTCTTTGCACACCTGTTTGATAAAATCAAGTGTTTTTTTGTCAAGCTCAAAAACCGAGCCTGAGTTAATGACCTCAAGGTCACCGAAAATTCCCGTAACTTTTTCAAGCACGGCTTTGTTAAGACGAAAGTTTTCGTCCTCGTCACTGCACCTGTCGGCGTAGTAGTCGCAGAAGATGCATTTTCTGTAAACGCAACCGCTTCCACGCAGAAGAACAATCTCCCGACTGTTCTTTTCATTAATAATACTGTATCTCTCCATACTCTCTTTCCGGCACAAAAAAAGCACCCACACAAAAGAGGGTGCAAAAAGGGCGTAAAAAGCCCTGTGCCTTTCTCCTTAGTTTTGATAGAAGGAGCAGCCTATCGGCGTCCTTCCGGCAGGATGGTTACGAACTGCCACACAGTATGCTATCACAAATTACGTTTTATGTCAACTGCAATTTATTATTGCATTATATATGTTTAAGAGGTATAATGAAAAGAAAAAATCAAGTGCAAAGTAACTTTTTGAGTGACTTTGCAGGCTCAAAATTCCATATGGGAAAATTAGCGAATATTGTCATAAATTCCCGAAAAAAACAGCCTATTTTCTTGTATTTTTTAGTTGACAAAGGGACAAACCTTTTGTATAATAATAAACAGCGTTTTAATATGTGTCTATGCTGTCAAGGGGTGCAGATATGCTTTTTGAGCTTAAATCCGTCTTTCAGAATGACGGTGAAGAAAAACAAGTTGAATATAACCTTGACTTGTCTGGTCTTGATGTTGACGGAGTTTATCCATTCAAAACTCCCGTTGTCGTGACTGCCAAAGCAACAAACAGAGCAAGTTTGATTACTCTTGTAATCAATGCACACTTTGATTACAGCCGTGACTGTGACCGTTGCGGTGAGCCTTATACAAGAGAGATGAATATGAGCTTTGAACACAGGCTTATTCAGACTCTTGCCGATGAGGAAAATGATGACTATATTGAAACACCTGATTTTACACTCGAGCTTGATGATGTTGTAATTTCTGACATTTTTCTTTCGCTCCCGTCAAAGAATCTTTGTAGGGACGATTGCAAAGGTCTGTGTCAGATTTGCGGACAAAACCTCAACAACGGTGAATGTTCCTGTGATAAGCGTCAAACGGATCCAAGACTTGAGATACTTAAACAGTTGATTGACTAAGATAAATTTTGTAAGGAGGTTTTTGTAATGGCAGTACCCAAGAACAAAACATCACACGCAAGAAAGAGCTCAAGACGTTCAACAGTATGGAAGATTAATGCTCCTGAACTTACTGCTTGTCCTAACTGCGGTGAATTAACAGCAGCTCATAAGGCTTGCACAAACTGTGGTATGTACAACGGCAGACAGGTTGTTGTAAAGAAAGACGAACAGTAATTTTTATTACAAACATTACGGGCGGCAGTTATCTGTTCGCCCTTTTGTTTTGCAAATTTTACCGTATATCCAAAAACAATTTGCAAACCTGTTGATTAAAAACGGTATTTTGTGTAGAATAAAAGTGTATGTAAAAATGTTTTGCGAGGTGAAGGTGTGGCTGTTAAAATTTTTGATGTCACAACCGGCAGTCATGCCGACAAAGCAGGGATAAAAAAAGGGGAAACCCTCCTTTCAATCAATTCAAACGAGATTGTCGATGTTCTTGATTACCGATTCTATCAGGTAAACCGCAAGCTTACTCTTGAGGTTGCGGATGAGGACAAAAATGTTCGTACCATAGAAATGACCAAGGGCGAATATGAGGAAATCGGTCTTGAGTTTGAAACCTATCTTATGGACAAACAGCATTCGTGCCGTAATAAGTGCATTTTCTGCTTTATTGACCAGCTTCCGAAGGGGATGCGTGAGTCGCTCTATTTTAAGGACGACGACAGCCGACTTTCGTTTTTGTTCGGCAACTATATCACGCTGACAAATATTACAGAGCATGAAATTGACCGAATCATAAAAATGCACATAAGTCCGATTAATGTGTCGGTTCACACAACAAACCCCGAGCTTCGTTGTAAGATGATGAATAACCGCTTTGCAGGCGATACATTAAAATATCTCAAACGCTTTGCAGACGCAGGAATAACGCTTAACTGTCAGATTGTTTCCTGTCCCGGAATTAATGACGGTGACGAGCTTGTCAGAACATTGACCGATCTTGAAAACCTCGGTGTTAATATGACTGCGATTGTTCCTGTCGGACTTACACGCTACCGTGAAAACCTTTATCCGCTTGTTCCTTATAATAAGGAAACGGCAGGGCAGACAATTGATATAATTGAAAAAATGGGTGATGAGTGCGTCAAAAAGCACGGCAGACGAATTTTCTTCCCGGGTGATGAATTTTACCTCCTTGCCGAAAGAGAAATCCCGTCACCTGAATTTTATGAGGACTTTTCCGCTCTTGAGGACGGAATCGGTATGATTGCGTATCTGACCGATGATGTCGGCTGGAAGCTTGAAGAGCTTGATGCAGACGAAAGCCTTTGCCATAAGGTAACAATTGCCTGCGGCGAGGGAGTGTTTCCGTACATGAAGCGGATTATGTCGATGATTAACGAAAAATTCCCGAATATAACTATAAATACAAGGGCGATTAAGAACAACTTTTTCGGCGGCGGAGTAAATGTGTCGGGACTTGTCACAGGCGGTGATCTTATTGATCAGCTCCGTGACGATGACCTTGGCGACAGGCTTATTATCCCGTCATCAATGCTCCGTTTTGAAAACGATTTGTTTCTTGATGATGTTTCAACAGATGATGTTGAACGGGAACTCGTTGTAACTCTTGTTCCCGTCAATAACAACGGAAACGACCTTGTAGAGGCTGTAATTGCAGGAAAGGACTGATAAGATGAACAAACCCGTAATTGCCGTTGTCGGCAGACCAAATGTGGGAAAGTCAACGCTTTTCAATAAACTCATCGGTCAGAGATTGTCAATTGTTGACGATACTCCCGGTGTTACCCGTGACAGAATATACGGTGAGGTGGAATGGTGCGGAAAAACTGCCTTTATTGTTGACACAGGCGGTATTGAACCGAAATCAGATGATATTATTCTTGTGCAGATGCGCCGTCAGGCTCAGCTTGCAATCGACACGGCTAATGTTATTATCCTTGTAACAGACTGCAAGTCGGGCATGGTGGCAACGGATATGGATGTTGCGCAGATGCTCCAGAAGTCTGGCAAGCCTGTTGTGCTTTGTGTAAACAAGTGCGACACACTCGGCGAACCGTCACCTGAATTCTATGAGTTTTATAATCTCGGTTTAGGCGATCCTATCGAGGTTTCAGCCGTTCACGGTTACGGTACGGGCGACCTTTTAGACAAGGCTTTTTCAAGCTTTGATTATGATGAAAATGCGGAAGATGATGACACAATCATCAATGTTGCGGTAATCGGAAAACCGAACGCAGGCAAGTCGTCTCTTGTAAACAAAATTACAAACGAGGAACGCTGTATTGTGTCTGATATAGCAGGCACAACCCGTGACACAATCGATACGCTTGTTGAAAATAAGTACGGAAAGTTTAACTTTACCGATACCGCAGGACTTCGCCGTCAGAGCAAAATCTATGATAATATCGAAAAATACAGTATTATCCGTGCAAAAATGGCTATTGAACGCAGTGATGTGTGCGTTATTATGATTGATGCGACAGAGGGTGTTACAGAACAGGATACCAAGGTTGCAGGTCTTGCGCATGAGGCAGGCAGAGCGTGTATAATTGCCGTAAACAAGTGGGACGCTGTCGAAAAAAACGATAAGACAATGCAGGAGTTCCGCAAAAAGCTTGACGCAGATTTTGCGTTTATGTCATATGCGCCAAAGGTATTTATTTCCGCAAAAACAGGTATGCGTATCGACAGGCTGTTTGAATATATCATAAGCTGTAATGACAGCGCAAACCGCAGAATCAGAACAGGTATGCTCAACGAACTTCTTGCTCAGGCTACAACAAGAGTTCAACCGCCGTCGGACAAGGGTAAGCGACTTAAAATTTTCTATATGACTCAGGCTTCCGTAAAACCGCCGACATTCGTTTTCTTCTGCAACAATGCACAGCTTTTCCACTTCTCATATCAGCGTTATCTTGAAAACAGAATCCGTGAGGCTTTTGCTCTTGAGGGTACGCCGATCAAAATTGTGGTAAGAGAGAGAGGAGAAAAGTAATGGAGCATATTTCGGCAATTTTGGCAAACTGCTGGTGGATGATTCTGCTTTCGGCATTGATTGCGTATCTTCTCGGCAGTATCAACACGGCTGTTCTTGTCACAGGCATTGTGACAAAGGGCAAAAAGGATATCCGTCAAATGGGCAGCGGCAATGCAGGCTTTACAAATGTACTGCGCAGTGTCGGTAAAGTTCCGGCAATCATCACCATTGTGTGTGACGCACTGAAGTGTATTATCGCCGTGCTTATCGGAGGTTTCATCTTCTCGTTTGCATCGGTTGCATTTCAGGGTGAAAGCCCTGTTTTTATAAACGAGCTTATCAACTGCGGAAAATATGTTGCAGGTATTTTCTGTATTCTCGGACATTCATACCCCGTGTATTTTCACTTTAAGGGCGGCAAGGGTGTTGTAACCGCCGCCGCTCTTATGCTGACAGAGGATTGGCGTGTGTTCATCGCAATTATTGTAACTTTTCTTATTATCTTCCTCTGCTCAAAAATTATATCACTTGCAAGTGTTCTCTGTGCGATTCTCTATGCGCCTTACACCTTTGCAATGACATTTATCTTTGACTTCATAATTTACAAGGATTATTCTCTTACATATGTAATCTTCTCAACTGCGGCGGCTCTTTTAATCGGCGTTTTCGTTCTTGTAAAGCACAAAGAAAACATCAAAAGACTTCTTAAAGGTGAAGAAAAGAAAATTACAGCCAAAAAATGACGGCAGTATTGACCGAAAAGTGATTTGGTTGTACAATAACTTTGATATGATATTTGTTATATTTTAAATATTTCTGATACGGAAAATAAATTATATTGAGAGGTTGAATTAAAATGTCAGATTGTATTTTCTGCAAAATCGTTGACGGTTCAATTCCGTCAAAAAAAGTTTTATGAAGACGAAAAAATTCTCGCTTTCTATGATCTTGAACCACAGGCTCCCGTTCATGTGCTTGTAATTCCAAAGGAACACATCTGCTGTGCAGACGCAGTTAATGAGGAAAATGTCGGCAATATTGCTCACATTTTCACTAAAATTCCCGAAATTACAAAATCACTCGGACTTACAAACGGCTACCGTATTGTAAATAACTGCGGTGAGGACGGCTGTCAGAGCGTAAAGCATATGCATTTCCACATCCTCGGCGGACAAAAAGCTCAACGGCACAATGGCATAAGAAGGGACTGCAATAATGGATACATATAAGATTAATATTGAAGGACTTGACAGAGAACTCAGAAAATTCCCTGTAAACGATAAGCTTGATATTGCCGCATTTATTATGTTTGGTGACATTGAGATGACAGAGGTTGCCGCAAGAGAACTCCTCAAGCGTGTTCCCGAACACGATGTTGTTGTGACTGCTGAAGCAAAGGGTATTCCGCTTTGCTATGAAATGGCTCGTCAGGGCTGCAGAAACTATGTTGTCGCAAGAAAAAGCGTTAAGGTTTATATGGGCAATCCTATCGGAGTGACCGTTAATTCAATCACAACAAAAAACGAACAGAAACTCTACCTCGGCGAAGATGATGTAAATCTTCTCAACGGCAAGAGAGTTCTTCTTGTTGATGATGTAATTTCAACAGGCGAAAGTCTTCACGCTCTTGAAACGCTCGTTGAAAAAACAGGCGCAAATATCGTTGGCAGGGCATCAGTCCTTGCCGAAGGTGACGCTAAGGACAGAGATGACATTATATTCCTCAGCGAACTCCCGCTTTTCTTTAAGTAATACTGAGTAATTATAAAATCAAATTTTAAACAGCTGTTGAAGTGTGCAGATTATACCGTCCGCATATTTTGACGGCTGTTTCCTTTTTTATACCATAGATATAAAGTGTAAAAATTAAAGTGTAGAAATTGTTCAACTTATAAATGATTGAATAGAAACAGTGGTGAATAGGTAATTTAATGAGAAGAGATAGCAGCAAAATCAACAAAAATAAAAATATTTTTAAAAAATAATATTTATATTGACAAATAAAATTCTATATGATATTATAAAAATACCAAAAATGATATACTTGAAGTAATAAAAATAACCAAATAAATAATAAAAGGAGATGCCATTATGAAAAAAGTATGTTTATGCCTTGCTTTTGTGTTGGCAGCGGTATGTATTCTATGTTCCTGCTCTGATTTACCTGCACCAAGTACCTCTGAAACCGTGAATCCTTCCGTAGATGTTACTTTGAAAAAGTGGGAAGATTGCGGAGCGAGTATTGATAAAGCGGAAGAAATTTCCGGAATTAAGTTTGGCGAAAGTTTGGAAAATATTGTAAGTGTAAGAGCTATTCCATACACGGCGATCGAAGTGGTTTGTTCGTTAGATAAATCTGCCTCTGACAATACTGTGACCTTGCGCAAGGCTGTCAGCTATGCTGTAAAAAGCAGTGAAAATCTCAGCGGAGTCAATACAAACGGACTTTCTCCCACAATGGCGACTTTTGAAATTAAGGGTGCGAATTTTTTTAAATGAAAAAGGTAAAACTGTAGTAGGAGAATATAATGATAACAATTATAAATATTCTTTTTATTGCAAAAAAGGATTGAATGGTAACCGAGTGTATAATTATATTAAAAAGATGATTACTGAATAAGGATTGATTTTTATGAAACGGCTGTTTGGACTTATAGGATTTACTTTCCTGTTTGTCCTTTCTAGCCGTTTTTTATTCGGATTTTAATTGAAAATTAGTCTTTGCGATTATCGGCTCATTGGGATTGCTTTCCGTTGCTGTCGGTATATTTTTAATTGCTTCAAAGAAAAATAAATCATTCGGCAAGTCGCTGTGCGTATTTGCTTTTGCCGTAATATATTCTGCGGGCAATATGATCGCCTATTCCGAATATATTAACAACACGGTCATAAATAATTATTCTGATAAAGAAATTACAGCAAGCGGATATATTTGTGATGAAATCATCACCACCGATTCATCATGCAGTTTTGTAATCAAAACCGACAAAATCAACGGTCAGCCGTCAGATGCGAAAATTCAAATTATTTCGTACTCAAATGTTGACGCAGAGCCTTTTGAAAAGGTCAACTTCACGGCTCATACATACAAGAATAATGTAAACTCTCAGATCAGTCACGGAATTTTTCTGAAAGCATATTCCTATGACGGCTTCAAAATTGAACCGACAGGAGAGAAGGCAACAACTTTTTATTCATTTGCGGTTTCAATAAGACGGGCGATGAAAAATTCCCTTGATATGCTGTTGCCGGAGGATTATTCAACGCTCTGCCGTGCCGTTCTTTTGGGTGAGAAAACAGCTCTTGATTCAAGCGTTAAAGATGATTTTTCATTGACAGGCACTTCGTTTTTAATAGTGGTTTCGGGAATGCATCTTGTTATAATCACTTCGTTTGTATTGTTCTTGGTAAGAAAATTAACAAAAAACAGATTTTTAATAACAGGTTTTACCACATTCACGGTTATTGCTTTTATGGCTGTAACGGGCTTTGCACATTCGGTTGTCCGTGCCGGAATTATGATGATAATTGTGTCGCTTGCATCGTCAAATCTCAGAATAGCCGACTCGCTGAATAACCTTGGTTTTGCCGCAATTGTTCTGACAGCTTTCAACCCATATGCGGTAGCCGATATCGGTATGTTGCTTTCATTTTCGGCAACGACTGGTATAATTCTGTGGTCAAAACCGATTGAACGCTCTGTGCTGAGATTCTTTCATTACAATAACAAGCGTAAGAACGATTTTGTCGGAACGGTTGTCTATTATATCAAAAGGCTGTTTAAAATCTGCGTAAATATGCTGTCGGTTTCAGTATCTGCATTTCTGTGGATTTTGCCGATAACCGCCGTTGCGTTTAACAGAATTTCCCCGACAGTCATACTTGTTTCTCTGTTATGTGAACCGTTTGTTTCGGCACTTTTGGTGTGTTCTCTGTTGTGTTCGGTACTTTTTATTTGCCCGTTTATATCATTTTTTGCATACCCGTTTGGTCTCGTTTCGGGATTATGCTCAAAGGCAATTTTGTGGTTGGTTTCAACTTTTTCACAACTCCCATTCAGCACAATTAAAACCCATTCGCTCTATTGGTTTGTGTGGATAGGTGTCAGCGTACTTCTCGCAATTGGCGGATTGTTTGTAATAAATCGAAAATTCTATGTCAAAATTTCTGTTTCGGTATCAATTTCAGTCCTCGTAATCGGAGCGTCGCTCAATGTGCTTTTAACAGCCGATAACGGTGAAATGAAAATCTATAATGTCGGCAACGGTGTTTTTGCAACAGTCAACTGCCCCGACAGCTGTTCGGTGATTTCATGCGGAGGCAACAGAGCAAGCGCAGATGATGTGACAGCCGATATCAGCGAAAGATACTCAGATATTGAATATATGATAATTCCAAATCAGAATAATAAATATTCTTCTCTTGAACGCTTTGCGGTCACAAAATTTGACTTAAATAATATTTTGGTATATGATAATGACATTAAAAAGCAAAATCTTTTGAACGCTTTTGACGGTAACAGCCGACAGACTTTCGGCGGAAACAATCATTTTACGCTGAATCTTTCCGATACGGTGACGGATGAGGTAATCTGCGTTGATAACACAATGTTTCAGTTCATAAAAGGGAAAAATATGACTGTATTGTTTGTGCCGACAGATGCTGATCTTTCAAATCTGCCCGAAAGTATCGCAATCCCGATTGTTTGCTGATTGATTCCGTCCCCGAAAACTTTTGATTTGATATCATGCAATACCGTGATATTTTCGGGATCGGAAAAGCAGTTTAAGAAAAATTATGATTCTATTAAAGAAATAAGTTCAACCGTTATTTCAACATCTGAAAGAAACATAACGGTCAATCTGAACGGAGGATAAAATGCCGCGCATCACCGAAGCAGACCTGAAAAAACAAATTAAAAACAAAAGCTTTTCGCCTGTGTACCTCATCTACGGTTCGGAGCAGATGTTTGTCAAAAGTTATACAAAAAAGCTTTGTGAGGCTGTTGCAGGCAAAAATCCGTCCGATTTCAATTATCATACATTCAGCGGTGACATTGATTTTCAGGAACTTGCCGCATCCCTGCAAATAATGCCGTTTATGGCGGAACGCAATTGTGTTGTTGTGACCGACATTTACTTTGATAATATGGTGAAGGATCGGCTTGATACTCTTAAAGAGCTTACAAGCAGAGCATGGGACGGTACGGTTCTCATAATTTCAATGCCGACTTTATGTTCCGTCAAAGAATAAAAACTTCTTTTACAGCTCTTATAAAGCGTGTTGAAAAAATCGGCAGCGTCTGCTGTTTTGAAAAAATCAATTCACAAATTATCGAAAAGTATGTTGCAAAGTGGGCAAACGAAAACGGCAAGCTGATTTCACACCTCAATGCATCAAAGATTATTTCAAATGTCGGCGATGACCTCAATCTTCTGAAAAACGAGGTCAACAAAATTGCCGCATATGCAAAGGGTGAAGAAATTACCGACCGTGATATCGACCTATTGTCAACCGTAAACCTTGAAGCAAGAACATATGATATGGCTGACGATGTTATTAACGGCAGAGGTGACAGAGCGTTCAGAAAGCTTGACACACTTTTTTGTCAGCGGGAAGAACCGATTAACATTCTCTATGCACTTTCATCCGCCTATGTCGATGCATATCGTATGCGTGTTGCAGATGAATGCTCAGTCAGTAAAGAAACCGTGGCGAAAGATTTTGCCTACAAAAACCGTGCGTTTGTGTTAAACAGGGCGAGAACCTCCGTTTCAAGGACTTCAACCGAGGCACTTCGTAAAAGCCTTGATGTGCTTGTTGAAACAGACGAAAAGCTGAAATCAGTTTCCGTTAATCAAAGATTTTTAATTGAACAGCTTATTTCCCGTTTGCTTTTGATTGCAAAGGAGGGCAGAATCTAATGCTCAAAATCCGTGAGGCTGTCATAGTTGAGGGCAGATATGACAAGATAAAGCTTTCATCAATTGTAGATGCTCCGATAATCGAAACCAACGGTTTCCGTGTTTTTTCCGACAAAGAAAAGCAGTCGCTTATCCGCAAAATTGCCGAAACAAGGGGAATACTCATAATGACCGACAGCGACGGTGCAGGCTTTGTAATAAGGAATTTCCTTAAAGGCTCGGTCGATAATTCAAAAATTAAAAATTGTTATATTCCTCAAATCAAAGGCAAGGAAAAACGCAAGGCAAAAGCCGGTAAAGAGGGGCTTTTGGGCGTTGAAGGCGTCAGCGATGAGGTTATAATAAATGCAATCCGCAAAAGCGGTGCCGAGATAATCGGCGAAGAAAATAATATTCCCGAAAGGAAAATTACTAAAGCCGATCTATTTGTCCTCGGACTTACGGGAACTGAAAATTCAGAAATAAACCGCAAGAAGATTCTTAAAAAACTCGGTCTGCCATCATATCTTTCAACAAACGCATTTTTGACCGCAATTAACTGTCTTTATTCTTTTGAAGAACTAAAAGAGATGCTCTGACAAAATAAAAAATTCATAGGTTAAATAAATCACCTGTTTCGGCAAAAACTAAAACAGGTGATTTCTTATGAAAAAAAGTTTACGGTTGCGTAACGATTGCATTCTCTTTTCAATAGGCGGAGCAGGCTACGCTCTGCTTGAAATTTTGTGGCGGAGAAAAACTCACTGGTCAATGGCGGTTACGGGCGGAACTGCATTTGTGTCGCTTTTCAGATTTTACAAGCGCTTTTCAAAAATGAATATGCTGCAAAAATGCATATCGGGAAGTGCGATAATTACCGCACTTGAATACTGCTGTGGCTGTGTTGTCAATCTGAAATTCAGGCTTAATGTATGGGATTATTCAAACTGCCGACTTAATTTAAAAGGGCAGATTTGCCCGTTTTACAGCACCTTGTGGGCATTCCTTTGTATCCCCGTCAGCGCATTATGCACTTCTCTCTGCAAAAAAAATACAGTAAAAAAACAGGAGCGGTAAGTAAAAATACTGCTCCTGTTATGTTTATTTATTCAGACTTTTTGTTCTCGTCTTTTTTCATCGGATTCGTTTTCTTCGGTAAGTGTCGTTTTTCTTGACTAACAACCCGTAAAATACGCTGATCCTTAACCTCCATAATGGTAAACTTAAAGCCGTCGGCCTCAATGTTGTCACGCTTGTGGGGGATTGTTCCTGCGTGTTCAAGAATATAACCGCCGACCGTTACGCTGTCACATTCAAGACTGTCCTCGTCCATATCAAACAGACCGAGCATATCTTCAAGCTCCATATCGCCGTTTACAAGGAACTCGCCCTTGCCGATTTTGTAGTAGTTATGCTCAATTTCCTCGTCCTCGTCCCATATTTCGCCGACAATTTCTTCGAGCAAATCCTCCATTGTAACAATACCGAGTGTTCCGCCGTATTCATCCGTAACTACCGCAAGATGAATTTTTGTGCGTTTGAATGCATTCAAAATTTTTGAAAGCTGTTGTGTTTTAAACACAAAGTAAGGCGGCTGCATAAGCTCCTTAACATCGGGCGCTTTACCGTCTGCAAGTCGTTCAAGATAATCTCTTGTATGGAGAATGCCGACAACATGGTCAACTGTGCCTTCGTACACGGGAATTCTTGAATAGCGGTTTTCAATGATGATATTCTTGATTTTTTCAGGCGAGTCATCAACGCTGATAAATGTGATGTCAACCCTCGGAGTGAGAATTTCCTCGGCAGTAGTTTCGTCAAAGTCAAGTGCGGAGCGAACCATCTCGCTTTCGCTCTCTTCAAGAACGCCTTCCTCCTCAATGCTCTCAACAATGTATTTAAGCTCATTTTCAGTAACTGACGGAGCGTCACCGCTGCTGCCTGCAATCTTTAAGGCAATCATTTTGAATCGTGTGAAAATCCACACAAGCGGTGTAAGAAGTGTCATAAGTCCTCTGAGCAATCCGGCTGTTTTGAGTGAAAAGGCATCGCAATGTTCCTTTGCAAGACATTTCGGCACAATCTCACCGAATGTCAGAACAAGAAAAGTTGTTGCACCCGTTGCAATTGCCGAGCCTGCGTCACCGAAAAGATTCATACACAGCACAGTCGCAATTGAAGAACAGCTCAGGTTTACAACATTGTTGCAGATGAGAATTGTTGTAAGGGCATTGTCGAAATGCTCGATTATGTAGAGCGCTGTTGCCGCTTTTTTGTTGCCGTCATCCTTGTAACGCTGAACACGCACCTTGTTTACAAACGAAAATGCAGTTTCAATCGCCGAAAAGAACGCCGAAAGCAAAATAAGAACTAAAATGACAACACCCATAATTATGTCAGATGTCAACTGAATATCACTCCATAACAACTTCCGACAGGTTCTGTCGGAATAATATTTCTTTAATACTACTATAATTCTTTTAAATAATTATTACTTATTAGAAATAAAGAAATAAAATTATTGAAATAATTTTGCTGTAATGGTATAATGGTCACTAAAGGCTTTTTACAATTGAACAATGTGGCTTGTGCGTCTTATTTTTTGTATGCATACATTTTGCGTGCAATTTCGGTGAAACTATTCTCGGAGGTGCATACAATGCCACAAAAATCAAAATCTTCAAAAGTCTCATCAAAAAAAGGGAACTATGTTAAAAATCCTGCGCCGGATGACGATCCGCAAAAGCTTGCAAACGACAGCCCCATAAGTGAAGAACAAACAGACCGAATCGGCGAAACAGGTTCTGTTCTCACAACTCATAAGGATTGTGTGCTGCATTGCCTGACGATTATCGGTCAGATTGAAGGTCATTACATTCTTTCACAACAAAACAAAACCACGAAATACGAGCATGTCATCCCTCTGCTTGTTTCGGTTGAGGAGGACGAAAGAATTGACGGACTGCTTGTGCTGATTAACACAGTCGGCGGAGATGTTGAGGCAGGTCTTGCAATTGCCGAGGTGATTTCGGGAATGAAAAAGCCGACCGTTTCCATCGTACTCGGCGGAGGTCATTCAATAGGAATTCCGCTTGCTGTTGCGGCAAAGAAAAGCTTTATCGCAAAGAGTGCGTCAATGACGGTTCATCCCGTCAGAACAACAGGCCTCACACTCGGAGTTCCGCAGACCTTTGAATATTTTCAGCGTATGCAGGACAGAATCACAACCTTTGTTGCCGAAAATTCCAATATTACAAAAGACCGTTATAATCAGCTTGTGCTTAACACGGGTGAGCTTGTAATGGATATCGGAACTATTCTTGAGGGAGAAGAGGCTGTTGAAGAAGGCTTGATTGACGAGGTCGGAACAGTTTCCGACGCAATTGACGCTCTTTATGATTTGATTAAAGAAAACAAAGAGAGCAAGCCGAAGTCTGCAAAATCACGCTCAAAAAAGCAGGAAAAATAATTTCGGGCGTTTTGCCCGAATACATATATATTGTGACGCTTATGATTTGTGTGAAATCTTAGTTATGCCAACCCATACGGCTTTTCAGCGTACAAATAACAGAGAAGATTTGAAAACTTATTTTTTGGAGGGAATACATAACCATGTCAATTTTAGATGCTATTATTCAGGGTGTTGTTCAGGGACTTACCGAATTTTTGCCCGTATCAAGCAGCGGCCACCTCGCAATCACACAGCACATTCTCGGTGCAGGCACAGGCGAAAGCAATCTTTTCTTTAATGTAATGCTCCATGTCGGCACACTTGTTGCCGTTGTTGCATTCTACCACAAACTTGTGTGGGATCTTATCAAAGAATTTTTCCTTATGCTCAAGGATATTTTCACGGGCAAGTTCAAATGGAGCAAAATGAATTACAACCGTAATCTCGTTGTAATGCTCATCATCGGTCTTATACCGCTGTTCTTGCTTTTTCTGCCAATCCCCGGAACAGATATGAAACTCAAGGACCTTGCAGACCGGCTTTCCGCAAGTCCTGTTCTCATAGTAACTGCCTGTTCGCTAATTCTCACAAGCGTACTTTTAACAATCGGTATTATCCGTAACCGCAAGAGTGTTGCCTCAACTCACAAACATCTTGCAACAAAGAGCAATGCAAAGGCAACAAGAGATAATTTTAATGTTGTTGACGCAATCCTTGTCGGTGTAACACAGGTTTGTGCCGCACTCCTTCCGGGACTTTCCCGTTCAGGCTCAACACTTTCGGTCGGTGAGATGAGAGGAATCTCAAAGCAGAAGGCACTTGACTACACATTCGTACTCGGTATCCCGTCAATCCTTGCGGCGGCACTTCTTGAGGGTGTGGATGCAATCAAGTCACCCGAAGGTTTAAGTAATATTGAATTTCTTCCGCTGATTATCGGAATGGCGGTTTCCGCAGTTGTAGGCTATCTTGCAATCGTAATTTTCAAGTGGTTCCTGAAATCCGACAAAATGGAAATTTTTTGTAATCTACACAGCGGTTGTCGGTGTTGCATTTATTGTAATTTCAATCATCGAAATGAATACGGGCGTAAACCTTTTCACAGGTGCGCCGATTGCATAAATTTTAAATGGAGTGATTTTATTGGCAGCTAACAAAAATAAAGCTGACAAAACTAAAAATACTGCGTCGGGAAGAAAAAAGACTTCTTCAAAAACCTCATCAAAAGGTGCAAAAACTGCAAGCAGAACCAAAGCATCCGCTGTTCCGAAAAGGAGCAGCGGACTTTCGCCGCGTGTAAGAGCAATCCTCTATGCCGCCGTTGCGGCTGTTTTTGTCTGCATAATTTTCATAAAAGGTTCAAATGTCTGGACAATGATACGCAGTTTCTTTTTCGGAGTTCTCGGATTCGGGATTTTTCTTGTTCCCGTAACGCTTTTTTATTTGTGTGTCATGACCGAAAAGGAGAAACAGGTTGCACGCTATAAGCTGAAGCTTTTCCTTTGTGTCGTCATAATTCTGTTTATCGGGGCGTTGATTTACGCAGGCAGCGGTGCAAAATATTCTGATATGAACTTTTTTGCGTGTCTTGGCAATCTGTTCAAGGATGCCTCCGATACCTCAAGGTATATGACCTTCGATTGCGGAATAATCGGCGGACTGCTCGGCTATCCGTTTGTTGTCCTGTTCGGCAGTACAGCCGCACTTTTTACAAGCTTTGTTGTAACAGCCGCACTTATCCTTATTGTTGCGAACATTTCTATTAAAGATATGACAGCGGCGGCGTCAAGGACAGCCGTACATATCCGTGAAGCAGGTGAGGAGAGGGCAAGAGTTCGCAGAGAACGCAGAGAAGAAAACCGTGAGAGAAAGCTTGCCGAAAGAGGCGATATCGACATTGCGCTTGAAGGCGAAAACAGAAAGTCCTCGGGAAGTTTTATTGACATTCCGCTTGATGACAAAAAGACAAAGGTCAAGAAAGCAAAGTCGGCAGTAAACGGAATTGACACGGATATTGCCGATTCAAAGGAAGAAAATGCCGCAGACAAGGATCTGTCACAGGATCTCATCAACATAATCAATCGTGCAAGCAAGCCTATGGGCAAAAGTGCCGACAATACGGTTTCTGCAATTGCAGAGGATATCTCAAACGAAAAGTCAGCTTCTAAGGCTGAACAGACAGAGGTCAAGCCTGATGCCGAAACTGAGAACATCGTCAAAAAAGCACTTCTCAAAAGCAAAAAAGACAACAGCGAGGAGGCTGGTGACGAAATTGCGGAACAGCTTGACAGAGCTGTTCGTTCCGATAATTCTCAAAAGGAAGAAAAAAAGTATCAGTTCCCACCAATTCAGTTGCTCAAACCAAAGCTAAATTCCGATGACAGCGATGCAATGGAAGAAATGCAGAATAATGCCAAAAAGCTTATTGATACCCTCACAAGCTTTGGTGTAAAGGCAAGCATTGTAAACATCTGCCGAGGTCCGTCTGTAACACGCTATGAGTTACAGCCTGCCCCCGGTGTTAAAATCAGCAAAATTACAAATCTCTCCGATGATATCGCACTCAGCCTTGCCGCAAACGGTGTTCGTATTGAAGCGCCTGTTCCGGGTAAGGCGGCAGTCGGAATTGAAGTTCCGAACAAGGTTGTAAGCATGGTAACAATGCGTGAATTGATTGATTCGGATAAGTTCAGAAACAGCAAGAGTAAGCTCACAACCGTTCTCGGCAGAGATATCTCGGGTGAAATTGTTGTTACCGATCTTGCAAAAATGCCGCACTTGCTCATTGCAGGTACAACCGGTTCGGGTAAATCCGTATGTGTAAACTCAATTCTTATGAGTATTCTCTACAAGGCAACTCCGGATGAAGTAAAGCTTTTGCTTATTGACCCGAAAATGGTTGAATTTTCAAAATACAAGGGTATTCCGCATTTGCTCATTCCCGTAGTATCCGATGCCAAAAAGGCGGCGGGTGCGCTTGCATGGGCAGTAAACGAAATGCTCCAGAGATATAAAATTTTCTCCGAATACGATTGTAAGGATATTGATTCATATAATTCTCTTATCGAAAAAAATATGAATTATATGGAGAAAAATCCACCTGTTGTTAATGAAGAGGGAGAAGAGGTTCAGCCTGTTCTTGAAGTCAACGGACTTCCCGTTGCCAAAGAAAAAATGAGCCGTGTTGTAATTGCAATTGACGAGCTTGCCGATTTGATGATGGCGGCTCCGAGCGAGGTTGAGGACTCAATCTGCCGACTTGCTCAGATGGCTCGTGCCGCAGGTATGCACCTTATCCTTGCAACCCAAAGACCTACCGTTAATGTAATCACAGGTCTTATCAAGGCGAATGTGCCGAGCCGTATTTCACTCAAGGTAAGTTCAAACACAGACTCCCGTACAATTCTTGATACAGGCGGTGGTGAAAAGCTCATCGGCCGAGGCGATATGCTGTTTTCGCCTGTAGGCGCTCCAAAGCCTATTCGTGTTCAGGGCTGCTACGCTTCCGATGAAGAAATCGAGGGTGTAACCCACTACATAAAGAAAGCATATTCGGCTCAGTATAATTCTGAAATCGAAGAAAAAATTAAAAGAATTGCTGCAGAAGAAATTGCTCAGGGCAAAAAATCGGGTGATTCAGATTCATCATCTGACGAAGGTCTTGATATTGACAGCAAAATGGAAGAGGCAATCAAGTGCGTAATTGAAGCAGGACAGGCATCAACCTCACTCTTGCAGAGAAGACTCAAGGTCGGCTACGCAAGAGCAGGCAGAATGATTGACGATATGGAACAAATGGGAGTTGTAGGCCCTCATCAGGGTTCAAAACCGAGAGATGTTCTCATGACCTACAACGAATGGCTCGAACGCAGAAATGCACTTGAAAACAGAGCCGATTAATAAATAAAGGAGGGTTCAATATGGCTTTTTTACCGATGAACGCAAAAGAAATGCGTGACCGAGGTTGGAGCGAAGTCGATTTTGTATATGTTTGCGGTGACAGCTATGTTGACCATCCGTCATTCGGTGCGGCAATAATCACGAGAGTTCTTGAGGATTGCGGTTACAAAACAGCATTCCTTGCACAACCTAATTGGAAAAACGATGATGATTTTACACAGTTCGGAAAACCAAGGCTCGGTTTTATGGTGTCGGCAGGCAACATTGACAGTATGGTTGCCCACTACACGGTTGCAAAGCGTAAAAGACATGATGATGCCTATACGGCAGGCGGTAAAAACGGCAGGCGTCCCGACAGAGCCGTCACCGTTTACTGCAACATAATCAGAAAGCTATATCCCGATTCTCCCATTATAATCGGAGGTCTTGAGGCATCACTCAGAAGATTTGCTCATTATGATTATTGGAAAAACGAGGTAATGCCCTCAATTATTTTCGACAGCAAGGCAGATTTGCTTGTGTACGGAATGGGCGAGCTGCAGACAATTGAAATTGCAAAAAGACTTTCCGAGGGTTATCCTGTTGAATCTCTTTACGACATCAGAGGTGTTTGCTATAAAATTCGTACAGACGATTATGTACCAAAGTCGGTTGTCGAACTTCCAAGCTACGAGCGTGTAAAAGAGGACAAGCGTGACTATGCAATTGCATCACGCAGAGAGCTTGAGGAGGCTGATGCAGTAAGGGGTAAAACCCTCATTCAAAGGCACGGAAAGTATATTCTTGTGCAGAATCCTCCGATGCAGCCCCTTGACACAAAACAGCTTGATTATGTCTATTCTCTGCCGTATGAGCGTTGGTATCCAAAGTGTTATGAAAGTCTCGGCGGCGTACCCGGTATTAACGAGGTACTGTTTTCAATCACACACAACCGTGGTTGTTTCGGCGCTTGTAATTTCTGCTCACTTGCTTTTCATCAGGGCAGAGCGGTAACCGTCAGAAGTGAAAAGAGTATTATTGAGGAGGCTGAAAGTTTTCTTGATAATCCACGATTCAAGGGTTACATAAGCGATGTTGGAGGGCCTACCGCAAACTTCAGACTTCCATCATGCGAAAAGCAGAAGAAGCTCGGACTTTGTAAAAACAGAAGATGTCTTGCACCGACACCTTGCCCTAATATGCAGGTGTCACACACGGAATATCTTGATATTCTGCGAAAGCTGAGAAATCTCAAGGGAATTAAAAAGGTGTTTATCCGCAGCGGAATCCGTTTTGATTACCTTATCAAAGATGAAAATGACGAATTTTTCCGTGAACTCGTAAAGTATCACATCAGCGGTCAGCTGAGAGTTGCCCCCGAGCATTGTTCAGCGGCAGTTCTTGACAAAATGGGCAAGCCGCATATTGAAAGCTACAAGCGTTTTTGTAAGATGTTCTACGATTTTACGGGCAAGGAAAATAAAGACCAGTATGTCGTGCCGTATTTGATGAGCTCACACCCCGGTTCAACACTTTCGGATGCCGTAGAACTTGCGCTTTTCTGCAAGCGTGAAAACATTCACCCAAAACAGGTTCAGGACTTCTATCCGACTCCGGGTACAATTTCAACGAGTATGTTCTATACGGAGCTTGATCCGTACACTCTCAAAGAGGTTTATGTTCCCAAGTCTGAAAATGAAAAGGCAATGCAAAGGGCGTTGTTGCAGTATTTCATTCCCGAAAACAAACCGCTTGTAATCAAAGCACTCATCAAAGCCGGCAGACGGGATTTAATCGGTAACGATAAAAAATGTCTTGTAACTCCGATGGCTGGACAAACACAGGGCGGTTATTCAAAACAGAACAACAACCGCAATTCGCAGAATCAGAAGGGAAGAGGCAAAAACGGCAAAGATAAGTTCGCAAAGTACAGACGAAAAAACAAAAAGAAATAAAATCTTTTTCATACTGAAAATATCGGTATGCGTACTTTTCATTGCCTGTGTACTGCTTGTTTCATTCGGAAAACCTCTCGGAATTCCCGATTGGAACGATGTCTATACATTTTTCGGAATTTCAGCAGATATGGAGTCCGATTTTTCTGTTTCGTTTATCAATGTCGGTTCGGCTGATTGTACGCTGATTAAATGCGGAGATAAAAGTGTGCTGATTGACGGAGGAACAAATCTTGTGACCGATAAACTTACTGCCTATCTCAAACGCAGTTCGGTAACTCATCTTGATGCCGTAATCGTGTCACACCCCGACAGCGACCACATCGGTTCGCTGCCCGATATCATAGATGAATTCGGTACGGATGTTGTTTATTTCGGAAAATATTCCGACAGCCACAATACACCCGAATACGAAAAGCTTGTTAATTCTATAAAAGAAAATAATATAAAAACCGTAATTCCGGTTTCAGACAAACCCGTTGGAATCGGAAATATGACCTTTAAATTTTATCAACCCGAAAAGAACTTCGGCAACACAAACGATAATTCGCTTGTAACAATGCTTGAATATGACGAAAAGCGATTTCTTTTTACAGGCGACATTTCGTCAAAAAGGGAAGAATCAATGGTTAATTCTGACAAAGAATTAAAATGCGATGTTCTCAAGGTTGCACACCACGGCAGTAAGTATTCTTCAAGTGAAGATTTTCTTGCAAAGGCAAGCCCCGAAACAGCTGTAATAAGCGTTTCGGCTGATGATACGGCACTTCCCGATTACTACATAACAGCCTTGCTTAACAGCGTGTGCAAAAATGTTTATCGGACAGACAGCGATAAAACCGTTATGATAACAGTCGAAAACGGCGAGATTTGCACCAAAACTCATGCCTGAAAGGTTGACTATAAATTAAATAATGTTATAATATTATTGTTTAACTGACAAAAATCGAAAGGAATTTTTAAATATGGGAGTATATGAAGAACTCGTAGCCAGAGGACTTATCGCTCAGGTTACGGACGAAGAAGAAATCAGAGAGCTTGTAAACAGCGGTAAAGCCACATTCTATATCGGCTTTGACCCGACAGCCGACAGCCTCCATGTAGGTCACTTTATGGCTCTTTGCCTTATGAAAAGACTTCAGATGGCAGGCAACAAGCCAATTGCACTCGTAGGCGGCGGTACGGGTATGATCGGTGATCCGTCAGGCAGAACAGATATGCGTCAGATGATGACAAAGGAAACAATTCAGCACAATGTTGATTGCTTCAAAAAGCAGATGAGCCGTTTTATCGATTTTTCTGAGGGCAAGGCTCTTCTTGTAAATAACGCAGACTGGCTTCTTGACCTTAACTATGTTGAACTTCTCCGTGATGTAGGCGCTTGTTTCAGCGTTAATAATATGCTTCGTGCAGAGTGCTACAAGCAGAGAATGGAAAAGGGACTCAGCTTCCTTGAATTTAACTATATGATTATGCAGTCATACGACTTCTATGCTCTCTATCAGAAGTACGGCTGTAATATGCAGTTCGGCGGCGATGACCAGTGGAGCAATATGCTCGGCGGTACAGAGCTTATCAGAAGAAAGCTCGGCAAGAACGCATACGCAATGACAATCAATCTTCTCCTCAACTCAGAGGGTAAGAAAATGGGTAAAACCCAGTCGGGTGCAGTATGGCTTTCAGCCGAAAAGACAAGCCCCTACGATTTCTATCAGTATTGGAGAAATGTTGATGACGGCGATGTAATCAAGTGCCTTAAAATGCTCACATTCCTTTCGCTTGAAGAAATTGATGAGCTTGCAAAGCTTGAGGGCAGTGAAATCAACAAAGCAAAAGAAATTCTTGCTCATGAGCTTACAGAGCTTGTTCACGGCAAAGAGGAGGCTGATAAGGCTCAGGAGGCCGCAAGAGCAATCTTTGCCAACAAGACAAATACTGACAATATGCCTTCAACAACTCTTACAGAGGCTGATTTTGCAGACGGCGAAATCGGAATTCTTGACCTCATGAAGAAGTGCGGACTTATCCCTTCAAACGGTGAGGGCAGAAGACTTATTCAGCAGGGCGGTGTTTCTGTTGATGATAGAAAAGGTAACAGATGTTTACGACAAAGGTTGACAAAGTCTGTATTTTAGAAAAAGGCTATGTTGTAATACAAAAAGGGTAAAAAGGTTTACCATAAGGCAATTCTTGGCTGATTTTAGAAAATTAAATAAAGGGGATTAGGGCAAAATGAAAAAGTTTTTTTCGGAGTTTAAGGAATTCATAATGCGTGGAAATGTGCTTGATCTCGCAGTCGGCGTTATCATTGGTGCGGCTTTTCAGGCAATCGTAACTTCTCTCACAAGCGACATCATTTCGCCGATTCTCGGTATCTTCGGCGGTGTCAACTTTGACCAGTTTCAGGTTACAATCAACGGCGCAACAATTATGTACGGTAAGTTTATCACAGCGGTAATCAACTTCCTGATTATGGCTTTCGTAATCTTCCTTATCGTAAAGCTTGTCAACAAGGTTATGTCACTCGGCAAAAAAACTGAACCCGAAGAAGCTCCCACAACAAAAAAGTGTCCGTTCTGTTTCAGTGATATTGATATCAAAGCCACAAAATGTCCCCATTGCACAGGCGATATCATCGACCTTACAGAAAAAGCAGACGACAAAAAATAATATCGCTGTTACATAAACAGATATTACACAACTTAACAACCAACAAAAAAGCCACAGTAGAAAGTTAAAATCTACTGTGGCTTTTTAAATTGAAAATTATGATTGAGCGTAACATTGTTACCGTCTGCACAATTTTATATTAAAATACCAAAAACAAAAATACAATTCCGCAGAGGATTGCTATTGCTGCGCCGACTATGACATCACGCACATAATGCACTCCTGCGCACACTCTTGACACGGAAATCATAACCGCAATGAAGAGGTATGCAATCCCTGCCCACACATTGAACCGCAAAATTGCCATTGCAATGATGAATGCGCTTGCGGTGTGGCGGCTCGGCATACTGTCGGGCTTGCTGTTCTTTGCAAAAACAGGCGCAACTCCGTACCGCACATACGGGCGTTCTTCTTTTATGATAATTCGCAGAAGTGTTATTCCCAAAAACACCCCCGCAGGCACAGTCAGCGACTTTAAAAACAAATCTTTTTGCCACAAAAATGTATATACAAGCAAAATCGGATAGCTTGCAAATACTGTCAGCGGAAAAATTTTATATACGAATTTCAACACATTTTTTGCGGATTTGTTATTCTTGAAGAAATCGGTCAGTTTAATATATTGTTTACGGCTAATTTTCTACATCTCCCAATGCTTTTTACACTCCGATTTTAACATAACCGTTACACTATTTCAACATTATATTTATCAAACCAGTAGTCAAGTTCGATTATATACGCAAGAATCTGCGGTGCTTTCATCAGCTGACCGTACCACGGATTTGTGATTTTATCGGGATTTTTCAATGATATCTTCAATTCCTTTTCGGTCAAGCAGTTCGTTTAGAATTGAACGCTTTTTAAGAATTTTTCTAACCCTTTTTTACACACTCGTTGAAGTAAATCGGATTGTGCGTTTTCGGGTACGGGCTTTTCTTTCGCCAGCAAATTTCTTCGGGCAGAATATCCTCAAAAGCCTTTCGCACAATTCCCTTTTCACGGTTGCCCCATGCCTTTAATTCCCACGGCATATTGTACGCATATTCAACAAGTCTGTAATCGCAGAACGGCACTCTTACCTCAAGTCCGCTGAACATTGAGCATCTGTCTTTTCGCTCAAGCAGACATTGCATAAACCAGTAAAAATTCAGGTAGAACATCTCTCGCATTCGCCTGTCAAGGTCGGTGTCACTTTTAAGCTTTGGGGCAAGGCTTATTGTGTCAAGATACCTTTGTCTGACATACTCCTCGCCGTTTTTCAGCACACCGTCCTTGAGAATACTCCTGCGAATATCCTGACTTTTTGACCACGGAAAACAATCATCAAAAAGTATTTCATGGTTGTGATACCACGGATATCCGCCGAAAAGTTCATCGGCACATTCTCCCGAAAGCGCAACGGTGTAGTTTTGCTTAATTTCTTTGCAGAAGAGCAAAAGTGACGAGTCAACATCGACATACCCCGGCAAATCCCTTGCCTGAACACTTTCATAAAGTGCGTCGCACACAAGCGTGTTGTCAAGGACAATTTCCCTGTGCTTTGTGTCGGCATTTTTTGACATCATCGAAATAAATTCGTAGTCGGGAGTAGGCTGAAAATTGCTCTTCTGAAAATATTTTTCGTTGTCACGATATTCAACCGAGTAGGTGTTGATTTTGCCGAGTTTGTGTTCCTTGTTGTACATTGATGCGGTCTTGACAATTATACTGCTGTCAAGCCCTCCCGAAAGGAAAAAGCACAGCGGAACATCACTCACAAGCTGTCGCTGAATTGCATCAGTCAGCAGATATCTCGTCTTTTCAATGGTAGTTACTTCATTGTCTGTATGCTCTTTTGCCTCAACGGTGTAGTATTTTTTTTCGGCGAAGCTTTGAGTGCCTATACATTGCACATTCGCCCGGATTAAGCTCAAATACTACCCTTGAAAACTCCGAACGAAGGTGTTCTTGCAGGTCCTAAAAAGAAAAATTTCATTGAGTCCCTGTTCGTCAATTTGAGGCTTTACAATCTTGCTTGCAAGCAACGCTTTTATTTCTGACGCAAACAGCAAGCCGCCGTTGTATTCGTAGTAAAACAGAGGCTTAACGCCGATTCTGTCCCTGCACAAAAACAGAGATTTGTCGCTTGTGTTGTAGATTGCAAAGGCGAAAATTCCGTTCAGCTTTTTGCAGCAGTCCGCACCGTATTTAATGTACGATTTCAGCACAACCTCCGTGTCGCTGTGACCTCTGAAATGAAAACCCGATGCTTTCAGCTCCTCACGAAGCTCGGCTGTGTTATAGAGTTCGCCGTTATAGACAATGACATAGGTCGTGTCCTTGTGACGAACCGACATCGGTTGTTTGCCGTTTTCACGGTCAATTACAACAAGCCGCCTGTGCATAAGTGCCGCCCCTCGGTTAATGTACAAACCGTTTTCGTCAGGACCTCGCCTGTCAAGCGTTTCAGACATTCTGTTGAGCAAATCAATTCTTTCGCTCATATCCTGTGAGTGGTCAATCCATCCTGCTATTCCGCACATAAAGTAACCTCCGTCAATTTTGTTTGTAATTTTTGAGTGAATATAAAAAGCATAAAACGGTAAAAAGCAAAGCCGCTCCCGAAAGGACAGTTCCTCCGAAAAAACTGAAATTTTCAACCGTTGATGTTGAAAAAACATCGGTTGTGACGGAGAAAAGTTTTATTCCTAAATGCGTAAGCAATGCGGTGATAAATCCTTGCAAAATTCTGCAAAAGAAAAATAATATTTTATTTACCTTAATATTTCCAAGTGCCGAGAAAATCTGAAAATGTACGCAAAGTCCGCCGAATCCTGCCGAAAATGCAACAACCTCAATCGGCAAATCTTTCGATACCGCAGTAACCGCATTGCAAACTTCCGTGAGTATCAAAAACGGTTTTTGAATATTTTCATCCGTAATGTGTGAGCAGAAAATCTCAGTAAATGCCGAAAATAGCACCACAAATGCACAGATTGCAAACATTCCCCTTGCACCGTCAAGAACAGACTTTACAAGTGCGTCACCTTTTTGCGGAGCGCTTATTAATGTTTCTAAATTAGAATTATCATCAAGTTTGTTTCTGCAAACGAATTTTAAAACAAATCCAAGTATAAAAACCGAGATGCATTGGGCGGCAAATATAATAAACCCGACTTCAATGCTTGAATAAAGCTGTGCACCGATAAAATTCACAAGAAACCCCGGCCCCGAACACACCAAAAACAGACCTGCCCGTTTACACTCACTTTCACTTGTCGCACCTTTTTTATAAAGCGAATTTACCGTCTTTGCACCAACGGGATAACCTCCGACAAGCGAGAGAATTATTGCTGATGCAAAGCAACCGTCAAGTCCGAAAAGCGGTTTTGTCAGCCATGAAAGATGTCTGCCGATTTTTTCTGCAGGACCGCTATCTGTAATATATGAGGCAAGCACCATGAAAGGGAAAAGTGACGGTACAAGCGTTGAAAGGCACAAGCCTATGCCGTTTTCAGCACCCTTTGAACATTCTTTTGAAAACAAAAGAGCCGTAATGCATAAAAGAAAAATTCCGATTGCTTTAAAAATATTCACCGCCTTTACGGCACTTTTACTCAGGAACATATTAATCACCAATTAATATATATGACGGCAGTTGCAATAAAAATAAATGAGAAACGAAAACAGGGGAGATTTTTTTTGCCAAAGAAGAAACGAATTGCCGATAAAAACGAAAGATTGCCTTCTCCGATGTTCGATATGGGAACAATGCCGTATATAGAGATGCTCGGAAACCGCAGAATAACCGTTGAGGGTTCAACGGGGATTTTGCTCTATGACAGCGAAAGCATAAAAATTAATACCTGCAAAACCGTAATTTCATTTTGCGGGAGAGGAATGACATTGAAGTGCATCTCAAGCTCCTGCGTTGAAATTGAAGGCTTTGTAACCGACATCAACTTTCTTTCGTGAGGTGAAACTATGCTCCTTAAAATAATACGCTTTCTCAGAGGAAGTGTGGACTTTACCGCAAGCGGAAAATTTCCCGAAAGATTTATGAATATAACCGCAAAGAACGGTGTGAATCTCTGGAATCCCGTTCCGAAAAAGAACGCAATATCAGCCTCAATGTACCTTTCCGACTACAAAAAAATTAGAATTCTTGCACGCAAATCAAGGGTTAAAACAAGAATAACAGCCAAACACGGACTGCCGTTTATTATTAACCGCTATAAGAAGAGAACAGGACTTTTTGCAGGTGCGGTATGCGGAATTATTCTCTGTATTTTTCTTTCAAATTTTATCTGGTCGGTAAAAATTTCGGGTACAGAGGAAATCAGCAATACATATCTTGAATCGTTACTTGGTGATAACGGGATTTCTGTCGGTGTGTGGAAAAACAATCTCGATACAGAACAGATAGAACGCAATATTCAGCTGAAATGTGACGATATCCGCTGGATGAGCATAAACATAACGGGCAGTCTTGTCACGGTTGAAGTTAAGGAAACCTACAAAAAGCCGAAGCTTGACACCTCAAAAAATCCTTGCAATGTAAAAGCGGTTAAGGACGGAGTCATAACACGGATTCAGGCATATAACGGCAGACCTGTTGTTACAAAGGGCAGCGGAGTTGTGAACGGTCAGATTCTTGTCAGCGGTCTTGACGAAACCAAGCAGGGCGATATGCGTTACTTGAGAGCAAACGCAAAGGTTTATGCCGACATTACCGAACAGCAAACGCTTTCAATTCCGAAAAAAGTAACCTACAGTTACGCTGACGAAAATTATGTTGACAGAAAAAATTTCAGATTTTTATGGCTTGATTTTCCCTGTAACCTTGCCTTTGAAAACTACGACAATTTTGTGAGTACAGTTCACGGAGAAAATCTGTTTATAAATGATGTTGTTCTGCCGGTAGGACTTAAAATCAGAACCGACCGTGAACTTGTAACAACCGAAAACTCTGTAAGTAAAAACAAGGCTGAGGAGATTGCAAAGGCTGATTGTATTCTCTATGAGATTTTTACAAAGAATAAAAGCGAAGTTATTTCAAAACAAATTTCCGTTAAAGAAAATAAAGGTAGCTACAGGGTGACAACAGATTATATTTTTAACGAAAATATTGCAGATCAGGTTGATTTTGATGTGACAGAATAGAAAAGTTGTGTTATAATCAATTTGTATGTTTTGCTTTGAACGACTGAAATTTTGCAATCGGACACAAACGGAGGGATAACTATGAGAATTTTATGTATAGGTGATGTTGTAGGCAGTATCGGTTGTGAATTTCTTCGCAACAATCTTCCCACGCTCAAAAAGGTGAAAGGCGTTGATTTTGTAATCTGCAACGGTGAAAATTCAGCTGACGGCAACGGACTGACTCCCGTGTCTGCAAAGCATCTTTTTGACAGCGGAGTTGACGCAATTACACTCGGCAACCATTCTTTCCGCAGAAAAGAAGTCTATGAATGCCTCGACTCAAATCCCTTCATTGTCAGACCCGCTAATTTTCCCGAAAATTCAACACCCGGCAAAGGTATAATTAATGTTGACACAGGGCGAAGAATTGTGTCGATTATAAATATTATGGGTAATTCCTATATGGATAACAACCTGAATTGCGCTTTTGAATGTGTAGATAAAATGATTAAACAGGCTGAAAGCAAAATCATAATTGTTGATTTTCACGCAGAGGCAACGGGTGAAAAAAGGGCAATGGGTTATTACCTTGACGGCAGAGTTTCCGCAATGTTCGGAACACACACCCATGTTCAGACCTCGGACGCACAGGTTCTCCCGAAGGGAACCGGCTACATAACCGACACGGGAATGACGGGTACAATCCATTCCGTTCTCGGTGTAAAGAGTGAAATTATAATTGCAAAGCTGAAAAATAAGCTTCCGCAGCGCTTTGACCTTGCAAGCGGAGAATGCAAAATGGAATGTACGCTTTTTGATGTTGATGACAAAAGCGGAAAGTGCGTTTCAGCCGAGTCAATGCGTATTGAATAACACAAATCAGCATAAAGTAAATTGTTTCCAATTGTCAAAAAATATGAAACAATCCCGATTAAGTCGGCTTTTTTTGCAGATAATTAGTGTATTATACTATTGCAAAAAACAAGCTGATAATGTATAATGTTATAATGTGAATTATTGTAAAACTGCGTTTGTCGGTGTAAAATCGGCTTATGCAGTTGATTAAGAAATGTACATTAAAAGGATGTGCCTAAATGATAAACGGACAAATTCTCAAACAGGCTGTTATTTCGGGTGCGAATAATATTTCAAAACCAAAAAAACAGTATAAATGATCTTATATTTCCTTCGTACCGACGAGACACAGGTACAATATAGTCAATGACAGTCAATGCGGCTGTTGCAGCGCTTGAAGATTTTGACGGTACCTGTGCAGGTGATGCCGCAGGTATCACAGCGTCTGCAATGCTCCGTGGAGCAAGAGGCAATTCGGGTGTTATCACTTCACTAATCTTCCGTGGCTTTGCCCAGGGACTTAAAGACATTGAAGAAGTTGACGGCAAAAATACTTGCCGCAGCACTCGGAATCGGTGTTGACGCCGCTTACAAGGCTGTTATGAAACCGACAGAGGGAACAATTCTCACGGTTGCAAGAATGGCTTATGAGGCAGGTATCGAAGCTGCTAAGTATGACAGAGATGTTGTGTCTGTATGGCAGACAATCGTTGACAAGGCTAACGAGGCGCTTGCAATCACTCCTCAGCTTTTGCCTGTGCTAAAAAAGGCAGGCGTTGTTGACGCAGGCGGTAAGGGCCTTTGCGTAATCTTTGAGGGTATGCTCTCTGTAATTAAGAACGGCATTATGATTGAAGCTGACGATGACACAGCTCCTGCAACCGTCAGCACATTTGAAAGTGCCGCCGCCGAATTTGACGATGACATCAGATTCACATATTGCACAGAGTTCATCGTTGGCAGAAATGCCGAGATTGAAACCGAAATCGGCGAGCTTCGCAGTTATCTTGAATCAATTGGTGATTGCGTAGTTGTTGTAAATGATGATGAGATTATCAAGGTTCATGTTCATACGGAACAGCCGGGCAATGCTCTTTCAAAAGGACTTGAGTTCGGTCAGCTTCTCACGGTTAAGGTTGAGAATATGAAGGAACAGCACAAGAATGTCAAGTCAACAAAGAAAAAGGCTGAAAAGGAAAAGTTTGTTCCCGCAGAACCTGAAAACGATTTCGGCTTTGTTGCAGTTGCCGCAGGTAACGGTCTTAAAGACCTTTTTAAGGACCTCGGTTGTGACAATGTTGTTTCGGGCGGTCAGAGTATGAACCCGAGTACAGACGATATCTATGAGGCAATTATGGCAACTCCTGCCAAGAATGTTCTCGTTCTTCCAAACAATAAAAACATCATTCTTGCCGCAGAACAGACAATCCCGATGGTAAAAGACAGAAATGTCATCATTGTTCCGACAAGAACAATTCCGCAGGGTATGACGGCAATGCTCAACTTTGATCCCGAGATTTCTGCCGAAAGCAACGCACAGCTTATGACGGACGCACTTGCGTCTGTGGGCACAGGTCTTGTAACCTTTGCCGCAAGAAGCAGTGAATTTGGCGGTAAAAAAATCAAAGAGGGCGACATTATCGCTCTTGAAAACGGCAGGCTTACAATCACAGAAAAGAGCACAGTTAAGGCTCTTGTCAAGCTTGCAAAGGATATGGTCAGCCGTGACACTTCATTCATTACTCTTATCTATGGTGAGGATGTAAGTGAGGAAGAGGCAGAAAAGGCATACGGAGAGCTTCGTGAAAAGTTCGGTTCAAGAACCGATATTACTCTTGTAAAGGGCGACCAGCCTGTTTACTACTTTATTCTCAGCGTAGAATAAGCATTTAAATCGGATTTTTTCAGGGAGCATAATTTTTACGGTTATGCTCCCGTTTTGTATAACGGAGGTGCGGTATGACATCACTTTATAAAACTCCCGTTACAAATTTGAACGGAATAGGTGAAAAGCGTGCCGCACTTTTTGCAAGACTCGGGATTAAAAGCGTTGGAGATTTGATTAATTTCTATCCACGCACATACGAGGATTGGAGCAACATCAAGCATATTGACGAGCTTGAATACGGTGAAACCGTCTGCATAAAGGCTGTTGTCGCAACATCTGTAAATGATACCCGCATAAGCGGCGGAAGAATTATTTCCAAAACCGCAGTCTATGATGAAACGGGTTCAATTCAGCTTGTGTTTTTTAACAATAAATACATCAGCTCAATGCTCAGACAGGGCGGAGAATATTTCTTTTACGGAAAAATCTCATCCGACAGCTACGGAATGCAGATTGTATCTCCGACTTTTGCTCCTGCTGTCAAGGGAACACAAATCCGTCCGATTTACAGACAAACGGCAGGACTTCCGAGTAAATCGGTTGAATCAGCCGTACGACAGGCACTTTCAATGCTGCCGTCAAAAATTAATGATCCTTTGCCCGATGCCATAAGAGAAAGATTTGACCTTTGCTCACTCAGACAGGCGTTGTTTGACATTCACTTTCCGAAGAACCGCCAACAGCTTGAAGCAGCCCGAAAAAGGCTTGTTACCGAAGAGCTTGTTGTGCTGAACCTCGGAATGAGAAATCTGCGTGACCACAGCAGGGGAGTAACCTCTCTTGAAATCACAAAGGATTATTCAAAAGAATTTGAATCGCTTTTGCCGTTCACAATGACAAATGCCCAAAAACGGGCGGTGTCGGACTGCATAAACGATATAATCAACAAATCATCTCCGCTGAACCGACTTGTTCAGGGCGATGTAGGTTCGGGCAAAACGGCTGTGGCGGCCTCGGTCTGCTACACGGTTGCCAAAAACGGATTTCAGACCGCATTTATGGCGCCGACTGAAATCCTTGCCCGACAACATTACAAAACATTTCAAAAGCTTTTTGAAAATACGGATATCAAGGTAGGTCTGCTGACAGGCACACTAAGGGAATCCGAAAAAAAACAAATCAGAAAATCACTTGCAGACGGTTCGATTGATATGGTAATCGGAACACACGCTCTCATTACCGATAAAACCGAGTTTAAAAATCTTGCGCTTGCCGTAACCGACGAACAGCACAGATTCGGTGTTGCGCAAAGAGCAAAGCTTCTCGGCAAGGGCAACAACCCGCATCTGCTTGTTATGAGTGCCACTCCGATTCCGAGAACACTCGGACTTATCATTTTCGGCGACCTCGACATTTCAATAATTGACGAACTTCCGCCGTCAAGAAAACCCGTGAAAACCGTGTTGCGAACTTCTGCAATGCGTGGCGGAGTGTATGACTTTATCCGCAGTGAAGTAAAACACGGCAGACAGGCGTATATAGTTTGTCCCCTCGTTGAAGAAGGCGAGCTTGACGATGTTGCGTCAGCCGAAGAATATGCCGCAGACTTGATGTTGCGGGAATTTCCTGACATAGCAGTCGGCATAGTTCACGGACAGATGAAGTCTGATGAAAAAGACGAGGTTATGCGTAAGTTTGTCGAGAATGAGTATTCTGTTCTTGTTGCCACAACGGTAATAGAAGTCGGCGTTGATGTTCCGAATGCTACGGTTATTGTGATTGAAAATGCCGAAAGATTCGGACTTTCACAGCTTCATCAGCTGAGGGGAAGGGTTGGCAGAGGCAGTTCGCAGTCCTATTGTATTCTCATCAGCGACAAGGGCAGTAAGACAACAAGAGAACGACTTGAGGTCATGTGTTCAACGAACAACGGTTTTGTCATTGCCGATGAAGATTTGAAAATGAGAGGCCCCCGGCGACTTTTTCGGTCACAGACAGCATGGACTTCCGCAGATGTCGATTGCCGATTTTGCCGACACAAAAAGCCTTGAACTATCTCAAAAAATTGCAGACTGCATAATGGACCGTTACGGCGATATCCGAAACGATGAAATACGATTGTTAAAAGCAGAGGTAGACCGCCTGTTTGAGCGTGGCGGACAAAATGCTTTAAACTGAAAAACTATAAATGGGAGAATTAAGTAAATGAGAAAAACCATAACCAAAACACTTTCACTTCTCTGTATGCTTTGCATCATTATCTGTTTCGCTTTCACATCGGCAGGCGCTGCGTCTTATCCTAATGATGTAAAAACCGAGTCGGACTCAATCCTTCTTGTAAATATGGATTCAGGTCAGACCGTGTATGAAAAAGACGCCGACTCAAAGCGTTACCCTGCATCAACAACAAAAATTATGACCTACATAATTGCGGTTGAAAACATAGCCGATCTTGATAATACAAAAATTCCGATTAAGCAGTCGGTTCTTGATGTTCTTAAAAACACAGGCAGTTCCCTTGCGAATGTTGAAAATCATGTCGGTAAGAGTATGACTGCAATCGATCTGCTTTACAGCATGATGGTTCCCTCGGGTAACGATGCCGCAATGGTTCTTGCCGATTATATCGGTGAAGGCAATGTTGATAACTTTGTCAAGCTGATGAATGAAAAGGCAAAGGAGCTCGGTTGCGAAAACACTCATTTTGCAAATCCTGACGGACTTCACGATCCCGACCACTATACAACCGCCCGTGATATGTACAAAATCACAACCTATGCGCTCACTCTTCCTCGCTTTGAAGAAATCACAAATACCTGTACATACACTTGTGACGGTGACGATACAGCCCTTGTAACAACCAACTACCTCATTGACGCCAACCGTGGCGGTGAGTATTACTATATGTATGCAAAGGGCATCAAAACGGGTACGACTAACGAGGCAGGCAGATGTCTTGTAACGACAGCGTCGGCAGACGGCTATTCATATATGGCAATTCTCCTTCACGCACCGTATGAGGAAGGTGTGACCGAGGATTACGCAACAATGACCGATGCGGCAGACCTTTTCCGCTGGGCATTGACAAGTCTTGAAATGAACACTGTTGCCACCTCGTCAAAGCCGCTTTGCGAAGTAAAGGTTAACCTTGCATGGGGCAAAAAACAGTACATTGCTTTATCCCGAAACTGACCTCAGCGCAATTGTTCCGAAAGACTGCACAGATGAGAATATAATTATTGAACAGGATGTTCCCGAAAGCGTTGACGCACCGCTTGACAAAGGCTCGGTAGTCGGCAAGGCAACAATCTATTACAAAGCAGATGCAAACAGCGAAAAGCAGAAGCTTGCCGAGGTTAATGTTGTTGCAGGCGAAAAGATTGAACGCAGCGGAATTCTCTATGTGTTCAACATCATCGGCACAGTATTTCAGTCCTATTGGTTTATCGTGATTATCGCTCTTATCATTCTCGTTCTCATCATCTACCTTATTATTTCAAAAATTCACGGTAAGCGTAAAAGAAAGAAGAGAAATGTTAAGCATTACCGCAATCTCTGATGCAATAAAAGTGTAATTAAATTGTAAATTTTCTATACTTGAAATTTGAAAACGGTATGTTATAATTATTTTAGGGAATAATTATTCGGAGGTTTTCATATGAAGTGTCCATACTGCAGTTATGAAGAAAGCAAGGTTATCGACTCTCGTTCTGCCGATGACGGCGAAAGAATCCGCAGAAGAAGAGAGTGCCTGAGATGCGGCAAACGCTTTACCACACATGAGGTGATTGAAACTGTTCCGATAATTGTTGTTAAGCGTGACAAATCCCGTGAGGTTTTTGACCGCAACAAGCTTACAGGCGGAATTCTCCGTGCCTGCGAGAAGCGTCCCGTTTCAATTGAACAGATTGAAAATATGGTCAATGATATTGAGGCTCAGCTTCAGTCAAGCCTTGACCGTGAAATCACTTCAAAGCAAATCGGTGAGCTTGCAATGGATCAGCTCAAGAATATTGACGAGGTTTCATATGTCCGTTTTGCGTCTGTTTATCGCCAGTTCAAGGATATTAACACCTTTATGGACGAACTCAATAAGCTTCTTACTGAAAAGAAATAGTTTCTTATAAAGAATAATTCCGATACTGTACAGCCTTTCTCGGTTGTACAGTATTTTTTTGCGGTGTACCGCAACTCTCCGTTCGTGCAGATAGTTTGCAATATCAAAAACTTACTATGCCCGAGCGTAAGTATAGCGATTGCTTTTGCAATTTTAAATAGAGGAGTTCATCGGATGCCCACAAGTAACAGCAGAATATTTAAGCTAAGAGTGTTGTACGGAAAGCAACCTATGCAGTTAATTAAAAATTATACGAAAAAATCAAAAATGCCTCTTGACTTAAAGTTAACTTCAGGGTGTAATATATTCCTGTAAAGTAAAAAACAAACTGAAAAATAGTAAAAATTCTGAAACAAAGGAGATTTACAATGGCAAAGTTAATTGTATTTTATTCACGAGCAGATGAAAATTATTTCGGCGGCAATTACCGCTATGTTAAAGTCGGCAACACCGAAAAAGTTGCAAAAATGATTTCGGACCTCACAGGAGCCGATATGTTTAAAATTGAGCAGAAAGTTCCGTATTCCGCAAACTACAAGGAATGTGTTGCTCAGTCGGTTAAAGACCTTAAATCAAAGGCAAGACCCGAACTTGTTTCATTGCCGAATCTTGACGATTACGATGAAATTTATCTCGGCTATCCAAACTACTGCGGAACAATGCCTATGGCGGTTTATACTTTCCTTGAAGCATTTGATTTTACGGGCAAAACAATTCATCCGTTCTGCACTCACGAGGGAAGCGGACTTTCAAACACAGTCAATGATATTAAAAATACTGCCAAAGGTGCAACCGTAACAAACGGACTTTCCTTGTTCGGAAGTGATGCCGATAAGGCAGAAGGCATTGTTAATGATTGGATTAAAAAAATTTAATTACACAAGGAGATAATATTATGAAAATTGCAGACAAGGATGAATTTGAAAAGCAAAATGTATTCGGCACAGGCACTCCCAACACAGCTTATGCAAAGTATTTTATCGGAGAGTCATACCTAAATCCACTCACAAAGCCCGAGAACGGACTTCACCTTTTAAATGTAACATTTGAACCGAGTTGCCGTAACAACTGGCACATTCACCACGCAAAGAGCGGCGGCGGTCAGCTCCTCATCTGCACAGCAGGCGAGGGTTGGTATCAGGAAGAGGGCAAAGAGCCTGTAAGCCTTACACCGGGTAAGGTAATCGTAATTCCAGCCGAGGTTAAGCATTGGCACGGTGCTAAAAAGGACAGCTGGTTCTCACACATCGCAACCGAAATGCCGGGCGAAGAATGTTCAAACGAGTGGTGCGAACCCGTAACCGATGAAGAATATAATAAACTCGGTTAATCGAAAGGCGGATTCTGAATATGAAAAAAGTTATCGTTTATTATTCCTATCGTGGCAACACAAAAAGCATTGCCGAGATGATTCAGAAAAGCACGGGTGCTGACATTGCAAGAATCGAAACTGTTGTTCCGTATGACGGCGACTACAACTCGGTTGTAAATCAAGGACAGGATGAAGTGAACAGCGGATATTGTCCAGAAATAAAACCGCTTAATATTGACCTCAGCAAGTATGACGAGGTAATTCTCGGAACACCTGTTTGGTGGTACACTTTTGCCCCCGCAATGCACACATTTCTCAAGGAAAATGACCTTTCGGGCAAGACGGTTTATCCGTTTGCAACCAACGGCGGTTGGATTGGTCACACATTCAAAGATTTTGCAAATGCCTGCGGTACAGCCGATGTAAAGCAGGGAATGAATATCCGTTTTGACGAATCGGTTCTGCGTACACCAAAGTCTGAAATTCAAAAATGGATTGATTCAATTAAATAAGCCTTTCTGTAATGCGGTTCTACCGCAAAAATAAAAAAACTAGTACAGCCGATTATGGTTGTACAGTTTTGTTTTATTATGTTATTTTGTACGGAATGTAACATTGTACGAATTTGCACAATTTGAGCCGGTAGGGGATTGTTAATACTACCCGATAAAGCCTTGAACGAACACAATAACAATCAGCACGGGGAGTGCGTATTTAAGGTACGGCTTCAGCACTCTTGAAAGTTTAAGACCTTTACCTGTGTTACATTCTTCAAAGTAATTGTCAAAGCCCCAGCCGAATTTTGTTGTGCAGAACAGGAGATAAACCATTGCACCGATCGGAAGAAGAAGGTTGCTGACAACGAAGTCCTCAAGGTCAAGCACACCCTTGCCGAGAATGTTGAAGTCGCTCCAAATGTTGAATCCGAAAATACACGGCAGACACGCAAAGAACATAATAATTCCGTTGATTATTGACGCCTTTGTTCTGCTCATGCCGAATGTGTCGGTAAGAAAAGCAACAAGGTTTTCAAACACGGCAATAACCGTTGAAAAGCTTGCAAATGTCATAAACAGAAAGAAAAGCGTACCCCAAATCCGACCGCCCGTCATATTTACGAAAACATTCGGAAGCGTCACAAAAATAAGGGCAGGTCCTTGGTCGGGCTGAACGCCAAATGAGAAGCAAGCAGGGAAGATGATAAGTCCGGCAACAATTGCAACAAAAGTGTCCAATGCACAAATCTGAACAGCCTCACCGTAAAGCGTGCGGTCTTTGTTCATATAACTGCCGAAAATTTCCATTGATGCGATTCCGAGTCCGAGTGTGAAGAATGCCTGACTCATTGCGGATGTGATTACCTTGCCGAGTCCTACATCTTTAACCTTTCCAAAATCGGGAACAAGGTAAAAGCTCAGGCCTTCTCCCGCATTTGAAAGCATCATACTGTTGATTGCAAGAATGATAATCAGCGCAAGCAACGCAAGCATCATAACCTTGCTGACCTTTTCAATGCCTTTTTGAAGTCCTCGACTGCATACAAAAAATCCGAATACAACGATTATCGCAAGCCATATAATCATCTCAACAGGCGATGCCATAAGGTCGTTAAACACTCCCGAAACCTGTTCTGAGTTCATTCCGCTTTTAAATGTTCCCGTTGCAAATTTATAGAAGTAATCTAACATCCAACCCGAAACAGGCGTGTAGAACATCATCAAAAGGTAACAGCCTATCATACACAGCCAACCGTGAATGTGCCATTTGCTCTTTGGCTTTTCAAGTGTTTTATAGCTTAATACGGCACTTTTTCTGCTTGCTCTGCCGACTGCAAGCTCCATTGTCAGAACGGGAATTCCCATAAGCACAAGAAATGCAAGATAAAAAAGCACGAACAATCCGCCGCCGTTTTCGCCCGTAACATACGGAAAGCGCCAGACATTGCCTATGCCAATCGCACAGCCTGCACTTACAAGGAGAAAACCTGTCCTCGACTTAAAATTTTCTCTTTGCATAAATATTCTCCTTAAAAATACTATTACTTTAATTATACAAAATTTTCACCGATATTTCAAGGAATAAACTTTTTATTTATGCAATTTGACAGGGATTAAAAAGCTTTGTATACTTTTATTGACAGAAACATTTAAGTCTTGTTTAAGGTTCGAAATAACGGTTGTATTTTAATTCTTTAGAATAATATTTAAGAACACAAAGTATTTTAACGGTACTTTGTATTCTTTTTTGTGACAAAATTCTCCGGAATAACAAAGTTCCGCTATAAAATGTAATAAAAGTGTAATAAATGACATCTTAATATTGAATTCTAATTGATAGAAATTATAATTAAAATATAACATAAAACATACAACAGGAGTTTGATAATGAAATTAACGAATGTGAATTTTCTTGCAAAAGCAAATGCTAAGATAAATAAAAATGAAAAGGGAATAAAAATTGTTTCCGCATTGCTTGTAATATCAATAACCTTGATTTCGGCATTTTCAATTACCGTCACAAAAGCTGTAAATGAGTATAAAGAGGATTATCGTGCAAGAACTTTGCAAGTTGATCCTATTTTTGGTCCGCTTGATGAGAATACAGTTAATAAAATCAGAAATACAGAACATGTTGAAAGTATCTTTCCGCTTAAAGGAATCAGAAATGATTCGTTCAGTGTAACACAAACTTCAAATCAAGAATTTCAGAACAGAATTGATGATAAAGGAGATGCCCATATTGATATATGGTCATTATTGGGAGATGAAAAACGCAGTGTTATTGCAGGAAAAACTCTTGATGAATCCCCTGTGTTAAGCTGTGTTGTCCCGAGTGATTTTTATCCTTTTGAGGTTGAGAATGAAAATAAAAAGCCTGATTATATTGACGGTGAAGGTTTAATAGGAGAAACCATAACAGTAAAAGCATACAACGATGACTTAATGCAAGATTATAATATGGTTGGAGATTTTGGCAGTACTTCTACTCTTAATCTTCCTGCAATTGAATATAAATTAAAGGTGGTGGGTACTTATTATCTGTCACCGACCGAAACAGGCTATTATGATTCGATTTATATTTCAGAGGAAACAGCTACGAAAATATTAGATGACGCACTTACAAAAGGCGGATATTCAAAAGATAACAAAACCACTGTCGGCAAGTGGTGGAGTGATTTATCGCTGAGGACTCACTATGTTGTTGTTGATGATTTTGAAAATATTGAATCTGTATATAATGCACTCACCGATATGAATGTATGCTGTGCCGATGACTCCGAACTCGGAATACAGGACAGCATAGTAAACGCTTCAAATATATTCAGCTTTGCAAGCGTATTTCTTATTATTTCAACAGTGTTGCTTTCTGTGATTATGATTATACAATCAACAGCAAACGCACTTTCACTTCGTAAATCCGATATAGGCTTGCTCAAAGCGATAGGTTATAAAAACAGTCAGATATTTGCCTGCCTTTACTGCGAACAGCTTAGAGTTACATTTACCGGATTTGCGGTTGGAACAATTATTTCGATTATAGTTACGGCTGTTTCAAATTTTTTCTTTGCAAACAGAAATTTCATCGACCGTCTGTACATTATCAATTGGGGAACTTTCGGAATTTTGCTTGCAATTTCGTTTTTGATAGTAACAATAGTTCCGCTGATATGTCAGCTCATAGCATTACGCAAGCTGAATAAAATTCAGCCCAAAGACGCAATGAATGAATAATTTTTGAGGGTGAAATAATGAAATCAATAGAATTAAAAAATGTTTCTAAAATATACAATAACAAAGTAACCGCCGTGGATAATGTATCGTTTACATTGTCAGAGGGCGAATTTGTGGCTGTTATGGGACAGTCGGGCAGCGGAAAAAGCACTCTGCTCCAAATGGCAGGTTTGCTTGACAACTGCACCTCAGGTCAGATTTTGATTAACGGCAAAGATGTGTCATCACTAGGCAAAAATGAACTTGCCGACACAAGAATGAATTCACTCGGATTTGTCTTTCAGGCATTTCATCTCAATCCGCATCTCAAAGTTTTTGAAAATATAATGGTTCCAATGCTCATAAACGACCATTTCAAAAACAGAGCCGAAATGAAAGAAACTGCCGAATTGCTTGTGCAGAAAGTCGGTCTTACACACCGCATTGATCACTATCCGAGGGAACTTTCAGGCGGTGAACAGCAGAGAACCGCCATTGCAAGAGCACTTGCCAATAATCCCGACTTTATCCTTGCCGATGAACCTACAGGCAACCTTGACAGCAAAAACGAACGTATGATTTTTGAAGAGTTGAAAAAACTTACAGAGCTTGGCAAGGGTGTTCTTGTTGTCAGCCATAATGATGCCGTAACTGATTTTGCAGACAGAATTTGCGTTATGAAAGACGGCATTTTAGAGGAAAATTAAAATGAAAAATAAAAAACTCGGTATGCTTGTTAAAGCCTCAATTCTTTCACGAAAAGGTGCAACAATATTTTTTTGTTGCTTTATGGTTATTGCAACCATTCTCGTTCTTGTGTCGGCAGGAGCGGTTATGCCGCTGAAAAATAATATTGACCAAAACATAAATAATCATATTCTTAACAGAGAGTTGAATTTTGAGATAAACGAAAATACTCCTCAAAATGAAATTGACGATACAATTTCAAGCATAAAAAGTATTGAACACATTAACGAATGTTTATAATGTGCCTGCCGAACTTGATGTGAAGGAAACTTCGGGAGTGCTGTTTTCTGATTATACTCTCAGTTATGTTCACGAGGGGTATAACCTTAAAATAATAAGCGGAAGAGCTTTCAAAGAGAATGAAGAAAATGTTGCAGTTGTTCCCGAAGTTTTAAAGGATTTTAACAGCGAAAGTCAACGAATCAATAAAATTGACGGCAAAACGCTTGTGGGCAAAAATCTTGTTTTCGCTGATGAATCGGGCAAGGAACATAAGCTTAAAATTGTCGGAGTGTATAACACATCTGACCCGATTTTTACAGGCAATCAAATTCTTATTCCACGCAACAGTTTGATTAAGTTTAATAATGAAGTTATTGCAAATGCCAAAGGTTCGACTTCAATAACTTCCGATAAGGCTTATAAAATTCTCGTTGATGATGCAAAAAATCTTGAAAGTGTACAATCCGAGGTTTCCTCATATTGCGAACCGTATACAATGGACTTGAATTTTGATTCTCAGTCATACAATATCGCACTCATAATTATTATAGGTTCAATTGTATTTTTTGCATTGTTCGTAATTGCGGGACAGTATATGTTCGTCAAGAGCAACATAAGCAGACGAACCGAAGAACTTGCTTTGTATCGCTCACTCGGTTACAAGTCTAATCAACTTTTCTATATAATATTCGCAGAATATTTCCTTATTGGAATAATATCAATTGCAGTCGGTACAATTTTGACTGTATTACTCGACATATTACTTATAAATCCGTATCTTATGAATCTTGTGGGCAATACAATAATGGAAATGACCGTGAATGTTTCGGCTGTTTATATACTGCTGTTCCTCGTGATTTATTTGATTGTACTTGCAATCGTCAGCATTTGGGCAGTAAAACGCTCTGAAAAAACGGATTTAAGTGTGTTGCTTAGAGAAAGATAATTTTATAACGGAAATAAAACTCCATATTATTATTTAAAGCAGAAATTCTGAAAAAATTCGGGATTTCTGCTTTTTTTAAATTTCATTTAAAGTTTGTAAATTATTATATAGCCACAGTAAAGAAAAGGTAAAGACAGGGAGGTCTTACAATGGGCGTTAAAAATATATTCAAGCGTTACGAACTTAAATTTATGCTGACAACACAGCAGTACATTAACAATCCGAAACCTATAAAAACATGAAGCCCCCACACATTTTCGTGTAGGGGCGGTTTTCTTAAACAAAGAAATTGTCCTTATAATTAAAATCTTTCTCCGACAGCAACAATGACACTTCTGCCTGCCATATTAATTCGTCTGTCATAGAGAATAACATTTCTGTCCTCAAGGATTACATCCTGAGGCTCGTTGCCTGTGTTTACATAAAGTTTCCAGTGGTATCCTTCGGGAAGGTCGGGAAGCTCAACATTTACATAATCCCAATAAGCATTGACGCCAAAGTAAACAAACTCGTCAAGTCCCTGTTGTTTAAGACTTACACCGGCATACATAACGCCAATCATTCTTGTATCATCGTAATACTTGGCACTCCACGCAACATTTGAATGGATGCTGACAGGCGGATAACTGCATGTTGCCTTGCCTCTGCTGTCTGTAATAATATGGAATCTCTTTCTGAAAGCAATCATATATTTAAAAAATTCAAATACATCCTTATGCTTTTCTTTTCTTGTCCAGTCAAGCCATGAGATAATGTTGTCCTGACAGTAAGCGTTGTTGTTGCCGAACTGAGTGTTGCAGAATTCATCACCTGCAAGGAAAAGAGCAGGTCCCTGACTGCACATAAGGGTTGCAAAAGCATTCTTTATCATTTTGATACGGAGCTTGTTGATATTGTAATCATTTGTATCACCCTCGGCACCGCAGTTCCAGCTGTTGTTGTCATTAGCACCGTCAGTATTGTTCCAGCCGTTTTCAAGATTGTGCTTTTCGTTGTATGAATACATATCATAAAGAGTAAATCCGTCATGACAGGTAAGAAAGTTTACCGACGCATTGTAGCCTCTGTAGGTAGGGTCATACAAATCTCTTGAGCCTGTAATTCTCTGAGCCGCATCCCATGCAAGGTGGCTGTCGCCTTTAAGAAATCTTCTGAGGTCGTCACGGTATCTTCCGTTCCATTCAGCCCATCTGTTCCATGACGGGAAACTGCCGACCTGATAAAGTCCGCCTGCGTCCCATGCCTCCGCAATAAGCTTTACTCCGCCGAGAATCGGATCAAACGCAAGGCTCTTGAGAAGCGGAGGCTTATCCATAGGAGTACCGTCCTCGTTTCTTCCCAAAATTGACGCAAGGTCAAAACGGAAACCGTCAATGCGGTATTCTGTTACCCAATAACGCAGACAGTCAAGTATAAACTGCTGCACAATCGGCTGATTGCAGTTGAGAACATTGCCGCAACCGCTGAAATTGTAATACTTTCCGTCCGGAGTGAGCATATAGTAAATGTTGTTGTCAATGCCCTTGAACGAGAAATACGGTCCCATTTCGTTGCCCTCTGCCGTGTGGTTGAACACAACATCAAGGATAACTTCAATTCCGTTTTCGTGAAGATCACGAACAAGCTGTTTAAGCTCTCTGCCTTCGTGATGATGCTTGTGGTCGCTTTCATAGCTTGTGTTCGGAGCAAAAAAACATACGGTGTTATAGCCCCAGTAATCGTAGAGCTGACGACCCTCATAATTACGATATGAGCCCATTTCGTCAAACTCAAAAATAGGCATCATTTCAACGGCATTGATGCCCAGTTCTTTAAGATAGGGGATTTTTTCACGGATACCTGCGAATGTGCCTTTGTTTTTAACGCCTGAGGAGCCGTCCTGAGTAAAGCCTCTTACATGCAATTCATAAATAATAAGCTCTTCAAACGGAAGCTTCGGCTGAGTGCAGTTGCCCCAGTCATAGTCGCTGTTTACAACTCTTGCCTTATAAACACCCTCATGTTCCTGTTTTTTACCCCAGCCGCTCTGACCGATTACAGCCTTTGCGTATGGGTCAAGAATGTATTTCTTTTTATCAAAAATAATGCCTTTTTCGGGTTCATACGGACCGTCAAAGGAATATGCATACTCAAAATCAATCTCATCAAGACCGAACACGAGCATTGAATAGGTGTTGCCGATTTTGTAAGAATCCGGAAATCTAAGCATTGCATACGGAAATTTTGCATAAGGTCTGAATAAAAGCAATGTACACTCAACGGCATAAACCGAATGAATAGTAAAGTTCACACCGCCGGAAACGGTTGTTGCACCGTTTAAAAGAAAGTTGCCGGGTCTGACATCGAAACCACCTACATTATCGGTTGGCTTTAAATCCCTCAACATAATATTCAATCCCCCTAAGTTACTTTCAAAAAAAACAAAATTACAGTCAACACAACATATGTCTATTTATCATATTATGTGATTTATTCTAACACACTATTTGTCAAAAATATAGTCAAATCTTGTCATCACGATTAAAAACGCAGTATTTTTACAACTAAAAAAAGACCGGAAATAAAAAATAATATTACGGTC
>ENA-OQHK01000009-OQHK01000009.1-human-gut-metagenome-genome-assembly--contig:-NODE-9-length-52046-cov-5.734953_pt1 | contig 52046 bp, 40 predicted proteins | sample MGYA00242562_ERZ504715 | MGnify/ENA primary metagenome ERZ504715 (study PRJEB26092, sample SAMD00036445) | human gut metagenome | host: Homo sapiens | study: EMG produced TPA metagenomics assembly of the...
AAAATTATTGAGAGGGCAAAGGAAAGCAATGTGCCTACATATAAGGACGATAAGCTTGCTGATACACTGTCTAGGCTTAAAATAGGTGATATGATACCAACGGAGTTGTATGAGGTTGTTGCAGAGATACTTGTTTTTGTTAATGATCTGGATAAGCTTAAGGCAAAAATTAGACCAAAGAATAGTGTGTAGGTTATATGACATGTGAGGCAGTTATGAATAAAAGAAGTGTTGGAAGTATATATGAGCAGCTTGCAGCTGAGCAGTTAATAAATATGGGATATAGTGTACTTGCCTGCAATTACAGAAACCGCTTTGGAGAGATAGATATAATAGCAAAGGATGGAGATACAATATGTTTTTGTGAGGTGAAATATCGTAGAGATAACGGCTGTGGCAGGGCTCTTGAAGCAGTTGGTTATAGCAAGCAGAAAAAAATCATATCAGTTGCAAGGTATTATCTTATGAAACATGGTTTGGATGAGTGGACACCATGCAGATTTGATGTGATAGCAGTGGATGATGACGAGGTTACTGTGTTGAAGAATGCATTTGAGGGCAGTCAATAACTATTGGCTTGGCAGTTACGGACAGGTATTACGGAACCGTTAATTTATAAACGTTAGACCAGACTATTCCATGAAAACAGATAAGGAACAGGAAATTTTAAACAGCAATAGTTATCGGTAAAATATAGTTGCATAGATATAAATATGAAGACAGACATTGATAATAATATAAAGATTGATGAGAATATAAAGAAGGAAAAGAATATAAAGATGGATAAGAATATGCAGGCTGAAAACATACACAAAAATGTTGATGAAATTACTATAAATGATTTTGTTGCAAAGAATGATAAAGATGTTCTGGAATTAAAAAAGCACGTCCTTTCAAGCGGAAGTGTTGTTCCTTTGTTACATTTTAGGAAGCTAAATGAGCTTTCTATGATAGAGCATTGCTTTACAACACGTCTTGGTGGACTCAGTGAAGGGATGTTTGAAAGCTTAAATCTAAGCTTTACACGTGGAGATGACGAGGAAAAGGTCTTAGAAAACTATAAAAGAGTGGCGGAGGCAATCGGAGCAGAGGCAGGACAGATTGTTACGACAGACCAGACACATACTACCAATGTTTTGAGAGTTGGAAAAAAGCAGTGTGGCATCGGGGTGACAAGAAAGAGACCATATACAGATGTGGACGGACTTATCACGAATGAGCCAAATGTTGTGCTTGCCACATTTTATGCTGATTGTGTACCGCTTTATTTTGTTGATCCGGTACATAGGGCAATAGGACTTAGCCATTCGGGCTGGAGAGGTACTGTAAATCGCATGGGAAAACAGACACTTATTGCTATGAACAGGGAGTTTGGTACCGAGGCACATGATGTTATAGCAGCGATAGGTCCTTCAATATGTCAGGACTGCTATGAGATAAGTCAGGATGTTGCAGAGTGTTTTGTGGATGAGTTTGCGACAACAGACGATCCTCATGCGAGTGATATTCTGCTCTATAAGGGAGCTGGCAAATATCAGCTCAATCTTTGGGAATGTAACAGGAGAGTGCTTGTGGAGGCAGGAGTACAGGAAGACAATATTGCCATAAGCAATATATGCACTTGTTGTAATCCCTCTCTTTTATTTTCGCATAGAGCAAGTCATGGAAAGCGTGGAAATCTTGGAGCTTTTATGTTTCTTAAGTAATTTTCGCACAATCTATTAAGGAAATAATAAGAAATGCCTAAAGCTATATATGTTAAAATAGGTGTATCACGTTGGATAGTACACTGTGCGGGAACTGATGCTGCCAGACAGTTTTTGGTTCTTTGAATTAATATAAAAGGCACAGCGGTACTGGCGTATATGAACCGGGGAGAACGATATGCAGTTAAATTATCGAGATTCAAAGCCTATTTATGAACAAATTAAGGAAGGCATCAGACGAATGATTGTTATGAATGTTATTAAGCAGGACGAAAAGCTACCGTCTGTACGTGTGCTTGCCTGCAAGTATGCAATCAATCCTAACACTATCGCAAAAGCATACAAGGAACTTGAGGAGGAAGGCTATCTTTATACTAAAAGTGGTAAAGGAACCTTTGTTGCTGATGCTAAGACAGCCAGGCAGAGTCTGACAAGGAATTTGAAAATACTCTTTGATCAGGTGGTGACAGAGTTATTTGTGCTTGAAACACCTGTTGAGGAATTGAGAACAAGAATGGATGATGCGAAAGAGCAGCTGAGCATGGAAGATGACTTAGTCAGATTTGTAACACAAGATATGCAGACAGAAGATGTTGTGACAGAGGGTAATGATGATACAGATAAATAATTTAGTGAAAAAATTCGACGATTTTACGGCACTTGATGGTGTGAATATGAACGTGGAAAAAGGAGCTGTCTATGGGCTTGTAGGCCCAAACGGAGCCGGCAAATCTACACTTATCAGGCATATTACAGGAGTAATGAGACAGGATGCAGGGGAAGTGTTTATTGAAGGTGAGCCTATATATGAAAATGCAAGGATTAAAGGACATATGGCTTACATTCCGGATGATATGTTTTATTTTTTGCAATCTGATACAATTAATATGATGCATTATTATAAGGGAATGTATCCAAATTTTGATGAGAAGCAGTTTTACAGGATGCAGGAGTTTTTCCCATCTATAGATGTTAAAAGAAATATCAGAAAGCTTTCAAAGGGGATGCAGAAGCAGGTTGCCTTCTGGCTTGCGCTGTGCTGTAAACCAAAGCTTATTGTACTCGATGAGCCTGTTGATGGGCTTGATCCTGTCATGAGAAGACAGATATGGTCTATCATGCTTGATGATGTGGCTGCAAATAATACTACAGTGGTTGTATCGTCTCATAACCTGCGCGAGCTGGAGGATGTGTGTGATCATGTAGGTATTCTCAATAAGGGAAAGATTATGATAGAGCGCTCTCTTACAGAGCTGCAGGGTAATATTTCAAAGATTCAGATTGCATGTCAATATGGCATGCCTAAGATACCGCAGGATTTTAAAGTACTTCATATGTCAAATATAGGAAGAGTATACACAGTTATTGTGCGTGGAGAGCCTGAGGCTGTTGTAAAGGCTATTACAGATGGCAAGGACAGTCCGCAGGTAGTGGATGTACTGCCTCTTACTCTGGAGGAAATATTTATCTATGAGATGGGAGGAGAGGACTATGAAGTCAAAGATATCATTTATTAATAGAACAATGCTGCAAAAGAATGTAAAGCTTTACTGGCCAATCTGGACACTGTATACAATAGTGCTATTACTCAACGGTCCGTTTTCCATATGGAGCAGATTTAAGAATGCAGAGTTTATTTATGGCAAAAACTGGCATAAGTATATGCTTGATATCATATCCCCGGCTATCAGCATGGAGGCAGATATGATTTTTTATTTTTGTTCATGGCATTGGTTACAGGCATGGCAATGTTCAGTTATCTGTATAATTCGAGAGCTTGTAATATGATTCACTCTATGCCTGTGACAAGGCGGCAGCTTTTTTCGACCAATGTGTTGACAGGTCTGCTGTTTATGTGGATTCCGCAGATAATTAAGTACATTATGTCGTTTGTTATATGTATATCATATGGAAATACTAAGGTGGTACATATTGGAATCAATCTGCTTGCTGCAATGGGAATATCATTTTTTATGTACAGCCTGGTGTGTCTGTGCGCAGTGATTACAGGACAGCTGGTTTCTGTAGCAGTGATGTATGCGGTTGTCAATCTTTTGTATGGAGGAGCGGTTATTGCCATTGCCAATGTGCTCACATATGTATCATACGGGCTTCCATATATGGAATTTGTAAGGAAAATAAGTGTTACGTGGTTTGTACCCATGTTGCAGCTTCTCAATCGTGTAGGATTTCATCCTGGCATGAAGAAAGCAGGGGATGATTATTACTGTATTAAATATACCTTCAGAGGCACAAACACTATCGTAGTTTATGTCATCGCGGCGGCAGTTATATACTTTATTTCTTATAAGATTTATAAACACAGAGATTTGGAAAATGCAGGAAGTTTTATAGCTATTCCAAAGCTTAAGCCTGTTTTCAGATGGGGGCTTGGCTGTCTGGGAGGACTGATTTTATCTACGGTTACAGCGTCGCTGCTGCTTGGGCTTAGAATCAGCATTGGTGTTCCTGCGATTATGATGCTTGCAGTGGTGCTTGGAATCATAGTCTTCTTACTTTTAGAGATGATTATAAGGAAGAATTTTAAAATTTTTTCTAAAGCACTATTTAAGGAAATCATTGCTTTTGGTGCTTTTGTTGTAGTTGTTTTTGGAGGTATAACAGTTTACGGAAATGTGCAGGAAAATTATATACCGAAGCTTGCGGATATTGATTCTGCCCGTATAGCCATAGATTTTGATATCAATCTGGAGGGAAAGGATGTTGAAAAGATTTTAGAGACTCAAAAAGATACTTATGGCGCAGAAAAAAGGATTATTTTAAAAAAGAGATATGATGATTCCGGGTATATTACAATCTCATATACATTAAAAAAATGGAGAAAAGGTCAACCGTGTATATCATACAACGGATGATTTTAATCCGCATAAGCAGTGTAAGGCGATTATGGCGGAGGAAAATAAACCACAGAATATTATTAATGCTATAATGCAGTGTGATACGACAGATATTACCTTTATCAATGGCTCGGCAGAGCAGTATAATGATAAATATGTAGATGTGCTGAATGAGCGCTTTAACGGAAAAGTTGCTGCGGATATTTTTGATGCTGTAAAGAAGGATGTTGAGGCCGGTGTGATGCAGGAATATAATTTGAAGAGAATGCTTGACGGAGTGGATAAGGATAACAGCTATATGTACGATCTTATGCTGAATTTTACAGTGCCAAAGGGCAACAGGATTGGAAAAAGCTGGAATGTCTATGGCTTCACATGGTATGAGGAGCTGTTGGATATACTGGGTGTGACAAAGGAGTATTCTGATTTTGGGGATGCCCGTTCCTATGGTATTGAAACGTATTCGGTCAACATTAGTTTTGGCGAAAACTGTACTAATCTGATAGCTGTTCTTAAAGAAAATGGATTAATTTCATCAAAAGAACCACTTTTGACATATGAATAGTTGTCTCTGTAAATGGTATTGTGATATAATTACTCTGTTATAGATGTTTTGTTTATTATTTTATCATTATTTTGAATAGTTACAATTAGTCTATAATCTAATATGAATTTAGAACAGGAGAGTATATGAGCAGACCAGTAGTGGCCATCGTTGGCCGTCCAAATGTTGGAAAATCTACTCTCTTCAATGCGCTTGCAGGAGAGAGGATATCTATAGTAAAGGACACTCCGGGTGTCACAAGAGACAGAATCTATGCAGATGTATCATGGCTTGATTATAATTTTACCATGATTGATACAGGGGGTATTGAGCCGGAATCCGGAGACGTGATACTGTCACAGATGAGAGAGCAGGCACAGATTGCTATAGACACCGCAGATGTTATTATTTTTATTACAGATGTGAAGCAGGGACTTGTTGATTCCGATTCAAAGGTAGCGGATATGCTTCGTCGTTCACACAAGCCGGTTGTATTAGTTGTCAATAAGGTGGACAGCTTTGAAAAGTATATGACTGATGTGTATGAGTTTTATAACTTAGGAATTGGTGATCCACATCCTATATCTGCAGCTTCAATGCTCGGACTCGGAGATATGCTTGATGAGGTTGTAAAGCATTTTCCGGATTCATCTAAGCAGGACGATGAGGATGACAGACCGAGAGTTGCTATAGTAGGTAAGCCTAATGTAGGTAAGTCATCACTTATCAACAAGCTTGCCCGTGAGGACAGGGTAATAGTGTCAGATATAGCAGGCACCACAAGAGATGCTATCGATACAGCCATAAAATATGATGGTAAGGAGTATATATTTATCGATACAGCCGGTCTCAGGCGCAAGAATAAGATAAAAGAGGATATAGAGCGATACAGTATTATACGTGCAGTTTCCGCAGTTGAGAGAGCTGATGTTGTCATTGTAGTGATAGATGCTACAGAGGGAGTTACTGAGCAGGATGCTAAAATTGCGGGTATTGCACACGAAAGAGGCAAGGGAATTATCATTGCTGTCAATAAATGGGATGCCATTGAAAAGGATAATAATACCGTAAAGCAGCACACAGAGAAAATCCGACAGATATTAAGTTTTATACCATATGCAGAGATACTGTTTATTTCGGCAAAATCAGGTCAGAGACTCAACAAGATATTTGAGCTCATCGATGTTGTTATAGAAAATAACTCAATGCGTGTTGCAACAGGAGTGCTAAATGAGATCGTTACGGAGGCAGTTGCCATGCAGCAGCCTCCTACAGACAAGGGCAAGAGACTTAAGATATACTATGTAACTCAGGTTTCGGTTAAGCCGCCTACCTTTGTAATCTTTGTAAACGACAAGAATCTTATGCATTTTTCATATACCAGATATCTTGAGAACAGAATCAGGGATACATTTGGTTTCAGGGGAACTGCACTTAAGTTTATTACAAGAGAACGAAAGGAAAATGAGTAAAATGATACTGGCTAGGATTTTAGCATTGGTCGTAGGGTATTTCTTTGGAACCTTTCAGACCGGATATTTTTATGGTAAGGCACATGGAATAGATGTAAGAGAGCGTGGAAGCGGTAATTCAGGCACCACCAATACGCTTCGGACACTTGGATGGAAGGCCGGTGCAGTTACCTTCTTTGGTGATTTGTTCAAGGCAATCATAGCGGTTTTGATATTTTATTTCATATATAGAAATACATATCCACAGGCTGTTAAATGCATAGAGCTGTATGCAGGCTTTGGAGCGGTGCTTGGACACAATTTTCCGTTCTTTCTCAATTTCAAGGGAGGAAAGGGAATAGCATGTACATCAGGTGTGATACTTGCTGTATGTCCGATTGCGGCTCCGATATGTTTGGTATTGTTTATTTTTGCTGTAGCCATAACAAGATATGTCTCGCTTGGTTCTATACTGGTTGTTATATCGTTTCTGATTCAGGCAATTGTGTTTAACCATATGGGGCTGCTTGGAGTAAGTGGCAATTATGCGGTCGAGTTTGATATACTTGCTGCTTGTTTTACGGCGATGGCTATCTGGCGACACAGAGCCAATATCAAGAGACTTTTAAGCGGAACTGAAAATAAATTTGGTCAGAAGGCAAAGTAAATAATAGTTTTGGATTATAATAATTATATAAAATACGAGGCATAGAAAATGAGTAGAGTAGGTATTATAGGTGCAGGAAGCTGGGGTACAGCATTATCCCTGGTGCTTGCAAATAACGGACATTCTGTTGAAATATGGTCAATCGTGGAGAGCGAGATTGAGATGCTTAAAGAAAAGCATGAGCATATTGATAAGCTTCCTGGAGTAAAGCTTCCGGATAGCATTACCTTTACAACAGATATAGAGGAAACAATCAAAAATAACGATATACTTGTACTTGCGGTACCTTCTGTATTCACCAGAAGCACAGCAGTAAAAATGGCTCCGTTTGTGAAGGAAGGACAGATAATTGTCTGTGTGGCAAAGGGAATTGAAGAAAACACTCTTATGACAATATCTGATGTGGTAGAGAGTGAGATACCTTGCGCTGATGTGGCTGTAATGTGTGGACCTTCACATGCAGAGGAGGTCGGACGGCTGCTTCCTACGACTGTTGTTGCAGGAGCAAGGACACAGAAGACCGCTGAGATAGTACAGGATCTTTTTATGAATGAGGTATTTCGTGTGTATACCAGTCCTGATGTGCTTGGAATGGAGCTTGGAGGCTCCCTCAAGAATGTCATAGCACTTGCAGCAGGCATGGCAGACGGACTTGGCTATGGAGATAATACAAAGGCAGCGCTTATTACCAGAGGAATTGCAGAAATATCTGTGCTTGCGATTGAGATGGGAGCAAAGGCGGAGACACTTTTTGGACTGACAGGTATCGGAGACCTTATTGTTACATGTGAGAGTCGTCACAGCCGTAATAGAAAGGCCGGAATGCTCATAGGTCAGGGCTACACAATGGATGAAGCAACAAAAGAAGTCAAGATGGTTGTAGAGGGCATCTATTCAGCAAAGGCTGCACTTGCCCTTGCAGAAAAATATGATGTAAGGATGCCGATTATCGAGGAAGTAAACAGAGTGCTTTTTGAGGATAAGCCGGCAAAGGAGGCTGTCTCAGAGCTTATGCTTCGTGACAGGAAGATTGAGCACTCAAGTCTGGAGTGGAAATAATTAGTTAACAGGTTGGGTAATAAATGGCTATAGACGGTCATATATAAAATTACATCAGGGGAAATTATAAAATGAAAATAAATATAAAAAAAATTGACAACCACAGCCAAAATCCCTACAAGGGGAAGTGAATATGCAGCAGGCTATGATTTATATGCCGACATTACTAAGGATCTTGTCATTGAGCCACACGAGACAGCAAAGATAGGCACGGGGCTTTCGATAGAGATTCCTGACGGATATTTTGGGGCAGTTTTTGCCAGAAGTGGCTTAGCTGCAAAGCAGGCACTTCGCCCGGCAAACTGCGTGGGTGTGTGTGACAGTGATTACAGGGGAGAGTATATTGTGGCTCTTCACAATGATGGAACGCAGGCACGCACTATTAATCCCGGAGATCGTATAGCGCAGCTTGTGGTCATGCCATATCTGGCTGTTGAGTTTAATGAGGTGTCAGAGCTTTCAGATACGAAGCGCGGTGCCGGTGGATTCGGTTCTACAGGCGCTAATTAATCACAAATGAGTTACAATTAAAACAAATCTTTACTTGAAAAGGGGGACTTATCATGGAAAATCGTATTGTAAAATTTAAATCAAAGGAGAGTGCAGGCTTAAACTTACACGCTATACCGGGACATTTCGCTACAAGTCATTCGCATATTAATTATTATGTAGATGTGACAAGCATCAAGACCCGTGTGTCCGAGGCAAAGGAAGCTGCAAAGGCTCTTTACACCAAGGTACCGCATCATTCATATATAGATACAATAGTATGTATGGATGGAACAGAAATGATTGGTGCATTCTTAAGCCAGGAGATTGAGAGAAACGGACTTATGTCTGTGAATAAGCACGAGACAATTTACGTTGTATCGCCTGAGATTAACAACGGACAGATGCTTTTCAGGGATAACAATAAGGGCGCTATAGATGGCAAGCATGTTGTACTTCTTCTGGCAACTACCACGACAGGTGAGACGATCAGAAGAGCGATGGAGTGTATCAACTATTATGGCGGTATGGTCACATGTATTGCGTCCATATTCTCAACCATCGATGAGGTCAATGGAGTAAAGATTGATAAGCTGTTTGATGACGATGATGTGGTAAACTACCAGACATATCCTGTTACAGAGTGTCCATTCTGCAAGAAGGGGCTGCCGATTGAGGCTATGGTCAATGGCTTTGGATATTCTAAGCTGTAATTAGTACGTTTATTGCAGTAATTACCTTGTAATTGTTTCGATATCAGACTGTGTTTCGTCATAATGACAACAACACGTTAAATTATTTGGCGGATTGACTATAGCCAATTGACGATATGTTTTGTATTATAAAGATACAAAGAAACAAGGTAACAGACAGTCAAGGCACTGAACAGTTACATATATGTACATAATACTTAGGAGGTATTTTTAAAATGGCAAGTTTATCATTAAAGAACGTTTGCAAAGTTTATCCAAACGGATTTGAGGCAGTTAAGGATTTCAACCTTGAAGTAGAAGATAAAGAGTTCATCATCTTCGTAGGACCTTCAGGATGTGGAAAATCAACAACACTTCGTATGATCGCAGGTCTTGAGGAGATTTCTTCAGGAGAGCTTATCATCGACGGAAAGGTTATGAATGACGTAGAGCCAAAGGATCGTGATATCGCAATGGTATTCCAGAACTACGCTCTTTACCCACATATGACAGTATTTGACAACATGGCATTTGGACTTAAGCTTAGAAAAGTTCCAAAGGATGAGATTAAGGCAAAAGTTGAGGAGGCAGCAAGAATCCTTGACCTTGAGAAATTATTAGACCGTAAGCCAAAGGCTCTTTCAGGTGGACAGAGACAGCGAGTTGCCATGGGTCGTGCAATCGTTCGTAATCCTAAGGTATTCCTTATGGATGAGCCTTTATCAAACCTTGATGCAAAGCTTCGTGTACAGATGAGATCTGAGATTTCTTCATTACATAACAGATTAGGTGCAACAATCATCTACGTTACACATGATCAGACAGAGGCTATGACACTTGGAACAAGAATCGTTGTTCTTAAAGATGGTGTTATCATGCAGGTCGACAGCCCACAGAAGCTTTACAATCAGCCAAACAACCTGTTCGTTGCAGGATTCATCGGATCACCACAGATGAACTTTGTAGATGCTCAGTGTGTTGTTGAGGGAGCAAAGGCATTCCTTAAATTCGATAAATACCAGGTTGAGCTTCCAGAGGCAAAGGCTAAGAAGCTTATCGATGGCGGTTATGCAGGAAAGAACGTAGTATTCGGTATCAGACCTGAGGATATCTACGATTCAGCAGAGCATCTTGATAAATTTGCTACATGCAAGATTGATTCAGATGTTACAGGATATGAGTTACTTGGTGCAGAGGTATTATTATACTTCACAGTTGCAGGCGCAAATATGTCAGCAAGAGTTGATTCAGATACAACAGCTCGTTACGGTGATCACATTGAGCTTGCATTTGATCCACACAAGATTCATGTATTTGATAAAGAAACTGAATTGACAATTACCAACTAGTTCGTTAAAATTAAATAGTTGTAAATTGACAGACCGGGTGTATAATTTACACCCGGTTTTCTTTTGCGAATGTATGTGAGGTTCTGAAAAGTTAAGTTACGGTGTTAAATTATAGCAAGGTTACAGCTTATGACTTGTAGAGACTTTTTACTTGTCTGCGTCAGAACAGTAATGAGAGGATAGGAATATGATTACGAATCAGAAACTGAAAAAATCACTTGAGGAAATAAAAAATATTACTTCGTTTGATGCGATTTTATACTCAGCCAAGGGAAAGCATCTGACAGGTACGGTGGAAGAGCCGGAACATAGCGACATTTTTGTGAAGGAGTTTATAGTATCCGAAGAGGATGTTAGGGAAAAAAATGATGCAATAGCATTTGCGGTTGAAATTGATTCAGAGCTTGAGTATGTGCTTGTAATGTTCTGTCAGTATACGAGTGAGAATCTTGTAATAGGCAGGATGGCAGTTTGTCAGCTTCGTACACTTGTGCTTGGTGAGTCAGAGCGATATGACAGAAATAATTTTATTCAGAATATTCTTCTTGGCAATATGCTTGGTTCTGATATAATAAACCGTGCCAAGAAATTACATATAGAAAACAGAAAACGAGTAGTATATGTTATAGATACCGGAAAGAACTGCAATGAGATAGCTGTTGAGCTTGTAAAGAATCTGGCTGATATCAGAAGCGGTGATTTTGTGGTGGCGATGGATGAACATAATGTAGTGCTGGTAAAGGATGTTGAGGACATAGATCCGGTTAAGCTTCAGGAAAAGCTTTCATCTATTGCAGGAAGTCTGGTTGACAATCTGCTTGCAGAGGCTATGATTAAGGTACGGGTGGGCTATGGCAATCCGACGGATGTTCTTCCAAAGATTGCAGAGTCTTATCAGGAGGCAAAAATGGCGCTTGAGGTTGGCAGGCTGTTTTATGTGGAAAAGGAAATTATGGCATATGACAGGCTGGGCATAGGAAGACTTATTTATCAGCTTCCAATGAGCCTGTGTGAGATGTTTATCCGTGAGGTTTTTGGTGACGAGGTGCCACAGATACTTGATGATGAGGAGGCAATGTCTACAATCTCCAAGTTCTTCGAGAACAATCTGAACATTTCAGAGACAGCAAGACAGCTTTATGTGCATAGAAATACGCTTGTGTACAGGCTAGAGCGTATTGAGAAGTCGATAGGTCTTGATATCAGAACCTTTGATGATGCTATGATATTCAAAATAGCTACGATGGTGTTAGCACATATCAAGGATAGCAGGCAAGGCAGATAATATAATTATTACGCAATTTAAAGAAGTAGGAGACAAGTATGGCCAAGAAGCAAACATACGATGAGAAGAGCATAGCAATTTTAGAAGGACTTGAGGCAGTCAGAAAAAGACCGGGTATGTATATAGGAAGTGTCACAACCAAGGGACTAAACCATCTGATATATGAGATTGTGGACAACTCAGTAGATGAGCATCTGGCAGGTGCCTGTGATACCATAAGGGTAACTCTTGAGAAAAACGGTTCGTGTACGGTGGAGGATAACGGACGTGGAATACCTGTAGGTATGCATGCAAAGGGCGTTTCTGCGGCACGAGTTGTATTTTCTACACTGCACGCCGGAGGAAAATTCGACAATTCTGTATACAAGACCAGCGGAGGTCTGCACGGAGTTGGTTCGTCGGTTGTAAATGCACTATCCACATATATGGATGTGGAGATAAGCAGAGATGGCTTTATCCACCATGACAGATATGAAAAGGGTGTTCCTGTTGTGGAGCTTGAAAATGGCCTGCTTCCTACTATAGGTAAAACCAAAAAGACAGGAACAAGGATTAATTTCCTGCCTGACCCGGAGATTTTTGAGAAGACTAGATTCAAGGAAGAGGATGTAAAGAACAGACTTAAGGAGACTGCGTATCTCAATCCGAAGCTTACAATCATATACGAGGACAAACGAGGCGATGAGACAGAGCATATTGAGTATCATGAGCCTGAGGGTATTATCGGTTTTGTAAAGGATTTAAATAAAAATATAGAAAAGCTGCATGATGTCATTTACTTTACAGGAGAGAGTGAGAATATAAAGGTTGAGGTGGCTTTTCAGTATACAAGCGAGTTCCATGAGAATATTCTTGGTTTTTGCAACAATATATACAATTCTGAGGGTGGAGCACATATCACAGGCTTTAAGACAGCCTTTACAGGTATTATAAACTCATATGCCAGAGAGCTTGGTATATTAAAGGACAAGGATGCGAATTTCAATGGAGCAGATGTCAGAAACGGCATGACTGCTGTAGTGTCAGTAAAGCATCCTGACCCTAGATTCGAGGGTCAGACAAAGACAAAGCTTGACAATCAGGATGCAAACCGTGCAACTGCCAAGGTGACAAATGATGAGGTACCGCTTTATTTTGACAAGAATCTTGAGGTCTTAAAGACGGTAATATCATGTGCTGAGAAGGCCGCAAAGATTAGAAAAGCGGAGGAGAAGGCAAAGACCAATCTGCTCACAAAGCAGAAGTTTTCATTTGATTCAAACGGAAAGCTTGCAAACTGTGAGAGCAGGGATGCTTCTAAGTGCGAGATTTTCATAGTCGAGGGAGATTCGGCCGGAGGCTCGGCAAAGATGGCAAGAAACCGTATGTTTCAGGCAATCATGCCGATTCGAGGCAAGATTTTGAATGTTGAAAAGGCAAGTATTGATAAGGTACTGGCAAACGCTGAAATAAAGACAATGATAAATGCGTTTGGCTGCGGATTTTCGGAAGGGTATGGAAATGATTTTGATATAACAAAGCTTCGCTATGACAAAATCATCATTATGGCCGATGCTGATGTGGACGGAGCTCATATCTCCACACTGCTTTTGACTCTGTTCTTCAGGTTTATGCCTGAGCTTATTTTAGAGGGACATGTATATGTTGCCATGCCTCCGCTTTACAAGGCTATTCCGTCAAAGGGCGAGGAAAAATATTTGTATGACGATGCGGAGCTTGACAAGTACAGAAAGACACATACAGGCAAGTTTACGTTGCAAAGATATAAGGGTCTTGGAGAGATGGATGCGGATCAGCTCTGGGATACCACACTAAATCCCGCAACAAGGATGCTAAAGCGTATTGAAATAGAGGATGGGCGCCTGGCAAATGATGTGACATCACTGCTTATGGGTAGTGATGTGCCACCGAGAAAAGAGTTCATATACGAGCATGCGCATGACGCGGAGCTGGATGTGTAAGCATGACGCTTCTGCTTTTGCTTCTCAGTGGTTCTGAATAGTGTAAGCAGTATTTATAATCGGAGAAAAACATGGATAGAAATATAGATAACAATGTAGACAACAATATAATTCAGACCGAATATTCGGAGCTGATGCAGAAATCATATATTGATTATGCGATGAGTGTCATTATAGCAAGAGCCCTGCCGGATGTGCGCGATGGGCTTAAGCCTGTACAAAGGCGTACACTTTATGATATGCATGAGCTGGGCATCAGGTACGACAAGCCATACCGAAAGAGTGCGCGTATAGTCGGTGATACAATGGGTAAATATCATCCACACGGCGATTCATCGATCTATGATGCGATGGTTGTTTTGGCACAGGACTTCAAAAAGGGCATGCCGCTTATCGATGGACACGGTAATTTTGGTTCAATCGAAGGAGACGGAGCCGCTGCCATGCGTTATACTGAGGCAAGACTTCAAAAAATCACACAGGAAGCATATCTTGCTGATCTAGACAAAAATGTGGTTGATTTCATTCCAAACTACGACGAGACAGAAAAAGAGCCAGAGGTGCTTCCGGTCAAGGTGCCGAACCTTTTGATAAATGGAGCTGAGGGTATAGCAGTCGGCATGGCTACAAGCATTCCGCCACACAATTTTGGCGAGGTGGTGGACGGTGTGATTGCTTATATGAAAAATCCTGATATCACCACAGCTGAGATGATGCAGTATATAAAGGGGCCTGATTTTCCGACAGGAGGCATTGTTGCAAATCAGGATGATCTTGCAGCAATATATGAGACCGGACAGGGAAAGATAAAAAATCCGTGGAAGAATCGAAATAGAGAAGGGGAAGGCAGGAAAGGACAAGCTTGTCATTACGGAAATCCCATACACAATGATTGGTGCCAATATAGGAAAATTCTTAAATGATGTCTATTCACTTGTCGAGTCAAAAGCGACAACGGATATTGTGGATATAACCAACCAGTCATCGAAAGAGGGAATAAGAATTGTCTTAGAGCTTAAAAAAGGTGCTGATGTTGAGGCACTTAAGAACCTTTTGTATAAAAAGACAAAGCTGGAGGACACTTTCGGTGTAAATATGCTGGCTGTCGCAAATGGAAGACCTGAGACGCTTGGTCTTGTACCCATCATAAGGCATCATGTCAATTTCCAGTATGAGATTGCAAAAAGAAAGTATGAGACACTTCTTGCAAAGGAGCAGGAGAAAGAAGAAATACAGCAGGGACTCATAAAGGCCTGTAACGTGATAGATCTGATTATTGAAATATTAAGAGGAAGCCGGGACCAGAAAATGGCAAAGGCATGTCTCATAAACGGAGAGACAGAGGGGATTAAATTCAAGTCAAAGACTTCAGAAGCCATGGCAGCCCAGCTTTGCTTTACTGAGCGTCAGGCAGCTGCTATCCTTGAAATGCGTCTGTACAAGCTGATTGGACTCGAAATTGAGGCTCTGATTAAGGAGCACGAGGAGACCAGGGCAAAGATTGCAGAGTACAGCGATATTTTAGAGCATCGCTCATCCATGGCAAAGGTCATTATGAAGGAGCTTAAAGCGTTCCGCAAGGAGTATGCAAGGGACAGACGCACGGAGCTTGACAATCTTGAGGAAGCTGTTGTGGTCAAAAAAGAGCTTGAGGTATCGGATGTAGTGCTGCTTATGGACCGTTTCGGCTATGTGAAGACAGTAGATACTTCAACCTATGATAGAAACAAAGATACAGCTGACGCAGAGAACAAGCTGATATTAAAGGTCAAAAATATAGATAAGCTGTGCATTTTCACAAACAACGGAAACATGCATCTTGTCAAGGTGTTAGACCTGCCTTACGGCAAATTCCGTGACAAGGGCACACCTATTGACAATGTAAGCAACTATGACAGCAGTAAGGAGGATATAGTATTTATAGCACCTCTTATGGATGTTGAAAAGCACAAGCTTATATTTGGAACGAAGTCAGCCATGATAAAGCTCGTGGATGGTGCTGAGTTTGTGGTGACACGAAAGACCTCGCAGGCTACCAAGCTCATGGATGATGATGAGCTGTTATTTGTTGACATGCTTTCAGAGAATGCTACAATGGTAATGCGTTCAAAGAAGGAGATGTTCCTTCGAATCGACTGTGGCACTATTCCTGAAAAGAAAAAGGCAGCAGTAGGTGTCAGGGGAATGAGGCTTGACAGAGAGGATGAGCTTACTGACATTTATCTGCTTAATGACCAGGAGGAAAAAGAGGTCGAGGTAAAGGGTAAGCAGGTGGCGCTTCACAGGCTGCACATTGCAAACCGTGACACTAAGGGCGTGAAGAAATAATATATCGCATGACAATATAACGTAAAGCATAAACTGTGTACGGTTTTGAGTATGTATGGCCTGGAACAGTTAAAATATCTGACATGAAAGGAAGCGATGAGCTTGTTGGACAAATTAAGAGAGCTTGGCATTTCAGAAAATCTGATTAAGGAAATTGAAAAGTTTCGTTCGCAGTATCCGGTGGACAAGAAGTATGAGTCAAGAATCCCTGTGCCTACACAGTTTTATTACGGAAGCGATGTGTGGGAACAGGCTATAACAGCTGTTTTGTGTGGAGAAAATCTGCTTTTAGTAGGAGAAAAGGCCACAGGAAAGAATCTTTTCGCAGAGAATCTGGCAGGTGTATTTAACAGACCACGCTGGGATGTGTCATTCCACGTAAATATGGATGCAGCATCACTTATCGGAACCGATACTTTTCGCGCCGGAGAAGTAACCTTCAGGCCGGGACCTGTGTATACAGCCGCAAAAACCGGCGGCTTTGCGGTGCTTGACGAGATAAATATGGCAAAAAGTGAGGCTATGGCAGTGCTTCATGCCACACTTGATTTCAGACGTACAATAGATGTGCCGGGCTATGACAGACTGTCGCTTCATCCGGCAACAAGATTTATTGCCACGATGAATTACGGCTATGCAGGCACAAAGGAGCTGAATGAGGCTCTTGTATCACGTTTTGCGGTAATCCGGATGCCTATGATTTCAAAAGAGAGCCTTGTGAAGCTCATAAAGGAGCATTATCCTGCAATACGTGAAGCGGGAGCAAATGAGCTTGCGGAGGTATTTCTTGAACTGCATACCAAGTGCAAAAATGGCGAAATATCATCAAAGGCACTTGATCTGCGTGGTCTCATCGGTTCAATTGGTATGATGGAAAAGGGCTTAAATATATATACAGCTCTGGATATGGGTATAACAAACAAGAGCTTTGATGAGTATGAACAGACTCTTATCCGTGATACAATCCGTGCAAGAATTTCAAGGAAGATGAGCGGAGAGCAGCTATTTTGTTGATATGAGCTTGTGACATATGAAGGAATGGAACATATGGAAGAACAGGATATAAAGGAAGCAAAAAGAGCAAGAAACTTCATATGGATGGCGGCCTGTGATTATGACATAGAGCCGCTTTTTCTGGCATTTGCACCTGATGGATCTGCTGATATTTATCTGAACCTGATTATTGGGCTTGAATACAAGTGGTATGAGCATGACAAGATAGATGACTTATTCAATCAGCTGACAGGAAAAAACGCTATGCTTTATGAGGGCCTTTTATGGATAGGTTTGGAAAATGCTCTGTATGAAAAGGAGAGACAAACGAGGCCTGCCTTATATGATTTAAGGCTTGAGTACGCGAAAAAGAGCCTTGCAGGAGTCAATAAAAACAGGGAGTATTCGAGGATTGATATAATCAGAAATGCACATTGCAGAAGGATACTTGGAAAACCCTCAGGTCTTTGCAAAGAGGATGAAGAGATACTGCATGCTTTTTGTTTTACACCTGATATGACAACGGATGAGATTATAGTGAAAACGAGAGAAAATCTGTGGAAGTATTTCTCATATAAGCCGATAAAGGTGGTAAAGCCGCAGGGCATATATTTTTTACAGAAGGTAGCAGGAGCATTTCACTCAATAGGAAAAGTCAGCACACAGTATGTCAGAGCGAATAGCTTTTATGATAAAAATATGGCCTCGGACACAGCAGCTTTGTCTATGGAGCATTCAAAGAGATATCTGCTGCAGTTTGCACTGCAGAAAGATCCAATAGAAGCGAAGCGGTATGTGACAGCCTGCTTTGGAAAAAGCATGTATTCTGACAGGCAGCAGGCCGAGATGGAGAAAAAGCTCTGTGTAGGAAAATCACAAAAACTGTCACTTGCTTTTTACCAGAGGTATTTCATCGGAGAAAAAGCAGACTGTACCTGATGAGATTGACAACAAAAGAGAGCGCAGGGAAATTCTTGCATTTAAAAAAGAGACAGCCATGCAATACGACAAGAATAAAGAGCATTTTGAAAAAAACATGGCAGTGTATCAAAACAGTATAAGGAGACTTACAGAAAGCCTTAGAATGCACCTGGAGACAGCAGATGAGACATTTATGGATGCTTCAACACACGGCCGTATAAAGCCTGCGAGAGTATGGAAGGCCCTGTACTTGGACAATCCGCGTGTTTTTGAGCGAAAAGATGAGGTGGAGACACCGGGCTTTTCTGTCGACATACTGATGGATGCGTCTTCTTCCAGAAAACAGATGCAGCAGAAGATAGCAGCACAGGCATATGTACTGTCAAAGAGTCTGACTAATTGTGGCATACCGGTGCAGATTTACTCATATTGCAGCATAAGAGGCTACACGGTGATGCATATTTTTAAGGAATATGATGATTATGGTGTGGAGGATGAGCTGTTTCATTTTGTTGCGGCAGGAAATAACAGGGATGGCCTTGCGCTGCGCGCGGCATCACATCTGATGGAGCTAAGTCCAAAGCCCAAGAAGTTACTTTTCATGTTTTCGGATGCAAGTCCCCAGGATGATCAGATAGCAGGGGAGGGAGCCTTTTATAAGGACCGGGAGTACACTGATGCTCTTGCTGTTAAGGACACCGTAAATGAGGTGCAGATGCTTAAAAACCATGGAATAGACGTAATTGGCATCTTCATGGGAAGTGCGCATGACAGTGAGCTTGCAACAAAGATATTCGGCAGAAGTCTCGTGAAGATAAAGAGTATCAACGAGTTTGCCGATGCTGTCGGACGAGTGTTAAATGAGATACTGACCTAGCATTTTAACTAAAAGTACAATAAATTTAAAGCAATGGAGATAACAAATGAAAGCAATATTATTTGATTTGGACGGAACGCTGATTGACTCATCAGAGGGCATCACAAAGTCGGCACAATATGCACTTTCACACTTTGGCATAGATGAGCCGGACAGAAACAGCCTGTTTTTCTTTATAGGACCGCCACTCATAAACACATTTATGGAGCATTACGGATTTACTAAGGAGAGAGCACTTGAAGCGGTCAAAAAGTACAGAGAGCGCTATAACAAAATAGGTATATTTGAATGTTCGCTTTTTCCGGGAGCCAAGGAATGCATAGAGGCGCTTAAAGCAGCCGGATATAGGATAGGACTTGCATCATCGAAGCCGGAAAAATCGTGTGAGCGTATTTTGGAGCATTTTGGAATACTGGATATGTTTGATGAGGTGGTCGGAGCTACGTTTGACGGCAGGATAGATACAAAGGAAGAGGTGCTTAACGAGGTGATGCGCCGGTGGTCAGACATTCCAAGGGATGAGATGTGTTTAATCGGAGATACTATGTTTGACATTGAAGGGGCAAACCGTGTCGATGTGCCAAGCATAGCGGTAAGCTTTGGCTTCGGCGATGTTAACGAGATGGTGAGTGCAGGAGCAAAAGCTGTGATAGATGATTTAAAGCAGCTTCCGGATGTGATTTCCAAGCTTTTTGATTAGCTTTTATGAAAATGCAATGCATTGAGACCTGAGGTTATAAACAGTAGATAGGAATGAGATTTCATGAATAAGAATTTAAAATTAAGAGCGATAGTGTGGGAGATAATTGTCCCGATTGTGCTTTACTACATTGTTTTTCTAAGTACGATGTACTTTATTTTTGCGTTTATCGGGCATACAACTTCGACATACATGATAGCGCAGATAATATCTGCTGCAATTACAATACCATTTATGTATTTTGCAAGCTATAAGCCGACACAGCAGATGTTTGTTAAAAAACCAAAGATAGACAGGGCACTTTTTATAAATGTGCTCTGGGTGATTGTGATTACACTTTTCATTTCATTTGCGCTCAATAATATTATCACCATGTCACCGCTTATCGGGCTCTCAGAAGGATATGCCAGGGCGAATGAGAGCTTTTATGCAAGCACTCTTGTAATTGAGCTGATTGGCTCGGCAATTCTTTCTCCGATTATGGAGGAGCTTGTTTTCAGAGGCATTGTATTTGGAAATATGCGCAAAATAATGAATGTTCCACAGGCTGTATTTTTGTCGGCGCTTTTGTTTGGGCTCATTCATTTTAATATAGTGCAGTTTGTCTATGCTTTTTACTGGCCTTGTGCTTGCAGCTTTTATGTATAAGTCAGGGCATGTGTATGCGGCCATGATTGGGCATATCACCGCAAATGCGTTTGCAGTCATAAGGACAGAGACCGGTATTTTGAAGTGTACTGTTGATGGCAGTGTAATGGCATGGGTGGTATCTGTCATGTGCCTTGGTGTTGGTGCTGTGATATTTTATTATTATGCGAAGCACACAGAAGGAACTGTTTAGCATGGACCGAAACGGAGTGCAGACAAAATACGAGTATCGTGCAGTTTTACGAATATGAGCAATGCGATTTAGGATAGTTACCGGATGTTTATAAAAATCAGCTATACAATAAAAAGTATAGCTGATTTTTTATGATATCAGCCAAGAAAAGTTACTGTAAAGTATACACAATTCAGACACAATTTGCTGAAACAGTGTTTTATGCATTGCTTTATTGAAAAAAGTTTTGGAATTTTAAAAAGTAAATTGTGCGTATACCCTTATAAAAAAGATAAAAATACATCCATAGTCAGAAAAATAACTTTATAATATTAAGTTATCAAATAATCAGACAATAGCAAGAAAAAAAACTGTTTCATTGAGCTTTCTATAGTTGTAAAATCATAAACAGGAAATGATTCACTTCTAATAAGTTATCCGTTAACAAATTTACACTAGGAAAGGAAGAACCTATGAGTAAACAATGGAATGAAAGCACAGCCACAGCTAAGGGATTATATGATCCTCGCTACGAGCATGATAACTGTGGAATTGGTGCAGTAGTAAATATCAAAGGTATCAAAACACATGAGACAGTCGAGAATGCTTTAAAGATTGTTGAGAACTTAAAGCACAGAGCCGGAAAAGACGCTGATGGTAAGACGGGAGACGGTGTCGGCATCCTGCTTCAGATTTCTCATAAGTTTTTTAAGAAGGTTACAAAGCCACTTGGAATAGATCTTGGAGACGAAAGAGATTACGGTGTGGGAATGTTTTTCTTCCCTAATGATGAGTTTAAGACTATTCAGGCAAAGAAGATGCTTGAGGTTATCGTGGAGAAGGAAGGTCTTGAATTTCTCGGATGGAGAGAAGTGCCTACAGAGCCTGATAAGCTTTCTAAAAAAGCCAGAGACTGTATGCCATGCATCATGCAGTGCTTTGTAAAAAGACCTGAGGATGTTGAGAAAGGACTTGAGTTTGACAGAAAGCTGTATGTTGCAAGACGTGTTTTCGAGCAGTCAAACGACAATACATATGTGGTTTCCTTCTCAAGCAGAACAATCGTATATAAGGGAATGTTCCTTGTAGAGCAGCTCAGACAGTTCTTCATGGATTTACAGGATCCTGATTATGAGTCAGCAATCGCCACAGTACATTCAAGATTCTCTACAAATACAAACCCAAGCTGGGAGAGATCTCATCCAAACAGATTTATCGTGCACAATGGTGAGATTAACACTATTCTTGGAAACTCTGACAAGATGTCAGCCCGTGAGGAGAACATGGAGTCTCCAAAGCTTAAAAAAGAGTTCCAGAAGGTTTTGCCGGTTATCAATGCGGCAGGATCTGACTCAGCAATGCTTGATAATGCGCTTGAATTCTTGGTAATGAGTGGTATGGAGCTTCCACTTGCCGTTATGATAATGATTCCTGAGCCATGGGCAAACAATTCAATCATGACTCAGAAGAAGAAGGATTTCTACCAGTATTACGCTACAATGATGGAGCCATGGGATGGTCCGGCTTCAATCGTATTCTCAGATGGTGATTTAGTCGGAGCAGTGCTTGACAGAAACGGACTTCGTCCATCACGTTACTATGTGACAGATGATGATTATCTTATCCTTTCATCTGAGGTCGGAGTGCTTGAGATTGATCCTACAAAGATAGTGAAAAAAGATCGTCTCCGTCCGGGAAAGATGCTCCTTGTGGATACTGTTGCAGGAAAAATCATAGATGATGATGAGCTCAAGGAGAGATATGCAGACAAGCAGCCTTATGGTGAGTGGATTGACAGATACATGGTAAATCTTAAGGATTTAAAGATTCCTAACCAAAGAGTACCTGAGTATACAAAGGAAGAGCGCCAGAGAATGCAGAGAGCTTTCGGTTACACATATGAGTCACTCAAGGATTCAATCCTTCCGATGGCTAAAAATGGTGTTGAGGGCACAGCAGCCATGGGTACTGATACACCGCTTGCAGCTTTATCAGGTAACAGGGAGCCGTTATTCAACTACTTTAAGCAGCGCTTCGCACAGGTAACAAACCCGCCTATCGATTCAATCCGTGAGGAGGTTGTCACATCAACCACACTCTATATCGGTGAGGCCGGAAATGTGCTTGAGGAGAAGCCAGAAAACTGCCGTGTACTTAAGATTAACAACCCAATCCTTACAAACACTGACCTTATGAAGATTAAGAATTTAAAGGCCGATGGCTTTAAGGTAGAGGTTTTACCTATTATATATTACAAGAACACAAGTCTTGAGAAAGCTGTAGACAGACTTTATATAGAGGCTGACCGTGCATACAGGGACGGAGCCAACATTATTATCCTTTCAGACAGGGGTGTTGATGAGAACCACGTTGCAATTCCTTCACTGCTTGCAGTTGCTGCATTGCAGCAGTATCTTGTAAAGACAAAAAAGAGAACATCTCTTTCTCTCATTCTTGAGTCAGGAGAGCCGAGAGAGGTTCATCATTTTGCTACACTGCTTGGCTTTGGTGCAAGTGCAATCAACCCTTATCTGGCACAGGATACAGTTAAGCAGCTTGTTGACGAGCATATGCTTGACAAAGATTATTATGCAGCAATCGATGATTACAACCATGCAATCATCACAGGTATCGTAAAAATTGCAGCAAAGATGGGTATTTCAACCATCCAGTCATATCAGGGCTCAAAGATTTTTGAGGCAATCGGTATTGACAAGAGTGTTATTGATAAGTATTTCACAAATACAGTAAGCCGTATCGGTGGAATTACATTACAGGATATCGAGAACGATGTGAATGAGCTTCACTCTGCGGCCTACGATCCGCTCGGACTTGAGACAGATGTTACACTTGACAGCAAGGGCAGACACAAGATGAGAAGCGGAGCTGATGACCATCTGTACAATCCGGCTACAATCCATCTTCTCCAGCAGTCGACACAGCGCGGTGACTACAATCTGTTCAAGCAGTACACAGCACTTGTGGACGAGGAAGAGAAAAATACAAACATCCGTGGACTCATGGATTTCAACTATCCTAAGAAGGGTGTCAAGCTTGAGGAGGTTGAGAGCGTTGACTCAATTGTGACACGTTTCAAGACAGGTGCTATGTCATACGGATCTATTTCCAAGGAAGCACATGAGACACTTGCAATTGCCATGAACCATCTGCACGGAAAATCAAATACCGGTGAGGGTGGAGAGGACAAGGATCGTCTCACAATCGGAAAAGACGGAAAGAACCGCTGTTCAGCAATCAAGCAGGTTGCTTCAGGACGTTTTGGTGTCACAAGCAGATACTTAACAAGCGCACAGGAGATTCAGATTAAGATGGCACAGGGTGCTAAGCCGGGTGAGGGCGGACACTTACCTGGAAAGAAGGTTTATCCTTGGATTGCAAAGACAAGACTTTCAACACCGGGTGTTGCACTCATCTCTCCACCACCACACCACGATATTTATTCTATCGAGGATTTGGAACAGCTTATATTCGACTTAAAGAATGCAAACAGAGATGCAAGAATCTCAGTCAAGCTCGTTTCTGAGGCCGGAGTAGGAACTGTTGCGGCAGGTGTTGCAAAGGCCGGAGCGCAGGTAGTGCTTATCTCAGGCTACGACGGAGGAACAGGAGCCGCACCTAGCAGCTCAATCCACAATGCGGGACTTCCATGGGAGCTTGGACTTGCAGAGACACACCAGACTCTTCTTATGAATGGTCTTAGAAATAAAGTAAGAATTGAGACAGACGGTAAGCTGATGAGTGGCCGTGATGTGGCAATAGCAGCGTGTCTTGGAGCCGAGGAATTCGGTTTTGCGACAGCTCCGCTTGTAACAATGGGCTGCGTAATGATGAGAGTATGTAACTTAGATACATGTCCGGCAGGAATTGCTACACAAAACCCTGAGCTTCGTAAGCGCTTTGCAGGAAAGCCGGAGTACGTTGAGAACTTCATGCGTTTCATCGCTGAAGAGCTTCGTGAGTATATGGCAAAGCTTGGCGTAAAGACAGTGGATGAGCTCGTTGGACGTGGAGATCTCTTAAAGAAGCGTGATAATCTAAGCGAGAGACAGTCAAAGATTGACCTTGACTGCATACTTAATAATCCGTTTGACGGCAAAAAGCAGAGTGTTATCTTCGATCCTAAGCAGGTATATGACTTTGAGCTTTCAAAGACAAAGGATATGACTGAGATCATGACACAGCTTAAGAGCGCACTTGAGAGCGGACAAAAGCGCGCGATTGAGATTGAGGTAACAAATACAAACAGATCTCTCGGAACAATATTTGGTTCTGAGATTACAAAGAAATATGACGATACGCTGGATGAAGACACATTTGTTATCAAGTGTAACGGTGCAGGCGGACAGAGCTTTGGAGCATTTATCCCTAAGGGACTTACACTTGAGCTTGTCGGAGATTCAAATGATTACTTCGGAAAGGGTCTTTCAGGTGGAAAGCTCATCGTATATCCACCTGCAGGAGTAAAGTTTGAGAAGGATGATAATATCATCATCGGAAACGTAGCACTTTACGGAGCTACAAGCGGTAAGGCCTTCATAAACGGTGTTGCCGGTGAGCGTTTCTGCGTAAGAAATTCCGGTGCAACAGCAGTAGTTGAGGGTGTCGGCGATCATGGCTGTGAGTACATGACAGGTGGCCGCGTAGTTATCCTTGGAAAGACCGGAAAAAACTTTGCAGCAGGTATGAGCGGTGGAATAGCATATGTGCTTGATGAGGACAATGACCTTTACATGAGAACCAACAAGCAGATGGTATTTACTGAGGAGGTCTCAAACAAGTACGATGTATTAGAGCTTAAGGAAATGATAAAAGAGCATGTAACACTTACAAACTCAGAAAAGGGTAAGGAAATCCTTGATCATTTCAGTGAGTATCTTCCTAAGTTCAAGAAGGTTATTCCTTACGATTACAACCGTATGCAGATGGCTATTGTACAGATGGAAGAAAAGGGTCTTAACGCAGAGCAGGCACAGATTGAGGCATTTTATGCCAGCACAAGAGGCTAAGGAGGACGCAGATAATGGGAAAACCAACAGGATTTATGGAATATGACAGATGCGAAGCAGCGTCTGTAGAGCCAAAGGAGCGTATTAAGAACTTTAACGAGTTCCATGTGTTCCTTTCAAAAGAAAATCAGCAGAAACAGGCTGCCCGTTGTATGGACTGCGGAGTTCCTTTCTGCCAGTCGGGAATGACAATAGCAGGCATGACATCAGGCTGTCCTCTGCACAATCTGGTTCCGGAGTGGAACGACCTTGTATATACCGGCAACTGGGAGCAGGCATATAATCGTCTGCACAAGACCAATAATTTCCCTGAGTTTACATCAAGAGTCTGCCCGGCACTGTGCGAGAAGGCATGTACATGTGGACACTGGGGTAGTCCGGTGTCAGTCAGGGACAATGAGCATGGTGTAATAGAGACTGCATATGCAAACGGATATGCAGCTCCAAAGCCACCAAAGGTCAGAACCGGCAAGAAGGTGGCAATCATTGGTTCGGGTCCTTCAGGACTTGCGGCAGCAGACCAGCTTAACCAGAGAGGCCATGATGTTACAGTATATGAGAGAGAGGACCGCGTCGGTGGCCTGCTCATGTATGGTATTCCAAATATGAAGCTTGATAAGAGCATTATTGACAGAAAAGTTAATATAATGAAGGAAGAGGGCATTCATTTTGTCACAGGCTGTGATGTCGGAAAGGATATAAAGCCGGCAGAGCTTTACAAGAAGTATGACAGGATAATCCTTTGCTGTGGTGCCAAAAATCCAAGAGACATAAAGGCAGACGGAAGAGATGCAAAGGGTATTTACTTTGCTGTTGATTACCTTACCCAGAATACAAAGAGCCTTTTAAATTCAAACCTGACAGATGGCAAGTTTGTATCTGCAAAGGGCAAAAATGTGGTCATTATCGGTGGCGGTGACACAGGAAACGACTGTGTCGGAACTGCAATCCGTCAGGGCGCCAAATCAGTCACACAGCTTGAGATGATGCCTTGTCCGCCTACAGAGCGTGCCGCAAACAATCCGTGGCCACAGTGGCCAAAGGTCTTAAAAACAGACTACGGCCAGGAGGAAGCTATTGCAGTATTCGGACATGACCCACGTATCTACAAGACAACCGTAAAAGAGTTCCACAAGGACAAAAACGGCAATCTAAAGGAGCTTACAATTGTAAGTCTTGAGAGTAAAAAGGACGAGAAGACAGGCAGATTCATGATGGTTCCGGTAGAGGGATCAGAGAAAAAGCTTCCGGCAGAGCTTGTGCTTATAGCAGCAGGCTTCCTTGGAACAGAAAGCTATGTGGCAAAGGCATTTGGTGTAGAGCTCAATGCCAGAACAAACGTAAGTACACAGGAGGGACATTACGCTACAAACGTAAAAAACGTATACGTGGCAGGTGATAACCACCGTGGACAGTCCCTTGTAGTATGGGCTATCAGAGAGGGACGTGAGGCTGCCAGAGAGGTTGATGAGAGTCTCATGGGATATTCATATCTCTCAGTACAGTAACAAATCATTGTAGCAATTCCCCTTAATAAATTTTATTTCATACATTTTATAGCAAAATCCCGGTGCATTGCACCGGGATTTTTGCTGTGGATAAACTGATTGAAATTTGATTTATAAGATGTTAAGATAGCAGTGTTTGACATGATAATAATAATATTAGGAGCAGCAAATGAGTAAAACAGTATTTTTTGACATAGACGGAACAATATGGGACGATGACATGGTAATTCCTGAAAGCACCCTAGAGGCTGTGGCAGCCCTCAAGGCAAACGGACATCTGGCATTTATATGTACAGGACGTGCCAGAGCCAGTGTGAGTTCAGAGAAGCTATTAAATATGGGTTTTGATGGAATAATTGCGGCATGTGGCAACTATATTGAAATGGATGGCAAAGTAATATACGAAAATGACCTGAGCGCAGATATGGTACAAAAGGTCATAAGGGTGCTTTCTGAGTGTAAAATGCCTGTAGTGCTTGAGGGCTCCACAGACTACTGGATAGATGACGAGGGCTTTGAGAATGATCCGTATGTGGATTACCTTTTTGAGTCACTTGGTGAGCATGCACATATAATAAGAGGATATGACGGCGAGATAAGAATTAATAAATTCTCCGCTGACGTGATAGACGGTACTGATTATGAACGTGTGAAGGCAGAGTTTGCCGATGATTTTCTAATACTTGAGCATGTGGAAAATGTAGTGGAGTTCGTGCCGAAGGGAACCTCAAAGGCAACCGGCATCAAATGGCTGTGCAATCATCTGGATATCCCGCTTGATGAAACCTATGCGATAGGCGACAGTGTAAATGACCTTGAAATGCTTGAGAGTGTAGGACATGGAATCGCAATGGGCAACTCAATGCCACCGGTTAAAGAAATTGCGGAATATGTCACATCGGATATTTCAGATGATGGAGTGAAAAATGCGTTAAAGCATTACGGATTGATATAGAAAATGTAAAATAAATATTAAAATGAAATATCACTGTTGACATTGAAATGCAATAGTGATATTTTATTTACAGAAAGAAATTAGCACTCGAAAGAAATGAGTGCTAACAGAGATAAAAGGAGGCAATACAATGAAATTAGTTCCATTATCAGACAGAGTAGTATTAAAGCAGTTAGAGGCAGAGGAAACAACAAAATCGGGAATCATCCTTACAAGTTCAGCACAGGAGAAGCCACAGGAGGCTGAGGTTATCGCAGTAGGACCTGGCGGAATGGTTGACGGCAAGGAAGTTAAGATGCAGGTAACAGTCGGACAGAAGGTTATTTATTCTAAATACGCAGGCACAGAGGTTAAGCTTGACGGAGAAGAGTACATCATCGTTAGACAGAATGATATTCTTGCAGTAGTAGAGTAAGATTAATTTACGGATAGAAGCTAAAGATCCGGTACGTTTTACATATCCGGTCATAGCTGCTTACATTTTGGAATTAAATATCAAATATATAAATAGAAAGGTCGTATAAATCATGGCAAAGGAAATTAAATATGGCTCAGAAGCCAGAGCAGCACTTGGAGCTGGAGTAGATAAATTAGCAAATACAGTCAGAGTAACGCTTGGACCAAAAGGAAGAAACGTAGTACTTGACAAATCATACGGTGCACCACTCATCACAAACGATGGTGTTACAATCGCAAAAGAGATTGAGCTTGAGGATGCTTTCGAGAACATGGGAGCACAGCTAGTCAAGGAAGTTGCCACAAAGACAAATGATGTAGCAGGAGACGGAACAACAACAGCTACAGTTCTCACACAGGCAATGGTTCAGGAAGGAATGAAGAACCTTGAGGCAGGAGCAAACCCAATCGTGCTTCGTCGTGGTATGAAGAAGGCTACAGACAAAGCTGTTGAGGCACTTAAGGATATGAGCCAGAAAGTAAAAGGCAAAGAGCAGATCGCTAAGGTTGCAGCTATCTCAGCAGGAGATGAGGAAGTTGGTAATCTCGTAGCAGACGCTATGGAAAAGGTTACAAACGATGGTGTTATCACAATTGAAGAGTCAAAGACAATGCAGACAGAGCTTGACCTTGTAGAAGGTATGCAGTTCGACAGAGGATATCTCTCAGCATATATGTGCACAGATATGGATAAGATGGAAGCAGTACTTGATGATCCGTATATTCTTATTACTGACAAGAAGATTTCAAACATCCAGGATATTCTTCCATTACTTGAGAAGATTGTTCAGGCCGGTGCAAGACTTCTTATCATCGCTGAGGATGTTGAGGGCGAGGCTCTTACAACACTTATCGTTAATAAGCTTCGTGGTACATTCAATGTAGTAGCTGTAAAGGCTCCTGGATATGGTGACAGAAGAAAAGCAATGCTTGAGGATATCGCAATCCTTACAGGTGGTCAGGTAATCAGCTCAGATCTTGGACTTGAGCTCAAGGATACAACAATCGATATGCTTGGCCGTGCTAAGTCAGTTAAGGTTCAGAAGGAGAACACAGTCATCGTTGACGGTGCCGGAGACAAGGATGCTATCGCAGGCAGAGTAAGCCAGATCCGTGGTCAGATTGATGAGACAACATCTGAGTTTGATAAAGAAAAATTACAGGAGCGTCTTGCCAAGATGGCAGGCGGTGTAGCAGTTATCCGTGTAGGTGCTGCAACAGAGACAGAGATGAAAGAGGCTAAGCTTCGTATGGAGGATGCCCTTAACGCTACAAGAGCAGCAGTTGAAGAGGGAATCATCGCAGGTGGTGGATCAGCATATATCCATGCATCAAAGAAGGTTGCAGAGCTTGTTGATACACTTGAGGGCGATGAGAAGACAGGTGCAAAGGTTATCCTTAAAGCACTCGAGGCTCCACTTTACTATATCGCTGCAAATGCAGGACTTGAAGGTGCAGTAATCATCAACAAGGTAAAGGAGTCAGCTCCTGGAACAGGCTTCAACGCAGCTACAGAAGAGTATGTAGACATGGTTGAGAGCGGAATACTTGATCCTGTAAAGGTTACAAGAAGTGCATTACAGAATGCAACATCAGTAGCTTCAACACTCCTCACAACAGAGTCAGCAGTAGCTACAATCAAAGAGGACACTCCAGCAATGCCAGCCGGAGCCGGCGCCGGAATGGGCATGATGTAATCGTAGACAATGAGGAAAAAAGAAACCCGTGGTCACACTCGTGTGAACCGCGGGTTTTCTTTTTGACGAATGTCCGGATATGAGCAAGTAGCACGCAAGTGCGGATTGCGAATATACGGAGGCTGGTGTAAGCCAGCCGTGTCTACGATGTAAGTAAAATAACGCCACTGTCCATCAAAAACTTCTTTTCAAACAATTACACCTATGGTATAATGAGCGGTGTTGGAAAAAATACGACAACGAATATTTATATCGGAGTGAGAATTAATGAGTAAGGTTATAGTAGTTACCGATTCAAACAGCGGTATCACACCTGACGAGGCAAGGAAGCTTGGAGTTGAGGTGATTCCAATGCCTTTTTACATCGATGAGCAGATGTATTATGAGAATATCGATCTGACGCAGGAGCAGTTCTATGAGAAGCTTACGGCAGGCGGCGATATCAAGACATCTATGCCTTTGGTTGGTGATGTAACAGATAAATGGGATGAGTTCTTAAAGGAAAATGATGAGATTGTATACATTCCAATGTCATCAGGTCTTTCAAGCTCATGTGAGACAGCATATATGCTCTCGCAGGATTATGACGGCAAAGTGCAGGTAGTCAATAATCAGAGAATATCAGTTACAATGCGCCAGTCGGTTATAGATGCGAAGAACCTGGCAGAAGCAGGAAAAAATGCAGCTGAGATAAAGCAGATATTAGAGGATGCAAAGTTTGAGTCTTCCATATATATCATGGTAGATACTCTTAACTACCTCAAAAAGGGTGGTAGGATCACGCCAGCAGCGGCAGCTCTTGGCACACTTTTAAAGCTTAAACCGGTGCTTCAGATTCAGGGTGAGAAGCTTGATGCATTTGCAAAGGCACGTACCGTAAAGCAGGCAAAGAGCATCATGATAGATGCCATGAAGTCGGATTTTGAGAAGCGCTTCAATAATCCGGATGGCAGCCAGATAAATCTTGAAATGGCATACACGCATGATATTGCAGCAGCGGAGGCATTTAAGGAAGAGGTTCAGGCAGCATTTCCAAATAACGAGATAGTCATGAATCCGCTTTCACTTTCGGTCTCATGCCATATAGGACCCGGAGCGCTTGCAATAGCCTGCTCTAAGAAGATAGAGTATTGTAATAAATAATTATTAATAGTTACAAAGCATAATAAATATACCACTAAAATCAAGCAGTAACATGGCACAATGTGTCGTGTCAGAAAATACAAGGGAGGCATGTAAAATGTCAAAGGTAGATGTAGTAATAGGATGTTTCTATGGTGATGAAGGAAAAGGTAAGGTAATTGATTACCTTGCAGCAGACGCTGATGTAGCAGTAAGATGCACAGGCGGAGACAATGCCGGTCACACAATCAAAGCAAACGGTGTTAAATATGCAATGCACCTTATTCCGTCAGGTCTCTTATCAGGACATACAATCGGAGTGATCGGAAACGGAGTAGTTTTAAATCCGCAGGTTCTTTTAGAGGAAATCAACAACTTAAAGGAGCACGGATATGATGTAGATAAATACTTAAAAATCAGTGACAAAACGCATGTCATTTTCCCATATCACAGCAAGCTTGATGTGGCGCTTGAGAAGGTGAGACAGGCAAAGAAAATCGGTACTACAGGAAAGGGTATCGGACCTTCATACTGCGATAAGTATGAGAGAAGCGGAATCAGAATGGAGGATTTATACGCACCTGATTTCAAGGAGCGCCTTAAGGAGCAGACAGAGCTTAAGCTTGCACTTCTTAAGGTATATGATCCTGAGACTGATTATACAAAGGAGCTTGATTTCGACAAGATGTTTGCAGAGTACAGTGACTATGCAGCACAGCTTGAGCCATATGTATGTGATACAATCACCCTCTTACACAAGGCACTTGAGGATGACAAAAAGGTGGTTGTTGAGGGAGCACAGGCTACACTCCTTGACATCGACTTTGGTTCATATCCATATGTTACATCATCAAATCCTACAATCGGTGGCATCCTTACAGGAACAGGTCTTTCTGCTTCAGATATCGGAAATGTATACGGTGTCATCAAGGCATACTCAAGCCGTGTAGGTGAGGGACCATATGTGACAGAGCTTCTTGACGCAACCGGAGACAAAATCCGTGAGCTCGGACATGAGTACGGCACCACAACAGGCCGCCCGAGAAGATGCGGATGGTTAGACCTTGTCACCTTAAAATATGCTAAGCGTCTTAACGGACTTACAGCACTTTCTGTAAACCATCTCGACACAATCGGCAAGTTTGATACAATAAAAGTCTGCATCGGCTACGATGTAAACGGTGAGGTAACAGAGGACTTTACCACAAATCTCAAGGTTTTAAACAACGCAAAGCCTGTATATGAGGAGCTAAAAGGTGGCTGGGGAGATGAAATCGCAAGCTGTAAGACTTTCGAGGAGCTTCCTGAGAATGCACAGAAATACATCAGCTTCATAGAGAAATACATCGGAGTACCTGTTAAGTTCATCGGAACAGGTGCTGAAAGAGAAGCTATGATTGTGCGCGCAGACAATTAGTACAGCTAAAATATCATAATATTAAAAAAATTATAAATAATGTACAAAAGAGTGTTCAGAATTCACAAATTGAACACTCTTTTTTTATACTCTAATATCATAACAATTTAGTAGGAAGGAGTATTACTGTGATAGAAATTAGTAATCTCGTAAAGAAATATGGCGACCATATGGCCGTAGATCATCTTTCGCTGACTGTTGAGCCAGGAAAGATATACGGACTTTTGGGACCAAACGGCGCCGGAAAGTCAACCACCATGAATATTGTTACCGGATATATCGGTGCTGATGGTGGAACAGTAAAGATAAACGGCTATGATATATTTGCACAGCCTGAGGAAGCAAAAAAAATGTATCGGATACCTGCCGGAGATACCACCGCTTTATGTGGATATGACGGTATATGAGTATCTCAAATTTGTGGCAGAGCTCAAAAAGCTCGACAGGAAAAAGAGAAAAGAAATGATAGCAGATGCCATGGACATGACCGGCATCACGGAGGTGAAAAACCGTCTCATAAAAAACCTGTCCAAGGGCTACAGACAAAGAGTGGGCTTTGCCCAGGCACTTCTTGGCTACCCGGAAATCATTATACTCGATGAGCCTACAGTTGGACTTGATCCAAAGCAGATAATAGAGATTCGTGAGCTTATTAAAAAGCTTGGAAAAAATCATACGGTGATACTTAGCTCGCATATTTTAAGTGAGATAAGTGCGGTGTGTGATCATGTGTTTATCATATCAAAGGGTAAGCTTGTAGCAAGTGATGCCACAGAGAACCTGATTAATCTCATGTCAAAGAACCAGGAAATTAACCTTGTACTCAAATCAGACGAGATTGGTGCAAGAGGAATGCTTGAAAAGATAGTAAATGTTGATAAGGTCACATTTGAAAAGTCTGAGGAAGAGAATACAGTGAAGGCTGTGGTTATAGCAAAAGCAAACTGCGATATACGTGAGGAAATATTTGAGCTTGCAAGTGCAATGCATATGCCAATCCTTGAGATGCATACTGTTGTGAAGTCACTCGAGGATGTATTCCTTGAGCTTACAGGGGAAGGAGATGAGAAATAATGCTTGCAATATTTAAAAGAGAATTCAAATCATATTTCCAAAACGTTATAGGATGGCTGTTTGTTGCAGCACTTCTTGCAGTGTATGGCCTATATTTTTATGTATACAATCTGAAAAACGGTTATCCGTATATCTCATATGATTTAAAGGGAATTGGTTTTATTATGATGATTGCAGTACCAATTCTCACGATGAGATCGCTTTCTGATGAGAAAAAGACAAAGACAGATCAGCTCATGCTGACATCGCCTGTATCTGTCGGAAGGATTGTAGCAGGAAAATATTTAGCGATGGCAGCAGTATACACCATAGACATAGCACTTTTTGCACTTTCACCGCTCGTGTTGTCAATTTACGGCAAGGTTGCGCTCAGTGAAGCGTATGTGGCTTTGTTTGGCTACTGGCTTTACGGTTTATCATGCATCGCCGTGGGACTTTTTATATCGTCCATATCTGAGAGTGTGATAATATCTGCAATACTTACATTTGCGGCATTATTCCTCTCATACATGATGCAGTCCATCACAGGACTCATCTCGTCAAGTGGGAATCTGCTCACAAAGGTGCTTAATTGCTTTGATTTGTACACACCATTTGAGAATTTTGTGAGTGGCTGCTTTAGTGTCACATCGGCAGCTTATTATGTGACGGTTATTCTGCTTTTATGCTTCCTTACGACGCAGTCTATCCAGAAGAGAAGATGGGCATTTTCAAAGAAGATGATAGGCACAGGGGCATTTTCAGCAGGAATGATTGTCATAATGTGTGCAATCTGTGTGGTTGTAAATCTTGTAGTGACAGCGCTTCCTGCCAAGTACACATCAATTGACTGTTCGGCTACAAAGCTGTACTCGCTCACAAGCGATACAAAGGACAGGGTAAGTAAGCTCGATGAGGATATCACAATCTATGTTTTGAATTCCAAGAAATCAAAGGATGCAAAGATAGATGAGACAATCAACAGATACAAGGATCTTTCGAGTCATATAAAGGTAAAATATGTAGACCCGGCGACAAGCCCGAAGTTTTATCAGGATTACACAGACACGACACCTACCACAAACAGTCTTATCATCGAGAGCAAAAACCGTTCAAAGGTGATTGATTACAATGATATATATGAATATGACAGCTCATCATATTATTACGGATACCAGTCGCAGTCTAGCATCACAGGCTATGATGCCGAGGGACAGATTACAAGTGCCATAGAGTATGTCACAATGGATGCAGATGAGCTCCCGGTAATTTATCAGATAACCGGACACAATGAAACGGAAATAGGAAGCAATTTCCAGAGTGTTGTAAGCAAGGCAAATGCAAATCTTAAGAGTTTAGAGCTCTTTAACGAGGAAAAGGTGCCGGAGGATGCAACAGCCATTATCATTAATTCTCCGACTGTTGATTTCAACGATGAAGACGCACAGAAGGTGATTGATTATTTAAATGGCGGTGGAAAGGCACTGATTGTCGGCTGCTACGCATATAATGACGAGCTTACAAACTTTAACAAGATACTTGCGGCTTACAATGTCAGCTTCAAGACCGGTGTGGTAGCTGAAAATGACAGCTCAAAATATTATCAGAATCCTCTCTACCTGCTTCCAACGGTTGAGACGACAGATTACACCTCAGATGCAACAGACGGATATGTATTCCTGGCAGGAAGCTGTGCAATCAGTCATCCTGAGGATACAGATGATGTGACATATACAAAGCTGCTTTCTACATCAGACAGCGCAGTTTTAAAGAAGGACTGGAAGAATATCACCACATCGAAGGCAGAGGACTCAGATGAGAACGGACCGTTTACTACAGGTCTTGCTGTAAATGATTCAAGCACCGGCGCATCGATTGTTGTGTTTGGTACGCCTTATGTGGTTGATGATTCATATGATAATGCCGTTTCAGGCAACAATGCAGACATGTTCAAGGATGTTATCACATCAATGACCGGAAATGTTGAGCTTGCATCAAGTGTGATACCGGTGAAGGATTACACCTTAAGCAATATCACTATAAATACGCTGCAGGCAGTTATTACGGGACTTATCATAATGATAGCTGTACCAATACTGCTTATTATCATAGGAATAGTTGTATGGGCAATGAGGAGAAAGAAGTAGATTACAGGTAAACGCGTATAAGAAATAGGAGAAAAATGAATGAATAAGCAGAAACGCACCTTTGTGATACTTGCGATAGTTCTGGCAGCATCCCTGGCGGGCTACCTGGGGCTTCTAAATTACAATAAATATAAAAGTGACGATGATTCGGAGAGCGAAAGCGACAGTGTTGAGGCACTTTCGCTAGACTCATCGGATGTTAATTCTGTCTCATTTCTGATTGACGGCCAGGAGTATACCTTCAGCCGTATAAAGTCAGATGACACATCCGATAAGACCGAGTCAACGGAGTCTGAGAAAACAGACACAGAATCAGAGTCCTCTGATTCAGATGATGACGAGCAGTGGGTCTGCGATAATGATACCTCTCTTAAAATCAATACAAGCAAGGTCACATCACTGCTTGGAAACGCAACAAGCATCACTGCTTCAAAGAAATTTGATTCAGATGCGGATACATCTGATTTTGGGCTGGATGAACCACAGAATGTCGTAAAGCTAAGCACCGATGACAAGACATATACCATCACAATCGGTGAGAAAAACGCTATGCTTGGTGAGTACTATATCAAGGTAAATGATGATGTATATCTTTCAAGTGCCACAATCCTTGGAACAATTCCGGATTCTATAGATGATATGATTGCAACGGAAGACAGTGAGAGTACTGAGACTGAAAGTGAGTAGCAACGGATTGATAAGTTACAATTTGAAAAGAAATTAAGAAATAGTTCATCCTTTTTTTAATGAAATAGGTATTGAAATCATGCTTATGTTGTACCATTATTATTGTGTAGAATAATAATGGACAAACGGTGAATAGCATGAATCAGATGAACAAAGACAGCTACAGCATAAATATCACAGGTCTTACCGATGAAGAGGTAAGGCAGAGAGTGGAGGAAGGACTTACCAACAGGACAGATATATCTACAGACAAGACGACAAAGGAAATTGTGATTTCAAACGTTTTCACATATTTTAACCTTATATTTCTTGTCATAACGATACTTCTCATAATGGTAGGTTCTTTCAGAAATCTGACATTTCTGCCTATAATTATTGGAAATACGGTAATAGGAATTGTTCAGGAAATCCGCGCAAAAAAGACTCTTGAAAAAATGAGTTTACTGAATGCTCCGCATGCGGATGTCATCAGAAACGGCAGCGTAAAGCAGATTAGTACGGAGGAACTTGTAAAGGACGATGTGATTTTACTTACCGCAGGAAAGCAGATTTGTGCGGATGCGGTTGTGATATCCGGAAATATACAGGTAAATGAATCACTGCTCACAGGTGAAGCTGATGAGGTGGAAAAGACAGAGGGCAGCACTCTCATGTCGGGAAGCTTTGTTGTATCGGGAGAGTGCTATGCACGGCTTGAAAAGGTCGGTAATGAATCATATATCTCAAGGCTGAGCCTTGAGGCAAAATCGATGGGCGGCAAGGAGCAGTCAGAGATGATACGCTCCATTAATTTGATCGTCAAATGGGTTGGCATAGTTATTATTCCGATCGGGCTTATATTGTTCTGGCAGAGTCATTTTGTGAATGGCGAGTCTATCACAAAGAGTGTTACATCGACAGTTGCAGCGATTATAGGAATGATACCGGAGGGCTTGTATCTGCTGACCACAGTGGCGCTTGCCTTAAGCACTATGAAGCTTGCAAGGAAAAAGGTTTTGCTTCATGATATGAAAAGTATTGAGACGCTTGCGCGTGTGGATGTGCTTTGTGTGGATAAAACGGGCACAATTACTGAGCCTGATATGAAGCTTAAGGAAATTTTTCTCTGTAAAAACAGTGGAGCAGATGGCACACAGACAGCTTTGACATTAGATGAGCTTAAAAGTCTTATTTTAGATTATGCAAATGCTTCGGTTGACAACAATGCGACTATGCTCGCACTAAAAGCATATGCAGCGGAAGCTTTGACAAATAATACATCTGCACTGCATCGTACAGCGGTTTCACAGCAGGCATTTTCGTCGAGCCTTAAATATGGCAGCGTTACCTTTTCTGACGGAACTTATCTGCTCGGAGCGCCGGAGTTTATCATGCACGAAGACTTTGCGCGCATTGAGGAAGAAATCATACCGTACGCTGACAAAGGCGACAGAGTACTTTTGTTTGCAAGGTATGATGGAGAAAACGTGGAGAATGGCATAAATGGCAGCGTTACTCCGCTTGGATTTGTGCTACTTGCCAATCCTATCAGAGAGAATGCGGTAAAGACCTTTGAGTATTTCAAGAGTCAGGGTGTTGCGATAAAGGTTATTTCAGGTGACAATCCGCGTACTGTTTCAAGGATTGCCATACAGGCAGGAATAGAAAGTGCAGAAAGCTTTGTTGATGCGGCAACACTCGATACTGAGGATAAAATAGCCGATGCAGTGAATAAATATACTGTATTCGGACGTGTGACACCAAAGCAGAAAAAACAGCTTGTAAAGGCTTTGCAGGCTAAAGGTCATACAGTTGCGATGACAGGAGACGGAGTCAACGATATACTTGCCATGAAGGATGCCGACTGCAGTGTGGCTATGGCATCGGGAAGTGAGGCGGCAGCCCAGGCAGCCCAGGTTGTCCTTTTGGACTCTGACTTTGCACATATGCCGGATGTGGTATATGAGGGACGCAGGGTGGTAAACAATATCCAGCGCTCAGCCAGCCTGTTTCTTGTGAAAAATATATTCTCACTGTTACTTTCAATGTTTTCAGTTATTCTTATGGTTACGTATCCGCTTGAGCCGGCACAGGTATCGCTCATCAGTATGTTTACCATAGGAGTACCGGGATTCTTATTGGCACTGGAGCAGAATAAGGACAGGATAAAGGGGCACTTTATCACCAATGTCATGCTAAAGGCACTGCCCGGTGGACTTACGGATGTAATAGCTGTCGGAGCGCTTGTCGTATGCGGAGAAGTATTTTGTATATCAGATGCAAGCATAGGAACGATAGCGACGCTTGTACTTTCAGTAGTGGGCTTTATGATTCTCTTTAAAATCAGTGAGCCGCTAAATGGAATGAAATATGCTGTTATTATCGGAAATATAGCAGGTCTGGTATTTTCGGGTTTCTTCTTAAAGAAACTGTTTGCACTGACAGATTTGTCAAATATATGTATTCTTCTCATGATAGTGTTTGGCTTTGCGGCTGAGTCACTGTTTAGGAATCTGACACTTCTGGTTGAGAAACTGAGAGGCTCATATGAGAAAAAGAAGGGCTTCAATGTCTGATATTAAAAATCTGCATGGCACCATAGGTGTGTGGCAGCTTAGGACCAGGGGCCTTTCTTGATGGGCACGACAGATTTTTACAGTTCGCGCAGGTATTACAGAGCTCTTTGATATTTTTCTGCTTTTGTGAGTCAAGCTTTATTATGAGGGCGGCTGTCTTAAGTGGCATGAGCATATTTGAACCGGTGAGATGTATGCCATCAGGGCTTACGTGCTCAAAAATCTCAGGCAGCAGCTCAAGCGGATATTCATCGCCTAAAAATGACAGCTCAATGGCATAAAGAGAGCTTTCTTCTTCGACAGCCTTTGCAAACTGCTCATATGCGTTTGACAAAAGCATGAGGCTTAAACAGTCTGCTATGTAGGCCTCCTCAAGCTGCTCATGGTTTAAATACAGCTCTGACAGCTCGTCAGCACCGTTTCCGAGTGTCACGAGACCGTAGGCATAGTGTGCCAGTGATACCCCGGGCAAATCCTGTTTTATGGAATAATATGCAAAGGCATCCACCAATGGAAGCATTGCTGTGTATATTGCCCGGATAAGCGGCAGCTTATCGTTATCAAAATGAAACCGGCTGCAGAATTCTTTCCAGTCTTTAGATGATAATTCAGGTGTGATTTTGCATTTCATGGTTTTTTGGTTACATCATCGGATTCTTTATCATCAGAACCCTTTAAAAGTCTGTATACAAATGAATACGCCCAGATAAGCACCGGGATAATGATAGTTGCGGCAACGGCAGCCTTCCAGTAGCGCATGTCACTCGTGTGATCGAGCACAGTGGCAACAAATGCCACAACATATAAAAGTAATAAAAGGATGGCACCAATCAGTGCCAAAATACGTTTTGTCTTTTTTCATGAAATTGTTCTCCGTGGTTTTTAGTAATGTAACGATTCAGAACCATCCCACGCACATTCGCAAAAAACGCACGATACTCGTGCTGTCTAGCTGTTACACAGCTAATTTTTGCTCATATGTGTGGGGGGGCTTCTATTCGAGCCACCTTGAGAACAAGAAAATCTGCTGCTTACATGCGAGCATGACGCATCAGTTTTTCTTGTTCTCAGTGGTTCTGAATAGTTTTTTATTTATTATAATATAAAAAAACAAAATTGACGTCAAGCTGTTATTTTGGTATAATATATCCATATGTGAAGCTGAGGCTGTTTGGCCTCATATCAGTTTATAAAAGATAAAGGTGGTAGTAAAAATGGCTTTATTAGAAGAGTGGCACAAGATTGCCTACAATGACAAAGCAGATCAGGGAGAGTTACAGCGTTTTTGGCAGCATTATTTCCTCTTGGAGAAGGGTGTATATGAGAAGCTCCTTGCAAATCCGGATGAGGCAGTAGAGGGAACAGTCAAAGAGCTTGCTGAGAAATATGAGTTATCAACCATGGAGATGACAGGCTTCTTAGACGGAATCAATGACAGCCTTGTCACCCCAAACCCAATCGAGGAGATGGATGAGGACACAAAGGTAAGCCTTGCATTCGATAAAGAAAAGCTTTATAAGAACATGGTAGATGCAAAGGCAGACTGGCTTTACAATCTCCCGGCATGGGATGAAATCTTTGACGCAGAGACAAAGCATGCGCTTTACCTCGAGCAGAAGAAGTCAGGAACAGTGGTAGTAGGTAAGAAAATCGGCCGAAATGACCCATGTCCATGCGGTTCAGGCAAGAAATATAAAAAATGTTGCGGAAAAAATGCATAAAGTACTTTACAGATTAGAAAAATAAGTATATTATCATTTTTTGAAAGGAACATTAGCATAATAACAATACGTTGAAGAGCACAGTAAGTATATTAAAAGCAGCAGAGAGGGAAGCCTTGGAAGACGAGAATCAAAGTCCAAAGAGTGGTGAAAGCTCCCCGGTGGATGATATACCGAACACCAGCTTGGAGTGGCTCCAATAAAGCCCGGTGACACCGTTATAGTCAAATGAGTTTCTGTCGGATACAGACAAGCAGTATGTTTTCAGGCGGAAAGAATGTGGGTGGAACCACGGTAACAAAGCTTATCGTCCCCGATGTCGCAGCAATGCGGTGTCGGGGATTTTTATATTAAAATAAAGGAGAGATAACCATGAAGATAACATTGAAGGATGGCTCATCAAAAGAGTACAGCGAAGCAAAAAGCGTATATGAAATCGCAAAAGATATAAGCGAGGGACTTGCAAGAGTAGCCTGTGCAGGAGAGGTTGACGGAGAAATTGTTGACTTAAGAACAGTTCTTGACAAGGACTGCACACTCAATATAATCACAGCAAGTGATGAGGAAGGACTTCGTGTCATCAGACATACAGCATCACACGTGCTAGCACAGGCAGTAAAGAATCTGTTCCCGGATGCAAAAATCACAATCGGACCGGCAATTGACGATGGTTTCTACTATGATTTCGATTCACAGCCATTCTCAAGAGAGGATCTCGATGCACTTGAGGCAGAGATGAAGAAAATCATCAAACAGGGTCATGAGATAACAAGATTTACACTCCCTAGAGAGGAAGCAATCAAATTCATGAAGGAAAAGGATGAGCCGTACAAGGTAGAGCTTATCGAGGAGCTTCCTGAGGGTGAGGAGATTTCTTTCTATGACCAGGGTGGCTTTGTAGATTTATGTGCAGGACCACATCTTATGAGCACAAAGGGTGTAAAGGCTTTCAAGCTCACATCATCATCAATGGCATACTGGAGAGGTGATTCAAACAAGGCAAGACTCCATCGTATCTACGGAACAGCCTACAATAAAAAAGAGGATTTAAAGGCACATCTTGAGAGAATGGAGGAGGCTAAGAAGCGTGATCACAATAAGCTTGGCCGTGAGATGGAGCTTTTCACAACAGTAGATGTAATCGGACAGGGACTCCCGCTTATGATGCCAAAGGGCACAAAGATGATTATGAAGTTGCAGAGATGGATTGAGGACCTCGAGGATAAGGAGTGGGGCTATGTGCGTACAAAGACACCACTCATGGCAAAATCAGACCTGTACAAGATTTCAGGACACTGGGATCATTATCTTGACGGCATGTTTGTTCTCGGAGATCCTGAGAAGGACGGCGAGGAAGAGGTTATGGCACTTCGTCCGATGACATGTCCGTTCCAGTATTATGTATACAAGGCAAAGCAGCACTCATACAGAGATCTGCCTTACAGAATGGGTGAGACATCCACACTGTTTAGAAACGAGGATTCGGGAGAGATGCACGGATTGACACGTGTCAGACAGTTTACTATCTCAGAGGGTCACAATGTTATCCGTCCTGACCAGTGTGAGGAGGAGCTCAAGGCATGCTTCAGTCTTAACAGATATGTCCTTAAGGTGCTGGGACTCGAGAATGATGTGACATACCGTCTTTCAAAATGGGATCCAAAGAACACAGAAAAGTATTTAGGAGATGATGAGTACTGGAACTCAACACAGGAGGTCCTTCGTAACATCCTTATTGAGGAAAATGTTCCTTTTGTTGAGGCCGACGGCGAGGCTGCATTCTACGGACCAAAGATTGATATCCAGGCCAAGAACGTATACGGTAAAGAGGATACCATGGTAACAATACAGCTTGACTGTGCTATTGCTGAGAATTTTGATCTGTACTATATTGATCAAAACGGCGATAAAATCCGTCCATACATCATCCACCGTACATCACTCGGCTGCTATGAGCGTACACTTGCATGGCTTATCGAGCACTACGCAGGCAAGTTCCCTACATGGCTCTGCCCTGAGCAGGTAAGAGTACTTCCTATCTCAGAGAAGTATGCTGATTATGCTAAAAAGGTAGCAGATGAGCTTAAGCGCAATGATGTCGATGTGACAGTTGACAACAGAGCTGAGAAGATTGGATACAAGATCAGAGAGGCTCGTATGGATAAGCTTCCATATATGCTTGTTGTCGGAGCTGACGAGGAGGCAGACGGCACAGTATCGGTAAGAAGCCGTTTTGAAGGAAATGAGGGTGTTAAGCCACTTTCAGATTTCATCGACCAGATTTGCAAGGAAATCCGTACAAAGGAAATCAGAGTGGAGCTTCCGGAAGAGGAAAAACACAGATAATTAATTAAAAAGCATAAAAAAAATCAATCAGGACATACTAGCCTATGCATAAGCAAAGGAGGCAAAAGTATGACAAGACTTGATTGTAATGTTGAAAAATGTGCGTATAATGCAGATAACTGCTGTAAGCTCAGAGAAATCGATGTGAAAGGAACTAAGGCAAAGAAAGCCTGCGATACACAGTGTGGCAGCTTTTCAAATAAGGCCTGTGACTGTGAGGTATCTGCAGAGTTAGCTATTCACAAAGAGACAGATGTGCACTGTGATGCGGCAAAGTGTAAGTACAATGACCACAATAGCTGCATGGCCAATCAGATTGGCATCAAGAAAAACTGTACACCAAACAAGTGCAGTACAGAGTGTGCAAGCTTTGAGTGTCAGGCGTAGACTAAGAAGCGCATAATGACAGTTGCCCGGAGTATCAGGTTTATGGTGCTCCGGGTACATATATTTTCGTAATTTGTGATTGCTGCCGTATATATTACAGTGTGATAGACAGCAATTACAGTCAGGAAAGGAAAAATATGGATTATAATATAAACTTCCCACATCTTCATATATATTTGCAGCATGTGATAAAGAGCATATCAATAGGAAGCTTTGATATTGCGATGTATGGCATAATAATAGCATGTGGTATGCTTGCGGGGCTGGGCGTGGCCTGCTATGTGGCCAAAAAATCAGGACAAAATCCTGATACATACTTTGATCTAGCACTCGTGGCAATCATATGCTCGGTGATAGGCGCAAGAATATACTATGTGGTATTCAGGTGGGATTTGTACAAGGACGACCTGCTTAGCATATTCAATATCAGGCAGGGAGGACTGGCAATTTACGGAGGAGTGATAGCAGCAATTATCACCACATTCGTTTTTGCAAAGGTCAGAAAGCTGTCGTTTCCACTGTTGTGTGATACGGCGGGGCTTGGACTGATACTGGGACAGGTGATTGGCCGATGGGGAAACTTCTGCAACAGGGAGGCATTTGGCGATTATTATGACGGACTTTTTGCCATGCAGCTTCCGGTATCAGCTGTCAGGACATCGGATCTGACTGAAAAGCTTATGTCACATACAACAGTGATAGACGGAGTGGAGTATATCTCGGTGCATCCTACTTTTTTGTATGAATCCTTTTGGAACCTGTGCTTATTTATTTTGTTGATGCTTTATTTTAAGCACAGAAGGTTTGACGGAGAGGTGTTTCTTCTATATTTGCTAGGCTATGGTGTCGGAAGATTCTGGATAGAAAGCCTGCGTACAGACCAGCTTCTCATCCCGCATATCAATTATCCGGTGTCTATGGCACTTGCCGCCACTTTGGTGGCAGTATCAGCCATATGGATAGGTATTGTCAGATATAAGCAGATGAAAATGGGTAAAATGGTGGACACTCCACCACAATCCTCCACTAAAGAGTAAATTTCATATGTATTTTATAAAAAAGACGCAAAGTCCACGAAAAGACTGAGCGTCTTTTTTGTTGCCTTTTTATGGGAATTTGGCTTAAAGCCTTGATTTTGTGGGCTGTTAGGTGTAATATTGTAACCAAGTGGTGAAAAGTGGAGTAAAATACCATATAAGTGGAGTGAAGTGGTGGAAAGCTTCAAAATGAGGAAAAGGAGGATGGATGCCATGTTCATGGGCGAATATAATCATTCAATAGACGCCAAGGGCCGTATGATTGTCCCGGCGAAGTTCCGTGAACAGCTTGGCAATGAGTTCGTAGTTACCAAGGGCTTAGATGGCTGTCTGTTCGTCTATTCCAACGAAGAATGGCATCGCATTGAGGAAAATCTTCGCGACAAACCACTCACATCAAGAGAAGCAAGAAAATTTATGAGATTCTTCTTTGCAGGAGCAGCCACCTGTGAGGTGGACAAGCAGGGCAGAATCCTCTTACCGGCGAACTTAAGAGAATACGCAGGTATAGATAAGGAAGTTGTATCTGTCGGAGTATACAGCAGAGTAGAAATCTGGAGCAAAGACAGATATCTTGAAAACTCTGATTTTGACGATATGGATGAGATAGCCGATCATATGGCAGAGCTTGGCATAGGCATTTGATATTAAATGGAGAGACCACATGGAATTTAAGCATTATTCAGTTTTAAGGGACGAGACAATTAAAAATTTAAACATCCGTCCTGACGGGATATATGTGGATGGTACTCTTGGAGGAGCCGGGCACTCATATGAGATAGCCAAGAGACTTTCGGACAAGGGCAGGCTGATAGGCATAGATCAGGATGCAGATGCCATAAAGGCGGCAGGAGAGAGACTTGCGGAGTTTGGAGACAGGGTAACGATAGTCAGAAGCAATTATTCTGATATGAAGAATGTGCTTCATTCACTCGGAATTGAAAAGGTGGATGGTATTATGCTGGATCTTGGAGTGTCATCCTTCCAGCTTGATACACCAAAGAGAGGCTTTACCTACAGGAGTGAGGATGCACCGCTTGATATGCGTATGGATGACAGGAATGCCCTTACTGCAAGGGATATAGTAAATACCTACAGCGAAAATGATCTGTACCGTATCATCAGGGATTACGGTGAGGACAAGTTTGCAAAGAATATTGCAAAGCACATTGTTGCAGCAAGACAAAAGCAAGAGATAACGACAACAGGAGAGCTCAACGAGATAATAAAGGCAGCGATACCCCAAAAGGTCAGAGCTACCGGTGGGCACCCATCAAAGAGAACATATCAGGCTATCAGAATTGAGCTGAATCATGAGCTTGATGTGCTAAGGGACAACCTGGATGACATGATAGATTTACTTAATCCGGGCGGCAGGATATGTATAATCACATTCCACTCGCTTGAGGACAGAATAGTAAAATCCAATTTCAAAAAAAAATGAAAATCCATGTACATGTCCACCGAGTTTTCCGGTATGTGTATGCGGTAATAAATCGAAGGGAACGGTTATCACCAGAAAGCCTATCCTTCCGTCAGAAAAGGAACTTGAAGAGAATTCACGCTCGAAGAGTGCAAAGCTTCGTGTGTTTGAAAAGAATGAATTGTAGAATGACAGCAAAAGGAGCAGCTAAATGAATAAAACTACTTATTATATAAATGGGAATGCAGTAAGAGAGATTGACGAGGCAGCACCGGTCAGAAGACCACAGAAATCGACAAGAGAGCTTGAGGAAATAAGAAGAAAGAAAAACAGAAGAAAATCTGCAAGAAGAAATCAGGAGAGAGCACTCTCAATGAACAGGGCATTTGTAGCCTTTCTCACAGCGTGTGTGGCAGCTTCAGCCCTTGTATCTGTTTCACTTATTCAGATAAGGTCAAATGTGACACAGCAGATGAATGAGGTTGCAGCACTTGAGAGCCGGATAAATGATATGAAGGCTGATAATGATGCCAGATACAAGCAGATTACTACATCTGTTGATTTAAATGCAATCAAGGATGCAGCTATCAACAGACTTGGCATGAAATATGCTTCACAGGATCAGATAGTTTATTACTCAATTGATAAGAACAACTATATGGATCAGTACAATGATATTCCGGAATAAATTGGAGGAATCATATTGGCAGCCAGGACAAGAAAAAGACCGGTAAGAAAAATTGGACGCAAAATGAAAACAAAGCTGTTTGCGTTGTTTATGTTAATAGTTGTAGCCATGCTTGGACTCATTGGCAGGCTGATGTTTATTGAATATACAAGCGGAGACGCATATACTAAAAAGGTACTATCATTACAGTCATATGACAGCAAAACAATACCGTTTCAGAGAGGAAATATTGTGGATTCAAACGGCACAGTGCTTGCTACGAGTGTGGCTGTTTATAATGTCGTACTTGATTGCTCGGTTATGACCAGTAAGAAAGAGTATATAACTCCGACGATAGATGCACTGACACAGTGCTTTCCGGATTTAGACAGGGCAACACTTGAGGATTATGCAAATAACAGCAAGGATAACAAATATATTGTACTGTTAAAAAAGCTGTCATATGATGCAATTCAGCCATTTGTACAGCTGCAGGATGCAACAGACGAAAAGGGCAATCTGAAGAATCCAAACATCAAGGGTGTGTGGTTTGAGACAGAGTATCAGAGAAATTATCCGTTTAAAACACTGGCAAGCTCAGTTATCGGCTTTACCTCCGCCGGAAATGTAGGTACAACCGGACTTGAAAACTATTACAATGATACTTTAAATGGTGTAAATGGCAGGGAGTACGGCTATCTGAATGCAGACAATGATTTCCAGAAAACAGTAATTGCTGCACAAAACGGAAATACACTGTACACAACTATAGACGCAAATATCCAGTCGATTGTTGAGGATAAGATAAAACTGTTCTCAGATACTTATGCAAATAATGCAAGAGAAGGACTTGGCGCAGAAAATATTGCAGTCGTTATAGAAAATCCTAAAAATGGTGAGATACTGGCCATGGCGAATTATCCAAACTTTGATCTGAACGATCCGAAGAATATGAAGGATTACTATACACAAGAGCAGCTTAATGCAATGAGTGATGATGATACATTAAATACTCTGAATAAGCTGTGGCAGAACTTCTGTGTTACACATACATATGAGCCGGGGTCTGTACAGAAGCCTTTTACCGTGGCATGTGGACTGGATACAGGCACGCTCACTACTGATATGACATTTTTATGTGATGGATATGAGATGTTTGGCAGTGAAAAGGTATCATGCGTCAACCGTAGCGGACATGGCATAGAGACACTTGAAAAGGCACTCATGGATTCATGTAATGATGCACTCATGCAGATGTCATATAAGATTGGTGCAGAAAATTTTCTGTACTATCAGAGTGTATTTGGCTTTGGTCAAAAGACAGGTGTTGACCTGCCGGGTGAGGCAAATACATCAACGCTCATGTATACACTCGACAATATAAAGCCTGTCGATTTAGCGACAAACGTATTCGGACAGAACTATAACTGTACCATGATAGAGATGGTCAGTGCATTTTCCTCACTGGTGAATGGCGGAAATTATTATCAGCCGCACGTAGTAAGGAAAATCGCAGATGACAACGGCAATACAGTAAAGACAATTGAGCCTACACTGCTAAAAAAGACAGTGTCAGAGAATACAAGTGCGACACTTAAAAACTACCTGCAGAATGTAGTTGCAAACGGAACCGGTAAGGTGGCAAAGGTTGACGGATACTCAATGGGAGGCAAGACAGGAACAGCGCAGATGTATGATGAGACAACGCACCTTAGAAAGAGGGGCTGCTATCTTGTATCATTTATAGGCTGTGTGCCTGCGCAGGATCCGCAGCTTGTTATTTACACTGTAATCGACCAGCCGAATGTACAGGATCAGCCTCACAGTAACTATGCACAGAACCTGACCAGAGAGATATTAAAGGAAGTACTTCCGTATATGAATATATACCCTGATGAGGAGCAGACCGGTGTAAATGCTGACCTTACGATAACAGGCGCAAATCCTCCGACAGGAGAAAAGGTCACCCAGGAGGGTGAGCAGGGCGAATAGAGAATAGCCTCAATATTTTTTGCATATATTAGTGTAAAAATATTGAGGCATTTTTGTTCATGATACTTAACAATACGCGCTACAGAAGAAAAATATGCGTATTTTGCAGTATACTGACAGCTGTTCTTATCGCCTTGTGTTTCAGACTGTTTTATCTCATGATAGTAAAAGGCGGTTATTACAGTAAAAAGGCAAGTGCGCTTCAGGAAAGAGAGCGTGATATTGCAGGAATACGCGGAGATATAGTGGATAGAAATGAAAGGATAATAGCGACAAATGAAACTGCATATAACATAAGCGTTATACACAATCAGATAACCGACAAGGAAGCAGTCATCTCTGTTTTAAGCAGTGAGCTTTCGATTGACGAAAAGACTATCCGCAGTAAGGTGGATAAGGTTACATCCATTGAAAAAATAAAGAATAATGTCTCTAAAAAAACAGGCGATAAAATACTATCATATGGCTTGGCAGGGGTAAAGGTTGACGAGTCAAGTGTCAGGTACTATCCGCTTGATGAGTTGTTTTCAAAGGTTATAGGCTTTGCAGGAGCAGATGGTCAGGGTGTTGTTGGGCTTGAGACCACATATGATGAAATTCTGCGTGGTACACCAGGGCGGATATACACTGTATGTGATGGCAGAGGTGTGGAGGTGAAGGGCTATAAGGAGAGAAGAGAAGCTCCACAAAAAGGAGACACACTTGTCACTACACTCGACATAAATATACAAAGAGTATGTGAGAAAAATGCAATGATGGCATATGCACAAAACCTGGCAGACAGTGTGAGTATAATTGCCTTAAACCCTAAAAACGGAGAAATATATGCCATGACCGACTACCCGGAATATAATTTGAATGATCCTTTTTCGTGTGAAAACCATGATGAAGCCTGGAGAAACGGCTGTGTAAGTGATACATATGAGCCAGGTTCCGTATTCAAGATAATTACGGCAGGAATCGCACTGGAGGAGGATGTGGTGAGCCTTGATGACAGTTTTTACTGCCCGGGATATATTACTGTGGAGGACAGACGCATACACTGCCATAAGAGAACAGGACATGGAAGTGAGACCTTTGTGCAGGGAATACAGAATTCATGCAATCCGGTCTTTATTGATTTAGGCCTTAGAATAGGCAGTGAGAGGTATTATGCTGATTTCATGAGGTTTGGTCTGCTTGATAAGACAGGTATTGATTTGCCGGGAGAGGCCGCCACCATAATGCATCAGCCGGATAAGATAGGCCAGGTGGAGCTTGCAACAATTTCATTTGGACAGTCATTCCAGCTCACACCCATCGAGCTTATGACAACAGTATCATCGCTTATAAATGGTGGTAACAGAATTACTCCTCATATAGGTAAGGAGATTCATGGCACCGAAGGCACGGTAAAAGAGGTGCTGTCCTTTGAACAGACGTCAGGTATATGCAGTGAAGAGACCTCTGATACACTGCGAAAGCTTTTGGAGGGCGTGGTAGCAGAGGGCTCAGGAAAAAATGCAAAGGTTGAAGGTTATGCGATAGGAGGAAAGACTGCTACATCGCAGACACTTCCGAGAAGTGACAATGTATATATAGCCTCGTTCCTTGGGTTTTATCCGGTGGATGATCCGGCACTTATGGTGCTTGTGAAAATAAATAATCCAAAGGGCGGTGCGTACTATGGCGGAACAATCGCTGCACCGGTTGCAGCTGAAATATTTAGGGAAATCATACCGTATGCACAGGAGATAGGAGTGTGTAACTGATTTACGGGCTCTTGCGAAATAGAACTAAATAACGTATACTATAATTTAATGATTAAGGCAGTCGTTTGGAGAATTTGATTTGTTAAACATATCCATACGGATGGCTGCAATAAAAGATGGAGGAATAAAAATGAGCTTACAAGGAAAAAAGGTACTTGTTGTCGGAACAGGAAAGAGTGGCATTGCAGCGACTGAACTTTTGTGCGCAAATGGCATCGATACAGTATTGTTTGATGGAAATAAAGAACTGGATTCAAAAACACTTTATGAGAAAGCACCAAAGCTTAAGGAGGTGCCGCTTATTTTAGGCGACCTGACAGATGAACAGATTGATGAGTTTGATGTGGCTGTGCTAAGTCCGGGAGTACCAACAGACATTCCTATGGTCAATGCCTTACGTGACAGGGGCGTTAAAATATGGGGTGAGATAGAGCTTGCATACACATTTGGGGCAGGTGAGATCATCGCTGTTACAGGAACCAACGGAAAGACGACCACTACAGCTCTGACAGGTGAGATAATGAAGAATTACTTTAAGGATGTGAGAGTGGTAGGAAATATCGGAATCCCTTATACATCAATGGTCACAGGAAGCACCGGTGAGACAGTAACGGTTGCAGAGATATCAAGCTTCCAGCTCGAGACAATAGATACCTTTAAGCCACATGTAAGCGCAATTTTAAATATCACACCCGATCATCTGAATCGACACCATACTATGGAAAATTACATCAGGGCAAAGGAGGACATCACAAAAAATCAGACAGCAGATGATTACTGCGTGTTAAACTACGAGGACGAGGTGCTTAGAGATTTTGCAGCAGAGTGCCCTGCTAAGGTTATATTTTTCAGCAGTAAGTCTGAGCTTTCAGAGGGCTTTTATCTGGACGGAGACATCATCATATACGCACACGACGGTGTACGCGATGAGGTAATTGATGTAAACGAGCTGAATCTCCTTGGAAAGCATAATTTTGAGAATGTGATGGCAGCGTGTGCCATGTCTATAAGCTTTGGGGTACCGATGGATAAGATTGTCGAGGTGCTTAAGGTATTTAAGGCAGTTGAGCACAGGATAGAGTACGTGACCGAAAAGCGTGGAGTCAGATTCTACAACGATTCAAAGGGCACCAATCCTGATGCAGCCATTCAGGGTATACGTGCCATGAACAGACCGACACTTCTCATTGGCGGTGGATATGATAAGCAGTCGGAGTATGATGAGTGGATAGAAGCCTTTGACGGCAAAGTAAAGGAGCTTGTGCTTATCGGTCAGACTGCAGATAAAATCGAAGAGTGTGCACACAGACACGGATTCATGAATACTGTAAAGAAGGATACGTTTGAGGATGCAGTAAATTATTGCTATGAGCATGCTGTTTCAGGTGATGCAGTGCT
>ENA-OQHK01000014-OQHK01000014.1-human-gut-metagenome-genome-assembly--contig:-NODE-14-length-44604-cov-3.569823_pt1 | contig 44604 bp, 41 predicted proteins | sample MGYA00242562_ERZ504715 | MGnify/ENA primary metagenome ERZ504715 (study PRJEB26092, sample SAMD00036445) | human gut metagenome | host: Homo sapiens | study: EMG produced TPA metagenomics assembly of...
CTATTCGGTTTGCGTGTGTTTCTTATATCAATTATAACTGCAACAGCTACTTTTTCTCCCGTTTATCATAAGTGGGGGCGGTGTTTTCTATTATTACGGTGATTTCAATGTTCAGGAAATTCCGTTTTATCAGCTTGTGCATGACGCCGTAAGAAACGGTGATACTGGTTGGATGCACAATGTTGACCTCGGAACGGATATGCTCTCAAGCTTCAGCTTTTATCTTCTTGGCAGTCCGTTCTTTTGGCTGACAATTCCGTTCCCGAGTGAGGCTGTACCGTATCTTATCGGACCGTTGCTGATATTAAAATTCGGCTGTGCGTCACTTTCCGCATATCTCTATTTGAAAAGATATGTGGCTGACAGGAATTTCGCTCTTGTAGGCGGATTGCTGTATGCATTTTCGGGATTTTCAATCTACAATGTGTTCTTTTTCCACTTTCATGAACCGATGATAATGTTTCCGCTGTTGCTTGCGGCACTTGACGCATTCATCTATGACGGAAAAAGAATGGTGTTCACACTTGCGGTATTCTCCGCCTGTGTTGTGAACTACTACTTCTTTGTGGGACAGGTTCTGTTCGTAATAATCTATTTTCTTATGATTACGCTTACCAAAACCTACAAATTTAAAGTTAAAAATTTTCTCTTGCTTGCGCTTGAGGTTATCATGGGATTCCTTGCAACGGCATTCATACTGTTGCCGTCAGTGCTCGGATTAATGGGAAACCCAAGGCTTGCCGAGCTTCCGAACGGCTGGGATTCGCTTGCCTACAGTCAACCGCAAAAATACTGGCTGATAATTTTAAGCCTGTTTTTCCCCGCAGATATGCCTGCGTTTCCTGTGTTCACACCCGGCTCAAATTGCAGATGGGCGTCTGTTGCGGCATGGTTGCCGCTTGTCGGAATGACGGGAGTTATCGCATATTTTCAGGTTTGCCGAAAAAGCTGGCTCAAAAAGCTTCTTGCCGTGCTTGCTGTGTTTGCGTGTGTGCCTGTTTTGAACAGTATGTTCCAGCTTATGAACAGCTCAATTTACTACGCAAGATGGTTCTATATGGGTGTGCTTATGCTTGTTCTTGCAACAATCAAGGCATTTGAAAACAGAAAAACCGATTGGAATAGGGCGATTCGTTGGTCGGCAGGAATTACGGTAGGCGCAACTCTGCTGATAGGTCTTATGCCTGTGAGCTATACGGATGAGGAGAGCGGCGATATTCAAAATACGGTTATCGGCACTCAGGCAACATTTGAACGCTATTGGCTCTATGTTCTTATGGCTTTGTTAAGTCTGCTTGCATTCGTTCTCATAATCAAAAAATTTAGACGAAACAAAAAGAGATTTACGGTTATGCTCACTGTTGGTATCCTGAGCGTTTCGCTTTTTACCTCATATTTTATAATCGCCACAGGCTATTTCTCAAGCAGCAGTACAAATACCATCAAAGAAGATATCATAAACAGGCGTGACGGTATCACAATTGCCGATATTGACAATGTTCGCAGTGATTTTTACGAATGTGTTGACAACACGGCAATGTTCTGGCAGATTCAGAGCATTAACTGCTTTCAGAGTTCTGTTTCAACATCTATAATGCAGTTTTACGATGCACTCGGAATTACAAGGGATGTTGCGTCAAGACCTGACCTTGATGTATACGGACTTCGCCCGTTTTTGAGTTGTAAGTATCTTTTTGATTACCGTGGCGACGGAAAATCGGGAAGTCTGAATTCATTCGTTGACGAAAACGGCAACACAAGAATGCCGGGTTGGAAATATCTCAGAACGCAGAACCGTTTTGATATTTACCGCAACGAATACTACATTCCTATGGGATACACCTTTGATAAGTTCATTGCCGAAGAAGAATTTGACCTTGTGACGAACGCACACAAGTCCGAGGCTTTGCTCTACGCAATGGTTCTTCCCCGTGACCTTATGAAGAAGTATTCCGATATTACGGGCTACAGCGATGAAAAGTACAAGCTTTTGTACGGCAAACATCCGGAGGATTACGACAGCATTACGGAAAAGTTTGATTACAGTAATTCAGATTACAAAAAGGTTTGTAACCTCAGAGCCTTGAACAGTTGTACTTCATTTGAATATACAGATAACGGCTTTAAGGCTGTTTACAATAATAAAAAGGGTGACGATAACCTGTTGTTTTTCAGCGTTCCTTACAGCGATGGTTTTACCGCAACTGTAAACGGCAAGGCGGCAGATGTTGAAAAGGTTGACTACGGCTTTATGGCTGTTAAGATTCCAAAGGGGGAAAAGTGTGACATTGTGTTCACCTACGAAACACCCGGATTTTCAACAGGTGTCAAAATCAGCCTTTGCGCATTCGGAGCATTTTTAATCTACTGTGCGGTTATTGTGACCGTTAAAACAGTTAAAAAAAGAAAAATAAGAACTGATAAAGATATAATCAGCATTTAAGTACGGAGGTATTTATTATGTTTGGAAACAAAATACTTGACTTCAAAGACGAACTTTTAAAGGATCTTAACACACTTCTTTCTTTTGAATCGGTTGACGGTGAAAAGAATGACGAGTGCGATAATGCCTTGAATTTTATTCTTAAAAGAGCAGAAGATTTCGGTCTGACAGGGGAGAGAACAACCGACAAGAGCGGTCATATAACCCTTGGCGACAGCGGAAAGCTTTGCGGTGTGCTTACTCACCTTGATGTTGTTCCTGCGGGAAACAGCTGGAGCGTTCCGCCGTATGCGCTTACCGAAAAGGACGGCAGACTTTACGGCAGAGGAATTGCAGACGACAAGGGTGCGGCTCTTGTTACTCTCTATTGTTTGAAAGCAATCAAGGACAGCGGTGTAAAGGGCGTGAACACTCTGCGTGCTATTTACGGCACGGGTGAAGAAACGGGTATGGAGGATATGGAAAATTATTTCAAGAAAAATCCACTTCCCGACATGGCATTCACTCCCGACAGCGACTACGGCATTTGCTTTGCCGAAAAGGGTATTCTTCAGCTTGAAGTCAGCACACTTTTAAATAATGCAACAACACTCAGCCAGTTCCATGCAGGCAGAGCAGTTAATGCAGTTCCCGACCGAGCGTATGTAATGCTTGATTCATCAGACTATGACGAGCAGACTCTCATGCGCCTTGCAGACGCAAGTGACGGTGATTTTGAATTTAATTACACTATTGACGGTCTTATGATAATCAGCCGTGGCAAAGCGGCTCATGCGTGTGAACCTGACAAGGGCTACAATGCCGCAGCGGCACTTGTTGACCTTATCTCAAATGTTTACACAACAAAGGAAACAGGTTCAATCTGTTCATTTATTGACTACGCAATCAACAAGGAAACAAACGGCAGATCACTCGGTCTTAAAATGAGCGACGCTGTTTCGGGCTCGCTCACCGTAAACCTCAGCAGCGTGAATATTGAGGGACAGACCGCAAAGGCTGTGTTTGATATCCGTTATCCCGTTACCGTGAGCGGAAACAGAGTTCTCAAACAGTTCAAAAAGGTTGCAAAAATCAGCGACCTCAAGGTTACTGTTCTCAATCACGAAGAACCGCTTTATGCCGATAAGGACAGCAAGCTTGTAAAGCTTCTCTCTGACGCTTATGAAAGCGTAACAGGTGAAAAGGCTGAGCTTTATTCAACAGGCGGCGGAACATACGCAAGAATGCTCGGAGGTCACGGTGTTGCATTCGGTCCTGCATTCAAAAATGATGATGTTCGTATGCACAATGCAGACGAAAGTATGGACAAAGAGAATTTCTTTAAACACGCTCAGATTTGCCTTGAGGCAATGTACAGAATGTTTACTGACGGAGAATAATGCGTTTCGTTATGAACAAATTCAGATGAAAAGGGAATGCTAATGAATACGGAAAAAACTGTTAGAAAACAGGCAAAAAAGGTTCTTGAGGGGAATCGGTCGGTAATTATCTCAGAGATAATGGTCGCTGTGCTTGCATTTTTGACAGGGCTGTTTGCGTTCAGCCTTGCAATGTCTGTGGCAGGACTTTATGATGTAAAAAATCCGAATCAGACTCAGCAGATGCTTACAATGATTTTCGGGCTTGTATTTTTTGCTTTTGTTGTTGTGTGTCTGCCGCTCATAAACGGAGTTTACAGAAGTGTGTGTAATGTAGTCAGGGGCAGAGAGTGCAGTCCTCTTGATGTTTTTTACTATTATAAAAAGCCGAAATTATTTTTTAAGTCTGTTATTCTTGATGTAATTTCAGTCGGCTTGTTTTTTATCATAAGCGGTCTGCTCAATGTGTTCAATTATCTTAGTGCGGTTTCGGATAAAATAATTGACAATTCACCCTCACTCACGGCGGTTGTGGCTGTATTGCTTGTTTTGGCGTTTATCGTCAGCACTGCGGTTGTTGTGGTGTGTTACATTATTTTTGTTCATTATACATTTTTGGCTTACGGTTTTAACGAACATCTGCCGCTCGGAATTTATCTTCCGAGAATGATGGCTTTTTCAATAAAGAACTTCATCTCCACAATAAAGCTGTTTATCGGTTTTATCGGCTGGGCGGCTTTGTGCTTTTTTTGTTGTTCCGGCATTTTTATGCCGTACCTTATTTTCTGACAACCTCTGCAATGTCTGCAAAATGGTTGTTCGAGCTTGAAGGGAGCAGAGATATTATATGTTAGTTTCACTTTGTATGATAGCCTATAACGAATCGAATGCTTTGAGCGGACTTTTCAGGGATATTGCACTTCAGGACTATCCGCATGATAAAATTGAGGTGGTATTTGTTGACAGTATGTCAACCGATGATACTAAAGAAAAAATGGAAAAATTTCGTGATACCGACTACGGCTTTTGGAATGTGTCCGTTGTTCAATGCGTAAAGCGTAATCAGGCAACCTCATGGAATGCCGCTCTGATGACCGCAAAGGGCGATGTTATCATAAGAGTTGACGCTCATGCAAGAATTCCGAGAAACTTTGTTTCACGAAATGTTTATAACATAAAGCAGGGCGAAAATGTTGTAGGCGGCGGCAGACCGAATATCACTTCAAATGTTTCAAGCTGGAAGCTTACCTTGCTTGCGGCTGAGGATTCTCTGTTCGGCAGTTCGGTTGCTTCGTACAGACGGCCGCTTGCGCAAAAGGAATATCTTGACAGCCTTTTTCATGCGGCTTACCGCAGAGAGGTTATTGCCAAGGTCGGCGGATTTAACGAAAATCTCGGCAGAACCGAGGATAATGAATTTCACTACCGCATTAGAATGGCGGGCTACAAGATGTGCTGTTGCCCCGATATTATTTCGTATCAGCATTCACGAAACGACCTTCACGGAATGATAAGGCAGAAGTATTCAAACGGACGGTGGATAGGACTTACACTCTCGGAATGTCCCGGTTGTCTTTCATACTTTCACTTTGCACCGTTTCTTTTTGTAATGGCACTTCTCGGCTGTTCCGTGCTTGCATTTCTCGGACTTCCGCTTTTTTTGTACATTCTTTTGATAATTTACGGAATGTTTGATATTGTAAACGCTGTCGGATGTTGCACAATGAAAAATGTTCAGCCTCAGTTTGTGTTTTTGCCGTTCATTTTCCCGTTGCTCCATGTTGCCTACGGAATAGGCACAATTGTTGGTTTGATTCAGATTCCGTCATGGCGGAAGAAAATCAAAAAACAGCGGTGCGAAAGAACACATTGAAAAGGTAAAAAGAAAAATCAGGGAAAACACACTTCCCGGTCATTCATACAAATAATTTTTTGGGCGGATAATCTCCGCCCGTATTTGATATTTACGGAGATACTTATGACTGAAAAAGTAGAACTTACCCCCGAACTTTTGCGTGAGTTACAGCTTAAACAGCTTGATATGCTCGTGTATTTCAGGGACTTTTGCGAAAAGAACAATCTCACATTCTATCTCATCGGCGGTGCGTTAATCGGTGCGCTCAGAAACGGCGGATTCGTTCCGTGGGATGATGATGTTGATGTTATGCTGCCACGAGAGGACTACGAAAAGCTGTACAAGCTTTGGCATGAACAGGGCGCAGACGGAAGATTCCGACTTCTCAAAACCGACAGCGATATGTTCACGGGCAATATTTTTATGACCGTAACCGACACAAATTACACTATGGTCAAGACAAATCAGACCGAGGTTGATATTCCGCACGGACTTGTGCTTGATGTCTTTCCGCTTGATGTTTGTCCCGACAGCCGTTTTGCACGCAAAATGCAGTATGTGTGGACAATGCTTTATTCGCTGTTTTTGGCTCAGGTTGTTCCCGAAAAGCACGGCGGAATTGTGGGAGCAGGCAGTAAGGCTTTGCTTTCAATTTTCAGAGGGAAAAAGCTCCGTGAAAAGATTTGGAGAACTGCCGAAAAGCATATGATTAAGTACAGGCTTGATAAAAACAAGTGTGTAACGGAGCTTTGTTCGGGCCCTCATTGGATGAAAATTGAGTATCCGAAACACATTTATTCGGGCGTTGATTATGTCACATTTGAGGGCATAAAAATGCCGTGTATGTCTGGCTATGACGAGTATCTCAGAATGGTTTTCGGTGATTATATGCAGCTTCCGCCGGTTGAGGACAGAGTGCCACACCACGATATTGCATATCTTGACCTGAACTCACCGTGTGAAATTTATGACAGCAAAAGAAAGAATAAGCAAAAATAACGGTGTATTATGGAGCTTATAAGAGATAATTGGACTAAAAATGACTATGATGATTTTGTAGAGGAGCTTCGTTCATATGCCGATGAAAAGTACAGAAGCTTTCATTCCTCATTGATTCCCGACAATGACAAGGACTTTTTTATCGGAGTAAGAATGCCTGTTATGCGAAAGCTCGGCAAGGAAATTTCTAAGGGCAACGGACGCAGTTTTTTGGAGCAGACAACTGATAATTCTTATGAAGAAAAAAACAATGCGAGGTATTGTAATCGGTTTGCTCAAAACCGAAAGCTATGAAGAATTTTTGATGTACTGCGATGATTTTGTACAGCGTATAGACAGCTGGGCGGTTTGCGACGGCTTTTGTGCAAATTTAAAGCAGACGAAAAAGTATAAATCAGAATTTTTCCCTCATGTTTGTGAATACACCAAAAGCGACAATCCGTGGATAATTCGTGCAGGTCTTGTGCTGATGCTTGACTATTATCTTGAAGATGAGTACATAGACACGGTGCTTGAATGTTGTGACAATGCGAAAAATCCGCATTATTATGTGAGCATGGCAAGGGCATGGCTTGTTGCAACAGCACTTGCAAAGTGCAGAGAACAGACTATGCGGTACATAAAGTCAAATTCGCTTGATAACGCAACCTTTAATAAAATGATTCGGAAATGCGTTGAAAGTTTCAGAATTGACGATGAAACGAAAAAATATCTCAAAACCCTGAAGAGATATTGACAAATCCGAAAATCGGCATATAATATAATCAACAGTTGTCTTCGGGGCGGAGTGAAATTCTCCACCGGTGGTTAAAGTCCACGAACAGGTGAAAGCCTGCCGAGTCTGTGAAATTCAGACACCGACGGTTATAGTCCGGATACGAGAAGATGCGGCAGAACAGGCGGTTCGTCTGTTTTATTTTGGTACGCAATCCCGTTACATTTGTAGCGGGATTTTTCTTTTCCCGACAACTCGAAATAATTTTTCAGGAGTGGTCGTAATGACAAAATCAAAAGCAAAAACAAAAACAATTAATTCAGACAACACGGCAAAGACAACAAAGCTTGCCGTAACCGCAATGCTTGCGGCACTTTCGGCAGTTCTTATGTTCTTTGAATTTCCTCTCGGATTCATCGCACCTTCATTCTATGAGTTCGATTTTTCCGAAGTTCCCGTTCTTGTCGGAACATTCAGCATGGGTCCGATTGCCGGTGCAGTAATTGAATTTGTAAAAATTCTCGTTAAGTTTCTTATTAAAGGCACAAGTACAGGCGGAGTAGGGGAGCTTGCAAACTTTCTCATCGGCTGCTCGTTTATTCTGCCGGCAGGTTTCATCTACAAGTACAAAAAAACAAGAGTCGGTGCGATTGTCGGAATGCTTACAGGTACGGTTGCAATGGCGGCAATCGGTGTGGTTCTCAACACATTCGTGCTTGTTCCGCTCTACTCGTCATTTATGCCGCTTACAGAAATTATCAAAATGGGACAGGCAATTTTCCCTGCAATTGACGGCACATTTACATTCTGCCTGTACTGCGTAGGTCCATTCAATATCATTAAGGGACTCATCATTTCGGTAGTTGTTTTCATAATCTACAAGCCGCTTTCAAGACTTATCAACAGCCTCGATGCCCTTCTTACAAAGAAGAAAAAAGCAACGGTTCAGTAAACCCGAAATTAATTTTTTGGTTGACAAACAACAAATTCAGGCGTATAATAACATACGGTGTCGAAAGGCATCTATCACAGAGTAGAAATTTGTGCGTGAAGTGTTTTGCGGACGGGGAGTTGCCGCAAGAACGAAAGGTTTATCCTGCGGTACAGATTTCGCATCCCGCTGTTACTTTGGGACATATAATTCAGCGGGCAGAGCAATCTGTCCGCTTTTTTCTTCCTGAAGCAACAACAGAGATTCAGGAGGTAAAAAATATGTCACAACTACAAAAAAAATTCAAAAGCTCTTTGCTTGAAATGAAGAGTATCTACGCTCTTGCGGCAATTGCAATGCTGCTTGCACTTCGTATTGTTCTCGGATTTTTTGCAAACAGCACACTTCCGTTTTTCGGAAACAATGTAAAGCTCAGCGCAGCGTTCCTTCCCATAGCCGTAACAGGCGTAATGTTCGGACCGATTCCTGCCGCAATTGTCGGTGCTTTGGGAGATATTCTTTCATTTATCATTGCCCCGACAGGCGCATATTTTCCCGGCTTTACAATCAACGGCTTTATTACAGGTTTTATCTACGGTATGTTTCTTTATAAGAACAATGTAACTCCGCTCAGAGTTGTTCTTGCATGGTTTACAAATATGCTCTGCGTTGAAACATTCCTTACGGCTTTTTGGCTTTACACACTCTACGGCGGCGGTTCAACACCGTACACAGTTTATCTTACAGCAAGATTCATCAGTGTTGCCGTTAAGTGCATTCCCGAGATTATTCTTGTGTTTGCTCTTGGTAAGCTTGCAGGTAAAATTCGTGTTCCGCACGCAATAAAGAGAACCTGATGAAAAACTAATGCAAAACTTTAAGGTTGGAAATCGACTGCTCCCCGCAGTAGTTTCCAACCTTTTTTGTTTGTGTAGCGGCGGATAGTAACGGTACAATATTTGTAATTCAAATTGCTTTATAAATACAACAATGTCATTAGGGGCGAACACGGCTCGCCTCTACAAATAAAAGTCGGAAAGCAAATTTGAAATCTGCTTTCCGACTGAATTTTTTGTTATAAAATTTGACTGCACGATTAAGCCCACTTGAGGGTATCGTTGTAGAGATTGATGTAGTCCTGAGCCGAACGATCCCAACTGTTGTCGCTCATCATAGCACGCCACATAAGCTGATGCCAACCCTGGTCGTCCTGAATGCCCCACAATGCTCGTCTTACGGCAAGCTGCATATCTGCACATTCATAGTTTTTGAATGTAAATCCATTACCGTAGTTGTCGGCACTGTCGAAAACAGAGTCTTTAAGACCGCCAACCTCACGAACAACAGGAATTGTACCGTAACGGAGTGCAATCATCTGTGCAAGACCGCAAGGTTCCTGAGCAGAAGGCATAAGGAAAATATCTGCGCCTGAGTAAATCTTTCTTGCAAGCTCGGGAACAAAGCCGTGACAGAAGCAAAGTCTGCCCGGATACTTCGCCTGCATATAGTTGAAGTAGTCCTCGTATTCCTTGTCACCTGAACCGAGAATTACAAACTGCATATTTTCTGTGTCCATAAGCTCCTCAAGACCCATTCTTACAAGGTCAAGTCCCTTGTGTGCAACAAGTCTTGTTACCATACCGACCAGCGGAACATCCCAGCGCTGTTCAAGACACAAACGCTCCTGCAAAGCACGCTTACATTCGCCCTTGCCGCTCATATCGTCCTTTGAATAGTTGCGATAAAGCTGATAGTCTGTTTCGGGATTGTAGCTTTCTGTGTCAATACCGTTCTTGATACCGCAAAGCTTGTAGTGACGAAGATTGAGTTCGTCATGAAGTCCCCAACTGAACCACGGGTCTTTAATTTCAGCCGCATAGCTTGGAGAAACCGTTGAAACACGGGTAGCTGTTTCGATAGCACCCTTCATCATATTGAGTTTGCCGTTCATTTCAAGAATCTTTGTTTCGGATGCAGGAATGCCGACGCACTCTGTGTTAACTTCCCAGCCGTATTCACCCTGATACTGGATGTTGTGAATAGTGAACAGACTCTTAATGTTATAGTACCATGGTCTGTGTGAATAGAACAGATAGTAGTAAACAGGAACAAGAGCCGTCTGCCAGTCATTACAATGAATGATGTCGGGATGAAAATCAATGTAAGGAAGCATTTCAAGAATTGCACGGGAGAAGAAAGCGAATCTTTCAGCGTCGTCATAATGACCGTAGAGAGTGCCTCTCTTGAAATAATATTCGTTATCAATAAAATAGTATGTACAGTCATTCCATCTTGCCCAGAACAAACCGCAATACTGATGACGCCATGCAACCGGCACGGTAAAGTTTGTGATGAAGTTCATGGAGTTTTTAAGTTCCTGCGGAATTGTGCCGTAAAGCGGAACAACAATTCTGCAATCCTGACCTTTTCTGCAAAGTGTGTGCGGAAGACTTCCTGCTACATCAGCAAGTCCGCCGCTGCCGCAGAAAGGATTAGCCTCTGAAGCACAGTATAAAATTCTCATTGTAAGATTACCTCCTGTTTAAACAACTTTATACAACAGATTTTTTAGCAATATAAATGGGGTACGAATCATATCCCATAAGTGATCGACCATCCTTGATGGTAACATCCTTATCTATGATAACATAGTTGAGGTTGGTATTGCAACCTATTTTTGTGTCCTGCATTACAATACAGTTAGAAAGCTTTGCGCCTTCGCCGACATAAACGCCCTTTGAAATAACGCAGTTCTCAACCTCACCGTTGATAACACAACCCTGTGCAATGATTGTAATTTTTCACATTGCTTGTAAGTCCGTAGCGTGACGGAGCGTCATCTCTTACCTTTGTATAGATAGGTTCTTTGCGGATTAGAAAAGCTCATCCCTTACTTTCTTTTTTCATAAGATCCATATTGAACTCAAAGTAATCGTTGATTTGAGCTGATTGCCGCACAGTAACCCTATTTTCATAAGCATAAATACTGATTTGCCCAGACTGCTCTGAATAAGTCGCCTTACATCAAGCTGATTAACGCTGATGGCGTTTCGGATTTCACTCATAAGAAGGTCTTTCTTGATGAGAATAGAGCCGTATGCGTGGTTGAATACCCCTTTGTCAACAACACCGGGCTTTACAAAAATCTGATTTACCTTGCCGTCATTGTCTACATCAAGGGTAATCGGTCTGTCATAGCCCTGCGGAATTGCATGATTCTTATATATAAGTGTAATGTCTGCCTTCTTCTTTGAGTGAAAGTCAAAAACATCTGTGTAATCAATGTTAGTAATTACATTGCCCTGTGAAATAAGCACATACTCCTCACGGCAATGCTCAATGTAGCCGTGCATATTGTAGATTGTTTCAACAAAGCTTGAAAAAGCCTTGCCGTCATATGGTGGGAGAATTGAAAGATTGCTCCTTCTCTTTGAAAGGTCATATGCACTGCCCGAACCCACATGATCCATAAGTGACTGAAAGTTGCTTTTTGCAACTATGCCTACATTGCTGATACCTGAGTTTGACATATTTGAAAGGTCAAAGTCGATAATTCTGTATTTTCCGCCGATCGGAACGCTTGCAGTTGTTCTTGAAGATGCAAGCTCGGGGATTTTGTCGTCAAGTGTTGCCGCAAAGATGAAACCGAGTACATTATTACTTCTCATTGCCGTCCACCTCCGTGTCGCTGTCTATCATGGTTTTTGCTTTGATAACTGTATTTTCTTTGATAACGGTAATTTGCACCGACAACAGTAATTCCCCAGTCGTCAATATTTTCCGTTTCTTCGGGGTTTTGTCCGACTTTTGTCATTTTTGTCCTACAACGGTGTTTTCGGTCAATGATAGCAAACTGAACCTCGGCACCGTCCTCAATTACCGCACCGGGCATGATGATTGAAGAATTAATCGTAGCATTTTTACCGATTGTAACACCTGCAAAGAGAATTGAGAACTCAAGGTTGCCGTAAACATTGCATCCGTCGGCAACGAGTGAATTTTGGATTGACGCCTCGTTTGAAACATAGTGCGGAGGCATCATCGGGTTTCTTGAGTAGATATCCTTGAGGTCTAAAGTAACCTTTGGATCGAGAAGATCCATATTAGCCTCCCAAAGGCTGTCGATTGTTCCCACATCCTTCCAATAGCCTTCAAAAGGATATGCAAACATACGCTCACCTGCGTCAAGCATGGCAGGGAGGACATCCTTACCGAAATCGTGGCTTGAACCCTCTTTGAATTCATCCTCTGTAAGATACTTTTTAAGTTCCTTCCAGCTGAAAATATAGATGCCCATTGAAGCGTTAGTGCTTTTTGGATGAGCAGGCTTTTCTTCAAATTCGTAGATTGAGCCGTCCTCATTTGTGTTGAGAATACCGAATCTTGAGGCTTCTTCAAGCGAAACATCAATTACCGCAATTGTACAAGCGGCATTCTTTTCCTTATGATATTCAAGCATCTTGTTGTAGTCCATTTTGTAGATATGGTCGCCCGAAAGGATGACCACATATTCAGGATTATAACGCTCAATGTAGTTGATATTCTGATAAATTGCATTGGCTGTTCCCGAATACCAGTCTGCACCGTCAACAGCCTGATAAGGGCTGAGACAGTTTACACCCGAGTGCATACTGTCAAGATCCCACGGCTGTCCGTTTCCTATGTATTCGTTAAGAACAAGAGGCTGATACTGTGTGAGAATACCTACAGCGTCAATGCCTGAATTTACACAGTTAGATAACGGGAAATCAATAATACGATATTTGCCGCCAAACGGTACGGCAGGCTTTGCAAGCTTTTTGGTAAGCACGCCAAGACGAGAGCCTTGACCGCCGGCAAGCAGCATAGCCACTACTTCCTTTTTTGGAAACATCTTAAAATACCTCCGATATTTATTTTATTATCTTTATTAAACTTATTAATTACAGTCTTGTGACTGAAAATATCAATTTTATTTCTGAGATTCATCGGGTTCAAGTTCTTTTGTACACCTCAGATAGATTACGCTGAGAGGGGGGAGAGTGAGTGAAAGTCCCTGATCAAAACCGTGAATTTTCATTACCTCGGTTTTGATATTATTACCGTTTACAACACCGCTTCCGCCGAAACGCTCTTCATCAGAGTTAAAAACCTCGTCATAAAGACCGTATTTAGGAACACCGATGCAGTATTCGTCACGCCTGATGGGCTGAAAATTACATACCGAAACAATTTCATCACCGTTTTTGTCGGTGCGCTTGAATGCAATAACACTGTTTGTGTAATCGTCATGGTGAATCCAGTCAAAGCCTTTCCAGACCGTGTCAAGTTCGTAGAGCGGCTTGCAGTCAAGATAAAATTTGTTAAGCTCCTTAAAAAATGTTCTGAGCTTTTTATGCTTTTCAAATTCAAGCAAATCCCATTGAATTGCCTCTTCGTGATTCCACTCGTCAAACTGTCCGATTTCAGTCCCCATGAACACGAGTTTCTTGCCCGGATGAGCGTACATATATGTTATGAATGCTCTCACGCCTGCAAACTGCTCGTCATACTTTCCGGGCATCTGCTTTATGAGTGAGCCTTTGCCGTGAGAAACCTCATCGTGTGAAATCGGCAGAAGAAATTTTTCTGAAAAAGCATAATAAAAGCTGAAAGTAAGACTGTCATGATTGAACGGCCGCCACATCGAATTGAGTGACATATAGTGCAGCATATCGTTCATCCAGCCCATGTTCCACTTGAAGTCGAAACCAAGACCGCCGTCCTCTATTTTATGAGTAAGCTTTGGCCACGATGTGTTTTCTTCAGCAAACATCATAACATCGGGGTGGTACATATGGACAGCCGTGTTGAGTCTTTTTACAAAATCAACAGCGTCAAGATTTTCTTTTCCGCCGAATTTGTTCGGTTCCCATTCACCCTCGGTTTTACCGTAATCGAGGTAGAGCATAGAGGAGAGTGCGCCGATTCTCAAACCGTCAATATGATATTTGTCGAGCCAGAACATTGCGCATGAAACAAGAAAACTTGTAACCTCGAATCTTGCGTAGTTGAAAAGGCAGGTTCCCCATGAGTCACGCTTGCTTGTTTTTGGATCGTTGCTTTCATAAAGAGGCGAACCGTCAAACCTTGCAAGTCCGAAATCGTCCGTCGGGAAATTTGACGGAACCCAGTCAAGAATCACACCAATGCCTTCACCGTGAAGCTTGTCAACAAAAGCCATAAAATCAGACGGTGTGCCATAGCGTGAAGTCGGGGCATAGTAGCCGGTTGTCTGAAAACCCCAGCTGCCGTCATAGGGATACTCCATAATCGGCATAAGCTGAACATGGGTGTAGTGCATCTCCTTTAGGTAGGGGATAAGCTCATCGGCAAGCTTTTGATAGTTAAAAAAGTTGCCGTCAGGATATTTTCTCCATGAGCCTGCATGTATTTCATAAATATTCATCGGTGACGATGAAATGTTGTTTTCTTTGCGTTTATTAAACCATTCGCTGTCATTCCACGAATAGCTTTCTATATCATATACAACAGAGGCCTGACCGGGGCGGGTTTGAGCGTGAAAAGCATACGGATCTGCTTTCATAAGCCTGTCGCCGTATTCGCTTTCAATGCAGTATTTGTATGTACAAAACTGTTTTACACCCTCGACAAACACTTCCCACACACCGTAACCGATGTTATACATATAGTTTGCCTCGTTGTTCCAATTATTAAAATCGCCTGCAACCGAAACGCTCCTTGCGGTTGGCGCCCACACACGGAACACCACTCCGTTTTTGTCGTTACGGTTCACGAGGTGTGCGCCCAAAAAATCATATGCACGCACTGAATCGCCGGTGTGAAAAACTTCAAGAGCCGGTCTTGCCTCGTTAAAGCTGTAATTCATAAGAATTGCTCCTTGTTTAATATCTTTTGATTGTTGATTGTTTGCTCACACTTATATAATACCAAAATTATATGTCAATTTCAAGCAAATTCAAAAAATTTAAAACTAATTTTTCGTGTATATTTTATAAACTGCGACTAAATGTTACATTTTAAAGCATAATTTTACGAATAAAGAAAAATAAGAATAAATATCTTCCGAAAAGGAAAACAAAAAGGGCTGTCCCAAAAGGACAGCCCAAAGAATAATCTGTAAATTCAGATTAGCCAAGCTCAGCGAAATACTTAATTGTTCTTACCATCTGGCTTGTGTATGAGTTCTCGTTGTCGTACCAAGAAACAACCTGAACCTCATAAAGATCATCAGCAATCTTTGATACCATTGTCTGTGTAGAATCGAAGAGTGAACCGAATCTCATACCGATTACATCTGAAGAAACGATCGGATCTTCGTTGTAACCGAATGACTCAGAAGCAGCAGCCTTCATAGCAGCGTTGATACCTTCAACTGTTACATCAGAACCCTTAACAACAGCTGTAAGAATTGTTGTTGAACCTGTCGGAACAGGAACACGCTGTGCAGAACCGATGAGCTTACCGTTGAGCTCAGGAATTACAAGACCGATAGCCTTTGCAGCACCTGTTGAGTTAGGAACGATGTTAGCAGCACCTGCTCTTGCTCTTCTCTTGTCGCCCTTTCTGTGAGGACCGTCAAGAATCATCTGATCGCCTGTGTAAGCGTGGATTGTTGACATGATACCGCTCTGGATTTCTGCATACTTGTTAAGTGTGTCAGCCATAGGAGCGAGGCAGTTTGTTGTACATGAAGCAGCTGAAATGATTGTATCGTCAGCTGTAAGAGTCTTTTCGTTTACGCTGTAAACGATTGTCTTAAGGTCGTTGCCTGCAGGAGCAGAAATAACAACCTTCTTAGCGCCGGCATCAATGTGAGCCTGGCTCTTTGCCTTTGATGTATAGAAACCTGTGCACTCGAGAACTACATCAACACCGAGTTCGCCCCAAGGAAGCTCAGCAGCGTTTGGCTTAGCGTAGATTGTGATCTTTTTGCCGTCAACGATGATTGAGCCTTCGCCGGCCTCAACTGTGTGAAGGTTTTCACCGATCTTACCGCAGTAGCCGCCCTGTGCTGTATCGTACTTGAGAAGGTTTGCGAGCATAGCAGGATCTGTAAGATCGTTGATAGCTACTACTTCGTAACCCTCAGCACCGAACATCTGTCTGAAAGCAAGACGACCGATACGGCCGAAACCGTTAATTGCAACTTTTACTGACATAAAAAAATTCCTCCTAAAATTCTAAGGTGCTTCTATTATATTACATTTTTTTCATTTCTTCAATAGCTTGACAAAAATTTAACGAAAAATTTTTGACTTTTTTACAAATACGGTAAAAAACACGGTCACATTTTGCTTTTTCAAGGCAAATTTAAGCTGTAACCGTCAAAAAGCTGTAATCTTTTTTATTTCCGTAATAATTATCTGCAAAATTCCCGTGCTTATTCTTGACAATTTGGTTATTTTATTATAAAATTGTATAGTCCGCTGATGCGGATTTTGGCAAAAAGTACAGTTTTTGACTTTTGCGACTTTTTTTAATCAGACTCTTTAAAAGAGCCGTTATATATAGATATTTTTTTATAATTTTTATGATTATGACGTTTCGCCTTTTGAAACGCTCTGTGCAACCTGTACGGTGTTTTGCGGTTGCGTATGTATATATAATGTATTAAAAATATTTACAAAGTAAAAATGAAAATTGAATATCTTTTTAACGGCACCTTTAAAGTCTAATTGATTGGGAACTGTGAAATATTAAAAAATCAAACTAAGGAGGTGTCCAGATTGCCATTGTGGATAAGTATTATCTGCATTGTCGCCGCAGTTGTTATCGGTGCCGGTGCAGGTATTTTCCTTGGAATTGCCATCCGCAAAAACACAGCCGAGAAAGAAATCGGAAGTGCTGAGGAGGAGGCAAAGAAGATTGTGGCTGATGCAATCAAAACAGCCGAAGCAAGGAAAAAAGAAGTAGTCCTTGAGGGTAAAGACGAGGTTCATCGTTTCAGAAACGAGAGCGAGAAAGAAATTTCCGATCGACGCAAGGAAGTTCAGCGTCAGGAGAGAAGAATCCAGCAAAAGGAAGAAACTCTTGACAAAAAGCTTGACAATATGGAACGCAAGGAAGAAAAGGTCAACAAAAAGCTTCGTGATGCAGATGCAAAACTCGAAGAAGTTGAAACTCTGAAAAAGAGCCAGTTTGAAATGCTTGAAAAAATTTCGGGCTACACGGCAGAACAGGCTAAAAGCTATTTGCTTTCACAGCTTGAAAATGAGCTTGCTCATGAGAAGTCGGTTAAGATTATGGAATATACCGAACAGCTCAAAGAGGAAGCAGACGACAAGGCAAGAAACATTATTTCGCTTGCAATTCAGCGACTTGCAGCTGAGCAGGTTTCAGAGGCAACAATTTCGGTTGTTCCTCTGCCCAATGACGAGATGAAGGGCAGAATCATCGGTAGGGAAGGTCGTAACATCAGAGCCATCGAAACTCTTACGGGTGTTGATCTTATTATTGATGATACGCCGGAGGCTATCACGCTCTCATGCTTTGAGCCTGTAAGAAGAGAAATTGCAAGAATTGCACTTGAAAAGCTTATTGCAGACGGCAGAATCCATCCCGCAAGAATTGAGGAGATGGTTGAAAAGGCAAGAAGAGAGGTTGAATCCGAAATCAAGCGTACAGGTGAGAGAGCCGTGTTTGACGCAGGTGTTCATAACATTCATCCGGAGCTTGTCAAGCTTCTCGGCAGACTTCGTTACCGTACAAGCTACGGTCAGAATGTACTTGATCACTCTCTTGAAGTTTCATACATTGCAGGTATGATGGCGAGCGAGCTTGGTCTTGATCCTACAATTGCTAAGCGTGCGGGTCTTTTGCACGATATCGGTAAATCCATTGACCATGAGGTTGAGGGAACACATATTCAGATTGGTGTCGATCTTGCCAAAAAGTATAAGGAAAGCGACGCTGTTATTCACGCTATTCACGCTCACCACGGTGATGTTGAGGCGAGAACAATTGTTGCCTGTCTTGTACAGGCGGCAGACGCTATTTCAGCCGCAAGACCGGGTGCAAGAAGAGAAAATGTTGAAAACTACATTAAGCGACTCCAGAAGCTTGAAGAGGTTGCGTCTTCTTTTGACGGTGTTGAGCGTACCTTTGCAATTCAGGCAGGCCGTGAGGTTAGAGTTATGGTTAAGCCTGAAATTGTAAATGATGAGCGTATGATTCCGCTTGCAAGAGATATCTGTAAAAAAATCGAAGAAGAGCTTGAATATCCCGGACAGATTAAGGTTAATATTATCCGTGAAAGCAGAGCGTCCGATTTTGCAAAATAAAATATCTTGATTTTAACTACGGTTGACAGGACTATGTTGACCGTAGTTTTTATTTTGTAGGGACGATATTATCCGCCGGTACGGCGAGCCGCCGTACCTGATTCGTGTAGATAGGTTCATTAAATGAAAAATTGAAAATTGAAAATGGAAAATTGCGGTCGGGAAGATGGTTTGCAATATAAAAAACATATTATGCCCGAGCGTAGTATAGTAGCTGTTTGCACAATTTGATGTAGCGACGAACGAGGTTCGCCGCTACAAACGCTAGAAAGAATATGCTGTAATCAAAAAAATAATTTGCAAGAAAATTAAATAAACTTGCAAAATTAAATTTGTGCCGTAGCTTAGATTTTTGACCTGTTATTGTAAACTGTAATTTAAAAAACAGCAAAAAAACTTTAAAAAATATTCAAAAAAGTATTGACAATCGGTTAATAAGGCTTTATAATTCAAGACAGTAAGGCAAAGATCTTACGAAGTTTTCGGAAAACTGAATATAAAAAAGGACAAGGAAGTTCACTTTGGTTTCTTCTAATTTTGCAACAAATTTTTAAAAACTTGCAAAATCGGATAAAACATTGTGAGCTTTATTTTTTTGCTTCGGCAAAAAACGGTTTATGTGGAGGTTAAAAAATGGATTCAGGAAATATAGGCTTTGTGCTGCTTTGTGCGGCTTTCGTATTTGTAATGACTCCGGGTCTTGCAATGTTCTACGGGCGGTCTTGTAACGAAAGAAAATGTTGTAAACACAATGATGACATCAATTTTTATTATCGGTGTCGGTAATTGTTATGTGGGTGCTTTTTCGGTTATTCGCTTTACGTTCGCTCCTTCGGGAAATGCTTTTATCGGTGATTTCCGTTGGCTCGGTCTTGAGGGTGTTTCACTCACGGAGGGCTACACGGATGATGCGTCAATTCCGAATATGGTATTCTCTGCGTTCCAGATGATGTTTGCCGTAATCACCCCTGCTCTTATCACGGGTGCGGTTGCAGGCAGAATGAAGTTTAAGTCAATTTTCGTTTTCACAATTTTCTGGTCGCTTATCGTTTATTATCCGCTCGCTCACATGGTGTGGGGACAGGGAGGACTTTTAGGTGCAGACGGTATCGGCGCTCTCGACTTTGCAGGCGGCGATGTTGTACATATCAGTTCGGGTGTTTCGGCACTTGTACTTTGCATACTCCTCGGCAAGCGTCACGATTATGAACATTCAATTTACAGAATTCACAATATCCCGACAGTTGCACTCGGTGCGTCGCTCCTTATGTTCGGTTGGTTCGGCTTTAATGCGGGTTCTGCACTTGCCGCCGACGGTCTTGCGGCTCACGCATTTATGACAACGGGTGTTTCAGCCGCAGCCGCAATGCTCTCGTGGATGCTCTGCGATGTTATCAAGAACAAAAAGCCTACGCTTATCGGTGCAAGCACGGGTATGGTTGCAGGTCTTGTAGGTATCACGCCCGGTGCCGGCTTTGTTCCGATGTGGGCGGCAGTTATTATCGGTTTGACAACAAGCCCCGTTTGCTATATTATGATTTCATACGGCAAGAAAAAATTCGGCTTTGACGATGCGCTTGACGCATTCAGTTGTCATGGTACAGGCGGTATCTGGGGCGGACTTCTCACAGGTGTGTTCTCATGCACGGCAATCAACAGCAGTGCAGGTAACGGTCTTGTGTACGGTGAGTTTGCACAGTTCGGTGCTCAGGCGGCAGGTATCGGCATCACAATTGTAATTGCGGTTGTCGGAACACTCATCTGCTACGGAATCACAAGACTTCTTACAGGCAAAATCAGGGTTGACCTCAGAGATGAGCTTATGGGACTTGATGTTTCACAGCACGGTGAATCTGCTTATCCGTCATTTAACGGTCTTGACAACTAACGGAGGTTTTAAAGTATGGAAAACAATAACGATATTCAGCTTATAAAAATAGAGGCCGTTGTTCGTGAAGAAATGTTTGTAGATGTCAAAAAGGCTCTCACGGATATCGGCGTAAACGGAATTACAGCGTATCAGGTTGTAGGCTGCGGAATTCAGCGAGGTATGTCGGAGTATGTAAGAGGACAGAAGGTTGATGTTCAGGTTTTGCCGAAAATCAAGTTTGAAATTGTTGTTTCTTCCGAAGAATGGGAGAGAAAAACAATTGAGGCAATCAGAAAAACAGCCTTTACGGGCAACCCGGGTGACGGTAAAATATTTACCTACTATCTTAAACAGGCGGTTAAAATCCGTACGGGAGAAACAGGCTACGATGCAATTCAGACTCCCAACTTTGACGACTGATATTTTCCTATTTTCCTATATCAAAAAAGTGCGTACCGAAATTTGGTACGCACTTTTTGCTACATGAAAATTATTTGTATATGTTCGACTCGTGTATATCACATATTTATTCTAATTTGGTTAATGCTTTAATTACCTTTTGCTCAAGCTCTTTTTGTTGTGAAGCAGTAAGTTCATTTGATGTTCTTACCAAGACGGTACCAATTACAGTATGTGTTCCATTTGCGAAAATAGTTCCATCGTAAGTGGCAAGATATTCTTTGCGTTTTTCGGCATCTTCTTCTTTAGCATAAACTTCAATTGCACCACCTGCATCAGTGCCTTTATCAATCAATACATCATCATACTCACCTGATGTATAAACCTTACTTTGATTTACCTTTTTACTTTCAAAATAAATAGTAGCAGTATAGCCACCTTCTTTATGCAAATTTCCGTTTGGATCTTGGTCTTCTGTTACTGCTCTTGCATCAACAATATCATCAACTGTCAGAAGCCTTTGTATTACAAATTCTTCTGTTGGATTTGTTACTTGTTTGTATTGCTTTTTGCTGTTTTCTAAATTTGTATATGCATCTGATAAAGCTGTTATTTTATCTGAATAGTCTATTGGAACGCTAAGTTCCTTTGCTTTGTTTAGAATATCTTCTGTGCCTTTTGGCATTTCTCCTACTACAATCTTGGATGCCCCAGCATCTTTGATTGCTTCTTTAGCAGCATCAACAGTAGATTTATCAAGAGGTTTATCGGTATTATCTACTAATTTTTGGAGCTTTTTTATTTCCGTATCCAGCTGCTTATTTTTCTCTTTGATATTACTTATAACAACATTATATGTATCTACAGCCTCGTTGTGTGGTTTGAAATATCCGAAATATGCCCCACACCCTCCTGCAATCAATACAACAATTGTAATAACTGCTATAATTATTATTTTTGTTCTTTTCTTCATTTGATTTTGCTCCCTTTTTATTATGTTTTGTAACAATTATCTGCAAAATTTATTAATATCTATAATTGTGTAATCCTAATATTTGTTGTAATTATATCTATCAGATATGGGTACACTTATACATATTCTTTACACACAATAAAAGATAATTGTTCCCTTTATCTATTAATTACATATTTTACCACATTAACTGTTATAATTCAATACTCTATGACAAATATATAGTGATTTTTATATGAGTGTAGTACTTCAATGTCTTTGTTGTAAGTCTTTGATTTTATGTTTTGGAATTTTTTTGCCATTAACTCGAAAAAATTGTAATACATAAAGATGTATCGCAAAAACTAAAAGATGGTAATAACTACCTTCCTTTGTTTATACTATTATTTAAATTAAACTTAAAAAAACTCGAAATCCAATTAATCCGAATTTCGAGTTTTTCTACAGACTGAAGTGCGTACCGAATTTCGGTACGCACTTTTTGCTTGTAAAATTGTTTATCTTCTTATTGTAATATCTTCCGGGCTGACAGTGTTGTCACGAAGCCGATTGTAATAATCGGGATTTGAATGCTTTATGCTTATCGGCTTTAGCTCGGGAGTTGCAAAGCAGTGTGTTGTTCTGCCTGTTGCAGAAAGTTCTCCGTTTTTATTGTTGAAGATTTTATAGTCAAAAATCATTCTTGAACCCGTAAAAAATACAAGGCTTACTTCAACGGAAAACTCATCGCCGAATTTAAGTGGCTTTTTGTAACGGGCATATGCGTCAACATTTGGAATATACAATCCTTTTGACTGCATTTCGGCAACATCACAACCGATGTCGTGCATATACTGGATTCTTGCATCTTCAAAATATCTGATATAATTTGAGTGATGAACAATGTTCATACAGTCTGTTTCATAGTATGAAACCTTTGATTTGTATAATTTCTCGGTCATATTTTCTCCATTACATATATACGGAAAATCCGTAATTATTTTTTAAGCAACAAACCGTTTTTAAGGTCCTCTGCGGCTTGTTTCTTAATTACAAAATGCTGTTTCTTGCCTGTTGCAGTCTGCGGAAGTTCGTTGACAAAACGGTAGTATCTCGGAGCCTGATATTTTGAAATATTCGGTGAGTCGTCGCAGAAATTGATAAGCTCTGCAACCGTAAGGCTTTCGTCAGCTTTTATTACATATGCCGCAACGCACTCGCCTCTTGTTGAATCGGGAACACCTGTTACGATACATTCCTGAACCTTCGGGTGTGAGTTGAGAATTTCCTCAATTCTTGCAGGATAAATATTTTCGCCCTTGCTGATAATCATATCATCTTTTCTGCCTGCAACTGTAACAAACTGCTCGCTGTTCCAAGTGCCGATGTCGCCTGTGTACATCCAACCCTTGTAGAACTTGTCTTTTGTAGCCTTTTCGTTATTTACATAGCAGTAGGTAGTTTTGTTCGGACATTTGATGATGATTTCTCCCTCTGTTTTGTTATCGCAGGGGACTGTGTCATCGGGCTCTGCTTTTCTGTCGTCATAAACATTTACAAGTCTTACCTCATCATCTGTGCATGATCTGCCTGCCGAACCTGCCATTTCAGGAAGGTCATACGGACGAAGAAATGTATTCCAGAAAGATTCCGTTGTGCCGTAGCCGTTAAAAATGTTGGGGGAGAGAAGTTCCTGATAGCGAATGCAAGCGGCTTTTTCAAGCGGACTGCCCATGGTAATAATGCCCTTGAGCGAAGAAAGGTCTTTCGGATGCTTTTCCTGTCGGGCTGCAAGCATTTCAAGAGTTGACGGAACACCTGTGATAAATGTAATTCCGTATCTTTCGATAAACTCCATACAACTCCTCGGGTTGAAGGTTCTCATAATCACAAGACACGCACCTGCATAGAGAGTAGGTGTGGGACCGCCGGAATGAATACCGCCACGGTGAAACCACGGCGTCATATTCATCGTAATGTCAACGGGTGAGAGCGGAAAGTGCATAATTACATCGTGAGCCGAAAGAACTTCGTTGATTGCGTTAAGCGGAACACCCTTTGGAGTGCCTGTTGTACCCGAGGTCTGAAGTCTTAAAACCTCGTCATAAATATGCGGTGCATAGTCAACAGGCGGATTTTCGTAACTGCTGTCCTTGATGTAATCGTCAAAGAAAATGTGTCCTTCGGGAAGAGTTACTTCCTTTTTGGAATTATTAACGCAGAGAATCAATTTTGGCTTATGCTCGCAGATTTCAAGAGCCTGTACGGCTGTTTGCATAATGTCTGCGTCGTAAACATAAACTGTTGGCTTGTTGTGTCCCATAATTTCAGCGGTTTCGCCCGGTGATAGGTTAAAGTTAGCGGGATTTGAGATTGCACCGAGTTTCTGCGGCGCAATGTAACCAAACAAAAACTGCGGTGAGTTGTAAAGCTGCATAAACACGATGTCGTTTTTCTTGACGCCGTCTTTTTTCATAGCGTTTGCAAATCTGTTTGCATCGGCATTAAGCTCTTTGTAGCTCCATGTTCTGCCGCTCTGAGGATCAATTGCGGCAGGCTTATCAGAAAAGCGTCTTACATTTCTCATAAAGCCGTTAAGCCATGTAAACTCACTTTCAAATGTTTCTCTGAACATCTGTGAATCATATGTTAAATTCATAATATCCTCCTGTCCTATTATGTATGGGTGTACATTATTTTATACACACATATGTGTGTTGCTTGTATGTTGTTTTGTCGGCAGATTATTTGCCGTATTTGCCTACGATAATACTTGAGTTCTGACCGCCGAATCCGAATGCGTTTGACATGGCAAAGTTGATTTCGGCTTTCTTTGCGGTATTTGCAACAAAGTCAATGCCGGCACATTCGGGATCAACCTCGTTGAGATTGATTGTAGGCGGAACTGTGCCTGTTTCAATAGCCTTGACACAGGTAATTGTTTCTGTAATACCGCCTGCACCCATCATATGACCTGTTGCGCCCTTTGTTGAGCTTACATAGGGGAGAGTGTTGCCGAAAACCTTCTTGATTGAAGATGTTTCAACTGTGTCACCTTTGTTTGTTGCAGTACCGTGGGCATTGATGTAGCCGATGTCGGAAGGATTGATTCCTGCCTCTGCAATTGCCTGTTTCATACAAGCGATTGCACCTCGTCCTTCGGGATGCGGAGCAGTTACATGATAAGCGTCATCTGTGTTGCCGCAACCTCTGATTTCTGCATAAATCTTCGCACCTCTTGCAAGAGCGTGTTCCTCTGTTTCAAGAACGAGCGCACCGCCGCCTTCACCTATTACAAAACCGTCACGGGTAACATCAAACGGACGGCTTGCAGTGCTTGGCGAATCGTTTCTTCTTGAAAGAGCTTTTGCGTTGGCAAGCGAATAAATTACAAGAGGACAGAGAACGGACTCTGCTCCTACTGCGAGCATAATATCAGCCTTGCCGCTCTGCATACACATACAAGCTGTGTTGATTGCGTCACCGCCTGACGAACAAGCTGTGCTTACCGTAAAGCTCGGTCCCTGAATATTGTAGTCGATTGCGATATTTGCGGCGGCAATGTTTCCGAGAATTTTGGGAATAAAACGAGGACCTACCTTTTTGTGTGATGCGCCTGTGAGTGCCTCCTGAGTATATGCGATTGTTGCAATACCTGCCATTGCAGTACCCATAACAATACCCGTTCTTTCGGGTTCAATCTTGATTCCGCTCTGTTTCATGGCTTCCTCAGCCGCAATATAAGCGTACTGCATAAACGGATCTGTTTTTCTGATTAAATCCTTTGGAAGATAGTCGGACGGATTAAAGTCCTTTACTTCGCCGGCAATCTGAACAGCGAGTTCAGACGGATCAAAAGTCTTAATTGTGTCAATGCCCGATGCACCTGCCGTGATATTATTCCAGTAGTTTTCAACACCGATGCCGACAGGTGTTACCGCACCCATACCGGTTACAACTATTTTCTTCATTCGTTAAGCTCCTTGTTTTAAAATAAGTTATTTACATTTTGCATATTATTATGCTATACTTGAATTGTACCAAATATGGAAAAATTATTCAATACCGTTGATTATGCAAAAATGACGATTTGGCAGTCTTAAATTTACAGTTTTGCATAATATTGAAAAAAACCGACAAAATACTGCGGGGAATTGTCAAAACGGAGGTTATTATGGATATAAATCAGCTCAATTGCTTTATAACTGTGGCTCAGACGCTCAACTTTTCAGAGGCGGCAAGGCGGAACTATGTTTCTCAGTCAACCGTCAGCAGATATGTAAGCGACCTTGAAAAGGAGTTTGGGGTTCAGCTTTTTACACGCTCTCACCGTGATGTTATCATAACAAGCGAGGGCAAGGCACTTTTGCCCTATGCGATTGAAATTGTTGAAACTTTAAAGAAAGCAAAAACCGTTATCAAGCAGATGCATGACGGAGGTCAGGGTAAAATTACGCTCGGCTGTGATGTTACCTCGCTTTCGTTCCCGACAAAATGTATAGCCGACTTTGCGGAAAAATATCCGGGAATCACAATTGATGTGCGACAGCTTGACGAGGCTGACCGCACACTTGCAATCACAGGCGGTGAATACGACTTCTGCTTTATGCCGAGAGATATGGTTCCCGAAAGCTCAGGTATTGAATCAATCATTACACATAATGAAACCTTGTCCGTTGTAACAGCGAAAAATTCAAAATTCAGCGGAAGAAAAAGCGTTAAGCTTTCCGAATTGGCTGACGAAAGTATTCTGGTACTTTCGGAATCTGTTGCTCCGATTGTGTATATGGAAATTATGGATTTGTTCCGTACATTTCACATAACCCCGAAAATTGAAAATTCATTTGACGATCTTGTTTCCATATATGTGTCATCATCATCGGGAATCGGCGTGTCTGTCATACCAACCTCGGTCGCTGCATATACTTCTGACGAATACACCGATTCATACCTTATTGATGATGCGGACACAAGCATAGCCTATGTTATGGCATGGGAAAAGAATATTTCAAATCCTGCCGCAAAGCTTTTTATGGAGGCTGTTAAGAAATATGCCAAGGGCGATGACAACATTTACGGGCTGTAACTGAGCATATTTCTCAATATAAATTCCAATAAAGAACTATAGTGAAAATTTCACAAAATAAACACACATTATTTTCAAAAAAGGTATTTACTTTATAAATCTTCGGTGTTATAATTACGGTAGTCAAGGAGAAGTTGACAAAATATCCTTTCAGGAGGTAATTAAAATGTACAGATTTACTTTACCGAGAGATCTCTATCATGGTAAGGATGCTCTCTCAAGTCTTAAAAATTTATCCGGCAAAAAGGCTGTTGTAGTTGTCGGCGGCGGTTCAATGAAGCGTTTCGGTTTTCTTGACAAGGCTGTTGATTATCTTAAAGAAGCAGGTATGGAGGTTAAGCTTATTGAAGGCGTAGAGCCTGACCCATCTGTTGAAACAGTTATGAAGGGCGCCGCTGTTATGCGTGAATTTGAACCCGATTGGATTGTTGCAATGGGCGGCGGTTCTCCGATTGATGCCGCAAAGGCTATGTGGGTATTCTATGAGTATCCCAACACAACCTTTGAGGAAATCATCACTCCGTTCAGTTTCCCGACACTTCGTACAAAGGCTAAATTCTGCGCTATCCCGTCAACATCTGGTACTGCAACAGAAGTTACGGCTTTCTCAGTTATCACAGACTATGCAAAGGGTATCAAATATCCGCTTGCTGACTTTAATATCACACCTGATGTTGCTATCGTTGATCCTGCACTTGCCGAAACAATGCCGGCTAAACTTACTGCTCACACAGGTATGGACGCTATGACTCACGCAATTGAAGCTTATGTTTCAACTCTCAACTGTGAGTATACAGATCCGCTTGCACTCCATGCAATTGAGATGATTCACGACAACCTCAAGAAGTCTTATGAGGGCGACATGGCTTGCCGTGATAAAATGCACGATGCACAGTGCCTTGCAGGTATGGCATTCTCAAATGCTCTGCTCGGTATCGTTCACTCAATGGCTCACAAGACAGGCGCGGCTTTCACAGGCGGTCACATTATTCACGGCTGTGCAAACGCTATGTATCTTCCTAAGGTTATCAAGTATAACTCAAAAGATCCTGTTGCAGCTGAGCGTTATGCTAAGATTGCTAAGTTCATCAACCTCAAGGGCGAAACAACAGAAGAACTTGTTGACGCACTCATCGCTGAACTCCGTTCAATGAACGATCAGCTCAATATTCCGCAGGGCATTAAGAACTACGGTCCGGGCGGCGTTAAGGCTGACGAGAGCATTATCGACGAAAAAGAATTCCTCGAAAAGCTCCCCGAAGTTGCCAAGAACGCAATTGCCGATGCTTGCACAGGTTCTAACCCACGCCAGCCAAATCAGGAAGAAATGGAAAAACTTCTCAAGGCTTGCTACTACGATACAGAAATCGACTTCTGATTCGTTTGACAAATCTATTTGTACTTATCACAGCTCTCCGTTTTCGGGGAGCTGTTTTCTACTTCAAAATGACTGATAAATGAAAGAGTTTTAATTAAATTTGCTTTAAACTATTGCAAAATTAATTCTTTTATCATATAATATAAGCAGTGAAAGGAGTTGATTGATATGACAACAGTAAGTCTTCGTTTTGATGACAATACTAAAAAAGAACTTGACGAAATGTGTGCTGAAATGGGTATGAATCTGACCACCTTTTTTTATGATTTACGCAAAAAAAAGCACTTCGTGAGCGAAAAATTCCGTTTATGGTAGATGCTCCTTTAAAGATTGATGAAAATGATAATTATGATGATTAAGCATCTGTCAGAGGACAGGTGCTTTTTGTCTTTTATAAGAGTAAAAAATCCGCATAAAAATGCTCTTAAAAGGCATAAAAAATCCATATGGACAATATTGCTTTGTTGTGCTAAAATTGACTTGAAATTGATGAATTTGGTGACATAAAATGAAAATTGCAGTAATAAACGGTCAGAACCATAAGGGCTCAACCTATCATATTGGCAAGCAGGTTGCCGATAAATTAGACGGCGAGGTTACTGAGTTTTTTCTTCCGAGAGATTTCGGCGATTTTTGCGTAGGTTGTACGCAGTGTTTTCTAAAATCCGAAACACTTTGTTTGCACTCGGAACGGTAAAAACAGACCGTGGAAAAATACATAAGGAGATGTTTTAAATGGCAAAAAATACTGAAATCAGCTTGAGAAACAAGGTTATTTATTCGGTTTATGTCCGCAACCACACAAATGACGGCACATTTAATGCCGTTGCAGAGGATCTTGACAGAATAAAGTCACTCGGTACTGACATCATTTGGTTTATGCCGATTCATCCGATTGGCGTCAAGAACAAAAAAGGCTCTCTCGGCTGTCCTTATGCAAACAAGGACTATCGCACAACAAATCCCGAGTACGGCACAATGGACGATTTCAAGAGCCTTGTTGAAAAAATTCACGCAAAGGGCATGAAGTGCATCATTGATGTTGTCTATAACCATACTTCGCCCGATTCAAATCTTTCGGTTGAACATCCCGAGTTTTTCTACAGAAAGCCGGACGGCAATTTTGGCAACAAAGTCGGTGATTGGAGCGACATAATCGACCTTGATTATTCTAACAAAGAATTATGGCAGTATCAGATTGATTCACTCGTTATGTGGGCGAAGATTGTTGACGGCTTCCGTTGCGATGTTGCATCATTCGTTCCCGTTGAATTTTGGAAACAGGCGAGAGAGGCTGTTGCAAAGGTAAATCCCGACTGCATTTGGCTTGCCGAAAGCGTACACAGCTCATTCAATGTGTTCTCTCGCAAGAGCGGAATTTATACCGCAAGCGACTATGAGCTTTTTGACGCTTTTGATATGGAATATGACTACGATATCCGTGAGGTTTTCGACAAATATTTGAAGGGCGAAACATCTCTTTCACATTATCTTGATATGTTCAATTATCAGGAGGCAATTTATCCGCAGAATTACGATAAAATGCGTTGCCTTGAAAACCACGATCAGCCACGAATCTGCCACTATGTTAAGGAAAAGAGCGACCTTGAAAATTACACCGCTTTTCTGTATTTCTTGAAGGGTTCAACCCTCATCTATGCCGGTCAGGAGTTCGGTTGTGACGAAACTCCAAGCCTTTTTGACAAGGATGTTTTCCCACGCAACACAGGCATTGATTTAAGCAACCTTTTTGCAAAGCTTGATACAATCAAGAAAACCGTTCTTGATGATGACGATTATTTCAAGGCTGATGCAGACGATGAAAACGATATTGCAATTCTTGAGCGTGACAACAACAAGAGCAAAAAAGTCGGCATTTTCAGCCTTAAATCAAAGTCGGCAGATGTAAAAGTTGACCTTCCCGACGGCGACTATAAAAACGAAATCAGCGGTGAAACAGTTACAGTTTCAAACGGAAAGGTTCATTGCAACGGCAAAGCAATAATTATCCGCAAGTAAAATAAAATTCCATATAAGAATAATACAACCTCCCTGCAAGGCATTTCAGCTTACGGGGAGGTTGTTCTTTATATAAAAATCCGTGTTGCATGGTTACAACACGGATTTCTTGGTTTTATTTAATTGAACCGTAGCCACCCATAAGAGCGGTCATTTCTTCAATGCGTTCCAAAGGAAACGGTGGTTCGCAAAGCAGTTTTTTATATGCTCACTTAGCTTTCTTTTTATTATTGCCGAAAATTTTAGTCGGAATAATGCTTCCGAGGAATGCGGCGAGCAAAATCCACGGAATAACTCTTGCGTCAAAGCAGAGCAAAAGAAGCATTGTTACGGCAAGCGGTTTTTTCATTGTGACACCGAGAAGTCCTGCCGTTACGACTGCCGCACAGAATGCCGTGTCAAGTCCGCCGAGCATTGCAACACCGTAGCCGATGCTCACTCCGCAGAAGATGACAGGGAAGAAGTGACCGCCTTTCCAACCCGACTTTATGCAGATGTTTGTGAGAACAAGTTTAAGCACACCGCTGATAATAAGAATCCACGGTGCAAATTCGGCAAAGCTTTCCTTGACAACGGTAATACTTTCTTCGCCCGAAAACATTGTGAGGGGGAGGTATGTACCCATAACACCGAGGATAATTCCGCCGAGAGTTGTGCTGATAATAATGCCGAGTTTGCCCTGAATGAGTGCGAAAAATTTTCCGAAAATCTTTGAAGATATGATAAACAGAAAACCGCATACAGCACCCAAAAGTGCGAGAGAAATTCCCCACAAACGCTCAAAATTTGTAATGTTATAACCCCCGAGTCGTGGAAGTCCCATACTTCCGCCGAAAATCGAGTTAAGCAAAAACAGAGTTCCCGCCGCAAAAAGTACGGCAATGATGTTTGAAATAAGCTTTGTTGAACGGATATCGGTAGGCTTTTCTTCGCTGTCAAGCCTTTCTTCATTGACCGATTCAAGACCGAAAAGCGGTGCGTAGAATACCGCACTCAAGGTTGCGCTTATGCCGATTTGCATTAGTTCGGGAATTTTACTTTTAGCGTCTTTCATATGACTTCCTGCCCAGTAGCAAAGTCCCACGATAACGCCTGTTAAGCCTGCCTCGGGACCGAGACTTCCGCCGAAAACAAGGGGCAAAAGTGCCGAAATGCAGAGCAAAAGCACCTTGTTGTACGGGTAAAATTTATCTTTTTTTACCTTTTTCATAACCTCGTCAAGTTCATCGGGAACGGCATTTGTCAGCTTTTGCCATATTCCGAGAATAATTCCGCCAGCCGTACAGACGATAATCGGATAAAATTTGAAATCAAAATTTGACGGAATTGTATCCCACACAAGACCGATTCCCAAACCCATAAGTTTTAGAAACAGCCATACTATCAGCGAAGTAACCGCACCGCTGAATCCGCAAAAAAATGTAGTATAAAAAAATTGTTGGCAACAGTCCGTTTAGTCATTGTCGCACCTCCGTGTGTTTATAATTGGATTATAACATAAAACACAGCAAAAAAACAATTATTCTGCACAAAAAGTACGAAATAATTGCTTTTTATTATTTTTTTAATTTTTAGAGCCTCTTCTAAACAAAAACAGCTGACACCAATGCCGATGTCAGCCATAAAAACCTATTTGATTTTAAATTTCAAAAGCGGCGCTTACCTTTTTGAATTCTCTTTTTCTGATGATGAAGTAGGCAATCAAAACGGATGTGCCTGTGATAAGCCATGAAACGGGGTAAACCATAAGGAGCATATCATAGGTGTGGAATGCCTTGAATACCGTGAAGAGCCAGATGATTCTGAACACAACAGAACCGAAGATTGTGAGGATTGCAGGGAGGAGTGAATGTCCGATTCCTCTGAGCGCACCGCCGCTGATTTCGTATGAACCTGTCATAAGCTCAAGGAGCATAACAATCGCCATTCTGATGATTGCGTACTTGATAACGGTGGGGTCGGTTGTGAAGAAGGTGATGAAAAATCCGCTTCCGAGCATGAATATAACGCTCACACAGCCTGTGAAAATACAGCTGAAAAGCATACAAAGCCTAAACACCTTTTTGCATCTGTCAAACTGAAGTGCGCCGTAGTTCTGACTTGTGAATGTAACGGCTGTCTGGCTGAACGCACTTACTATATAGTATGTAATGTACTCAAAGTTGAGTTCAGCCGATGAGCCTGCAACCGCCTGTGAACCGAAGCCGTTTACGGCTGTCTGGATGAATACATTTGAAATTGAGAAAACCATACCCTGAATACCTGCAGGAGCACCGATTTTCAAAATCATAATGAGATGTTCTTTCTTGAATGAAAGTTTTTTTGGATTGACTCTGATTGACTCGTCTTCGTTTCTGATGAGGAACATCATAACAAGTCCGGCGCTTATGCCGTCGGCAATTACTGTTGCAATGCCGACTCCTGCAACGCTCATATCGCAGACGATTACAAAGAAGAGGTTCAAAAGAACATTTACAATACCTGAAATTACAAGACAGTAGAGCGGACGGCTTGTGTCACCGACACTTCTCAAAATTGCCGAACCAAAGTTGTAGAGCATTACAAACGGCATGCCCATAAAGTAAATTCTCAGGTATGTTGCCGCAAGGTCAATTACATCATCCGGTGTGTTCATCAGCCTTAACAGCGGTGCTGCAATAACCTGACCGAGTATCAGAAGAAGAAATCCGCATATAAGTGAAAGTGTTATTACCGTGTGAACAGCTTCCGAAACCTTTTTACGGTCATTTTGACCGATATATCGTGCAATCAAAACATTTGCGCCGACCGAAAGTCCCGTGAATAACAGCACAAGCATATTGATGAGCGGAGCGTTGCTTCCGACTGCGGCAAGTGCCTGACTGCTTGAAAATCTGCCAACCACCGCAACATCGGTTGAGTTGAAAAGCTGTTGAAGAATACTGGATCCTGCAAGCGGAAGTGTGAAAAGAAGAATTTTTTTTACGAGCGGACCTTCCAGCATATTTATCTGGTGTGAGCGCTGTCGCTTTTCTTTTACGGTATTCTGACCTTTGTTTCTTCTAAACAGACTTGCAAACGCAAGTGAGAGCATTTTTTTGACTTTCTCCATTAATTTCTAACCTCTTCAATCACATAACCGTTGTAAACAATACTATTCTTTTCCGTTTTCCACAATTATTGTAATCCTGTTGCCCGAAATAAACAAGCAAAATACCTTATAAACATAAAGTTTACTTTGCTCACAATTTTAGTTACAATAACTACCTCGTCAAAATTCTTCTTTTTATGCCTTTATAATATGGTAAAAACTGCTTTTCTGCATATTTTCAGACCGATTTTTCTCAATAAGCAAGGCTCTTAATTTGTTCGCAATTTGTGCCTTTTCAACAAAAGTAAAATTGCACTCTTGTAAGCATTGACGAAAAATTTTTTAACCTACAAATAAATGATTTTAAAATTGTTGTATATGCCGATTAAATTATAATGATACAATTATGATACAAGCTTAATATAATATATGTTTAAAGGGATAAGCGAAAAGGAGTGAATGTTATGAAGAAAAAGATTGCTGTAATTGTGGTTGCAGTTGTTTTATGCATTGCCGCCGCAGTATTTGCCGTGCCGAAAATCAGTTTCTATGCGTGTGAGCCTACCGTGTATTTTGATGTTGAGTACTGCGACAAGGTTGACGCTAAGATGTCTGCCGAAGATGCCGAAACCGTGAAGAAAATGTTTGAGGGCAAATCCGCATATTTTGATTCACCGTCTTGTGGTTTTTCCGAAAATGCATCAATAAGAATAGGCTGTAATACATATATGCCTGCGTGTGACGGTGATGAAACAGTCAAGCACGGATTTATGTATTTTAGTCTTTCAAAAAGCGAAAATAACGAACTTCGCAAGATTATGAAAAAGTACGGAGCAGATACGAGAAAAGCTATCTAAAACCGTTGACAGACGCATTTCCGTGTGTTAAACTTTTCTCGAAAAATATACGGAGGTGTTTTTATGAAAAACTACAACTGGGCAACACTCGGTTGCGGAGTTATCGCAAATGAGCTTGCAACCGCACTCAAAAGCAGAGGACAGAAACTTTATTCTGTTGCAAACCGTACCCATGAAAAGGCGGTTGCGTTTGCAGAAAAGTACGGCATTGAAAAGGTTTACAACGATATTGACGAGCTGTTTAAAGACGAAAATGTTGACATAATTTACATTTCCACACCGCACAACACGCATATAAAATATCTTCGCAAGGCTCTTGCGGCAGGAAAGCATGTTTTGTGCGAAAAGTCGATAACGCTTAATTCAGATGAACTTGACGAGGCAATCTCTCTTGCAGAGAAAAACCATGTTGTGCTTGCAGAGGCAATGACAATTTTCCATATGCCGATTTACAAGGTACTTCTTGAAAAGGTAAATTCAGGTGACCTTGGCGAGCTTAGGCTTATTCAGATGAATTTCGGCAGTTACAAAGAGTACAATATGAACAACCGATTTTTCAACCGCAATCTTGCAGGCGGTGCAATGCTTGACATCGGCGTGTATGCGCTTTCGTTTGTTCGTATGTTTATGAGCTCATGCCCAAACGATGTGTTGTCGCAGGTTAAATATGCCGAAACAGGCGTTGACGAACAGGCGAGTATTCTTTTAAAGAATAAAGAGGAGGAAATGGCAACTGTCATTCTTTCGCTTCACGCAAAACAGCCAAAGCGTGGCACAATCTCGTTTGACAAGGGTTATGTTGAAATCTTTGAATATCCCAGAGGCATGGAGGCAAAGATTACATACACGGCTGACGGCCATTGTGAAACAATCTCGGCAGGTCATACAAAGGACGCTTTGCTTTATGAGGTTGAAGATATGGAAAAGGCGATAGAGGGCGACACGGCTCTTATGCACCTTGACTACACAAAGGATGTTATGAAAATCATGACCGATATCCGCAAAAGCTGGGGCATGAAATATCCCGAAGAAGAATAAGTTTTTTGAATTTAATTTGATACTAAACACAAAACTCCACCGTGAAATGCGGTGGAGTTTCCTTTATATATTTGATTAAATCAGAATTAGTAGTTTTCTGCGTGGATTTCAAAATAGCTCTGTGGGTGGTTGCAGACGGGGCAAACCTCGGGAGCCTCTTTGCCTACAACAATGTGACCGCAGTTACGGCATTCCCAAACCTTGATTTCGCTCCTTTTGAAAACTTCTGCAGTTTCAACATTGCGGAGTAATGCACGGTATCTTTCTTCGTGATGCTTTTCAATTGCGGCAACAAGGCGAAACTTGTGTGCAAGCTCTGTAAAGCCTTCTTCCTCGGCAGTTTTAGCGAAATCTTCGTACATATCTGTCCACTCGTAGTTTTCGCCCTCGGCAGCGGCAAGAAGATTTTCTGCTGTGTCGCCGATTCCGTTAAGCTCCTTGAACCACATTTTTGCGTGTTCTTTCTCGTTGTTTGCCGTTTTTAAGAAAAGGTCTGCAATCTGCTCAAAGCCCTGCTTTTTGGCAACAGATGCAAAATATGTGTATTTGTTACGAGCCTGTGATTCGCCTGCAAAAGCAGCCTCAAGGTTCTTTTCTGTCTGTGTTCCCGAATACTTTGTTGTTTTAGCCATAATATTTCCTCCGTTAAATTAATTTTTTGAAATTTAAAATACTCAATACGCCTTTGTGTATTTACTTTTTTAACAAAATGATAATCATTATTGATTTAATACTACTATACCTTTTTTATATAGATTTGTCAATAGATTTACGCAAAAAAATATTTCTTTTTTAGGATAGGCATATTTCATTTGAAAATACCTATCCGTTATTTTATGCCTGCTTTTTCGATTTTATTACTATTTTTGCGAAAAATATTGCTTGTGTATTGTTGCAATTTGCTAAAGTGTTGGATGTGTAAAAATTTTACCTTGACTTTTCACCCTGTACAGTATAAAATAGTTCTCAAAGAAACGCATAGTAAATTGATAGGAATTATAGGTTAAACAAAATAACCTCAAAAATCCAAAAGGTGACGCTTATGAAAAACATTTACAATCTGAAGAAAATACGAATGTGTACCTCATTTGGAGGCAAGCCGTACTGTTGTATGTAATTGCCTGTCAGAATTTAAAATCAAATTAATTTAAAGTGAGGTAATCAAAATGAAAAATTTAAGAACAAAAGTATTATCGGCAGTATTGGCAGTTTCAGTATTGGGTGCATCAGCGGTTGCCTTTACAGGATGCGGAAAAAAAGATACAACAAACGATTCAAAAGTAACATTAACAAATGTTTCGTATGACCCTACACGAGAGCTTTATGAATCATATAACAAAATCTTTGCAAAGCATTGGAAAGAAGAAACAGGACAGGATGTTGAAGTTACCCAGTCACACGGCGGTTCGGGCAAACAGGCTCTTGAGGTTGCAAACGGTCTTGAGGCTGATGTTGTAACACTTGCACTTGAATATGATGTAAACGCAATTCGTGACGCAGGTCTGATTGAGGACGGTTGGGTAAATGAGTTTGACAATGACTCTTCACCATATACTTCAACAATTGTATTCCTTGTTCGCAAAGGCAATCCGAAAAACATCAAGGATTGGGACGATGTTGCAAAAGACGGTGTGGGCGTTATCACTCCAAACCCGAAAACTTCGGGCGGTGCAAGATGGAACTACCTTGCCGCTTGGGCATATGCAGACAAAAAATATAACGGTGATGAGGCAAAAATCGAAGATTTCATTAAAAAGCTTTATCAAAATGTGCTTGTGCTTGACTCAGGCGCAAGAGGTGCTACAACTTCATTTGTAGAAAACGGACAGGGCGATGTTCTTCTTGCTTGGGAGAATGAGGCGTATCTTTCAATCAAGGACAATCCCGACGAGTACGAAATCGTTACTCCGAGCGTCAGCATTCTTGCACAGCCGTCTGTTGCTGTTGTTGATGAAGTGGTTGACCAAAGAGGCACTCGAAAGGTTGCAACAGAGTATTTAAGTTATCTTTACAGCGATGAGGCTCAGCGTATTGCAGGCGATAACTATTACCGCCCTTATAATAAGGAAATTTTGAAGGAATACTCCGATGTGTTCGACCTCAACATTAATCTTGTAACAATCAACGATTTCGGCGGTTGGGACGAGGCTCAGAAAAAGCACTTTGCAGACGGCGGTATCTTCGATAAGATTTACGAGAAAAAATAAAACCGATTAAAAAATGACATCAGGCAGTTTATAGGCAATTCTGTCTGATGTCGGATGATATTTTACAGGGGAAACAGGTGTGATGATGGTTCAGGCAAAAAAGTCAAAAAAAGCCAAAAGAGTAATACCGGGCTTCGGTCTTTCTTTGGGTGTAACAATTACATTATTAAGCCTTGTTGTGCTGATTCCTCTTGCCGCTCTCGTTATTTATACGGCACAGATGAGCCCCTCTGAATTTTGGGAGGCAATCACCCGTGAAAGAGTGCTTGCAAGCTACAAGGTTAGTTTTATAACCGCATTTATTGCATCTCTCATCAATGCCGTTATGGGTGTAATTCTTGCGTGGGTGCTTGTTCGTTACAAATTCCCGGGCAAAAGAATTCTTGACGGTATGATTGAACTTCCGTTTGCACTTCCGACAGCGGTTGCAGGCATTGCACTTACTTCTCTGACTGCCGACACAGGTCTTATCGGTGGATTTTTTGCAAAGTTCGGCATAAGCATTGCCTACACAAGAGTTGGTATTACGGTTGCACTTGTATTTGTTGGAATACCTTTTGTAACAAGAGCAGTTCAGCCTGTTCTTGAAAAGCTTGATCCTGTTTATGAAGAGGCGGCAGGAGTTATGGGTGCCGGCAGATTCAGAATTTTTCAGAAAAATTATTCTTCCCGAAATTCTTCCCTCGGTTCTCACAGGCTTTGGCCTTGCATTCGGAAGATGTCTTGGTGAGTACGGTTCGGTTGTTTTCATTGCAGGCAACAAGCCGTTTGAAACAGAAATCACTCCGCTTATCATTATGTCGGAGCTACAGGAATATGACTACAAAAGTGCAACGGCAATCGCACTTGTAATGCTTGCCGCATCGTTTTTGATTCTGTTCCTTGTAAATATGGTTCAGCACAGAAATGCAAAAATTCTGAAAGGGGGAAGATAAAATGTACGAAGAAACAAAGCGTTCAAAGGTTGTAAAGTACATACTCATAGGCATTGCGCTTTTATTTGTATTCGTAATGCTCATTCTTCCTCTTGTTACGGTAATCTGCGAGGCTTTCAAAAGCGGTGCAGAGGTGTTCTGGCAGGCTGTCAGCGATGATTACACGGTAAAGGCAATTGTGCTTACTGTTGAGGCAACCGTGTTTGCGGTACTGTTTAATACGGTATTCGGAATTTTTGCCGCCTGGTCAATTACAAAGTTCAGATTCAAGGGCAAAAAACTTCTTACAACACTTATCGACCTCCCCGTAACGGTTTCGCCCATAATCGCAGGTCTTATATTTGTACTTACATTCGGCAGACAAAGCCCGATATATCCGCTTTTAAGCGAACTTGGAATCAAGGTTATTTTTGCCGTTCCGGGAATTATCCTTGCAACCGTGTTTGTAACATTCCCGTTCATCTCAAGGGAGCTTATTCCCGTGCTTGAATCCGAGGGTACGGATGAGGAAGAAGCCGCCGCACTTATGGGTGCAAAAAGGCACAACAATTTTCAGAAAAATAACATTTCCGCACATAAAATGGGCATTCCTTTACGGAGTTGTACTCTGTGCCGCAAGAGCAATGGGTGAATTTGGTGCAGTTTCGGTAATTTCGGGACATTTAAGAGGAAAAACAAACACACTTCCTCTCCATGTTGAAATTTTGTTCAACGAGTTCAAGTATGTTCCTGCATTTGCGGTTTCATCAATACTTGTGCTTATGGCGATTGCGATTTTGATTATCAGAAGTGTGGTTGAATACAAAGGAAAGAAGGATGCGTAATGTATGTTGAGCTTAAAAATATAAATAAAACTTTCGGTGACTACAAGGCATCCGACAATGTAAACTTTGGTATTGAAAAGGGCAGGCTTATCGGACTTCTCGGTCCTTCGGGCAGCGGCAAAACAACAATTCTTCGTATGATTGCAGGACTTGAAAATCCCGACAGCGGCGAAATTGTAATTGACGGAAAGGTTGTCAACGATATTCCCGCAAGCAAAAGAGGCATAGGCTTTGTGTTCCAAAACTACGCTCTTTTCAGATATATGACAGTTTTTGATAACATTGCTTTCGGTCTGAAAATTCAGAAAAAGAGCAAGGAATTTATCAAGGAAAGAGTAAATGAGCTTGTAAAGCTTATCGGTCTTGAAGGACTTGAAAAGCGTTATCCAAGCCAGCTTTCGGGCGGTCAGAAACAGCGTGTTGCCTTTGCAAGAGCGCTTGCGCCAAACCCGAATCTTCTTCTGCTTGACGAACCATTTGCCGCAATTGACGCAAAGGTTAGGCAGGAGCTTCGCTCATGGCTTAAAGATATGATTGAAAGACTCGGCGTTACAAGTATATTTGTAACCCACGATCAGAGCGAGGCGATTGAAGTTGCCGATGAAATCATAATTACAAACAAGGGCAGAATTGAGCAGATAGGCTCGCCGATTGACATTTATCAGCATCCCGAAACCGCATTTTCCGCATCATTTTTCGGTCAGACTACTACGCTTGACGATTATACAAAGTTCAAGACCTTTGATGTTGTCGATAATGTTGACCGTGCAGTTATCCGTCCAGAATTTGTAAAGGTGACAAAGCTCAGCGAAACAACCGCACAAAAAGCGTCTGTATCCGTCGGAGAGGTTATAAAGACTTCGTTCAGAGGCGACAATATCGAAATTGCCGTAAAATGTGACGGAGGCACGGTTTATGCGTACAGAGGACTTGACGAAACTCCGATTACCGTCGGAGAAAAGGTCAATGTATTTCTTTATCGGCTTTTCATTACCAAAGGCGATGAGGTTCAGATTCTCCGTAACAAATCACTTCAGGAAGAATCGGTTATCATCTAATCTGTTTAATCACGATATCAACTGTAAAAAATCCTATAAAGACAAGCAAAGCACCGAGGGTAATTTCTCTCGGTGCTTTGCATTTCCTTAGCCTAATTTCAGTTTATTTTCAAATTCTGTAATCCATTTAGGTCTGTAACCGTTTGAATAATTGAATTCGTTGTTTTTTATTTCGGCAACTTTAATAAATCCGTTTTCATTATCATAAAAAATTACTTCATCACACAGCGGAACAATTCTTTTTAAAGAATCGAAGCGGTTATCAAATCTTCTGCACACATCATTTTTCGGAATATCATGACCGCCCTTCCGTACCCTGTTTTCAATTCTTGCAAGACTTTCTTCTTTTGAGTTAAGACCTATATAGTACATAATAACATAGTAGCCCTGTTTTCGTGCCTGCTGAATTGTTTTCTCGGTTCTGTGTCCTGAAAGAGTGGTTTCCTGTGTGAAAGAAATATTGTTATCAAGGCAGTATGTGTCAGAATAATCAATATTGTTTGTTACAATTCTTTCACCACTTAAAATTCCGTATAGGCTTGTTTTTCCAACACAGTCAAGTCCTGCGATAACTGTAAATGATTTTTTAATCATTTAATCAAATCCTTGATAACTTCGCCGGCTATGATAAGACCTGCAACCGACGGAACAAATGCGGTACTGCCGGGAACCTGTCTGCGTTGGGTGCATTTTCTTTCAGTCCCGGGAGGACATATGCAATTTGTTTTACAGCTTATTGCCATATCGTCAACGGGTGTGATAGGCTTTTCCTTTGAATAAACAACCTTCAGCTTTTTGATACCTCTCTTTTTGAGTTCGTGTCTCATAACCCTTGCAAGAGGACAGACCGAGGTTTTGTAAATGTCGGCAACCTCAAACGCTGTAGGATCAAGCTTGTTGCCTGCTCCCATTGAACAGATGATAGGCGTCTTGGCTTTGTCGGCTTGCATAACAAGCTCAATTTTGCCTGTTACCGTGTCAATTGCGTCAACTACATAGTCGTATTTTGAAAAGTCGAATTTTTCCGAGGTTTCGGGAGTGTAGAAGGTCTGGTGTTTGTTGATGATTATGTCGGGATTGATGTCCTTGAGCCTTTCCTCTGCAACATCAACCTTGTATTTGCCTACTGTTTTTCTTGTTGCAAAAATCTGGCGATTGATGTTTGTAAGGCAAACCTTGTCATCGTCAATAAGGTCAAGCTCGCCGACTCCGCTCCTTGCAAGAGCCTCCGCCGTGTATCCGCCTACACCGCCGATTCCGAAAATTGCAACTCTTGTTTTTGAAAGCCTGTCCATAGCTTCTTTGCCAATCAAAAGCTGTGTTCTTGAAAACTGATTAAGCATAAAAACGCTCCTTAATACATATTCAAATCATTTAGTATTCCTATCGGTACAATAAGTATTTACATCGGAATAAAACTCCCGCTGTTTGCTGACGGGAGGTATCTTTGTATAGTTTATATTGTAATCACTGTTTTTGTCAAGCAAAACCCGAAATTTATTGACATAGAATGGTGAATGTAGTATAATCAAAACATACCAAACAGATAGGTTTAGTGGTAAAATAACTGACTAACTTTAATTGACAATAGCTGTCGGCAGTAATAAAATAACTTTAAAAGTGTATTTTACTGTCGGATTTTATTTGTAACGGAGCGAATTTTTTATGTACTGCCTGAGCGTAAGTCACAAAACTTCAAATGTGGTTGTGAGAAAGAAGCTTGCCTTTCCCGATGAGCAAAAAAAAGACATTTCTTGACGAACTTTATTATTCTGAAAATATCAGCGAGTGTTTGATTCTCTGCACCTGCAACAGTAACCGAGGTTTATTTTTGCGGTGACGAATCATCTGTGAAAACGGTTGAAACCGTTCTTTCGGATTTTTCGGGAATTGATTTTGACGAACTAAAAAAGTACATCTGTCTTTTCTACGGTGACAGGGCTTTGCTCCATCTTTTCAGGGTGGCAGGCGGAATTGAATCAATGGTTATCGGTGAAGATGAAATACTCGGTCAGTTAAAGCGAGCCTACGCCTTTGCAAAGGATAACGGCACGGTTGCATATGAGCTTAATATGTGCGTTCAGGCGGCTGTTGCCTGTGCAAAAAAAATCAAGACCGAAACCGCCATTTCAAAAACATCGGTTTCCGTTGCAACTCTTGCGTCAAACGAGGCGGCAAAATTCAAAGACGGTGAGCTGAATGTTCTTGTAATCGGTGCAACAGGCAAGGTCGGCTCAACCGTTGTGAAAAATCTCTTGTCGCACAAAGGTATAAGCGTTACCGTGACTTCACGAAAACACAAAGCAGAAACTGTTTTTGAAAATACGGATGCGAATGTGATTGATTATGACGAAAGATACAAAGCGTTTGATTTTGCAGACTGCGTAATCAGTGCCACAAGCGGACCGCATTACACGGTTACATATTATGATTTAAAAAACAATATAAAAACCGAAAAATCAAGGCTGTTTATTGACCTTGCCGTACCGCCCGACATTGACGAAAATATCCCCAAAATAAGCGGTGTAAGGCTCATTAACATTGACTGCATAAAACAGCTTGCAAACGAGAACAATGCTCTCAAACTCGACAGCGTTGAAAGTGCAAAAGAAATAATTTTTGAGGAAATTGAAGTTCTCAAAAAAGACCTTGCCTTTCACGAATTTCTGCCGTGTATGCAGTCTGTGAAAAACGCAATGCCATCAGATTTTTCGGAAAAATTCATTTATAAGCTGAAATCCGATGTTTCGGCAGAAGAATTTGCAAGAATTCTTGAAATCTACAGAAAGTGCGGAGAGAATAACTAATGGCATACTTCCCGTTTTATATTGACATTGAAAACAAAAAAATACTTGTAGTCGGCGGCGGTACGGTTGCACTCAGAAAGATTGAAAAGCTGACGCCGTTCTCGCCGGACATAACCGTTGTTGCCCCGAAAATCTGCGATGAAATCAAGGCTTTGAATGTGAAAATCATTGACCGCAGATTTTGTGACAGCGACCTTGACGGTGCGTTTTGCGTTGTCAGCGCAACCGATGATGAAACGCTCAACGGCAGAATTTTTCAGCTTTGCAACGAGAAAAATATTCTTGTTAACACAGTTGACGATAAGGAAAAATGCGGATTTATTTTCCTGCAATTGCAAGCAAAAACGGCATAACGGCAGGAATTACCACATCGGGCAAAAGTCCAATTTACGCAAAATATCTTAAAGAGCTTTTTGTGGGAATCCTTGAAAGTATGAACGAAAATACAACCGAGGTTTTGTGGAAATATCGCCCGATAATTAAGGAGAAAGTTGAAAAGGAAGATGACAGAAGGAAGATTTTTGAACAGCTTCTTTCGCTTTGCCTTTCGGGACTTGAACCCGATGAAAAAACTGTTGAAAATTTGATTGAGGAATATGAACAATGACGATAAAAATCGGAACACGAAAAAGCAGGCTTGCCCTTGCACAAACCGAAATGTTAATAAAAACGCTGAAAAACCGTTTTCCGAATGTTAAAATTGAAACGGTTTACATCTCGACAACAGGCGACAAAACCCTTGACAAACCGCTTGCAGCTTTAGGCGGAAAAGGTGTGTTCATCAAGGAGCTTGAAATGTCGCTTTTGAGCGGAAAAACAGATGTTGCCGTTCACAGTGCAAAGGACTTGCCGACAAAAATTGCAGACGGACTTGAAATTTCCGCCGTGTTGCCAAGGGGCAGCTATGGCGATGTTTTTGTCACACGCAACAATTTTGAAACAAAGGATGTTTTTGTCATCGGAACAGGCAGTTTAAGGCGAAAGCTTTTTGCGGAGAAAATCTATCCTAATGCAAAATTCAAGGATATAAGGGGCAATGTTGACACCCGACTTAAAAAGCTGTTGAACGGTGAGTACGATGCTCTTGTGCTTGCAAAGGCAGGGCTTGAAAGACTTGACCTTTGCAACGGTGAGGATTACACGGTAACTCCGTTTGATACCGATGAATTTCTCCCAGCACCGTGTCAGGGAATAGTTGCGATTGAAAGCAGAAAAAACAGCGAGGTTTCCAAAATGCTCGCTGAAATCAGCGACAAAAATACAATGCTTTCGTTTGAAACCGAAAGACAGGTTTTGCACAGCCTCAATGCCGATTGTTCAACTCCCGTCGGTGCAATTTCAAAGGTTGAAAACGACAGAATAACGCTTTCTCTGTCTGCCGACTGTAAAAAAACAGTCAGCGGAACAGATGAAATTTCAAACAGAATCAAACTTGCAAAAAGGACTGGTGAGCAAAATTAGAGTAACGGAAGAGTGTATATTGTCGGTGCGGGAGTGCGGCGATTTTGTACCTCGATAAC
>ENA-OQHK01000017-OQHK01000017.1-human-gut-metagenome-genome-assembly--contig:-NODE-17-length-40200-cov-6.161805_pt1 | contig 40200 bp, 39 predicted proteins | sample MGYA00242562_ERZ504715 | MGnify/ENA primary metagenome ERZ504715 (study PRJEB26092, sample SAMD00036445) | human gut metagenome | host: Homo sapiens | study: EMG produced TPA metagenomics assembly of...
GCAGTATTACTTCCTCAAGAAAAATATAAAAATCAGCCACGACATCATTTGCGGATAGTTTATTGATAGTTTGCTATGAATTATCGTATCCACATTTATGGAACGCCGTGGCAGTTTATATTTTTCTTCGGAACACACTGCATGCTCTCCGGTAAATTTAGGGTACTTATGCGAAGCAATCAAGTGACTTATCTCACTATTTAAAAAAGGGCGTGTGAAAAACCTTCGTTTTTCACACGCCCTTTATAATGTTATTGCCTATGAAATAATGTCCTTTTATAAAGGCACTCTCGTAATACTTACCGGTTTACCAGCTCAGCACCTCATGGCCATCCTCTGTGACGAGTACCATGATTTCCCACTGGGCTGATGGAAGTCCGTCGTCAGTGTATACTTCCCAGTTGTTCTTGTCATCTACGTAGATATCGGCCTTGCCCATGTTGACCATTGGCTCGATGGTAAATATCATGCCGGGTGCCATGACCATGTCGGTGCCGCGCTTGGTGTTGTAGCCTACCCACGGATCCTCGTGAAATTCAAGTCCCACTCCGTGTCCACCGATTTCACGCACTACTGTGTAACCGTTTGCAAATGCATGGTCGTGCACCGCCTGTCCCATATCTCCGAGGAAGCCCCACGGCTTTACCTCTTTGAGTCCAAGCTCCACACACTCCTTTGTGACTTCAACGAGCTTTTTCTTCTCAGGGCTTACATTTCCGATACAGTACATTCTTGATGAATCCGAAAAATATCCGTTTAAAATTGTAGAACAGTCTACGTTTATGATGTCACCATCCTTTAAGATGACGTCCTTTGAAGGAAATCCGTGACAAACCTGCTCATTTACTGATGTACATACGCTGTAAGGATAACCCTCATAGTTGAGCGGTGCAGGGATGCCACCCATGCTGGTGGTCATATCATAGACTATTTTATCAATCTCTGCTGTGTTCATACCCTCGTGGATATGCTCTCCTATGTAGTCGAGCACTGCGACATTTATCTTGGCGCTCTCCTTGATTCCCGCTATCTGGTCAGGTGTCTTAATGATTGAATGGCTCGGTATCTTATGATGTGCCTCAGCAAGCTTTTCAAGCTTCATATCAAATGCCGCATGACAGGTCTTATATTTCTTTCCGCTGCCACACCAGCAAGGGTCATTTCTTCCAATTTTTGTTGACATAAAATCTTCTTTCTAGTGATCAAGAGTAACGTTTCCCATATCGACTCTTTTCCACACTTTTTCTTTTATTTTATAGTTATTTTTCTCCAGCAGCTTCTCATATCTGCCTCCCGAGAAATCATAATCCGTTATATCTGCATTGTCAAGCCCTGCATATATTTCCTGATATTTCCGGGCTATTGCAGACTTTTCCATGGACGAATAAATATCCTTTTTTTCGACTCCAAGCTTCTTTGCACCATCTATATCAGACAAATCATACCAAAAGTCCTTCTCGGAATTTTTCAAAGCTGCTTTCTCGTCGTCAGTAAGTGTAATTCTCTCTTTTTTGGCCATCTCATAAAAAATCTCATCGTGAATGGCCATGGACATAGCTGCTTTACGCGCTGTAACACGGACAAATTCACCGTTTGTGTGGATATTCCAATACTTGTTTGGATTATCGGAATCATACACAAGAGCCTGCTTCTCGACATTCATCTCCTCATATGCCACATAAAATGCCATATCGCGCAATGTCAGCTCTTTCCCATTCACGGTAACAGCCACGTCTTCCAGATGCTCATTGTATACAATATTCTGCTTCATATCATGATAATTATATGCATACACGCCGGCTATGACAGCCAGCACTGCAAGTATAATTGTTGTGATGTGTTTTCTTATTTTGCGCAAAGCTTTGCAACCACCTGATTTATGACCTTTCCGTCAGCCTTGCCCTTGAAATGCGGCATGACTGCCTTCATTATCTGTCCTTTGTTTCCTGTTGCGATTACATCCGAAAACTGCTCTGTGAGCTCCTTTTCTACCTCTTCTGCCGACATCATTGCAGGAGCGTACTCCTCAAAGATTGCATATCTGGTATTGTACTCATCAAGCAGATCTGTTCTTGTGGCAGGGCATGTGTCAATCTGCTCCTTCACAGACTTCATTTCCTTAAGAATGACCTTATTGACAAGCTCCTCCGGTATATTGTCTCTGCAGCCCTCATCTATTGCCGCCTTTTTGGCTGCCGATACAAGTGAGGATATAGCATCCTTTCTTACCTTGTCTCTTGCTTTCATTGCTGCAATCATGTCTTTTTGTAATTGTTCCATCTGCATGGCTTGTTCCTCCTGCTTTTCTTACTTTATTTACAGGCTTGCTAGTTCGTTTTGTGCGAATTGGTGCCGTCTGCTTCTATAATACACCTTATATGCGAAAATTGCTATCGTTTATTGCAAGGAGTTTTTGACGGTTACTAACATTGGGTCGTGGCGTAAGACGCGGACATGCCACCAGCTGCAAGGGGCTCTCAATGTGCTAACGCTATGCTGTCAAGAGGCTGTACGAATTATGCCTGTATGGTTTTCTATGCTCGACGAAACCGGCTTTTATGCGCCGTCCATGGCGCATAACACCTTGCCCTGCCGTCCATGGCAGGACATTTCTGGGTTCCATGTGCATAATTCTACAAACTCTAAACAGCTCCGCTAGTCGCTTATTGAGAGCCCCTTGCAGCTGGTGGCATGTCCGCGTCTTACGCCCCTTACTTTATTGGTAACAATTCAGTACTTTGTGGTAAAAATAAAAAGAGCCGGTAAGTATAATAAATATACTTATCGGCTCCTAACCTTCCTATACAAGACGTCGTATAGCAAGTATTGTATGACACTGTACGCTTCTGTTTGCTGTGATTCCTGCCTTTGTGGACTGTGCCTCCACTATAACACCACCACCTGCATATATAGCTACATGTCCCGGATATACCACTACGTCTCCCGGCTGTATATTATCGAAGGATACGGCCTGTCCCACAGACTTAAATGCCTGTGAATATCTCGGTGTGCTGATACCAAAATGTGCATATACCTCATGTACAAAGCCTGAACAGTCTACACCGTTTGTAAGACTGTTTCCACCCCATACATATGGATTGCCCACAAACTGCATAGCGTATGATACTACAGAGCTTCCTGAAACTCCTGTTGAAGCACCCGGGTTCTTTCCACCGCCTGCTGCATAGTCACTGGCAATACTTCCGCCCTTGCCGGCTCCACCACCATCATAGCTTGAACTGCTTGATGAGCTGTTCGCTCTGGCAGCGGCTGCGGCTGCAGCTGCTGCCGCTGCTTCCTGCTCCTGAATGATTTTGCCCTGTGCCGTAATGATATTCTGATAATTATCTGCCTGCTGCTGTGCCTGAGCTATCTGGCTTGCATACTGCTCCTTCTGGTTTTCAAGAGCTACTATAGCCGCCTCAACATCTGCCTGCTGCTTCTCATAGTCATCCTGCATGGCTGTGAGCTCATTCATGTCGTTGTCAAGCTTAGTACCAATCTCCTTCACCTGCTCAACTGCTGCCTGATAAGAATCCATAAGAGCACGATCCGAATCATATACATCTGACACGTACTCTATACGATTGAGCATATCTGTGATACCATTTGACTCAATAATTGCTGTCCAGATATTGTCTTCAGCGCTGTTTTCATACATGAACTGTATACGCTTCTTCATGGCGTCATACTGCTCCTGCTGCTTTTCCTGAGCTGCTGCAAGATCCTTCTGATTCTGCTCTATCTCTGCCTGTTTGCTTGTGATATCTTTCTGAAGCTTCTTTTGTGCTGCAAGAATCTCATCAAGCTTTGCAGATTTATTCTTTATATCATCAGCAGTAGTCTGCTGCTGATCCTTTAGACCATTAATCTCATTCTTCTTATCCTTGAGATCCTGCTCAGCCTGTGACTTCTTCTTCTCTGCATCCTTCTGCTTCTGTGTCTTGGCATATACCTTCTCAAGTCCACTGTTTATGTATCCGCTAAATGTAGTGCCCTCTACTGCCGGTCCTGTAAAAACAAGTGCCGATGTTAACACAGTACATATAGCACGTGTCCATTTCTGATTCATTTTATTCCTCCTGTAATACGACGGTCAGATTGACCTTTCCTTCCACAATTTACAGTCAATATACATTCGGATATATTATCGCACAAAATGAATCTTTTTTCCACACCTTTTTGTAAATTTACAGAATTTTCCACATTTTATATAATGATATGATTAAAAGGTCAAAAGGTATTTTGCCCCTAATTTATGATTCACATGCGCGCTATTATAAGTCTATCATCAGGTTTGATGCTATCTGAGGTCAGAGCGTTTATTTCCATTATGTTTTCAACAGTGGTGCGGTATCTTTTTGCAATGTCCCACATTTTATCATCCTTCTGCACTATATAGCCAACCAGAGCTGCTTCCTCTTCAGTATCAGACGCTATTTTTTCCTGCTCCACCGATGTTATGACTGACACTTCATCCTGCTGCAGGGCAATAGCGTTTATGCTGACAACACCCTTAATTTCATATTCGCTGTTGTCGAGTAGATTGACCTGCACCTGGTCTACCTGCAGATTTACCTCGCAGCAGGTGTTGGCATCCATGCCGGGTATCTCAACAAACTGTTCAAACGGCACAGAGTCTGTATGCATCTCTATCGGACAGCCATCATCCTCCACAATATTCGCACAGTTCACCTGCAATACACCTGACACAATAATTCCTGTGTCTGCATTTTTTATCTGTGCAATAGCGGCCTGTGTCTTTGTACCGCATATTCTTAAAATTCTCTTTTTGCTGTTTTCTCTGTACAACTGCTCCAAAATACGGCATTTTGTATCATTTTTCATAAGAAGGCTGCATACCTTCATATTTTCAAACACAGGTTTTACCGGACATGATACGCTGTACATGTCATTGAGCACCTCTACTGTTTCCTCACTCCAGACCTTTCCATCCACCGCAAGTGCTGCCTCAATCGAAAGCTGCCTGAGCTCTCCGTCGTAATCATTTTCCGCCTCAACCTGATGCATGGCAGGCTGTGTGCGAAGCCAGGCAATATTTCCGGCATTATCACCCTCACAGCGTATTTCATTTGAGAACCCCTCCTGCACCTCAAAGCAGCAAATTTCCTGTTCTTCGCTCAGATACACTATACACGCATGGCACTCGCCTGTCAGTGTGATATGGTCACGCTCGTATGTATACTCCAGATTTCTCATATCAACAAGACTTGATATGAGCTTGCATATATTCGGCTTGGTCTTTGGCAAGGTGACGACATTTTTAATTCTGACAATATCCCTTACAACACTGTCAAGCTTAAGCACCTTCATCTGCCCCATAAGCTGCTCCACGTCCTTGTCATCAATCCTTTGTGCAACCTCAAGATTTTCTTCCTTCTCTCCATAAAGCTCCACGCTTATAATGCCTCTGACCGAGAGTTTTCGCGAATTGATAACCCCAACCGTAAGCTCATCAAGCCCGGTATACACACGAACCGTATCCTTCTCGCAGACTCCTTGAAGAACAAGCTTCTCCTGAAACGGTATTGCATCCTTTATATGCTCCACCCTGTTTCCGCCGATATTTTCCTCCGACTCATCGCCTTCAAAAACTTCTTCTCTCGTATACAGCACTTCAAATTCAATGCTTCCACTCAGCCAGATATTCTCGCCTGACGCTTTTATCTCGTCAAGCTTTACCTGCCCGTTCTGACAAACCACTTTGGAAACATCAGGCTTATTGTCCTTTATGACATAATCCCTGTCGAAGCCAACCTGCGACATATCCTTTACCTTTTCTATGCATTGTCTGATTTTTTGTGTAATTAACTCCATAAAAAATACCCCACTTCAAATATGTATATAAAATACATATTCAAGATGGAGTAACTTTATGCAGATGCAAATATTTAAATTCATGATCATTATAACAAAGATGTAACATCTTTACTTCATGATACTAGCAAAGCTGCATCCTTATATCTTTTGTAATCACATCAGTGTAGGTGAAAGATAAGAGCTGTGGCGGATTCTGCTCAAACTCATCATCTATCAGAACCGTAAACACACTTGGGTATGCCTGCTGAATAACACCCTCCTGAATGTCAACCTTGTTGCGGCCAAGATCCTGCTGGATTTTTACCCTGTTGCCACACTGCTGGTGAATCGATGCTCTGACTTTTCTAATTTCTGTCTGTTCCATTTTAAGCCTCCTTATTGTGGGTATGCCCACTGGCACATAACTATAGTCCTCATGGTAACCAGTATTGTAACGACGTTGTCATATATATGAAATCAATCTCTGTATAAATATAAAACAGGTCAAATTAATCAACAATTATATCAATCAATATATTTGAATATATAAATATGTCACCACAATATCTAGTAACTTTACTATAGCAAAGTATCGCAGTGATAGCAATAGGGCATTAGTACTGATTGTCAGTTTTTTCGCAACTTTTAACACAATTTACGAAATTTTCACTCAAACACAACAGGCATTTCACTCAATTCCGTCTTTATTACTATATACGGATAACTCGCCTGATTGCTGACCTTCTCGCCCTTATCCGGGGCTATCAGACGCGTATCAAAATACATTGCCTTATCCTTAACATAAAACTGGTTAACCGTAATACTGTAGCCACCTGTCTCCTTTGTGCCAAAGCCTTCCGCTATGTATAAATATTCATCATCCTTGTACGTCAGCTTCATCGCCTTTGCCTTGTTTTCATTTATCTGCTTTTTAAACTCCTCCGGGATTTCATCCCCGCAGATCACCGTGTACTCAACCATCCTGTCACTCTCCGTGCCTGAAATATTTGCGCGACAGCCCGAAATCACTGTCGTTTCCAATATAACAAGCACACCTGCAGCCACCACCAGGATTTTTCTCAATTTTTCTGACATTTTTTCCTCTCTTTCTTATCATATCGCTTATGATATGATATAATATCAAATATTGAACTACAATTTATATAGAGTATGAAAAAGAGAGGTCAAATATGCGTTCAGTTTTAATCGTAATATTCGTATTTTTCTATCTGCTGCTCGGTCTTCCGGTGCTCGGAGCCATGTGGATAATACACAAATTTGCCCCGGCATGGGCCGATATGGCACAGCTTCGCCTGGTACAGTGGGCTTTCCGTGTCATCATATTCCTAAGCGGAGCAGACATCGAATTTATAGGGGAGGAAAATGTGCCAAAGGACGAGGCTGTACTATATATAGGAAATCACCGTAGTTTCTTTGACATCATAATCACCTACTCCAGATGTCCACGCCTGACCGGCTACATCTCAAAGCAGAGCATCACAAAAATACCGGTACTGGGTCTCTGGATGAAGCGCCTGCACTGCCTGTTTTTGGACCGGGATGACATCAAGCAGGGACTAAAGGTTGTGCTTGCAGCCATAGATCAGGTCAAATCCGGCATCAGCATATGTGTATTTCCTGAGGGCACACGCTGCAAAAACAAAGATGACCTGACAGAGGTACAGTCTTTCAAAGAAGGTACTTTCAAGATTGCCACAAAGAGCAAATGCAAGATAGTGCCAATGGCAATCATGGGAACAAATGAAATATTCGAGGATCACCTTCCATGGGTCAAAAAGAGGCATGTGGTTATCCGATACGGCACTCCTATTGATCCGGCAGCACTCAGCAAAGAGGAACAAAAGCATCTCGGAGCTCATTGCAGAGAAGTGATTGTGGATATGCTTCATGAAATGGTATAGCTGAAAAACCGCCCAGTCGGGCGGTTTTTCATATTTCTTCTTCAAATTCCTTTAAACTATTAAATTTTTATTCTCATCAGCTATTTTTTACTTCAAAACAAGCACCGAATACGCCGGCAGCTTTGCCGTTCCATCCTTATATGATGGTGCTTTCTTTGTAGTCTGAAGCATTGCAACAGCATCATTTACTCCAAGCGATGACACATCCACACTTGCTTCATCCTTTGATGGATTAAATATAAGCACTGCTTTCTCACCATTGTACTCTCTTGTGAATATACACACATTATCATTTGACAGATCCTTTTCAAAGGTATTTGTACCTCGTGCTATCTCCGGGAAAGCATTTCTTATTGATATTGTCTGCTTCACAAAGTTGTAAATAGAGTATGGATCCTCCATCTGCTTATCCAGGGTATCATATGTCTGCTCGGTTTCTTCTGCATTCTGAGGTCCCACACACATTCCCTTAGCTTTTGAATCCCCGCTCCATCTCATGGCAAGACGCTTCGTCTCATCATTGGCTGTGCCTCTCATGCCGATTTCCTCTCCATAATACAGAAAAGCATTTCCGGGCATAAGAAGATTCATAGCCTGCGCCATCTTGGTTTTCTCCTCGGCATTATCTCCGTTGTAGTATCCTGCGCTGCGTCCCATATCATGATTTGTATAAAAAGGTGCATCAATGTATGAGTCTGTATACTTCTTTATCTCATTTTCCACATCAACCAAAGCATTGCCGTATGTGCTGGCACCATGATTTGCTGCACCATTTAACACCTTTCCAATATATCCATCCTGCTGTGAAAAATCAAAGTTGAACATACTGTCAATTCCACTCTTATAGTACTTCGCATACTCTCTGTATGTAGTCCAGCCCTCACCAACCATATAAGCATCGGCCTTTTTGCTCTTCACATTGTTTACAAGCCATGTGAGGTCATCTATAGTCTCAGTCTGGTTATTATTATTGTAATAAATCACAGCATCCAGTCTAAAGCCATCTACGCCGTGGTCAAGCCAGAAGGATGTAACCTTGTCAATCTCCCCTCTTACAGCTTCGCTCTGCAGGTTAAGGTCAGGCATGCTGTCTACAAACTGTGACTCGTAATACCAATTCGTGCCCGGCAGCTGGTTGTAGCCTCCGGTATTGGTTTTGCTAAAATTATAGTAATCAACATAAGGACATTCCGAAGAATCCGGCTCTGCCCCATCAGGAAGCGACTTGATATAATCTGCAGCCGCCTTAAACCACGGATGCTCGTTAGATGTGTGATTTATTACAAAGTCAATAATCACATTGATGTTTCTCTTGTGACACTCCGTAATAAGCGCATCAAAATCATCCAGAGTACCATACTGCTTGTCAATATTCATATAATCCGTAATATCATACTTGTGGTATGAAGGAGAAGGCATAATAGGCATCATCCAGATTTCATTGCAGCCAAGTCCCTCGATATAGTCAAGCTTCTCTGTAAGTCCCTTTAAATCCCCAATGCCATCACCGTCACTGTCAAAAAAACTGTATACAAACACCTCATAGCAGGTCCTGTAATTGTCCTGAATCACATTAGGATCATTTTTCGCATTCATCTGCTCCATAGCAGAAGGCTTGTACTCCTTCTTTGCTGCCGTCTCGGTATTCTTTCCACCCGCAGCACACCCCGCAAGCATCGACACCGCCATAGCTGCCGTCAATGCCACAGCAGTCAACCTGCCCGCCAATCTATTCACAGCCCTGCCGACCATATTGCGGCCGCCTATTTTATTATTAATCATACGCACTCCTTTTCTTAACTAAATTCTGAGCCAATTTGTAACTGCAAGAACCACTACATATATTCGCAAAACTGCACAATACTCGTACTTTATCTACACTCCGTTTCAGTACACGCTAAACAATCGTCCATTGGATGTTTTGCGCCGCTGCAACGCAGCCAGCATTACTAATAAGTGTGTAGTTGACTCCATTCTCACATCTTCCACAAAGTAGCAACAAACTTAGCACACGGTACCCTCCGGCCGGAGGGTACACAGTGTGTTCCGAAGAAAAATATGAACTGCCACGGGGTACCATGCCCCCACAAACAAGCCACACACCTCATCTCTCCAAATCCAAGCAGCGAAGAAAGCCCGTGGCTGACTTCATATTTTCCTGAGGAATATACTGTGTGCCATGCCGGCACCCCACAACCTGAAAGTGCTAAGTTTGCCACACACCCCAAAATTTGCCATCAATATAAACCAAAAGCCGCCGCACAAAAGTGCAGCGGCCTAAATAAAACCAAATTAGCCTTTGACAGCTCCTGTAAGTCCATCCACGTAGAATCTCTGCATGATGATGAAAAGTATTGAGATAGGTATTGATACAACAACTGCAGCAGCAGCCCATCTTGTGAACCATCCGTTTATAAACTCTTTCTCAAGCATGTTGTAAAGGAGAAGAGATACTGTCCAATACTTGTCGTTTGGACCAACGATAACCTTTACAAATACGAAATCAAGCCATGGCGCAAGGAATGCTGTAAGTACTGTATATACTACGATTGGCTTACTGAGTGGCAGGATAACCTTGTAAAATACCTGGAACTGTGTACATCCGTCAAGGATAGCCGCCTCAGTAAGAGACTTAGGCACAGTATCAAAGAATCCCTTTGCGATATAGAAGCCTGTTCCTGCTCCTGCTGAGTATATGAGAATCAATGAAATTCGAAGCATACTGCCCTCTGTAAGTCCGATAGCCTTTAAGATAAAGTATACGGCAACCATTGACATGAAGGCTGGGAACAATCCAAGAATCATAGCCAGATTCATGAAAGGCTTACGCATCTTAAATCTCAGTCGTGACATACAATACGCAACAGAAAGTACAAATACTGTTGAAATGATACATGAGAACACTGAAATAAACAGTGTATTAAAAAATGCTCTAGGGAAATTCAACAGTGTAGTCTCTGTGAACAGCCTTGTATAGTTGCTAAATGTAAGGCCATGTGGGAAGAAGTACTTTGTATAAGCACCACTCTCAGCTCTAAAGCTTGTCATAATAATCCAGAAAATTGGGAACAGCCATACTACAGCAAGTATTCCAAGAATGATATGAACAAGGGAATTCTTTGCTACTTTCTTAGCACGTCCGGCAGACATAGGTCTTTTTGCTTTTGCTACACTACTCATTACATGAATCCCTCCTCATCCTTGTATGATTTTGTATTTCTGTATGTAACAAGCGCTACGATAGAAAGTACAACGAATGTGAGGATACCGATAACGGCACCGATATTGTACTCCTGATTATCAATAGTCAGCTTGTACAACCATGTAACCAGAAGGTCCGTCTTTCCTGCACTGTCTCCGACAGGTGTAGGCTTTCCTGCTGATAACAGGTAGATAACGTTGAAGTTGTTGATATTTCCGGTAAACTGTGTGATGATATATGGTCCCATGATAAACATGATATATGGGAGTGTGATCTTAAAGAAGATCTGTGCTGCGTTTGCACCATCAATCTTGGCAGCCTCATAAAGCTCTGAAGGCACATTCTGTAATACACCTGTAACCTGAAGCATGGTATACGGAATACCTACCCAGCAGTTGATGAGAATAACAGAAACTCTCGCCCACATAGTGTTGGTCCAGAATGGAAGCGGGTTATCAATCCAGCCCCACTCCAAAAGCAGGTTATTAACAGCACCCTGTGGCTGGAACATCTGTCTCATTACAAGGAGTGATACGAACTGCGGTACCGCAATTGAGATAACAAAGCATGTACGCCAGAAAGCCTTGCAATGTGTCTCTTTACGATTGATAACGATAGCAAGAAGGAGTCCAAGGAAGTTACAAAGGAAGGTTGCAAATACAGCCCAGCAGATTGTCCATCCGAGTACTCTCCAGAATATCTTACCAAGCTTACCACCAAGTCCAAGCACCTGTCCGAATGAGGCAAAGCCTGTCCAGTCGAACAATACCAGATGATCACCCTTTACTGAATAGTTTGTAAAAGCCATTGGAATCATGAACAGCAATGGTAAAACTGTAAAAATAAATATTCCCATAAGTGGGAGAAACATAAGTGTCTTATGTAGGTTTTTATCAAATAAATCCTTGACATCTTTGCCAAAAGAATTGATTTCTTTTCCAGCTTTTGAAAGGCATTCTGCCTTATATCCGCTCTTTAAATTCTCGCACCACATGTAAATAAATAATACTGTGATGGCAATTGTTATGACGCCATATAACAGTAATAATACTGACTGGTCGCCTGCAACATATTCATAAATCTGCTTCTGCTCATTAAATACCTCTTCCTGTTTTCTCCAGCCAAGTGAAGGCAGCATGGAAATGTAATAAGCACCAGCGCTAACCATATATGCTATATATGCAATCTCTATAGCAAGAAAAATCAGACCCTTTATAATCTGCTTATGAGCCATATTGGCAAGACCCATTACGAGTGCCGATAGCTTAACTGTAGCTCCGCCTTTTGTGAGGGCATTGCCAACAGTATACGGAGTAGCAAATTCCGAAACTTTTTTCTTTTTGTTTGCTCCTATCATACTTTTCCTCCTGGCATGCATTATATATGCCATTCCTTTAAACTAATTTATTCCAAGATTCCGGCTACCCGGAACCTTGGAATCATAATCTGATCTACTTAATTATTTAAGAGAATCATTAAGCCGAGTATTGAAGTCCTCTGTCTTCTGAGCTGCATTGTCCTTTGTAATCTGGCCTTCTGCACCGTTCTGGAAAGCATCACCGAATGGTGTAGCTGCATCCCAGTAACCTGCCATATCAATGATAGGCTGTGCTACTGAACAATCAGATGAAACCTTAGCCATAGCTGCTGCTACAGGATCTGCTGCGATTTCCTCGTTTGTTACAAGATCTTTGTTTACAGGAGCCTGTGCTCTTAACTTGAAGTGAGCAAGCTGTGCATCCTCACTTCCAAGGAATGCTGCAAGCTTAACTGCTACTTCCTGGTTCTTGCAGTTAGGGTTAACACCGATAGCCTTAGATCCTAAGAATGCCTTTAACTGGCAGTCTTTTCCACCAATATTGATTGTAGGAAGAGCTGCAACACCAACGTTCTCCTCACCAAGATTCTCTTTAACTGCGTCATAGTTCCAGTTACCATTGAAGTAAGCGTTTACTGAACCATCCTTAAGTCCAGCAAGACCAAGTGATCCCTCATTGTTATCCATTACGAAGTTTGGATTTGCAAATAAATCTACGATGTAGTTTGTAACTGCTACTGCCTTATCTCCGCTGAAATCATATCCGGCAGCCTTGTCTGTTCCGTCTCCGAAGATTGTACATCCGTTTGCTGCATAGAATGCATTGAGATACCAGCCGTTATCAAATGGGAATGAAACCTTACCCTTTGTAAGCATTGTATCAAGGCTCTTTACATCATCCTCAGAGAAAACTCTCTTGTCATAGTACATGAACCATGTGTTTGATGTATAAGGAACTGCGTAGATGTCTCCATCATATGTAACAGTTGCTGCCATAGCCTCTGAGTTAGATGTCTTAACATAATCTGCTGCCTCTCCACCTAACTTAGCAATAGCATTAGCCTTAATTAATGGCTCAAGCTGATCGTTTGCAAACATGTAAACATCAGCTGCTGCCTTAGGATCCTTTGTAACAACGTCCTTTGCATCACTCTCAGATGATGTAACATACTTGAACTCGATGTTGAAATCAGGATTTGCTTTAGCAAATGCCTCGCACTCTGTCTTGAGCCAAGCACCCTTTGCATCATCTAAATCCTCTGAAGGTCCCATTACTGTAATGGTCTCCTTACCGCCGTCCTTCTTGTCGGCTTTCTCTGTTCCATTTCCATTGCTGCTTCCGCATCCTGCAAACATTGTTGCTACCATAGATGCGCAAAGTAAAGATGCTAATACTTTCTTCTTCATATCTTCCTCTCCTTTTTGAATATAAAATGTAAAAAAGTATATATATAAATTGCCGTGCAACTTATATCAAATTAATTATCTGCGGTAAACCACCGCAATGTTTCTGAACCAGGCTCTCTTTTCATCGTCCAGTCTGTGTGGCTTGCTTGTCATGCGCCATCTCCAGTTGTGTCCGACTGTCGAAGGATAATTCATCCTTGCCTCATTTCCAAGCTCTAATATATCCTGCATCTGGACTATCGCCAGCTCTGCGGTGCTGTGATACAGCTCCCTGATAAGAGCATTTGGAACCTGTGATTTATTTTCAATATTCAGATACTCATACAGATAAGCAAGCTCATAATCTGTCTTGTCACTGAATGAACCAACTATCGTCTCATTGTCATGTGTGCCAATATATGCAACTACATGTGAATCGGTATAATTGTGTGGCAGATATTCGTTTGTCGGATCACCATCAAAAGCGAACATCATGACCTTAGTTCCCATCCAGCCCGATTTTGCAAGGAGCTTTTTCACTCCCGGTAAAAGGCTTGCTGATGTATAATCATCAGCCACTACATTAACCCCTTCAAGCTCTTCGTTAATTGCATTGACAAGCCTGCGTCCCGGTCCCTTGAACCATTTCCCGGATAGGCTCTTATCCTGTCCGTACGGTACCGCATATGCTTTCACAATTCCTGCGAAATGATCAATCCTGACAATATCAAAAAGCTCTCTGCATACACGCATTCGCTTTCTCCACCATGAGAAGTTGTCCTCCTTCATGGCATCCCAGTCATACATCGGATTGCCCCACACCTGTCCGCTCTCTGAATACTTATCAGGACCGGCAGCTGCAACATACTCTGGTGTATCGTTTGCGCTCATCATAAAGAGTTGCCTCTCTGCCCATACATCTACGCTGTCATATCCTACATAAAATGAGATATCGCCTATTATGTAGATGCCTTTTGAGTTAGCATAATTTTTTAAATCCTCCCATTGCTCGAAGAATTTATATTGACAGAACTTCCAAAAAGTAATTGTATTATAATTCTTTTTTTGGTACTTTTCAAGCGCAACCGTTTGCGGATTTCTATACTCGCTTGGCCACTCGCTCCAATTTTTGTATAAATTGTCGGTTTTCAGTGTCATAAATAATGCATATTGTTCAAGCCACTCCGACTGTTTTTTTACAAAATCCTGAAACTCTTGTGCATTTGTATCAAATCTTTCAAACGCTTTTTGTAAAATCCTGCATCTGTTCTGATGTAATGCTGCATAATCAATTTCTGATTCGTCTGTGCCCCAGTTATACCCCAGGATTTCTTCCTTCTCTAACAGCCCCTCATCTACCAGCTTATCTAAATCTATGAAATAGATATTGCCCGCACAGCCTGATGATGGTTGATATGGACTATCGCCAAATATGGTGGGGCCAACCGGAAGAACCTGCCAGTACTTCTGTTTCAAATCACCAAGGAGATCAACAAAATTGTAAGCCTCTCTCCCAAGAGTACCTATACCATATGGTGACGGCAGACTCGAGATTGAAAGAAGTATTCCGGAGCCTCTGAGATTTTCTCTGGCCTCCAAATTACCATTCCTCTTTCCTAAAATTTTCTATTTTTTTCGTATCTGAGATTATTTTATTTCCTATTGTCAGATTTGTCAATCTTTTTAGTGGTTTTAAACTCATTTTTGCCATTTTTCACGTAATTTACATTCATTTTTTTGGTAGTTATTACCACAGTTTCAAAGATTTTTTTTCGAAAAATTTATTACAGAAAATATTGCCTATTTCTGATAGTAAATGTATAATTTAATTATCACATAAGAAAGGACAAATACTATGGCTACTATTAAGGATATTGCCGCCCGGCTGGGCGTGTCAATCAGCACTGTTTCAAAGGGATTAAATGGTGCCAGCGATATAAGTGAGGAGCTTCGTCAGACAGTTTTAGACACTGCTGTCGAAATGGGCTACAGCACAAAGCGCTCCAGAAAGGTAGAAAACCGCAAGCTGGCTCTGTTTATTGAAAATATGAACTACGAGTCTATCGATGAGTTCGGATATGATGTAGTGCTTGGCTTCAGGCAGAATGCTTTTAAGCACAAATGGGACGTGGACATCATCCCTGTCACACCTCAGCTTCAGGCAGAAGAAAAATACGATACATATATATTAAAGAATGGCTATTGTGGCGCATTTCTGGTAGGTTTTGCTCTTCACGATGAATGGATGCAGCAGCTCAAAAACACTACAATGCCTACCGTTTTGTTTGATAACTATATAGAAAACAATCCCAATGTAGCCTATGTAGGCACCGACAGCTACGAGGGCATTGACATGGCTGTAAAGCATCTGCACAATCTGGGCCATAAAAAGATTGCCTTTATCAATGGTTCTCTTTTTTCCCTGGTTTCGGATCAGCGTCAGGAAGCCTTTGAAAACTCTATGCGCAATGCCGGTCTTGAAATCTACCCGGAGCTCATGGGACACGGCTACTATATTCCTGAAACCGCACAGTATTACGTTTCAAATTTTATTGCAGCAGGTGCCACCGCTATCCTCTGCGGAAGCGACACTATAGCAAAGGGTGTTATCTCCGAGTGCCAGCTGCACGGCTTCAATGTGCCAAATGATATAAGTGTGGTCGGCTTTGACGATGTCAAGTTTGCCGCAGCCCTTACCCCTCCTCTTACCACTGTCAGACAGGAGTGTAATGATCTGGGCCGCTGTGCATATATTATATTGAATTCGCTCATTCACCATATTCCAATCAGCCGCACACAGCTACGTCCAAGGCTGATTGAAAGAGAATCTACTGCACGAGTTTCCACCGCACATGCTGCTGAGGAATAGCCTGCATATATACCACCTTCCAAAGGAGGCAAAATTGTTCAAACGCAAACATGTAACCACTTTAATTACATATTCGCTGGTATTTTTCAGTGCAATCTCCATGACAGCCTGTTCTTTTTCGGATGTCTCTTATCTATTCAAGAGTCCCGCACAAAAGCAGGCTATTCTGCACAAATCACCTGCGTTTTGGGAGGATGCCACAAGTGTTAAAGGCAGCAGCAACCTGTCTATCCTGCACAATGTCGCCTTTGAGGGGCAGCCGTACAATGATACAAGACAGTTTGGTGATAACATCCTTATGGTAGGACAGGGCAGCTACAATAATTCCATCATAGAGACCGATGATCAATCCGTTAAGTATTCATTTGATGTATATAATCCCTGGTCCAATGAAATCACGGCAAGCCTCACTCACGACAAAACCGACTGTGATGACTACATGATAAAAGGTGACCGACTCTGGCTCATTAATTCCGATGCCGGCATGGCAACAATCTATGATAAGGATTTAAAGGAGATAAAAACCTGCAAATATAATCCTGAGGACTATGATGGCAATTGCGATACATCAGATTCTGATGATGGCGATGTGCCGAATCCCGGCAATTATTATGATGCCTCACAGATTGCCACCTCCGCTGACGGAAAATATGCTCTCGTGTCAGGTGTCACACCCGATACCTACAAATATGCAGTCTCTGATATAAGGCTTGACGATAACACAGTGCTTTCAACCTACGAAGGACAAGTTTTTCCATGTCATGTGTCGACTCAAAGGGCTTTGTAATCGAGGCAGATACGGCCAACAATATTTGGAACTATCATTCATCCGATGGAGAAAACAGCTTTTTTTCACTGCCGGATGTGGTGGATGTAACTTTGGCAGAGGATGGTGACATGCTCATACGATGCCAGGATTTATCCTCGGACAACATCATCAGTTACTATAAATATTCACCCGCCACCGGTGTCAGTTCATCCTTTTCATACAACCTGGCAACACGAAGCACAGGCAAAATGTCCGACAGCTCATCAGACTCTGCGGCAGCCGATACCAAGACCTACTGTTCTGCCAACTCGGTATATCTGCCTGATGCAAACTGTGTGATGATGCTTTTGTACACAGCGCAGTGCAACCCGGAAATTCTCATCTGGTCACTCGACAAGGGCAAGAATGACAGCAAAGCCGAAATCACGTCATACAATGACTGTGATACACTGCTACAGGCCTTACGCGATGATGGCTCATATGTATCCCCATATTCTGCCATAGACCCCGCTGACAGTACCGATGAAAATCAGGAAGCTACGGAAGAGGCCGGGAAGGATTCCGAGTACAATACATACGGCGATGAGGTCACTCTGATACCTGACACCGCGTCATATGACTGGGGTGATTTATCCGACATAAATGCACGTATCACAGCCCTTGAACAGAAATACGGCTTTTCCATATATTTCGGGCCTGAGGTGCCAAAGAGAATTGATTACTACGATATCCATCAATTCAAGAACAAGGATAAGCTGTCGATCGCTCTGGATTCGCTTGAGGAAATACTTGACTGTTTCCCTGATGACTTTTTCACACAGCTGTGTTATGGCGATATAAGAGGCATGCGAATCTATCTGTGCGGTGATATTTCATCAGGCCACTCAGATATGATAAATGAGCCAAGTGGATTCGTAAATATAATAAACAACCACAATGTAATAGTTCTAAACTGCAACTACAGCTGGGATTTCAGCTACACTGTAGGCCATGAGATTTCCCATCTGATTGACCAGAGGCTTACATTCATACACACCTACGATGAAAAGAGCGAGTTTTCTGAGGGGAAATGGAACAGCTTTAACCCTGACAGCTTCTCTTATGATGATAGCTACGCAAACTACAATCCGGATGATCCATCGAACCACATATCCGGGTATTTCATTGATTCCTACGGCATGACCTTTGCAACAGAGGACCGCTCTGAAATATTCGGAACCGCGATAGATGATTATATTAACGGCATCTATGATGATGCAAGATTCACAGATGATTCGCCGATACGAAACAAGCTGGACTACTACAGCAGATGTATCCGTGATGGCTTTGATACAAAGGACTGGCCTGATACGATGGCGTGGGAGTCTGTGCTTACCGACACCGGGGCGCAGACCGATTAAATGATAATTTCAGAATAACACAAAAACCTCAAGTCATACGACTTGAGGTTTTTTAATGGGCAGAGATGGATTCGAACCATCGAAGCAAGTTGCAGCTAGATTTACAGTCTGTCCCCTTTGGCCACTCGGGAATCTGCCCATGTATTCAATTACGATACTTGCATAGTTTATCACAATAGATGTGATTTATGCAAGCATATTTTATCGTTAACCAAATTATTTCTTTAATACGTGGATTGCGCGCCTTGGACGATACTTTGGTGGGGGATTGAATGCCCTCGCTTTCGCTACGCTACGCTGCTAAGAGTCTGTAGGAATTATGCTTTTAATCTTTCTATGACTGACGAAACCGGCTTTTATGCGCCGTCCATGGCGCATAACGCCTTGCCCAGCCGTCCATGGCCGGGCATTTCTGCTCCTCTAAGCATAATTCTGACAGACTCTAAGCAACTTCGCTATGCGCTCCAGTAAGGGCATCAATCCCCCACCAAAGCACCATCCCGGGCACACAATCCCTTACTTTGTAGCTATAACATAGAAATTAAAAAAGACAGCCTACGATCGGCTGCCTTTTAGGAGAAGGTATTTTTACTATGGGGTATAGCAAAAACTATATAATGTATTGGGGGGTTTTTACGGTTATTATAATATCACGGTTATAACGATAAGTGTTCACAAATTGCATAAAAATACGTGGTTTGTTTTTATGCAATTTGTATAGTTCTTTAGTCATATTCAATATTTTTCATATAGTCATTCTGCACAAAAGTATAGCTATTTTTTAAACATTATGTTCAACTGTTGTTTTGCTGTCCTCGTCAAACAGTGCTTCAAACTCATCTCTTGTGATTTTCTCCTTCTCAAGAAGAAGTGCTGCACATCTGTCAAGCACATCGCGGTACTCTGCTATCATGCTCTTTGCCTTGTCGTACGACTCGTCGATGATGCGCTTTACCTCGGCATCGATTGCCGATGCTATGCCCTCGCTGTAGTTCTTTGCATGGGCGAGGTCTCGTCCGATGAAGACCTCCTCCTCATCATCGGCATAGCAGATAAGACCGATATTGTCTGACATACCGTATTTGGTAACCATCTCGCGCGCAAGCTTTGTAGCCTGCTTGATGTCCTGTGATGCACCTGTGGTGATATCGTCAAACACAAGTTCCTCTGCGACACGACCGCCTAAGTCTACTACGATTTCCTGAAGCATACGTCCCTTTGTGTTGAACATCTCATCCTTCTCAGGCAGAGGCATGGTATAGCCTGCTGCGCCTGCTCCTGTAGGGATAATTGAAACTGTGTATACTGGTCCCACATCCGGAAGCAGATGGAAAAGGATTGCATGCCCTGCCTCGTGGTAGGCTGTGATGCGCTTTTCCTTGTCAGAGATGATACGGCTCTTCTTCTCAGCTCCGATACCAACCTTGACGAAGGATTTTCTGATATCATCCTGTGTGATATATTCTCTGTTTTCGCCCGCTGCACGGATTGCTGCCTCATTCATCAGATTCTCAAGGTCTGCACCTGTGAAGCCTGCTGTAGTCTGTGCAATCTGCTTTAAGTCTACATCCTCTGCAAGAGGTTTTTTCTTGGCATGGACACCTAAAATTTCTTCTCTGCCGCCCACATCCGGTCTGCCTACTACAACCTTTCTGTCGAAACGTCCCGGACGCATGATAGCAGGGTCAAGTATATCCACACGGTTTGTGGCTGCCATGACGATAATGCCCTCATTGACACCAAAGCCATCCATCTCGACAAGCATCTGGTTCAATGTCTGCTCACGCTCGTCGTGTCCGCCGCCCATTCCTGTGCCACGGCGTCTGGCTACTGCATCAATCTCATCGATAAATACGATACAAGGCGCATTTTTCTTGGCATCCTCAAACAAATCTCTCACTCGTGAGGCTCCGACTCCGACGAACATCTCCACGAAATCAGATCCTGAAATGGTGAAAAACGGTACCCCTGCCTCTCCGGCTACTGCCTTGGCAAGGAGAGTCTTACCTGTTCCCGGAGGTCCTACAAGAAGGACACCCTTTGGGATTCTTGCTCCAAGTCTGGTGTATTTTCCCGGATCACGAAGGAAATCAACTATCTCTGCAATCTCCTCCTTTTCCTCCTTTAAGCCTGCTACATCGGAAAACTTGATATGGTTCTCCTCCTGTGTGGTGAGCTTCGCACGGTTCTTGCCGAAGTTCATCATCTTGCCACCGCCGCCCTGTGCTGCTGCGTTGTTGTTCATCACTGCAAAGAGTATGAACATGGCTCCGAATACCAAAAGATACGGAAGCAGTGTCATAATCCAGCTCTCAGCCGGAACATCCGCAACTGTATAGTCGGTGTACCCTGCTTTTGTCATGGTCTTTTCGATATTGTTTACATCTGATACATAAAGCACCTTTGATGTGCCATCCTTGAACTTCACCTCCAGACTTCCTGTCGGTATCTCCCTGTTTTGCACTACCTTTACGCTCTTCACCTGATTCTTGTCAAGATCCTTCTCGAACTGACTCTGTGTGTAAGAGTTTGATGTAGCCCCGGCGCTCAGCCAGTACCAGATGCAGATTACTGCAAATACAATGATAATGTATACGCCTATTCCGCGCATACCGCTTTTTTGTTTATTCAATTTACTTCTCCTTTTTATTTTATTTCGCCCTCGACGAAGCCGATGTAAGGCAGATTTCTGAACCTCTGATCATAGTCAAGGCCATAGCCTACCACAAACTTATCAGGAATCACAAAGCCCACGTAGTCTACATTTACATCATCAACCACACGGCGCTCAGGCTTGTCCAAAAGTGTACAGATTGTGAGACTCTTCGGGTTTCTTTTGGCAAGGAGCTTTGAAAGCCTGCTAAGAGTATTTCCCGAATCAATGATGTCTTCTATGATGATGACATTCTCTCCCTCGATAGAATGCTCAAGGTCCTTTTTAATCTTGACATCGCCTGATGACTCTGTGCCTGAGCCATAGCTGGATACCGACATGAAATCCATAGTCATAGGCAAATCAATTCTCTTTGCAAGCTCAGTGGTAAAGAATATTGAGCCCTTGAGTATGCAAATGAGATATACTGACTGTCCCCTGTATTTTTCTGTGATTTGCGCTCCAATCTCTGCGATACGCTTATTGAGCTGCTCCTCTGTCAGGTAAACCGAAATATCATATTTTTTTGAAAAATCCATTTTGTTTTCCTCCGTAAAATGTGATCTTAAGTACTTTTCCTGTCTGTTGTGTGACAAGTGCGCCACAGCCGGATCTGTATCCGATAATGGCATGCACCAGTGATTCATGGGCTATGAGCCACAGCCCCGCTCTCTGCTGTGCAGGAATTTTATCACCTGTAAATACCTGCTTCAGCTTCTTATGATGGCCCTCGTCATCCACAATTATATAGTCACCGGCTTTTCTTGTTCTTATTTCAAAGCCTTTCTTCATCTTATCATAATCAAACCATTTCGTATATGGTTTTTTGGGAATTTCGTCCATTTTACCATTAAAATCTTGTATACAAAGTGTGACATACGAGCCATCTGCCGAAAGCTTTATGTTTTTTTGCTCTCCCGTGGCACTCAGTGCCTCAAGCTCTTTTTGCGTAATGTGAATTTCTTCTTTTTCATCGTCACACCTTCCGGCGAAGAGTATCACCTCGCCAAATGATTTTTCCGCAATAATTCCATATGGCAGATTGATTTTTCTGCCCGACTGCTGCCCTGCAAGCTTCACAAGTGCACCGATATGCATGCTCGTGATGTCCTTGAGCCGTCCTGACGCCAGATGTATACACTCGCGCGCCACTCCGCTTTTTAATGCCGGATGCAGACTCTCAAAGCGACTGATTTCAAGTATCACCCTGCCTTCTTTTTTTGAAACCATGCTGTCACACGCCTCTTTTAGCTGCTCCTCGTAAAAATCATTCATCACCGCAAGCTGTCCTGCGCTCTCATTGATATGCTCTATCGCCCTGTCATTAATCTGCAAAAGCAAAGGAAACACATCATGGCGCAGCTTGTTTCTGGAGTAGGCTGTGTCAGTGTTTGTGGCATCGGTGACAAAAGCCTGTCCGTTTTCCTTCAGATATTCCTCTATCTGTGCGCGTGTTGCTGATAAAAGCGGCCTGATATAGGTGACACCGTTCTTCACAGAAACCGGATGCATGCCGGATAGCCCCTTCGCTCCGCTTCCGCGAAGCATCTGAAAAAGAACTGTCTCTGCGTTGTCCTCCATATGGTGCGCAACTGCAACGACTGCCTGTCTGCTGTTACCCTGCTTTTGGTCTGCTGCATAGGCAGTGGTGACTTCCTTTTCAAACGCTTCATAGCGCAATATCCTGGCGGCCTCCTCCAGTCCGAATCCATGACTTGCTGCATATTGCGGTACGTCCACAGAATGCACATGGCACGGTATGTGAAGCCTCTCGCAGAGATCTGACGCAAATCTCGCATCCTCCCTGCTCTCGGCTCCTCTGATGCCATGCTCCACATGTACTGCCTCCAGCGCAAAATCAAGCTCATCTGCGCACTGTCTTTTTATCTCATTTAACACCAGCAGAAGGCAGACGGAATCCGCACCGCCCGACAGCGCAACAAGCACCGTGCTGTGATTTTTTATCATTTTGTTTTCCAGAATATAATCTTTTGTCCGTCTAATCATTATTTTTCCCAGATTCCTATTGCAACTACCGTCATATCATCCATGGCGTATCCGCCTGTGTCAAGCAGCACCCTGTCCAGAATTTCCTGCGCCATCACGCCTGCATTGTCACTTTTGACGCCTGCGATGATATCCATAAGTTTCCCCTGTCTGTCCTTTACATGCAGATATTCTAGCACACCATCCGTCACCATGACAAGGAAATCGCCACTTTGAAGTGTATTTTTTGATTGTTTACTCTCCTGCCAGACATCGACCCCCGCCGGGAGTGATTCATTTTCTATAACACTTACTTGTTTCCCTGATTTGATAAATGACGGTGCAGCGCCTGTTTTGGTAAGCTCAAGCTCACCTGTGTACATGTCTATCGTAGCAAAATCAACCGTGGAATAGGACTCCTCGCCCGCCGATATGACCATGGCAGAGTTCATCAGCTTTAGGGCACTTTCCCTGCTAAAGCCGGCCTCCAAAAGCTTTTCAAGCAAATCCACCACCAGCGTGCTCTCTGCCTGCGCCTGCTTGCCCGAGCCCATGCCATCGGATACACATACATGATACATGCCATCATCCAGCTGAAACATGCTACAGCTGTCGCCATTTGCCTGAGAGCCGGTCTTCTTTTTGGTCGCCACCCCTGAAAGTGCATAGAACTGATTTTCCTCGTAAAGCACAATAGATGCCCTCTCATCGGATATTATTGAAACTGTCCCATGTGCCTGCCTGAGCTTCACTCCCATGGCGCGTGAAACTGCCTGCACATACTTTGAAATTTCAATCCCACCATCTATCCTGGTGCAGACATCTGCCTTTATACATACCTGCTGCCTTGCGTTCTCATAAATATGGGCATTTTCCACCTGTATACCAGCCTCTTTTGTATATACATAAACTCTTGAAAGACGCAGCCTTCTTTTTTTATCAATACATTTTTCAGCCCTGCACCAACTATCCATGAGCTCTGCCATAGCGTCAAGCTGTGCGGCTATGACGCGTCTGTTTTCCGTGAGACGCCTGTACCAGGCTTCATTTAGCTCAATACGGGCAAATGCCTCTGTGGCGGCTTCCACCATGCGCGTATAGTGCGGGCAGCCATCCACATATCTGTTTTGCACAATTTCCTCTGTTTTCATACGTTTGCGCACTGCATCAGCAAGCATTTTTATACTGTCGGAAATCGAAGCCCCGCTTGTCCAGCACACACTGCAGCCCTCACAGCATGCACAAAGTCTCCCTGTCACCTCAAGCTGTATTTTCTCACTCTCATCAGGGATTTTATCTGCCGTACATTTTACAGCCATGACATTTGCAGTCGAAATAATACCTGAAAGTCCTGAAACTGCTGTGGCAAATGCCTCCTCCCTGTCGGGCAGTAGTCCTGCTATGACCGGGTTTTCATTGTGCTCAAGAGCCCTTAAATATTCGCATGCTCTGCAAAGCGCAAAGGCAATCGAAAACACAACAAGGCTCTCTGCTACCGACAACACTATCTCATCCGTATCCGGCCTTCCCAGAAATGTTACCGACAGATTCATCACCGCCGTGGCACAAGCTGCTACAACGGCTGTTGTCAGACATCCGTTTTTACTGCTTTTTCTCACAAATAGCCTTTCCCCAAAGTAAATCACCGCAATAATAAAGAGATACTTACATATCGACGGTATCGATATAAAGTATCCCATTCCAATAATTAATCCTATGTAAAAAATAATCGTATGCCCACTGCTCAGACAATAAACTCCATACACTGCAGGTATCAGCGGATAACAATCCATCACACACACCAGTGTGGATACAAATGCCATAAGCCCCCACACAGCCTTTTTTAAATTTGCACTCCTCATCTTTTTGCCTCCATCTTTTTGCCTCCATCTTTTTTCAACGATTATATGTGGTCAAAAATGAAGGTTTTGACGAAAAAGCGCAACTATATCTTCAAAAATTATTTGTCCTTTTCCTTGAAGATTATTTCATTGTCATACGCAAGCCCCAGCTTGCTCTTTGCTATATCCTCTATGTACTGGTCACTCTGCATATACTGCTGCATGCTTTCTATCTCATCAGCACGCTCCGATTCTTTAGTGTACTGCTTTTCAAGCTCCGCTTTTTGTGCGGCATATGTAGATTCCTTCTGCTTTAGCTGCACAACCTGAACTACCATAACCACAAGAAATGCTATAACTATGATAGAAACACTTAAAGTTCCGCCCCTTCTCTTTGCACGACGTTTACTCATTATTCCTCCTTAGGTGCTTATCTGAATATCCTGCCAAACATTTTATCTTTTTTTCCGGTCACCTCCGGTACCTTCGAATACGTAATCATGTCTATCTCACCTTCTATATCGGCTTCTCCCTTCTCAAGGTTTAACCTGTTTACGTGAAGATCCTTGCCCTTTAGGTCAAGCATGCCTAGCTCCGTCTCCAAAAGTATCTCTCCCACATCAAAGGAGAGCACATCCAAAATGCCTGTAAAGCTGCCTGTTCTGCGATTATTCAAGATAAGCTTATGACTCTTTGTGCCTGATATTTCTTCCATTTCCTGTCCCTCACATATTTTTTATATGTCCCAAAAACAGCCTCACATATGGCTGCCATCTGTGGAATCACATATGTAAATATATGCCGGGATTCATGAAAATATAACCTATATATACTCAAAAAGATCTTTTGCTTCTTCCTTCTTTGTTGTGTCAAGGAGATTTAACACCTTAACCTTGACTGTCTTTTGTCCAAATGCTATCTCTATTATGTCTCCGACCTTGACATTTACAGATGCCTTTGCCGGTCTGCCGTTTACTGTGACACGGCCTGCGTCACATGCCTCATTTGCCACTGTACGTCTCTTTATGAGACGTGATACCTTCAAAAATTTGTCTAATCTCATTGTTACCTCTGTGTCTTGTAATAATAAATCAATTCATAACTATTACCCTGATTTCAGTGGATATAGTCAAAAATGGGCGGAGCCTTAAAGGCTTCACCCATTCTTCTACTCCGGATAGTCTGACTTATTAGTTAAGAGAATCTTTTAAAGCCTTTCCAGCCTTGAACTTAGGAGCCTTAGATGCTGCAATTGTCATCTCAGCGCCAGTCTGTGGATTTCTTCCTGTTCTTGCTGCTCTCTCAGATACCTCGAAAGTACCGAATCCAACTAACTGGATCTTCTCACCTTTCTTTAACTCCTCAGCAACAACATCTGTGAATGCCTTTAAAGATGCCTCTGCGTCCTTCTTTGATACTCCGGCCTTCTCTGCCATAGCTGCAACTAAATCTGCTTTGTTCATGATAAAATTCCTCCTCTGGATTTTCATAATTTATATAATTCGAGCTATATTCCCAAATTACCTACAAGAATATATATACTTGTTTTTATGGGGTTTGTCAAGGAAAATGCGCTATTTCCTAGGCTTTTATGTACTTTTACCATTCTTAAAACCTTACTTTGAACTTAATAAAGAGGTTAATGTTGAAAGATAATCGGATATGTCCTTATTTGTCAGACTATTTTTGGAACTGTCAGAGGATTTATTGTTGGTTCCCCGTGATGAATTTGTACTCTGCGAGCTGCCGGTGGTGCTGCCCTGAGATGTACTTTGATTGTCCTTCTCATCAGCCCTCTCTGAGGCTGTCTCGGAAGGTGTCTGTGCGGTGGCTTGTGAACTGCCAGTGCTGTTAGTTTTGGTACCTGATGAATCGTTTGCAGAGCTGTCCGTATCGTCATTTATCGTAATCTGTATGGTGGCCTCCTTTGAGTTCACGTAAAGCGTCCTCGTCCAGGTGTCATAGCCATCGGCTGTTACCTTAAGCGTGTGTTTTCCGTATGTTATCTCAACCGGGCTCGTATAGTCGATTTCACTGCCATCGACATATATTTTTGCTCCCTGCACGTCAACCTCGAAAAGGATGCTGCTCTTTTTAGGACCCTCACCCTTTAAATCATTTAAATTTACCTTTGTAGTCTCGCCTCTTTTTATCTCAATATCCGTGCTGCCTCCCCAGCCGTTGTTGGCCACAGCGAGCGTATAGCTGCCCTCCGGCACATCAAGCGACATATCCTTAGTGATTTCTGCAAATATCCTGTCTCCGAGCTGCAAAAAGCTGCCCTCAAACAGCGATGTATTGCTAAGCTGCAGTGTGCCGTGCCCTGTTGTGACAGAAATTGACACTATATCCTTGTCAATCCCGACAACAGCCAGCTTATCCTGCGCCGTTAGGCTGTCAGTATCTATGACATCCGAGCCTGAAAATATCATGGTGCGCTCCCCCAGCCTGTAGCTGCTATTTCCGATTTCAAGCACGCTCTTATTCTTATCCACAGAAAAATTGGTCACTGCGTCGTTTGTCCACACCTTATCGGATTTTTGTATCCGCTTTGCCTTGCCGTCTGAATCTGCCCCTGATATGTCAACCACATCACCCTGATGTATGTCTGAAACTGACATGTGATTGCCATATTTGTCGAAAAAGCCGGTGGTCAGCCCATAGTAATACTGATACTGCACTCCTGTCGAGTAATTGTATACCCTGATTGTCTCGTTGGCACTGTTTATGTCAGATACTATGAGAATATCTGAACTTTTCTTAACAGACTTTCCATTTTCCTCCGCAGCAGCTTTCAAACCGGACTGCGTGCTTTCTCCCACGGCCTCCGTCGTATCATTCATGCTGTTATAGAATTTTTTTTACACCATCATCCGTGTCCTGTTTTCCACATGCTGCAAGTGACAGCCCAAGCATGCATACTATGCAAAATAATCTTTTAAATTTCTTCATCTGTATTTCCTTTAATAGCTGGCTTTAAACGTTTTTCTACAATAATAATATATCGTATAGTCATTTACTTTTCAATTAAATTCACTATATATATGCATTACTGCTTACACTATGGCATGCAGGGCATGCAGATACTCCTCGCGCTCCCCGCTTAGCTGTATGAGCTGTGCAAGCTTATCCACATCACGGTCGCATACCCATGACTTGCGCGAGCTGCTATAGTGATTGCAGAGCTTACAAAATTTTTCAGGAAACAAAAGCAGTGCTTGAAGCAGTCTCATTGATGTATCATCAAGACTTCTTACGCTGCAATAGCTGTCAAGAATTGCATCTGCAACCGCTGTATCCCAGTGATTTTTTTCGAGCATCTTGCGCATATACTCCGCAAGATCAGTTTCCGGATATCCCGGATGCATGGTCTCGAAATTGACAGGGAGCCATCTTCCGGACTGTGTATACACGACATTGTGCTGGTTGAAGGCTCCGTGACAGTATGTCGGAACCAACGTTTTACTATTTTCCAGCTCACACAATATTTCCGCCGATTTCTTCCCCTGTTCTAAGAATCTCTCATAGCATTCATAAAACAGATGCTCAAAAGCATTTGTCTTGCTGCGACGCAGTATGTAGTTTTTAAGCTTTACTATCTGCGCACATTTTCGCTGAGCTTTTCCATGCAGGCTTTCTACCTCAATATCCGAAGGCAGAGGATACTTTTCCAATATATTGTGCAGCTGCGCTAATGCCCTGCTGCCGCCACGCATATCATCTATGCTGTCCGTGCTGCACTCTCTGCCTGCTCTGTAATCCTTCAATATGTATGCGTCCTCACAGTTATCTCGCGATATGATACACTGCTCCTTTGTCTGTGATATCTGCTCCACATCCATACCGTTTCTCTGGATAAATGCCAGCGTATCCCGCAGGGTGCATGCCCTTTGCTCATGCCCTCTGTACGGCACGAGCAGCTTCTGCCCGATGCCTGTGTCACATATATATGCTCCTCTGCCCTTTATTATCCTGCTTACTGTAAGCTCATATTTTTCCAAAGCCACTTCCGGCTGATTATACAAAAAAATCCCCCCTCATATGATTAATGCATCATAACTATTCAGATGCTTTTTAATCATATGAGAGAGGTTATTATTTTATTCGCAAGCTCTTTAAGTTTTTGTGCTTCATTGAGCGATGGGTCATCAAGCACCTGCTCATAAAGCCTGTCAAGGATATCGCCAAGCTTCGGTCCCGGCTCTACTCCCATTTTAATCAGGTCGCTGCCATTTATTTTCAGTTCCTTTTTGGATACACACTGGTGGTCTGCGAGGATTTTCCTGTATACACGCTCATATTCTGCGATGTATTCAAGCTTTTCTTCGCGCCTATACATGCTCTGTCCGAGTGTATCGGCTCTTTTCACCTCAAACAACAGCGGAAAAAGCTCTGTTCCTATGCGGCTCATGGCACGCCTTACATTGCGCTCCGTGATGGCCGGACGATCATCATGCTCTTTTACGAGCTTAAAACAACAGTCTGTAGTCCTGTTATCAAACTTAAGGCGCCTGAGTATCTTTCTTGTCATATCAGCTCCCACAACCGGATGCTTCTTGAAATGATTCTGGCCTTCCTCGTCTGTCGTAATGCACACAGGCTTTGCCACATCATGAAGCAGCATGGTAAGCCTTAGGATTTTGTCCGCTCGCACATGCTCCAAGGTATGAAGCGTATGCTCGCCGACACTGTACATATGGTGCTTATTGTGCTGAGGTGTCTGCATCATCACATCAAACTCCGGCATGAATACCGCTGTGAGTCCAAGCTCATACAAATCTCTCATCATCTGCGGATTGTCTGATGTCAGAAGCTTCACAAGCTCCACCTGGATTCGCTCTGCGCTGACCTTTGACAAGGCAGGGGCAAGCTCTTTTATGGCTGCTTTAGTCTGTGCCTCTATATCAAAGCCAAGCTGGGCTGCAAATCGCACCGCACGAAACATCCTGAGTGCATCCTCACTGAACCTGTCGTGCGCACAGCCCACACATCTGATCACATGTGCTTTTAAATCTCCTATGCCGTCAAATTCATCGACAAGCCCCATCCTATGATTATATGCCATAGCATTGATTGTGAAGTCGCGCCTCTCTAAGTCAAGCTTCAGATTGGAGGTAAATGTGACCTCCTTTGGATGGCGTGCATCCTCGTACTCTCCGTCTATCCTGTAGGTGGTGACCTCATAGCCCACATGCTCCAGCATGACCGTGACTGTGCCATGCTGGATACCTGTGTCTATCGTATGGTCAAATATCGCTTTGACCTGCGCAGGCTTTGCAGATGTGGTGATATCCCAGTCCTGCGGTGTCCTGCCAAGGAGACTGTCACGCACGCATCCACCTACCGCATATGCCTCAAAGCCATGCTCGTAGAGCGTGTCTATTATGAAGTTGACATTCTGCGGTAAATCTATGCGCATCATTGAATTCTCCTTTTTTATTTGAATGACGCTCGCCAAAGGGGCACATTGCCACAGCATATGACTGTGACACATGCTCTCATAACTCCTTAGTCTGGTGAGAGTAAATACCTCCTGCGGCAGAGCTTATTAGGCGCTAAAAAATCAAACGCGCTTACGCTTGAACGAGTATTTTTGCGCCAGCTTCAGCCGCAGGTGGCATTAACTCTCACACACGACACGTCGTAAATCGAGCATGCGCCACAGCCGTATGCTGCGTCAATGCGCCCATCCGGCGAGCTGTTTATCATAATAATATACAAAAATAATTGCTAATTCGCGAAATAAATTTTCGTAGACGGATGATTACAAACGCAGGCGTAGCGGTACTACGCCGAGGCTTGTAACATTCGTATACGGGAATTTAGGCGCGAATTTAATATGCCTTACCCCAGTATACAAGTTTGTGCGCCGGCTTTCCACAGCATACGCATACGTCGGAAATCTGCTCCTGGTCACCAAACGGCATACAACGGCTTGTAACTGTTGTGTCCTCTTTGATTTTGTTCTCGCAGGCCTCGTCTCCACACCACATAGCACGGATAAAGCCAGGCTTTGTCTCTGCGATTGCCTTGAACTCATTGTAGTCGTGTGCATCGTTTATATGGCTTGCAAGGAATGCCTTTGCCTTCTCGAGCATGTCATTCTGCATTGTCTCAAGTACCTCTGCGAGCTTCTCATTTACCTCATCGAGTGAGACAACGATTTTCTCTCTTGTGTCTCGACGAACGATAACGCACTGGTTTTTCTCGATATCCTTTGGTCCAATCTCGATACGTGTTGAGATTCCCTGAACCTCCTGTGCTGCGAACTTCCAGCCAGGTGTCTTGTCGGTTGCATCGATTTTCACGCGGAAATCCTTTGAGAGCTTGTCCTTGAGGTCGTATGCCTTGTCAAGGACGCCGTCCTTCTGCTGCTGGATTGGAATGACCATAACCTGTGTTGGTGCAATCTTTGGTGGAAGCACGAGTCCTGAGTCATCTCCGTGAACCATGATGATAGCCCCGATAAGACGTGTTGAAACGCCCCATGATGTCTCATGACAGTACTGTAATTTATTGTCCTTGTCTGTGTACTGGATGCCGAAGGCCTTAGGGAAGCCGTCACCAAAGTTGTGTGAGGTTCCTGACTGGAGTGCTTTTCCGTCATGCATGAGAGCCTCTATTGTATATGTAGCCTCTGCTCCGGCGAACTTCTCCTTGTCTGTCTTTCTTCCCTTTACCATAGGGATTGCAAGGTATTTCTCACAGAAATCCGCATAGAGGTTTAACATCTGTACTGTACGTGCCTCTGCCTCCTCGGCTGTTGCATGAACAGTATGTCCCTCCTGCCATAAGAACTCTGATGAACGGAGGAATGGACGTGTTGTCTTCTCCCAGCGCACTACTGAGCACCACTGGTTATATACCTTTGGAAGGTCTCTGTGTGACTGTACTGTTTTGCTGAAAAGCTCGCAGAAAAGTGTCTCTGATGTAGGTCTTACTGCAAGTCTCTCCTGAAGTGTCTCAAGTCCGCCCTGTGTGACCCATGCGACCTCAGGTGCAAAGCCCTCTACGTGATCCTTTTCCTTCTGAAGCAGGCTCTCCGGAATGAACATTGGCATGTATACATTCTCTACACCTGTCTCTTTAAACATTGCATCGAGATTTTTCTGTATATTCTCCCAGATGGCATAACCATTGGGCTTAAAGATCATACATCCCTTTACAGATGAATAATCCATCAACTCTGCTTTCTTCACAACGTCTGTATACCATTGTGTGAAATCTTCCTCCATGGAAGTGATGGCCTCTACTAATTTTTTCTCCTTAGCCATTGCTTTTCTCCTTTTTTATTTAAATATTCTATGATATACGGGGCGTTTATATCTCATCCGGCCCCTGCACCACGCATAATTTTACTAACATATATTATTCCATAAGCGAGCTGATGTCAATAAGCCTGAAAACCTGTTCTGCAGTGTTTTTCATATTTTTTTGAGCATTTTTGATATCCATAGCCTCATTAAGCGTTGTTGCCCCTCTTATAATAGGGAAAAACGCATCTATGCCTTCTTTATTACATGCCACTGCATCGTCAGTGACACTCCCTGCAAGTGCGATTACTTTACAGCCGTTTTTTCTGCCTGCTTTTGCCACTCCGACAGGCACCTTTCCCATGGCGCTCTGTCCATCAAGCCTGCCCTCTCCGGTCACTACGATATCGGCATTTTTCAGTTCCTTGTCAAGCTGTATTGCGTTTAGCACTATATCTATGCCGGATTTAAGCTCCACGTTCTCAAGTCCAAAAAGAAACGCAAAGCCAAGACCTCCCGCAGCGCCTGCTCCCGGTGTCTCGCTGAAGCTTTTTCCCGCATACTCCTCAACACAGTCTGCATACTGTCTCATCATTTTATCCATCTGTGCCTTTTCATGCTCTTGTACGCCCTTTTGCTTTCCAAAAATGTATACGCAGCCCTGCTCTGTGCACAGTGGATTAGTAACATCACATGCTATTTTGAAATGACACTGCTTCAATTCTGAAGGAACCTTATCAGCCTTGATCTTTTTTACCCTTACAAGCGAGCCAAATACCGGTGGAAGAATATTGTCATCATCATCATAAAACTCATAGCCGAGCGCCGACAGCATTCCTATACCGCCCTCAGTGGTTGCGCTTCCGCCTATTCCGATTATGAAATTCCGACAGCCCTTGTGCACGGCATCCAATATCATCTCTCCCACACCCAATGAGGTCGCTTTCCATGGATCAGGTTTACCTTCAACAAGTGTGATTCCTGATGCTTCTGCCATTTCCATAACAGCCGTATCATCCTCAAGTACTCCATATGTTGCGTGCACCTTTTGTCCCATCGGTCCTGTTACATCAACATGTTCATATGTGCCATTCATGCCCTCTACCAAAGCGGTTACAGTTCCCTCGCCACCATCTGCAAGTGGTCTGACCACCACATCTGCTTTCGGCATTGCCGCCAATATACCTTCTTTACAGGCCATCCCGGCCTGCATGCTTGTCATGCTTCCTTTAAATGAATCAATTGCTACTACAACCTTCATTTTACCATTCCTCTATTTTTGTTTATATGTGGTTCAGTAAGGTATACATCGAATTGCATACATCGATAACACCTTTTTCCTCTAATTGTATTATTTTATCATAATTTTAAAGTCAGGTGTAGTTTCCAAAAACAATTTGAAAGTGCATTTTCATGAAATTTATGCTAGAATAACATGTTGTTATATTATGCTAAGGAGAATTTAGAATGAAAAACTATAAACGAGGACTGACAGCAGGAATCCCGATTGCGCTGGGATATCTGTCAGTTTCATTTACTTTTGGAATTATGGCGGTGTCATATGGACTATCCTGGTGGCAGGCTGTGCTCATTTCGATGACCACTGTCACATCTGCCGGACAGTTTGCAGGCATCGGAATTATGATGCATCCGGGACAGTATTTCCAGATGCTTATTTCACAGATTACTATTAATATAAGATATTCCTTTATGTCGATTTCGGTTGGACAGAAGGCGGATTCCAGATTTAGCGGAATTTCCAGATGGATACTCGGCTTTATGATGACTGATGAAATTTTTGCCGTGGCAAGCCAGGAGGATTCTGTGAGCAGAAGCTTTTTTGCAGGACTTTCAACTCTTCCATACATAGGCTGGGCTGTCGGTACGCTGATAGGTGCTATACTGGGAAGCATTCTGCCGGATAGGCTTATGAGTGCGCTGAGTCTTGCTATTTATGGCATGTTCGTGGCTATCGTGGTTCCTGAGATGAAGAAATCGCGTGCAGTCGTGTTTGTTGTGCTGCTTGCACTCGTGCTTAGCTGCATGTTTTACTACGTACCGTTTTTGTCAAGGATTTCAAGCGGTATCACCATCACTGTTGTAGCCATTGTGGCTGCAGTTATCGGTTCGCTGCTGTTTCCGGTTGCAGATGATACTGATAAGGAATGATTTATTAAATATTTGATAATAAGCGTATAAGGAGATTTTACATAATGAAAAACAGTGTATTTTTTATATATTTACTCATACTCGCGGGCTCCACATATCTGATCCGCGTTATTCCTTTTATCGCAATAAAAGAAAAAATCAACAACAGCTTCGTGCGATCTTTTCTATACTATATTCCGTATGCAGTTTTAACCGCCATGACTATTCCGGCAGTGTTTTATGCTACTAACTGGTGGGTTGGTGCAGCAGCAGGACTTATCGCGGCAGTGATATTTGCATTAAAGGGCAAGGGGCTTACAACCGTCGCCGTGGCTTCCTGTGTGGCGGTATTTATTGTAGAGCTGTTTCACTAATTATTTATTTTCCCACTTGATAAGCCATAACTAAAGTGATAAAATTTCGAACTGCGCGTTTATATTTTTTTAATAAATATTTTACAATTACCGAAAGGATAAATCAGCTCAGAAGTGAAAATGCAAATACCACGATGCCAAGTATTACAAGCACAATACCTGTGGCACGGTTTAAGGTTTTTGCGGATGCCTTGTTTGCAAAGACCGCTGCAATTCTCGCCCAAAGGAGTGTAAATGCAATACATAAAATCAGCACAAACCCGTCCGGTTTTCCACCGATGGCAAAGTGCGAGGCAGCTCCTGTAAAGGCTGTAAATGCCATGATAAATACGCTCGTTCCAACTGCAGTCTTAAGCTCATAGCCAAGCACTGATGTGAGGATGAGGAGCATCATCATACCGCCTCCCGCACCTATGAAGCCACAGATAAATCCGATAAGCACACCGCAGATGATTGACTGGATAGCTCTCTTTTTAGCTGAAACTCCCTGCATGGCCTCCTTTGTTGTCATGACAGGACGGACTATAAACTTGATTCCGAGTAAAAATGTCATAAATACCGAAAAGCTGCCCATTGTTGCTGACGGCACAAGGCTTGATACATAGCTTCCGACAACCGTGAAGCATAAAACCATTACCATCATTATGAGCCCGTTTTTTACATCAAGGTTCTTGTTCTTTCCATATGTATAGGCTGACACTGCGCTGGCAAGTACATCAGACGACAGGGCTATTCCCACTGCCATATAAGGGTCCATTCCCAAAAATGTAATGAGCATAGGGCTTATTACTGCTGCTGCGCTTAGTCCAGCAAAGCCGGTTCCAAGGCCTGCGCCCATACCGGCAAAAAATGTTACTATTATAGTTATTAATGTGCTCATTTGTGTGATTTCCTCCTGATTATTTCATCCATATTATTCTCAAGCTGTTCCATAACAATCGTCAGTTGCCTTTTCTGCTCCTCATCTATCCCTGCAAACAGATCTGCTGTAAACTGCTGCTGTATACGCCTTCCTCTTTCAATGACAGTCCCAGCCTTTTTTGTACAGACAAGCTCCGTCTTCCTCCTATCATTTTCCACAGGTTTTCTCTCCAGATAGCCCTCATTCACAAGCTTGTCAACATTTACAGACACAAGATTTGCCTTGATTTTTCTTATTTCAACTATATCCCTTGCCGTCTTATATTCCGGATTGTTCGCCAGAAACATGAGTATATCAAAGGCTGTCTGTGGAAGCTTTAGCTCATGACACAGTGGTCTGCACTCATCACTGTAGGTTCGCGAAATTTTCTCTGCAAACTCAAAGTTAAATTTCATATGTGATATTCCTTCTTTCCTTTTCCTATTTTGCTGCTTTGTTATACATTTTTGAATTATTCATTTTTGAACTAATTATATATCTCTCTGTCATTTTGTCAAGCGGTTATTGTAATTTATACCCTGCAATGCTATACTTTTTGAGGCATTTTTTCATTAACTATTATGATATGATTTAACAGTTATATAATACCTTGAAAGTATCCTGCAGTCATGGTATTATATGTAATTGGCGCTTTGTTGCACATTTTAAACACCGGCTAATCTACCGGTGATTTTAATTTTAATAACTAAAGCTTCCTACATATATAATGCCGGAAGTTTAAATTACAATCATTTACAATAGGAGGAATTATGAGTCAGGAAACAAATTCAGCCCCTGTAACAGAGAACAAGATGGGAACCATGCCTATAGGCAGACTTGTCTTTAACATGTCTTTGCCTATGATGATTTCCATGCTCGTACAGGCTCTATACAACATCGTGGACAGTATTTTCGTTGCAAAGCTGTCCGAAAACGCACTCACGGCAGTTTCACTTGCCTTCCCTTTGCAGACACTCATCATCGCTGTCGCAACCGGTACAGGTGTAGGTGTAAACGCGTTGCTGTCAAAGTCACTCGGCGCCCATAAATACGACGAGGCCAACAAAATCGGCATCAACGGTGCCGTACTATATGCATTCAGCTACGTAATATTTCTGATTCTCGGACTTACAATCGTAAAGCCTTTTTACATGAGTCAGATTGGAAATGCTGATGTCGAAATCATGGATATGGGTGTGAGCTACCTGAGTACTGTTATGATTTTTTTCATTTGGTATTTTTGCGGAAATCTTTTTTGAGAGGGTGCTTACATCGACAGGAAGAACTATTTTCAGCATGACCTCACAGCTTTGCGGTGCCATCACAAATATCATTCTGGATCCTATCATGATCTTTGGACTGCTTGGCTTCCCTAAGCTCGGTGCTACCGGTGCAGCCGTGGCAACCGTTGTGGGACAGTGCGTAGCCGCCGTTGTTGCCTTTGCCTGCAACCACAAATTCAATCATGAAATCAGCCTGAGCTTCAAGGGCTACAGCCCGGATTTCAAAATCATGGGAACCATTTATGCTATCGGTATTCCGTCGATCATCATGCAGTCTATAGGCTCTATAATGACATATGCCATGAACAGAATACTTATCGGCTTTTCATCGACTGCCGCTGCTGTTTTCGGTGTTTATTTCAAGCTGCAGAGCTTCTTCTTTATGCCTGTATTCGGACTGAACAACGGAATCACACCTATCATCGCCTTCAACTACGGTGCACAGAACAGAAAGCGTATGGTTAAGACAATAAAGGTCAGCCTGATAACCGCATTCTGTCTGCTCTTCGTTGGCTTTGCCTGCTTTGAGTTCATACCAAAGGTGCTTCTTGGAATGTTCAGCGCCTCTGACGATATGCTCAAAATCGGTGTTCCGGCGCTCAGAATAATCGGAGTGCATTTCCTCATTGCATGGTTTTGTATTATCGTCGGCACAGTATTCCAGGCTTTGGGAAAAGCAGTCTTTTCCATGATCGTATCAATCATGCGTCAGCTTGTGGTTTTAATTCCGGCAGCATACATCCTTTCAAAGCTTGGTGGACTTCACGCTGTATGGTGGGCTTTCCCGATAGCAGAGGTGATATCCTTTACTGTTTCGACATTATTCTTAATCAGGATCAACCGAACTATCATCTCAAAGATTCCTGATGGAAGCGATGTGCTGTAAGAAATTTTACTTGCGTATTTTCTTACTCTATACGTATTTTATGGAAAAAGTTCAATCTGCAGATACAAACCTCTTTTAAAAAATGCGATTTTGTAGTAAAATTGCCAAAAAGAAAATGCGATTTTGTTATTTTATTAGGAGATTGCAGTGATATGGAGGACTAAGACATGAAATTTATATCGTGGAATGTAAATGGACTGCGCGCATGCGTCCAGAAAGGTTTCCTTGATTTTTTTAACAGTATAGATGCGGATTTCTTTTGTATTCAGGAGTCCAAGCTACAGGCGGGACAGATTGATCTTGACCTGCCTGGCTATCACCAGTACTGGAATTACGCCGAGAAAAAAGGCTATTCCGGCACAGCCATTTTTGCCAAAAATGAGCCATTATCTGTGTCTTACGGCATAGGCATTGAGGAGCATGATAAGGAAGGACGTGTCATCACACTCGAATATGACAATTTCTATCTCGTAACCTGCTATACTCCAAACTCACAGAATGAACTGAAAAGGCTGCCGTACCGTATGCAGTGGGAAGATGATTTCCGTGAATACCTTAAGACTCTCGATGACCAAAAAGCCTGTCGTACTGTGCGGTGATCTGAATGTCGCACACAATGAAATCGACCTAGAAAAATACCAAAAACAAACCGCAAGAATGCAGGTTTTTCAGATGAGGAACGTGCTAAAATGACGGAACTTTTATGTTCCGGCTTTACCGATACCTTCAGATATTTTTATCCGGATGCCGAGGGTATATATTCCTGGTGGTCATACCGTTTTAAGGCTCGCGAGAAGAACGCAGGCTGGCGTATAGATTACTTTATCACATCAAAGCGCATCAATGATAAGCTGCAAAAGGCAGCAATCCATACCGATGTGCTCGGTTCAGACCACTGCCCTGTTGAGGTTGATATTAAATTTTTAAATTTAAGGTTATATACTACTTTTCAATATAGTTAAACCTCTGTGTTTTAAATAATACTCTTGAAGCAATAAAACTTATGATTGATATGCCAATATTTAACCATACTGATATTATGTAGAAACTATCCTCTACATAATGAAACTTATCATCAGTTTCTGTAAATACAATTGGAAGAATATTGGCATATTGATTCATTCCTGTTGCCCCATCCACAATACCTATTGTCCAAGTTATATCATGACTTGCACTAACAACCTGAAATAAGCCATATGCCTGAACAGCTACTATTCCAACAAAAAGCGATGCCATTATTATTGCTCCAAGTACAGAATTATTTATTTTCTTGATAACAAGCAAAAGCATGATCAGCAATGATAAAAATGAGAATATCGCAACCATTTTACTAAGTAAATATATCATTCCAACTTTTATTAAAGATTTCACTGCATTATCCGGCAGAATAATCAAATAGCGTACCATACCAACAACGAAAAATAGTAACATATATGTTCCAAACACAATTGATTTAATCCATAAAAGCCTATATTTACTAATCGGAAGTAAATGCAACATTCTATCTTTATTCAAATAAAAGAATGAAAATAAATCATAAATTGTCAGAAATACAATTCCTACCCATGATAGCATTTGCCATATTGAATAAATCATATCTACCCCATCAACCATCGGTAATATATGCAAAATATGAAGTATATCTAATAAAAATTCTATCCCAAAGATTGTTCCCCAGAAATATTTATATCTCAAATATTCATTTTTTCCAAATGCTCATCTTAATTTCTCCTTAAAAATTGTCTCAAGATCTGCTTTGTTTTCTTTTTTTTAGACTTTGTACATTATCATGCAAAATAACTTTCCCGTCTTTCACCATGATAATGCTATCGAACAATGACTCTACATCACTAATTAAATGTGTGCTGATAAAAACAATACTTCCTTTTTTTCGCTCACTCTTGATCATTTCCATTATGTCATCCCTTGTCAAAGGATCAACAGCAGCTAATGGCTCATACAAAAATATAAACATCCGAATTTCTTGAAAGTGCAAGAACCATATGTATCTGTTCAAGCATACCTTTGGAACACTGGGAAATTTTCTGATTCAATTTCAATCCAAGTTTTCCTAACAATTTTGCAGCTTTATCTGAGTCGAAATCATTAAAAGCATCCTTATAATATTTTATCGCATCTTCTAATTTCATGTATCTATATATAAAAGGTTTATCCGGCAGATAAGAAAT
>ENA-OQHK01000027-OQHK01000027.1-human-gut-metagenome-genome-assembly--contig:-NODE-27-length-34046-cov-5.172499_pt1 | contig 34046 bp, 29 predicted proteins | sample MGYA00242562_ERZ504715 | MGnify/ENA primary metagenome ERZ504715 (study PRJEB26092, sample SAMD00036445) | human gut metagenome | host: Homo sapiens | study: EMG produced TPA metagenomics assembly of...
AAATGATTGAGTCTGATAAACGGCTTTCGTATCACAAGTCCTATCACCAAAGAGGCTGCGCCAAAAAGTAAAAGCGTGATATAACATTTGCCGAGTGTATTTTCGTACATACCTCCTATACACTCCCTCATCGCATTTATCGCATATGGGAATGGGAAGAAAATATACACTGCCCTGAAAAATGACGGCAGCGCCTCTATCGGATATGTGCCGCCGCTTCCTGCAATCTGAAGTACCATGACAACCACCGCCAGTGCCTTTCCTATATCACCAAAGGATATGGTCAGAGAATATATGAGCAGTGAAAATGTAAGGCTTGTCACTGCGCCTGTCACAATAAATGAAACCGGATGCACACACTGTATTTTAAGCAGGTATAAATCACCTAGCACAATAATAAAAGTCTGTACCTGTGACAGTAAAAAGAACGTCAGATATCTGCCAAAATAAAGCTGTGAAGGCTTTAGTTTCCCAAGCCCCTTAGCATCCGCGTGAACCTTTACCAGCGAAACAAGTATAGTCATGCCCACCCATATGGCAAGTGTGGTGTAAAAAGGTGCTACTCCGGAGCCATAATTGGCTATCTCGTAGATATAATTATCTGATACCTGCACCGGCTCTGAAAAGAAGCTGCCAAGCTTTTCAGGATTCCCCGAAAGCAGATTCACTATGATATCAGCTTTTTCATCCTCAGAGGCTGCTTCAAGCTTGTCGAGTGTCGTATTTATCTTGTCAGATGCTGATTCTATGACTCCCTTAAGCTGTGTCATGCTCATATTGAGTGTATCAAGCGTACTGTCCACTCCGTCAAACACCTGCGCCATGGAGCCTGATGTCTGACTTAGATTGCCAAGTGTGGTCTGCATTGAATCAAGAACAGACGACATACTGCTTATCATACCGTCCACCTGTGGCACTATCTGTGAGGTATATGTATCATTCACTGCTGACGCGGTCGATGAAAGAGCCGACATTACTCTCTTAAGTGTTTCTGCAGAATTCTGTGTCTTCCCCGATAAATCCACAGACTGTGTGCTTTCTATCATGCTCTTTGTCTGTTCCTTAACAAGCTCTATATTGGAAATAAGTGTGCCGACATGGGTATCGTCCATATCCGGCTTTATTTTGTTGATTTTGTCCTCAAGAGTGTCAATATTACCTTTCAAAGCATCCGCTGACTGTTTAATATTTTGCACATCACTTTGAATAGTATTTACATCCTGTGACAGATTTGCATCTGAAATCTGCTTTGATATATCATCAATCGAGCTCTTCACCTTTGCTAATGCCGATGTGATATCTGCGCTAAAGCTGTCGAAGGACTGTCTGGTGGACTGCAGATCATTTTTACTCTCTTCAAGCCTGTCTGTGCCCTTTGCAAGCTTATCCTGTCCATCTTTGAGTGCTTCGCCCGTTTCTTTAGACACCTGTGATAATGCCTTATTTCCGTCAATAAACGTATCTATCATGGCATCGTACTGCGCAAGACTCTCAGATACCGCTTCAAGCTTACCGGTCATCTGCCCCACATCATCCTTTTCCTTCATGTCATCGGATATTACGTTTGTCTCCTTAAATACCTGCTCTGCAAGCACCTTTATAAACTGCTTATTAATACTTGATTTAACAGCACTTGCTGCGCTGTCCGTTATCTTTGTCGCAACAGCTATTTTTCTTGTCGTTTAGATAGTAGGTAATCCTTGGATTTTCAATATTGTCAGCTACACCATGATACATGCTGTAGGTAAACTGCTCATCTATGACAAGTGCAGAATAATATCTGCCTGACTTAACACCCTCAACAGCCTTTTCCTCTGATTTAACAAATTTCCAGCCTATAGTATCCTTTTGCTTTAATGACTCTACCACACCATCGCCCATATTGACAGTTTCGCTGTCATTCTTCGTCCAGCCCTTGTCCAGATTGACTACTGCAATTGCTATATTTCCGGTGTTGCCATACGGGTCCCAGTTGGCATAGATATTAAACCATGCATACAGCGCCGGCAGCACGCACAGTCCAATAACTATAATGAGTACAAGCACATTTCGGAATATGCCGCACATATCTCTTTTAAAAATTCTTAAAATATCAGCCATGAATCATCCTCTTATATCCGGTGTTTATATCCGGTGCTGTTTAAGCTCCCCAATAAAATACAATGAGCCAAATGCAACATTTTTCGTATCTCTTTTCAGGTGCTTTCTTATCTCATCAACTCCTGAAAGCTCTGTTGCCTCAACTCCCTCTTTTCTGATAAAATCAGCAAGGTGCGATGCCTGCAGTGCCCTGTCCGAATCCGGTGTCACTGTATAAAACTCCTCAGCAAGAGGTAAAATCTCACGTATCATGACATCGTAGTCCTTATCAGCCATGACTCCCATGAAAAAGCAAAATTTCTCACCCGGATACATCTGCATGAGGCTTTCCTTGAGCGCATCAACTCCATTGCTGTTGTGTGCTCCGTCCACTAGCAGAAACGGCTCCTTTGATACTATCTCCATGCGTCCCGGCCACACAGCCTCTTCAAGTGCACTCTTTATCCTGTCATTCAGGTCTGTTTCCTCTCTCTTTGGCTCTGTCTTATCTTCGTATTCCAGCCCGCCATAGTGCTTTCCCAGCACATACCGCGCCGCAAGCTCTGCCGCTGCTGCATTCTCCCACTGAAATGTGCCACAAAGCCTCAGTGCGTAGCCGCTGCAGCGTGCTATATCGCTTTGCTCCACAGTGATTATCCTTGCATGCTTTTTTTGTGCTTCCTGCTCGATCACCTGCATAGCACGTTTATCCTGCTGTTCCACCACCACTGTAACATTTTCCTTTATAATACCGGCCTTCTCAGCCGCTATATCAGCTATATCACTGCCAAGGATAGCCATATGGTCATAGCCTATCTTTGTAATAACGGCACATTGCGGTGTACCGATTGCATTCGTTGAGTCAAGCCTGCCTCCGAGCCCTGTCTCAATGACCATATAATCGCACTGCTGCTCCTCAAAGTACAAAAGAGCCATGGCAAGACAGTAGTCAAACATCGTAAGTCCTATGCCAAAATCTATATCAAGCAGATAGTTTCCAAGCTTTGTGACATCCTCCTTAGGTATCATACGCCCATCAACCGTGATGCGCTCCTCAAAATCCACCAGATGCGGTGATACAAACGTGCCTACCCTCATATGCTCTTTTTTTAATATACTAGAAAAAAAAGCGCACACCGAGCCCTTTCCATTGGTGCCTGCCACATGGATATACGGTATTGTGCGCTTTTGCTTTCCTTTTTCTCTCAGCACCTTTATGACCTGTGCTGTCACCACCACTCCCGGCTCATTGCCGAAACGGCGTGTGTTTTCTATTTTGTTTAAAACCTGTGTGTAATCTAAATTTCCCATGCCATCATTATAATATATCCGGCCGATAAAATAAAGACCATATCCTTATACTGCTATAATAATGCCCCCGTCATTTGCATACATGCTTGAGATGCCGGCAGTATCCACAATGACAATCTTCTTAAATCTGGCAAGCTTCTCAAGACAAGCCTTCACATACTGTGCACGCTCCGGGCAGTTGCAGTGTGAAATTGCAAGAATCCTGTGCTCACAGTCCTTTGTGGCAGCCACAACATCCTCTACCATCTTGGTAAGTGCCCTCTTCATGCCTCTGGCCTGACCGAGCTGCTGGATTGAGCCCTCATCGGTTGAGCCCATGACAGGCTTTATATTTAAAGTGCTGGCCACAAAAGCCTTCAGGTTGCTTAATCGCCCTGCCTTTCTTAATGTATCAAGTGTCTCAAGCACAAAGAAGGTATTCATTGAAGCTATATACTCCTCTGTCTGCTTTACAACCTCATCAAACGAAAGTCCACTCTCTTCAAGCTCCTGCACCTTCATACCGATTAGTGTCTCGCCTATAGATGCTGAGCAGGAATTGAATACATAGATTTGCTTGCCACCGTCCTCATGCTCCTCGTTGTACAGATTGACTGCTAAAACAGCGCTGTTGTATGAGCCGCTGAGCTTGCCCGAAAGTGTGACAACATATACATGGTCAGCCTCTCCCTCAAAAGCCTGCATGTACTCCTCAGGAGACGGGCATGACGATTTTGGCCCCTTTACACTCTCCTTTACTCTTCTTAAGAAATCGTGCTGGTCAAAGCTCTCATCATCACGAATCCTGTATCCGTCAACATCAAGCTCGAGTGCCACATTGCAAAAATGTCCATCCTTCTTAAGGCTGTCTGTGAGCTCACCACAGCTATCTATTATAATCTTATACATACCTATTCCTCCTGCACTATATGATAATAAAAGTTTAAATTACTTTTTTAAAAGTTATTTCATTCCGTAACAAGTAGTTTTCATTACTACGTCATATTAACACTAAAACTAAACTTATGCAAGAGGTTTCTGTATTTATTTTCCCAAATACCCGAAAAAGGCTGTCACACAGTCGCTTAAGGCTTTCATGTCGCGTACTCCCATCAACTCACAGGCTGAGTGCATGGCAAGAATAGGTATACCAATATCCACCGTCTTTACCGGCAAAAGCGTACCTGCAATCGAGCCGAGTGTGCTGCCACCGCGGCTGTCCGAACGGTTCACAAAGCGCTGGTAAGGTATGCTCTTTTCATCACACAGCTGACATAGAATGGCGATAGCCTGCGCATCCGTAGCATATGACTGCGAGCACGCCTGCTTGATACAAAAGCCTTTTCCCATGACAGGCTTATTTGTGATATCCATCTTTTTCCTTTTTATTAGGATGAAGCGCATGAGCCACATCGACAGACAAAAGCATGGCATCATATATGCTCTCATCTATCTCATTTTCTGAAAGGTCCATATTTCTTAAAATACGCCTGAGCATATCGTGAAGCATTATAGAGGCAGCGCCCTGCTTACTGCTGCTGCCGATTTCCTCATGATCAAAAAGTGCTATGATGTTTATTCCATCAGCTCTGTTTCCATCCTCTATCGCATCAAGAAGTGCCCTGCAGGATGACTGGTTGTCGATTCTCGGTGATGAAATCATAGTGTCATTCACACCGACAAAGCAAGGCTCCTCCATACAAAATGTATTGAGCTCAAAGTCTATGATATCGCTCTTTTCCACGGACAGCTCTCTAGCCAGAAAGCTAAGGAAATAATCCGTGGTCCTTTCATCCTCAGGTATTGAATCAAGCACCGGCATCAGATCCACCTGATTATTTATCCCGACACCCTTATTCACATCCCTGTTCATATGAATAGCAAGATTTGGAATAATCATGACAGGCTTTTTGGACCTATATAGCACCATACGCGGATTGAACACATCCTCACTCTTTATAGCCACGCGCCCTGCCACTCCGAGAGGTCTGTCAAACCATGTGTTTAAAATCGGTCCTCCATACACCTCTACATTGACCTGTGCATATGAGTTTGTCATAAAATCCGGATTTGGCTTTATGCGAAGATATGGATAGTCTGTGTGAGCTGCCGCTATTCGCACCATATCCTTTTTGTTGTAGCCGCTTCCTACAGTAAACGCAAACATGGTCGTATCATGGTGATTTAAGACATACCTGCCACCGCGCACAAGCTTCCAGTCGCCTGTATAATCTATCTCATCAAATCCGTTTTCCAAAAGCTCCTGCTTTGCAGCCTTCACACACTCGCATGGTGAAACAGCCGCTTTTAGTAAATCAAATAATTTTTCCTGTTTCATGGATTGCCTCCTGTTTTCATTGCATAACGCATTTATTCTACCACGGACTTTACAATTATTCCAGTTGAACAGGCTTTATTTTTATGGCATAATCCGCGAATCTGATGTATGATATAATAATCGATAGCTATTCAAAACCACTTAGAACAATCATTCGCTGTCACATACACTGTGGAAAATGAGGAGAATTTATGATATCAATTGAACTGACAGACACAAAGGACTTTATGAACAAGCTGCTTCGCACGGAAATCTTTGACAACTTCCTGCTCCAGGAGGCCGTCATCACAAAGGCAGCCTCATACGTCATAGACGGTCACCTGCAAAAGGGCTTTTACAGCTCCACAGAGCTTGAGGAAAATGGTATAGCTGGCTATAGCATACTCCCCTTTAGGATGCTTCGCACAAACTGCTTTGACCTGATAAAGGGCAGACAGACTCCATCGTCATTCAAGTTTGTCTTTCTGCTTTCACCTGAAAACATGGAGCACACCCTAAGCAGTCTACACTCTGCTTTCACATTGTCTGATATCAGTGGTTTTTTCATAAATATCAGGTATCAGAATAAACTTCTGACTCTGACAACCGGAATATCCTACAATATTTTTTCAGCGGATAAGACATTAGACAGTGAATGGGATAAGCTTGTAATGAAATTTTTAGCAAATAATGACATAAACTTTAAAGAACTTTGACTTTATTGCTTTACATCTTAAACCTGTTATGCTATTCTAACGTTAGTTGCGTAAGCAGCATTATTATTATTTGGAGGTACTTTCGATGAGCAAAGGTACAGTAAAATGGTTCAATAACCAAAAAGGTTACGGATTCATCACAGCCGAGGACGGAAAGGATGTATTCGTACATTTCTCAGGACTTAACATGGAGGGCTTCAAAAACTCTCGAGGAAGGTGCATCAGTAGAGTTCGATATCACTGATGGCGCTAAAGGTCCACAGGCAGTTAACGTTGAGGTAGTTAAATAATTTTGACCACCCAGGCAATCTAGTTTCTATGTACCTTTTTCTTTATTATATATTTAGGTAAGATGATAGTTACAAAAATGTTAATTGGGGAATAAGATATAAGAATCATGATTAAAAAAGAAGAGTTCATTTTGAACTCTTCTTTTTTGTGCTTTTTTATTTGAATGATTTTAGTTGTTTACACGATGATGAGACATCGGTGAGCTTGTGGTGAGTGGTAAAAATGTATAACCATTCGCCTGTCCCCACTGGATAATCTGCTCGACCGCATTGACACTGAAATCCTTTATGTCGTGCTGCAATACAACTGATACGTTGTGGCTCTGTACTCCTGAAATGACATTCTGCACTACCTGTTCCGTGCTGATTGGCTTATTATTTGCATCTCCGCTCGATACATTCCAGTCACAGTATAAAAGCCCTCTTGCTGTCACATCATTTACGAGCTGTGTCATAATGCCCGGACAGTAATCCTTGCTCACAGTATTTGACGAGCCACCCGGGAATCTGATGATTGACGCATCATTTCCAGTCTGTGCCTTTATGATACTGTTCATCTGCTCAAGGTCATCAAAGAATGCCTGCTCACTTGTATATATCTGGTCGTATTTGTGGCTGGCAGAGTGGATAGCCACTGTATGGCCTCTCTTTGCCTCCTCTGCTATCAGGTTCTGATAGTCAGGATGAGTATTTGTAACAAAGAAGGTGACCTTTACATTGTATTTATCAAGTAAATCTAAAAGTCCCTGTGTATACTTTCCGGGACCATCGTCAAAGGTAAGATAAATAATCTTGTTGCCCGGATTTACCGTGTCTGCCGTGGCAGCCGGATCATACACACTTACCACTCTTGTAGCTGTAGCCTTATTTCCTGATGAATCTGAGACCTCATAGGTCACAGTATACTTTCCTGCCTTATCCTTATCTACCTTATCTCCTGATACCTTGACACTGTCTGTGATGTCTCCGTCACAATTGTCTGTTGCCGTGTATCCCGGATCACTGTACTTATCACCCTTTTTAACTGACATAAAATCATCACCCGAAAGCTTTATCTGCGGTGCAGTGCTATCTGTGACATGCACAGTCCTTTTGACCTCGCTCTCATTCTTTGACGAGTCAGCGACACTGTACTTTATCTCGTAGTCTCCCGGCTTTGAAGTATCGACAGCTCCTGTGACAGATACCTTGCCTGTCAGATCCCCATCATAGTTGTCTGTTGCCGTATATCCCGGGTCACTGAACTCGCTGCCTGCCTCTACAGTCATCTCTGCATCGCCATTTAATGTAATCTCCGGAGCCTTCTTATCCCTCACCTCAACCTTGATGGTCTGTGTCGCAGTTTTTTTACCGTATTGAGCAGTTACCTTTATCTCGTATGAACCTGTCTTTGTCGCATCGACATTACTGTCTATAGTGCATTTTATCTCTTTTCCCTTTCGGTTTATAAGCCTGCCTCTGACATACGCCTTGATTTTTGGTACCTCAAACTTTTTGCCATACTCAACAGTAATACCGTTTTTGAACTTGCTGCTGAACTCAATATGTGAATCAAAGCATGTGATATACACTATAAACGCCACCACCAGAACTATTGCAGCCGTAAGTATGCCGATAATCATCTTTTTATTTTTGTCCATTTTTCCAATCCTCTTTAGCATTTTATAATTATTCTCTCTATATTATTACTCAAACCTGATAATATTATTTCAAGCAGTATCTATTATAGCGTTAAACAATCTTTTTTGCTACTGCAAATTCCTTGAGAATTTCTTAATGTTGGCTTCATATATTTCAGTTATGTTACAATTGTTTCTTTATCATGAATGCCTCCGGTGCAGTCTTAATAAGTAATTAATTTATTTAATATCTTTGTTACTATTCAGTTCTCAATATGACTAACCACATATCTTTTTGCACATATTCGCAATCACAAAAATCCCCCGAACAAGTCGGGGGATTTAAAAAGCTTATGCTGTAACAATCATTTTATTACTGCTCCTTACGGTGCATCTCAAATGTCTCCATATGGTAGTTGGCGATGTTGTCACGAATCTTTCTGTCATCTGCTCTGCTTAAGAGATCATCACGGAACTTCTTGGTAGTCACCATGTCATTGTATGAGCTTGGTCCGCCTACGCAGCCGCCCTCACATGCCATTCCCTCGATGAAGTTCTCAGGAAGCTTGCCTGCCTTCATGAGGAGAAGTGCCTTCTTACACTCTGCTGCTCCGTTTGCCTTGCAAACCTTGCAATCAACATCCTCGCCTTTTTCCTTCATGCTCTCGATTACGGCTGCTGTAACTCCGCCTGAGTTTGCGAAACGCTTACCGTATACTGAACCCTCCTGGTATGAGGTATCATCAGCCTCAAGCTGTACACCCTTTGCCTTCATAATAGCACGAATCTCGCTGAAGGTAAGTACATAGTCTGCATTGCCCTCTATCTTCTGATCATGTACCTCTGACTTCTTGGCAACACATGGTCCGATGAATACTGTAACTGCATCAGGATCCTTTGCCTTGATCATTCTTGAAACTGCACACATAGGTGAAACAGTTGTAGAAATCTTGTCAGCAAGCTCAGGATAGTGCTTTCTAACCATATTTACAAATCCAGGACAGCATGATGTAACCTTCTTCTCTCCTGCCTCATATGCCTCAAGCCACTCGTCAGCCTCGTATGCTGCTGTCATATCTCCTCCGAGCGCTACCTCAACAAAACCGTTGAAGCCAACTGCCTGCATAGCTTTCTTCCAGCTGTTCATAGTGATATTTGCGCCAAACTGTCCCTCTGCTGCAGGTGCAACCATAGCGTATACATGCTTGTTCTCTGACTTGATTGCATCGATTACATCTACGATGTATGTCTTTGATCCGATAGCTCCGAATGGACAGCTGTGGATACACTTACCACATCTGATACATTTGCTCTCATCAATCACTGAAATGCCGTACTCATTGTATGTAATGGCGTTTACAGGACAAGAGAACTTACATGGTCTCTTTAAATGAGCGATAGCGTTGTAAGGACATGCCTGTGCACAGCGTCCACACTCCTTACACTTCTGTGGATCGATATGTGAGCGGAGACGTCCTGCCTCGATTGCTCCGAACTTACATGCATTGATACAAGCCTTGCCAAGACAGTTCTGACAGTTCTCAGTAACTGTGTAGCTCGAAATCGGACAATCCTCACATGCTGAGCTGATTACCTGGATGATATTGCCGTCATCGTTTGCGCTTGGTGCTTTACCCTCTGCAAGTCTGACACGTTGACGGATGATTTCTCTCTCCTTGTAGATACAGCAACGGAACTGAGGTGTCGGTCCCGGAATAAGTGTAAATGGGATGTCATCTCTGATCTCATCGAGGTTACCTGCAAATGCAGCCTTTGCGACCTCAAGCAAAACTGCATGTTTGATTTTGATTACGTTTTCGTCAGCGTACATATTATCTCCTTTTCCTTAAAATAAATGTATATTGTTACCTAATGATTTACATACTTAGAAGAATCATTACATCATGTGACACTTCCCATATCACATGAGCTGATTCCTCTAAAAAAATGCTCCTAGTATTTATCTACTAGGAACATTTTACAAAATTTTTTAAACTTTTTCTACCCTTGTATTCATCAAAATACAAAGAATTGTTATTTTTTTCACAATAGCAGTGATTTCAATAAGAGTTACTCATGGCGCAGTGCATCAATAGGATTCAGGTTCGCTGCCTTGTATGATGGAAGCATACCGAATATGATTCCGATTGCCATTGAAAAAAGCACCGCAAGTATAGCTGCTGCCGGACTTATCGCTGTCGGCGTGCCGTTTAGCATTGAGATGACCTTAGAGAGTATCACTCCGACCAGCACTCCGACTAAGCCTCCAAGGCTTGTGAGCACAACTGCCTCTGTGAGGAACTGTCCAAGTATTGCTCCCTTTCCCGCTCCGATTGCTTTTTTAAGTCCTATCTCTGAGGTACGCTCTGTGACTGACACAAGCATGATATTCATGACGCCGATACCACCGACTAGCAGTGATATTCCGGCAATCCAGATGAGCATCATGTTGGTTGACTGGCTGAGCTGCTGTATCTGCTTTGCCTGCTCCTGTAAATCCTGTGCCTTGTAGGTCACATCAGAGCCGTCTGTAACATTTAAATTGCTGTTAAGTATCTCCTCAGCAGCCTTTCCCACTGTAGCCATGGTATCCGTGCTGTCTGCCTTAAGCAAAAGGTTCTGCGGCTCATCATAACCAAATATAACCGGCCATGTTCCGCTTGGCACAAATACATTGCCCTGGCTGTCATCATGGGCATACATATAGTAATCATCCATTGAGTTTATTACCAGGTCATAGCTGTCCTTTTCCGTGACTACACCGACTACTGTAAACGGATATCCCTGTATCTCTACTGTCTTGCCGAGCGCGCTCTCTCCTGAAAACAGGCTGCTCTCCACGCTCTCATCAATAAGAGCCACCCTGCGTGCATTTGCATAGTCATTCTTTGAGAAGCCTCTGCCCTTCATGACTACATAGCTTGCAGTATCGAAATATCCGTCATCGACACATGTTATATTGCCGCCCGAAAGCGCCGTGTTCAGATAATAGACTGCATTGGAAGCCTGTCTTGTACGGTAAAGAGCTGCATTTTTCACATGGTCGAGCTCCTTTATGCTGTCAAGTGTGGCAGCCGATACCTCAGTCACTCCCGCCGGCGCCGTTTCATATGATAAATCCATATCATAGCCATCCTTCTGCAGTGTGACCTTTACGTTATTACTTCCCGAACCTATGAGGTTCTTTTCTATCTGTTCGTTTGTGCCCTGAATTGTGGAAACAATCGCAATAATTGCTGCAATTCCGATGATGATTCCAAGCATGGTCAGAAACGAACGCATCTTATGTGACCAGATTCCCCTAAAGGACAATCTAATATTTTCAAGCATCTTTAATCCTCCCTGCTAAACTAATACATACCATCTTCCGACACCTTGGTTTTCTCGCCCTCCCTGACTCCATACGGGAATGCGATATAGTCATCATTTGTCAGACCTGACTTTATCTCCACATATGAGCCCCAGAGCGACTTGCCTGTTTTGACAGACTGCTTTTTGAGCTTTCCGTTGTCATCCTTGTATATATATGACTGTCCGTTCTCGGTTCTGACATATGACTTGTCGATATATAGTCCGCTGTCAGAGCCCTCCGATGATGTATCTATGGTCAACTCAAGTGAATCGCCCTTTTTGAGATTCTGCGGATTCTCAATGTATGCAGTGTACTCATAGAATGAGGAGTTTGGATTGCTGTCTCCATAATAGTTTACGCTGTCTGACGGCACATTGCTTATCTCGGATATCGTGCCCTCATATGTATCACCTGTCATGTAGTTGACTGCTGATACGCTCTGTCCTATTTTTACCGTATCCAGATCCAGCTCACCGATTGTTCCGCTGATATACAGTCCTGATGCTCCCGAAAGCTGCAGGAAAGGTGTACCGTCCTGCGGTGGATTGGCAGGATCACCGACTGTTGTCACAATTCCATCCTTCTTTGCATATACCACGCCATCCTCAAGCTCGCTCTGCAGTTCCTTTAAATCGGCCTGTGCAATTCTCTTTTGTAAATCAACATCGGCAACACTTCTGGTCTGCTCCTTTATGGCATCCTTAAGCTCATCTGCAGTGTATGTCTTTTCTTCTGCCGCGGTATCAGCTTCTGTCTGTGCGGTCTGTTCTGTGGCACTGCCTGTTTTGGTACCTGACGGCTCACTTCCTTCTGTATCATCAGAAGAATCTCCTGCTGTAATTGTGCCTGCAAGGAAAAGCTTTATCTCCTCGCTGTCATCATAGCTGCCAAGCCTATCTCCTCTTACGATAAGCTCCATATCAGGTGCGTTAGCATCCCCTATTACAAACCGTGCTACAGCGCTTTTATCAGCGAGTGTATTCAAAAGCTCTCCCGATACATATGAAGCCTCTGTGCATGTAAATACATAAGGATCGACCTCTGTACCGCTTCCTTTAGCCACTGACAGATCCGATATCACATCATGCTCTTCGTCAGGCTTTTGCTCAGGGGCAGACGGCTGTGTGTCAGGCTGTGGCTCAGGTGTAACAGGAGTCTCGGGCTGCTTTTCAACCGGTTTAGTGTTCTTTAGCTTGTCAAGCTTCTGCTTTTCCGATGCAAGCTGGTTCTCAAGACTCTGTATCTCAAGCTGCTTCATCTCAACCGAGAGGGAAAGACTCGTCACATCATATGCAAGTAGCTTATCTCCGGCCTTTACCTGCTGATCCTTTGTGACATAAACCTCTGTCACCTTCTGTCCATCCTTTAAATTGATTGTCTGACATGCATCATCACACACCATTCCCTCACTGGTCATGGATGTGTAGTCGTTTGTCTTGCTGATCATTGAAACACTCATGACGGAAGCAAGACCCTTGGAGTTCCTGTAATAAACAACTCCTGTGATGCTTCCCGCTGCAACTGCAACTACAAGGACAGCTATTATAATGATCTTAATTCTCTTTTTCTTTTTCATTACCTGCCTCCTGTCCTTCCTCTGTTATCTCGCCGTCTATGATGTGGACGATGCGCTTTGCCTGCTCGGCTACCTTTCTGTCATGTGTAATCACGACAACCGTCACACCGGACTCATTAAGGCTCTCAAAGAGCTCAAGCACCTGCTTGCCTGACTTTGAATCCAGAGCTCCCGTAGGCTCATCCGCCAGCAGAAGCTTTGGATGATTGACCATAGCTCTCGCTATCGCCACTCTCTGCTTCTGTCCTCCTGAAAGCTGTGTTGGCTTGAAATCAGCTCTGTCTGAAAGCCCTACACGCTCTAATGCCTCCATACCCATCTGCCTTCTGTCCTTTTTTGCTCACACCGGCATATATGAGTGGCAGGCATACATTGTCCAGTGCACTCTCTCTCGGCATGAGCTGGAAATTCTGGAATACAAATCCAATTGTATCCCGTCTGACTCTCGTAAGCTCCTTTTCCTTAAGCTCACTGACAGGTCTGCCGTCAAGTATATATGTACCCGATGTTGGCAGATCAAGACAGCCCACTATATTCATGAGAGTGGTCTTGCCGGAGCCCGACGGTCCCATGATTGCCACGTACTCTCCCTCCTCAATCTGGAGTGAAACATCCTTTAAAACCGGCACCACGAGCTTATCCTGGTCATAGTTTTTATAAATATGCTGGAGTTCTAGAATCATCTACTGTACCTCCGCGTCACCTGAACCGGTGGCATCTGCAGCACCTTCGTCCATTGTGCCATCGTCCATTGTGCCATCATCAACAGGACCGCCCTCAGTGCCCTCAAGCATCTGGTCATCAAGAGCTTCTGTACCCATATCGTCATAGACTGAATCTTCACCACCGCCATTTTCAACGTACTCTTCCCATGTCTGTGCCGGCTCACCCTCATAAAGATCATCAGATGCCCATACTATATAGTCATCCTTTGTAAGCCCTGACTTGATTTCATACATCATGAGATTCTCGTCATAATCTCCAAGCTCAACCTTTGTCTTCTCAAGCTTATCCTTTTTATTAAGTGTCCATACATATGCATCATCGCCGTCCTTTACGACATAGCTCTCATCAATCCAAATACCATCCTTCACCTGCGTCTGTCCGAAATCCGGCTCCACATATACATGCTGTCCTAAAAGCATGTCGCCTGTGCCTGTAAGCTGCACATAGAAGTTGTACTTTGATGCCTTCTGCTCGCTGCTTCCATCATCATACATGCCGGAATTGCTGTTATCAGTCTGCGTATTCTCAGTATCAACCTTGCTGATGGTACCCTGCCATGTCTTTGACTCATCAACTCTCGAGCGCACTATAACTGCCTGCCCCTCTGCGAGTCCACTGTTTAAAAAGCTCTGCTCATCAATTGTGCCCTTTACCCTGTAATCACCGGTGGCAACGATTGTCATAAATGCAGTATCTGCTGTGTCTGCACTCTGATTCTCATTGATTTTCTTTACAACACCAATCATTGTGCTGTTTACAGTGGCATTTTTGATGCTCTCATCATACTTTTCTATCTCTGCCTTCTTCGTGGCAATATCGTACTGAGTCTGCTTCTGCTGTGTCTGCGCCTGCTGAATCTGCAGTGTATAGTCAAGCTGCTGATCCTTTGGCGCTTCCTTCTTTTCCTTGGTGAGCTGCTCTATCTGTGCATCATAGCCGGAAAGCGTATTGTTTAAGCTCTCAAGCTCAAGCGTGGCGCTTTCCTTTTTCGCAGCAAGATCCTTTGTATCATAGGTAAAAAGAGGTGTGCCCACCTGTACCTCATCCCCCTCTGACACAAGAATATCCTTTACCTTTTTTTCACTGTCAGCCTTGATATCCATGGTATCGGCTGCTTCCACGACACCGCTGTACTTGTCAGTACTTCCCGCCTGATACATGACATCAGCGACCTTGTTTGCATAGACTCCCGATGCCTTTGCTGCATTCTTTCCCTTTGTCATTGCAATGACAACAGCTGACACAATCACTGCTATGATAAGCACAGCTGCAATCACTGAAATGATTATCTTTTTCTTTTTACTCATTTCGACCTCCCGGTTTCTTATAATTAATTGATTATAAGTAACTATTCAGAACCACTGAGAACAAAAAAAGCTGATGCGTCATGCTTGCATGTAAGCAGCAGGTTTTCTTGTTCTCAAGGTGGCTCGAATAGAGCCACCCCCCCCACACATATGAGTAAAATTAGCTGCGTAGCAGCGGGAAAGCACGAGTATCGTGCGATTTTGCGAATGTGCGTGGGGTGATTCTGAATAGTTACTATTATGACATAATCATACCAAATATATATTGCATCTGTCTTTTAAGATTTTTTTAATATTTTACTAATAAAAAATGGAGGTTAGTATGGAAATAGCATTTAGTGAGAAAATTTCTCCACAGCTGTCCGCCGCCCTGTTGTCCACCCCTTATGAGCTTGGAAAAGAGGGAGGGCTTTCAAGCGGCTATCTGCCGGAGAGTGATAGCTGGGAAGTGATAGTAAAATATGTCGGTGACATAGAAAAAATAAAAGAAAAGTATCCTTCTGTACTCATCACGAGGCTGCTCGGAAACTATGCGGTGCTCGTAATTGAGAAATCACTTGTAAATACCGTTGCCCTGTGCGATGAAATCATATATATGGAAAAGCCAAAGCAGTTTAACTACGATGTGTACGAGGGCTCTCAGGCCTCATGCATCACTCCCGTACACACCAATCCATATAATCTGACCGGAAATGGTGTGCTCGTAGGCATTATCGACTCCGGAATTTACTATGCCCATCCGGCTTTTATACAGGATGGTGAAAGCAGAATCGCCTATCTGTGGGACCAGACTGTTTCCGATGATTCCTCACACAGTGATATCATCCCTTTCGGCACCTTATATGACCGCGATACAATCACCAAAGCCATAAATGCAGAAAACAGCTTAGAAATGCAGCGTATCTGCCCAAGCATCGACATATCCGGGCACGGCACTCATGTGGCAGGAATCGCTGCCGGAAACGGTAATGGTAATGAACAAAACACAAAATACCGCGGTGTTGCTTATGAAAGCACTCTTATAATCGTAAAACTCAAAACCTCAGGCGGTGCCAGCTTTCCCACAACCACGCAGATTATGCTGGCAGTAGACTTTTGCATAAGAAAATCAATCGATATGAACATGCCTATCGCCATAAACCTAAGCTTTGGCACAAGCAACGGCTCGCACAGCGGCACATCACTGCTTGAAGCATACCTGGACTATATAGCAGGAAACTACCGCTGCGCTGTCTCAGTCGGCTCAGGTAACGATGGAGCCGGCTTTGGTCATGCAAACGGCAGCTCGTATCCTGCCGATGCAGAGCTTGCGATAGGCTATCCTGAGCCGTCTCTTTCCATTGATTTATGGAAAAAATACTGGGATGAGATACAGCTGCGCATTAGTGCACCAAATAATGATATGCTTGAGATTCCCGATACAATTACCAATCAGGCAAAGGGCTTTACATACAGATACAATCTCGATGGGACAGACATATATATAACAGGCGGCGGTCCCTCTCCCTACTCTCCTTTTCAGGAAATATTCATTGAACTCATGGGATCGGAATACATCTCACCCGGCATCTGGAAAATATCACTTGAACCTATATCTGTAAAGGACGGCTCATGGGATATATGGCTGCCGTCAGGTGCTCTGCGCAATGCACAGACCTCATTTATCCATGCATCGCCTGATATCACCCTGACCATCCCCTCAACCGCTCAAAATGTCATATCTGTCGGAGCCTATGACAGCCGAACAAACCGCACAGCCGCCTTTTCCGGCCGAGGCTATACCTGGGCCTTTGACAGTATAAAGCCTGATATCATTGCGCCCGGTGTAGACATTATTTCATGCTCAAACACCGGAGGCTACACTTCAAAAACAGGGACATCTATGGCTGCACCGTTTGTGACCGGTGCGGCTGCACTTCTGATGGAATGGGGAATTGTGCGTGGAAATGACCTCTATATGTATGGCGACAAGCTTAAAGCTTCTCTCATAAAAGGTGCCGGTGAAAATGTATTTACAGCTGCCTCACGGGCTGTCTCTGAAAACAGCTCCAAAAACACAAAATACCCCAACCCTGTTACGGGCTGGGGTACATTGTGCTTACTGGATAGTATTCCTTAGTGGAAGCGCTATTCGTATACATGCTTCTGATGCTTCTTTGCATCTGCCTTATTCTTTTTCTTCAATGGATGCTTTGGGTTTTTATCCATTATAATCGCTTCCTTCCGTTCGTTCTGACTACGTTATACACCTGCAATCAGCACTTGTCAAGTAAGAGTGCTATTTTTAATTAATTGTTTATATTTAGTGCGAAATCTCAATCATTTTAATGTTAAAGTGTCGATTTGTATGCACAATTATTGACAGTTTGCTAAATTTAATTATTATCTCTTCATCACACTCTTTTTAAACACAGTCATCGCAATTCAAAAAAATACATCATTACATAGCTGCCAAATATACAAAATATGCCGCATAGCAAAGCAGCATCACCACTCCACATGGCTTTCTAAGCTCTTTATGTCTTATCGTACCGCCCCACAGGAGCACACCGCACAGGATTGCCACAACTGTATCAATCACAAACCTGCTCTCAAACGGTACCGGACAAATGAGAGCTACTGTTCCGATTACAAAGAGTATATTGAAAATATTGCTGCCGACTATATTTCCAATCGCTATACCGGCATTTCCCTTGCGTGCTGCTGAAACAGATGTAACAAGCTCCGGAAGAGATGTGCCGAATGCAACGATTGTCAGTCCGATAAAGCGCTCACTCATGCCGCAGGCTCTTGCTATGGTCGTGGCACCGTTTACGACAAGCTGGCTTCCAATTACGACGCACACACCGCCCAGCACAATAAAGAACAGACATTTCCATACCGGATATAGCTTTACCGACTGCTCATCACCGCTGTCATTGCCCTTTTTTGCCAGAATATACAAATAAAGCAGATATGCAATAAATAAAATCCACAGTATAACACCCTCAATGAATGTGATTTCATTACCTGTCATTCCCATCACGAGAAGCACCGCTGTGATAAGAAGCATGTACGGTATCTCGTATTTGAAGGTGGTTTTTTGTATGGCTACATTTGTGATAAGTGCCGTCACTCCCAGGATTATAAGGATATTTAGTATATTGCTGCCGACAATATTGCCGACTGTAATCCCCGCATTACCCTTTATTCCTGCAGTGATGCTGACTGCAGCCTCAGGCATCGACGTACCCATCGCCACAATCGTCAGTCCAATCACAAGCTGCGGAATACCAAATTTCCCGGCGAGCTCCGCCGCTCCATCCACAAACACATCCGCGCCCTTCACCAGTGCTACAAAGCCTGCTATAAGCAGTAAAATTGCTAACAAAAATCATAATTTTCCTCCTTCTGCTGTCCTTTTTAAGGATGCCTGATTAATTGATAGTTACAGCTATGTCCTATCAGCAGAAGGTTTTTGTATACAAAAAAGGCGACACTTCTGCTGTATAAAACAACAAAAGTCTCGCCATTTAATCACTCTCCGGATTGCTGTCATATATGTATGATATGTATGAGCAATCGTACTGACGGATAAGTAAGCACTCTCGTGCCGGCTACTCCCTTTCACTTATATACTATGATATGTCAACGCAGTGTATTCGTCAAGAGAAAGTTTTTCTTGCCTTTATCACGCTAACGTGGTAGCATGGTTACTAAATAAACTATTAAAGAGGTACTACAAATGAAAACATCCGAAATTATTGTATTTATCGTCTATCTGCTGTGCATGCTGGGTATCGGTATCTTCTTCTTCGTGAAAAACAGAAACGGCGGAGAAAAGACCTACTTCCTCGGCGGACGTGAGATGGGACCATGGGTTGCGGCGCTGTCAGCCGGAGCCTCAGACATGAGTGCATGGGTACTCATGGGACTTCCTACTTCTATCTATGCACTGGGCTTAGGTCAGGTATGGATTCCTGTAGGACTTGCAATCGGCTACACTATAAGCTGGCTGCTAGAGGCCCCTAGACTGAGAAAATTCTCGATTGTAGCAAACGACTCCATCACCATTCCGCAGTATCTGACCAACAGATTCCTGTCCAAATCACTTGCACTGCAGGTGATTTGTGCAATTGTGTTTTTGGTTGCATACACTATTTATGCGGCATCAAGCGTAAAGGCATGCGGTACTCTTTTCCACACTGTAATAGGAATGGATCCACAGATTGCCATGTATCTTGCAGCAGTTGTCATCGTAGGCTATACCTTCCTCGGCGGCTTCTCGGCTGTATGCTGGACCGATTTTTTCCAGGGCATGCTCGTGCTTGGTTCTATGTTTATAGCACCGATTTTTGCAGCATTTATGCTTGATACATCATCTATGTCATCACTCCCGGGCGGTTACTTAAATCCATTCTCAAGCTGGCAGGATATCGTGTCAGGACTGGCATGGGGACTTGGTTACTTTGGTATGCCACATATCATCATCAGATTCATGTCCATCAAATCACAGAAGGATTTGAAAAAATCAGCAAAAATAGGAATCACATGGACTCTGCTTATTGTATTTTTTGCAACCTTAATCGGAGTAATCGGAAGACTTTTCCTTGGCTTTGACGAATCAATCAATGAAAACTCTCTTGTTTTCATCCAGATTGTAAGAAAGATTTTCCCGGGTGTTATCTCAGGTATACTCCTCTCAGCAGTGCTTGCCGCTTCCATGAGTACCGCAGACAGTCAGTTGCTTGCTGCTTCATCTGCTTTCTCGAGTGATGTGTACAAGCCTGTCATCAGAAAAGGTAAGGCAAGTGACAAAGAGATGATGTGGACCGGCCGTATTGTCGTTCTTGGAATCTCTGTTGCAGCACTCATCATCGCATCAAACCCTAATGCCGGCTCTATCATGGCACTTGTTTCCAATGCATGGGGTATCTTTGGAGCTGCCTTTGGACCTGCAATCATGCTCAGCCTCTTCTGGAAGCGCTTTAACTTCAAGGGTGCTGTTGCAGGAATCATAACAGGTGCTGCCGTTGATATATTGTGGTATGCATTCCTCACATCAACCGGAATCTACGAGCTGCTGCCGGGATTTGTTTTAGGACTTATCGCAGCCGTTGTTGTGACACTTTGCACAAATGAGCCTTCAAAAGAGGTTTATGAGCTCTTCGATAAGGCTCAAAAATTTGATGAGTAATTGAAATAATTAATCATTTAAAAACATAAGTAAAACCGTCGTACCCTGCCATTTACGGCCCGGTACGACGGTTTTATTTTTCTTATTTAGGTTGTGCTTTTAGAAACACTGCTATGCCTGCTCCTTTTTGCGGTTCGTAAGAGCTGCGATTGATACGCCAAGACCTGCCATTGCGATAACAAGCCACATATACATATTGCTGTCATCTGAGGTCTTTGCTGCGCCTGCAGCAGCTGCTTTAGTACCTGCATTGGTATTTACCTTTACAAAGGCAAATGTGCCTGCTCCCGGTGTAAGAGCCTTTGCAGGCTGTGTGGTCGGTGCTGTTGTTGGTACTGTTGTGCTGCCTTTGTTGGCATCATCCTTGTCTGTGCCATTATCCTTATTTTCATCATCACCGGTATTACCATTATCGGCATCACTCTTGTCAGCTGACTTTGTCTGATATAAGTATAGGTCATCAACTGTTCCCCAGCCACCTTTTGCACTCACGATACCGACAACAAGTGTAACTTTGGTTTCTTTCTCAAGCTTAAATGAAACGCTTGGAGTCTTCCAGTTTTTCCAGCCTGTAAGTGTTACATTGTCACCCTTTGCAATGATATTGCCTTCTGAATCCATAACCTCAGCATAAAGCTCATCTCCGTCGGCTCCCTGTCCTACATACTCAAAGATGTACTCGCCTGAAGCAAGTGTAATAGCTTTATTGTAAGTAATGGCAGCCTCGGTCTTATCTTCTCCACCATTGTACCAGTGAGCACATGCTTCTCCTGACTTCTTATCATCCTTGGTGGAAGAAACTGAATCGACAATCTTGTTATTGACAGTAAAATTATCAGCCTTTTCAAAGCCTGCATCCTCTGCATCTGTAATGAGATTTTTCTGCTTTATAACTACTGTACATTTTGTTATACCCGATGTCTTATCTTTATAAGCACCACGCTCGATTTTTCTGCTGAATTTAACAGTTCCCTCTACAGTGTATGTTCCTGCCTTTGAAAAATCAATTCCCTCTGTATTCCAAACAACGTTCTCTTCAACCTTTTCGGTATTGTATGTCACATTAACTGTTTTGGGAAGCTCTATCTCTTTTCCTGCCTCTCCTGTGACATTTGCAGTTTCTATATCCTCAACTCCGATTTTGGTTACCTTTGCACCGGTCTTTACGTAATTCCACACCTTAAGGCCTGCTGTTGCTGTTCCATCCGGATAAAACATTGCCTGGTTGTCTACAGCAGAACCTCCATACCATTTTCCTGCATCTTTTGGATCATACTCACCGCTGTAGCTTGATGCCCAGCCTGAGCCCTTTTCCTCCCAAATCTTTTTATTTGCTTCATATCTTGCCGCTGCAGTTTCCTCTGAAAGACCTGTGGTATCTCCAACTGTAATCCATGCCGGCTCCCAGTAATATACACCAAGTCCACCTGCTTCATTTACAGCATTGATGAGATTTCTCATGAAAGTAGCCTGTCCCTGCACAGTGAAAGGCTCTGTGGCATCTGCCGAGTCATCATTATTTCCCTCACGAACAGTATTTCCATGACCATCTGAATCATCAAGTGTATATGCATAGCTTGTTTCTACAACCATTGCATCCTTGTTGTGCTTCGTCTGAACATAGCTGAGTTCTTTCTTTAAATTGCTCAGTGTACCATGCCAGTATGGATAATAGCTTGTTCCAAGAATATCATAATTTACATTATATTTTTCTAAGATTATCTGACCAATTTGTAAGTGTATTCTTCTGTGGACTTTCCACATGGATCACAACCTTTACGTCACTGTTGTAATCCTTAACACCCTTTGATCCTGCGGAAAAGAGCTTGCACATGGCTTGCATATTTGTTTCACCTATAAAACCGCCTGTTGTCTCGTTTCCAACCTGAACCATATCAACAACATCCTTTGATGCATCAATTGTATTTAATGATTCGTTGATAAACTTTTCTACAGCTACGGCCTTCTCATCAACTGTATAGTCCTTCCATGCCTTAGGCACCATCTGTTTACTCGGATCTGTCCAGAAATCTGAGCAATGAAAATCAACAAGCATTTTTATGCCTGCGCTGCGGCATGCATCAGCAATTTTCTTTGCGGTTGCCACATCGTTATTTCCACCACCATATCCGTTTCCGTTTGAATCATATGGATCATTCCATACTCTGACACGGATATGGTTTATGCCGTTTTCTGCCAGGAATTTGCAGAAATCTGTCACGTTGTTAATTTCTTTTCCGCTATAATCCTTGTATACAACACCACTGCCTAATTCTGTTATAACAGATGAAATGTCCATTCCCATTATGAAATCAGAGGACAAATCCTTTACCTTTGCAACAACAATATCATCATTGTCTACTGAGGTATCAATTTCCGGCGCCTTTGATGTAATGGTTGTACATACAGAACCAAGTTCATTGTCATTTGCATCCTTAAGCTGGGCTACAACATAATACTTACCGGCTGACTTTGTTGTGTAGGCTGCTTTAAAAGTTTTTCCGGAACCATTGTCATTTTCTAATGTTCCGTCACTCAATCCATCTGTGTGATCATTCCATGTATCAACCCACCACCATAAATTTACTCCCTCAGGAAGTTCACTTATTTCTTTTCCATCATAAGTAATCTTTGCTTCAAGATTGACTGTATCACCATTTTCTACGGCTACTTCAGTCTGGTTTACTGAAATTGTGTAGCCTTTCTTGTTTTTCTTCGGAAGAGTCAGTATCATCTGATTTTGTTTCATAAAGCTTTTGAAGCTTGATATTGTCAATATCGCCCCAATAGCCATTCGTAACCTCTCCTCCAATACATATATCAACATCTTGTACAGCTTCAATTGTAAATTCATCGGTTGTAACTGTTTCCCAATTATCCCAATCTGTTGTAGCCGGAAGTTCTTTAGCCTGTTCCAAATATTTCACATACAGACCTGATTTAACATCTTTTTGTCCATCCTGATCAATTGAAATCCTATAGGTTCCCGGCTCAACATTCTTGATTGTTTGAGATAGCGAATTGTCCCCAGTTATGTCCTTTATCTTTGTAAACTGAGTTGTATTATTTTTCGCCCACTCATCTTTTGTGACAAATAGTCCACTTCCCGTTGACTTAGTCCAACCGGTTATACTTCCATCCCCATTTATAGACGACTCAAAGTCTCCATTCACCACATACTCTGTGTCTACCCACTTTGCGGTATTCTCTGCTGCCTTAACCTGCTCTGTACCCAAATCCGCCACAGCGCTCTGGCTTAAAAGCATTGCAAACACCAGTCCGGCACTTGTTATAGATGCCATTTTTCTCTTCCTGCTCATATTTTCCTCCTTGTTTTTATGCAGTGGTAAATGACTATCAAATTGATAAATATCAAAGCCATTAAGCCACTGTCATGCACCTTCTCAAATTGCATGCCGCGCATGATTTCATCTGTTCCATGCGCAACAGCGCAATCGGTTGCAATAACTATATTTACAGTCTATACATTTATTGCGTACGTTTCAATTGACATAAATGACAAGTTATTTATGACCAATTTAGCAAAAATACATCAATTTAATATTTGTAAATATGGGAAAATATACAAAAATTCAGATTGTTCAAACGGTTATTCAAGAAATGACATTCACATTGATTTTGTGGAAATTTCACAATACTTTTACGCGTTTAGAAGTATAATAATTTTTTATGCAAGCTAAATATATTAATATGCATCATAATTTTAGTTTTTTTATAGGCAAATTGCCAGAGTCCACGGTACTATATATAAAAAAGCCGTACAGCAGCTTTTTAATTTAATGTCTGTCAACGCACCACCAAAAAAACCTAGCATTATCTGCTAGGTTTTTTATCGAAAGTAATGCCTCCATTACTTAGCGCCCTTAAGGGCATCTCATTTGTTGTGTGCATTATACTACTAATTAATAAAAATGTCAAGGAAATTATAAAAAATATTTTGTTTCAAATAAATCTATATTCCATTTTTTATAGTCTCCGCATCCCATTCGTGCTAATATTTTATTATATACTGTTTCCCCTTTTTTATTCCCATACTAACATATATTTTAAATTTTAATGTCCGTAAAGGTTTCTTTAATGCAGATACGTCAGTAAAAAAGCTTAATATTTTAATTGAATCAAATAATTTTAACACCGAATCTGCATTTTTAGGTGTTAATGAAAACGAAGCAATTAATAATGCATTAATTCGATATCTTTTTTCAGTCCGAAATCTATTAAGTAGCGTCGTATGTGCACAGTTATTTCTAAGACATAATAAAATATCAATCATATTTAAGAACGGGGCACGTTTTGATAATGGTAAATTAAAATCATTTAAAACATCTTTAAGAACATCATCTTGCAAATAGTGCAACAGTCTTAATATTTCACCAAATGTAAGAGTCTCTATTGCAACCCAAAATGGCACAGCGATGTTTCTGTTGTAAGTGCCATCACTATTACGATAAACAGCAACCCCTGAAGGTGCTACGTAATCATTGTCTAAATAAAATGAAATATCAATATGATCATTTCTATCTACTAAATTAGATAGAAAAAATGGTTTAAAAAGACAAAACTTATCAAAATCTTGATATATCTTTTGATTTTGATAATTAACAAATGGATATGCTTCAGAATAATGACAATATGTCGGTGTCCCAGATTCTTTGTTTGCAGGGTTCATAAAATTAGACTTATTTGTATATTGCATTGTATCCGTTAATGAAACACAATGATGCTTACAAAAATTATATGCTATTGAGGCTTTTAACTTCTCTTCAACAGAATCCAAGCAATTTGAGTAATGTCGATGAACAATGGTCTTTGGTTTGCACTGTAACCAATATTCCTTACTAACTTTATAAAAAAGGTGCTGTCCTTACCGAACAGCACCTTTTTTTATTTCTTCATGATTAGATGGAATATTTTCTTCACCATTTCCTGTTATCCAGCATATTCTAAACGAATATTGTAAATTATCAATAATGTTCATTTCTTTACCATTTACTAAAATTTTGTCTATATCACTCTCACTAATTAACCCCCAATCTATCCACTCATATCCATTATCCTCATATGCGCTGAATAAATAATTTTCATTATCTTTTCTTATAGATAACTCACCACTAATTCTTAATACATCATAGGACAACAGCTTTTTTTTCATAATAGCACACGCTACATTACCATTTTCATTTACAAAAAAGACTATATACTTATCGTCAATGTGAGCTTGCGCCAAAAATTCATTTGCTTTTGTCTGTGCAGTTGTTCCATTATGAGCCTTCATATATTTATAAGGCGATTTATAGCTTGATAAACATAGTGCAATAATACAGGTCAGAAAGATAACAGCACAAAAAGATTATAATAACTACCTTTCTCTTTTTCTTGTTATTTGTCAACTAGATAAGCTCCTTTCTTATCACCGTGATTATATATACTCTAACTGCTTGCCATTTCCATGCAGAAGCTCTTTCTCAATTTCTTCTTTCCCACGAATAACACAAGCATAGGTTAGAACTTTTGGATTGTCCGTTGCAATTCCCACCTCTTTCCCGATACATTTCAGAATACAATAATAACTTTCGTTAAAATCTTCAATATCCGTAAATGAGGTTTCATAGTCAACGCTTCCGTCTGCGTACTCCTTGCGAATAATCGCAATGTAATATATCTCTTTTTTCAGAACACTAATCTCATTCTCAAGTGCATTCTTCTGTTTCGTAAGCTTTTCAGATGTCCTGGCACATTTCTCATATTTTTCTGAGAATTTCTGCTTATAAAGCATTGCATTGTTTACTTCCCTGAGACGTGCATACATATCCATTTCAAATTCTGCTTTACGTCACTCCACGTCGAACCTGTCATATTCGCTTTGCAGCTTTGAAAGCTCGTCTGTACGCTCTTCTAAGCCAATATTCCAGATTTCCTCATTAGTCATAAACAATAACCTCCTTTAACTTCTACAGATGAAGCACTCGCTCTTTAATCTCCTGGGTTCTTCCCTGATTCCAGAACTGTGTGCCTATATAGCCGCATGTACGGCGGGCTACACTCATCTTGTTCTGGTCACGATTGCCACAGTGTGGGCACTCCCAGATAAGCTTGCCTGAGCCCTCTTCCTCTACGATTTTGATTTCTCCGTCGTAGCCGCATACCTGGCAATAGTCGCTCTTTGTATTCAGCTCTGCGTACATGATATTGTCGTAAATGTACTGCATTACTGAAAGCACTGCAGGGATATTGTCCTGCATGTTTGGTACCTCCACGTAGCTGATAGCGCCACCCGGAGACAGCTTCTGGAACTGGGACTCAAACTTTAGCTTGTCAAATGCATTAATCTGCTCTGTTACATGCACATGGTAGCTGTTTGTAATATAGTTCTTGTCGGTAACACCCTTTATGATACCAAAGCGCTTCTGTAAGCACTTCGCGAACTTATAGGTGGTAGACTCAAGCGGTGTGCCATATATACTGAAATCGATGTTTGACTCCTTTTTCCACTGCTCACATGCATCGTTTAAGCGCTGCATTACCTTAAGTGCAAACGGTGTTCCCTCTTTTGGCTCTGTGTGTGATACTCCCTTCATATAGCGTACACACTCACAAAGTCCTGCATAGCCGAGTGAGATTGTTGAGTATCCGTTAAATAATAATGGGTCTATAACCTCTCCCTTTTTCAGACGTGCAAGTGCTCCGTTCTGCCAGAGAATCGGTGCTACATCGGATTTGGTACCAAGAAGCCTCTTATGTCTGCACATAAGTGCTCTATGACACAGCTCAAGTCTCTCATCAAGTATCTTCCAGAATTTTTCCTCATCCTTTTCTGATGAGCATGCCACATCAACGAGATTTAAGGTGACAACACCCTGGTTGAAACGTCCATAGTATTTACGCTTGTTTGGATCAAAGTTCTCGGCATGTGCCACATTGCCCGCTGTCTGTGAGCATCTGTCCACTGTGAGGAATGAACGGCAGCCCATGCATGTATACACATCTCCGTCCTTAAGCTCCTTCATGACCTTCTCTGAAATATAGTCAGGCACCATTCTCTTTGCAGAGCACTGTGCCGCGAGCACTGTGAGATTCCAGTACTTTGAATCCTCTGTGATATTATCATCCTCAAGCACATATATGAGCTTAGGGAATGCCGGTGTGATATATACACCCTTTTCGTTCTTTACACCCTTTATTCTCTGGTGCAGCATCTCCTCAATGATTGCGGCAAGATCTGCCTTTGTCTGCGGATCGGATACCTCATTCAGGTACATGAATACTGTGATAAACGGTGCCTGTCCGTTTGTAGTCATGAGTGTGATGACCTGATACTGAATCATCTGCACACCACGGTTGATTTCCTCCTTGACACGGAGCTCTGCTACCTCGTTGATTTTTTCTTCATCTAAATCAAGGCCTACGCTCTCGAATTCCTTTTGCACCTGCTTTCTGAACTTCTCACGACTGACCTGTACAAATGGTGCCAGATGTGCAAGCGAGATACTCTGTCCACCATACTGTGAGCTGGCAATCTGTGCGATAGCCTGTGTAGCAATGTTGCAGGCTGTTGAAAAGCTCTTTGGTGTGTCAATCATAGTCTCACTGATTACTGTGCCGTTCTGAAGCATGTCCTCAAGGTTTACAAGACAGCAGTTGTGCATATGCTGTGCAAAATAATCTGCATCGTGGAAATGGATAAGCCCCTTCTCATGAGCCTCCACTATATCCTCAGGAAGCAGGAAACGGCGTGTGATATCCTTGCTCACCTCACCTGCCATATAGTCACGCTGCACGCTGTTTACAGTAGGATTCTTGTTGGAGTTTTCCTGCTTTACCTCCTCGTTATTGCACTCAAGAAGGCTAAGAATCTGCTGGTCCGTAGAGTTTGACTTACGAACGATGGCTCTCTTATATCTGTAAGTAATGTAGTTTCTGGCTACGGTAAAGGCACGCTTGTTCATGAGCTGGTTCTCCACCATATCCTGTATCTCCTCAACGCTTGGAGAGCGCTTCATGTTCTCACATGCAGTCTCCACGTTGCTTGCAATTTCCTCAATCTGATCAGCAGTAAGCTTCTCATAGTCTAGCACTGAATCGTTTGCCTTTCTAATGGCAGCTACTATTTTGGCTGCATCAAATATGTCCTCACTGCCGCTTCGCTTGATGATTTTCATGTAAATTTCTCCTCTCTGTATACTATATTTCATATAATGTAGTGTACTATATATAGTGTTGTTATTCAATACACATACTATATATATGCATTTTATCATGTGTAATGGCACAAAATATGCAGCTATAAATGAGATGTAATCATTAATTCATGTCACTGCCCTGCAATGTAAAGCGGGCTTTTCACCAAACAATTACGATATAGCTACATATAAAATGCCATATTATTTAATACAAATCTGTGCATCTGTCTTTTGATGACAATCTAAATTATACAAGATATTGTTGCTATGTCAATACGCTCAACAATATTTTGTAGCATTTTGACTTATTGCACAAAAAAAGCCACAATATTTATGCTACTTTTTCAACTCTGTAATTATTTTGTTACTTGTTAAGCTTTTCCATATTGTCAATCACTCTGTCCAAAAAGCCAAGCATCATGTTAAACTCCTCCTTAGAAAAGCCTTCGTGCATGGCTTCCTCTATTACCATTATATTTTCCCTCACCCTGTTTTCGTGGTCCAGTGCTTTTTGCGTCAGCTCAATCCTTTTAAGCCTTGCATCATTTTCCATAGGTGTGCGCGCAATATAGCCGTTTTTTTCAAGACTTTTAAGCATATTTGTCACTGTGGCTCCTGACAGATGAAACTTTGCTTCGATATCCTTTTGAAATATATTTTGGTCCTGATTATCCATTATATATCCAATCATCATACCCTGGCTTCGCGGTATACATTCTGTTTTACTGCACCTTTTTCTGTCAAAATATCTGTCTATGCTCCTGCTGATGCGGTTTATCTTGTGTCCTAAGTATTTATCCGGTGTAAACTCCTTCATATCTGAAATCCTTTCATAGATTTTTCTTGACAATAAAAAAAGTATATCTATAATATAGTTAGCACACTAACTAATTAAATGCAAGTATTTTTTTAGTTAACCACATTACCATAAATGTGGGAAGTTTGTTTTAATCAAATATGAATATAAGAAGAAAGGACAAAACATATGTTAAAAACACTAGGTGCCCAAATAAAGGAATACAAATGGGCTTCGATTGCGACACCTGTTTTCATGCTGCTTGAGGTGGCTGTGGATACCATAATCCCTCTTCTCATGGCATCAATCATCGACAACGGTGTCAATATGGGCGACACAAGGCATATCTATATCATGGGTGTGTGGATGATTGTCGCAGCACTGTTTGGTCTTTTGACAGGATGTCTCGGTGCAAAATATGGTGCAAAGGCCGCCATGGGCTTTGGAAAGAATCTGCGTGCTGCAATGTTTCGCAACATCCAGACCTTTTCCTTTGCAAATATCGACAGATTCTCATCCGCGAGTCTTGTCACACGTATGACAACCGATGTGACCAACATCCAGAATGCTTACATGATGCTGCTTCGCATGGCTATGAGAGCCCCTTCATCCATAATATGTGCGATGGCTATGTCATTTTTCATCAGCCCTCGCCTTGCGACAATATACTTAATCGCTGTCATTGTGCTTGGAGCTTTACTGCTTTTCATCAGCAAGGCGGCCATGAAATACTTCGACAGAGCCTTCAAGCGCTATGATGACCTGAATGAAAGCGTACAGGAAAACGTATCCGCTATCCGCGTTGTAAAGGCATACGTCCGTGAGGATTATGAGAAGAAACGTTTTTCAAAGGCAGCACAGAATATCTACGACGTATTTGTGAAGGCAGAAAGCCTTGTGGTATACAACTCTCCTCTCATGCAGTTTACAGTGTATGCCTGCATCCTGTTAATAAGCTGGCTCGGAGCTCATATGGTGGTAAGCAGCACTCTCACTACAGGTGATCTGATGGCTCTTCTCACCTATTGCATGAATATTCTGATGAACCTCATGATGCTCTCCATGGTGTTTGTAATGATTTCACTCTCACTCGCATCCGCAAGACGAATCAGCGAGGTATTAAATGAGCAGAGCACACTGCACAATCCAAAGGAACCGCTTTACGATGTGCCTGACGGAAGCATAAGCTTTAAGCATGTAACCTTCAGATATTCAGACACCGCTGAAACTCCGGTTCTGTCAGATATAAATCTAGACATAAAATCCGGTGAGACCATCGGCATCATAGGAGGAACCGGAAGCTCGAAATCTTCCCTTGTAAACCTGATAAGCCGTCTCTACGACACAGACACCGGCTCTGTAATCGTCGGAGGCCACGATGTGCGTGAATACGACATGGACACTCTCAGAAACAAGGTAGCTGTCGTGCTCCAGCAAAACGTGCTTTTCTCGGGCACCATACTCGAAAATCTGCGCTGGGGTGACAAAAACGCTACCACAGATGAGTGTATTGAGGCCTGCAAAATGGCATGCGCCGATGACTTTATCGAGTCCTTCCCTGACAAGTACAACACCTACATAGAGCAGGGCGGAACCAACGTATCCGGTGGCCAGAAGCAGCGTCTGTGTATCGCAAGGGCTCTGCTTAAAAAGCCAAGGATACTCATACTCGATGACAGTACCTCGGCTGTAGATACAGCAACAGATTCAAAAATCCGTGCTGCCCTCGCAAAAACAATACCGGGAACCACTAAGCTCATCATCGCACAGCGTATCTCATCAGTCATGGATGCTGACCGTATCATCGTGATGAATGACGGAAAAGTGGACGGCTTTGACACTCACGAAAATCTGCTTAAAAATAATGAAATCTACCGCGATGTTTACGATTCCCAGACAAACGGCGGAGGAGACTTTGATGAAGGAGGTGCTGCCTGATGCCAGGACCAAGAGGACCACGAGGTCCAAAACCCAAAATTAAAAATCCCGGTAAGCTTTTTGCGCGCCTCATGGGATTTATTTTCAAGAAATATTTACCTGCCTGCATAATTGTTGTGATATGTATCTTTGTCAGTGTACTTGCAAATGTGCAGGGAACCATGTTTACCAAAAATTTGATTGATGACTATATAGTACCACTGCTTAAGACAGGAAATCCCGACTACGGACCACTCCTTGCAGCAATGGGAAGGGTCGCCGTATTCTACGGTATCGGCGTCATTAGTACGTTTGCATACAGCAAAATAATGATCTACGTATCACAGGGCACCATTAAGAACCTGCGTGTTGAGCTCTTTTCCCATATGCAGGATCTGCCAATCCGATACTTTGACTCACATGCGCACGGCGATATCATGTCAATTTATACAAACGATATCGATACACTCCGCCAGCTCATCAGCCAGAGTCTTCCGCAGATACTTAACAGTGCTATCACTGTTGTGAGCGTTTTTGTTTCAATGGTCATATTAAATATTCCGCTCACCATACTAACTATCGTGATGGTAATCGTAACAACAGTCGTGACAAAGAAATTTGCAGGCTTCTCCAGCCGCTATTTCCTTGCACAGCAGCGCGACCTCGGCAAGGTTAACGGCTTCATCGAGGAAATGCTCAACGGCCAGAAGGTAGTCAAGGTATTTACCCACGAGCAGGAAAATATTGAAGCCTTCGACAAAATAAACGATGAACTCTTTGAAAGCGCTTACAATGCCAACATGTACTCCAACATGCTCGGTCCTGTAAACGCACAGATTGGAAATCTAAGCTACGTGCTCTGCGCTCTTGCCGGCGGTGTTATGGCTCTTTCAGGCTTTGGCGGTCTGACCCTTGGTAAGCTTGCGAGCTTTCTGACCTTTAACAAGAGCTTTAACATGCCTATCTCGCAGGTCAGCCAGCAGTTCAACAGTATCATCATGGCGCTTGCCGGATGTGACCGTATCTTCTCACTGCTCGACGAAACGCCTGAGACTGACGAGGGCTATGTCACACTGGTAAATGCTAAGGAAGAAAACGGAAAACTTACCGAAACCCATGAACGCACCGGCTTATGGGCATGGAAGCATACTCATCAGGCTGACGGCTCTGTGGACTACAAAAAGCTTGAGGGCGATGTGGTATTTGACGATGTGGATTTCGGATATGTGCCTGAGAAAATTGTACTGCACGATGTGGATCTTTTTGCAACACCCGGTCAGAAGATTGCCTTTGTTGGCACCACCGGAGCTGGAAAGACTACCATCACTAACCTTATCAACCGCTTCTACGATATAGCAGACGGCAAGATAAGATATGACGGCATCAATATAAACAAGATTAAAAAGGCTGATCTGCGCCACTCTCTTGGCATTGTTTTGCAGGATACCCATCTTTTCACAGCTACTGTCATGGAAAACATCCGCTACGGCAAGCTTGATGCCACAGATGATGAAGTATACGCAGCTGCCCGCCTGGCAAACGCCGATACGTTTATCCGCCAGCTTCCTGACGGCTACAATACTGTACTGACAGGTGACGGTGCAAACCTAAGCCAGGGCCAGCGCCAGCTTCTAGCCATTGCGCGTGCCGCTATCGCCGATCCTCCTGTGCTCATCCTCGATGAGGCTACAAGCTCAATTGATACACGTACTGAGCGTATTGTTCAGGACGGCATGGATAAGCTCATGCATGGCCGTACTACATTTGTTATCGCACACAGGCTTTCTACTGTCAGAAACAGCGACTGTATTATGGTTTTGGAGCAGGGACGCATTATTGAAAGGGGAAGTCATGATGAGCTGATTTCAAAGAAGGGAAAGTATTATCAGCTTTATACAGGAGCATTTGAACTGGAATGATGTGATCATGAAGAAAAGAAAGTTTAGCAGATGGATTCTGCTTCTGTGCTGCCTTTTTATTCCGGCATTTACAGCCGGGGCGAAGGCACCGCTTGGTACACCGACAAGAGAAGTGCTGCTGGATATGGCGTGGGATTGTCTGGAAGAATACAATTTCAGCTGTATCCGTACCAATGCTGTTGCAGTAAGCAAAGCAACACAAATAATGTCGGAAAAAGAAGAACAGACAGAGACGCAGCAAGTGGAAACAGAACAGACGCAGGAGGCAGAGACAAAACAACAAACAGAAGAGCAGAACAGCGAGACATCGTTGATGTGACGCAGTATATTTTTGTCGGAGATTCCAGGACGGTCGGCATGCATGAAACAGTCGGAGATTCCGGCTGCGTGTGGATCGGTCAGGTTTCAGCGGGATTATCCTGGTTTCAGGATACTGCCGTTGGAGAGATTGATGAGTCAGTGACGCAGGGATCTGTGATCATTATCAATATGGGAGTCAACGATCTTGGAAATGCATGGGGATATATTGATCTTCTGAAAGAGAAAATTCCTCAGTGGATGGAAAAAGGAGCCGAAGTCTACTATATGTCGGTAAATCCGGTAGAAAACCATCCGTATATTTCCAATGAGGATATTGCGGATTTTAACAATATTCTTTATAATAATCTTCCGTCAGAGACTGGTTGGATAGAGACAAATTCCTATCTGCTGGAGAGTGGATATTCCACACAGGACGGCGTACACTTTGATGCGGAAACGTATCAG
>ENA-OQHK01000028-OQHK01000028.1-human-gut-metagenome-genome-assembly--contig:-NODE-28-length-33732-cov-3.624699_pt1 | contig 33732 bp, 37 predicted proteins | sample MGYA00242562_ERZ504715 | MGnify/ENA primary metagenome ERZ504715 (study PRJEB26092, sample SAMD00036445) | human gut metagenome | host: Homo sapiens | study: EMG produced TPA metagenomics assembly of...
TAAATGCGGCAGAAACCTCGGGATAGCCTTCTCTGTCTGCAACTCTTGCCATTGCAAGATACATACCGACTTCGCTGCATTCTCCCTCAAAGTTAGCTCTGAGATCCTTGAGAATATCTTCGCTTACGCCCTGAGCAACGCCAACCTCGTGAACTGTTGCGAAAGATGCCTCCTCGTCCATCTGCTTAAATTTTTCCTTCGGTGCCTTACAAACAGGGCAAGCCTCGGGAGCTTCGGGACCTTCATAAACATAACCGCATACTGTGCAATACCATTTCATAATTACTTCTCCTTTGTAATAAATATTAGTGTACTTCTGCCGAACATTTAGGACATATGCCGTAGTAGATAACAAATCTGTTTTCTACCTTAAATCCCTCTTCGGCAAGCTGTGACTCAAGGTCATCAGCATTTTGATTGTCTTCAACATCAATAACTGCATTGCATTTGTTGCAGACAAAGTGGGGGTGTGGCTCTGTGTTGCCGTCAATACGCTCCTCACCGTTTACATTGCATATAACGCTGACCTTTCCTTCATCCTTAAAAAGAGCAATGTTTCTGTAAACCGTGCCAAGACTAAGGTCGGGAATTTCGGGCTTTAATTTATCATAAACCCAGCGTGCGCTCGGATGAGTGTCCGTACCGCACACAGCGTTGTAAATTGCATTGCGTTTTGAGCTGAAATTTCTTTTTGCCATAATTCATAAATCCTTATGCAATATTAGTCAGTACCGATTGGCTAAAATCAGTAATCAGTATTAACTTTGGCTATATTCTATCACGCAGTTGTTTGATTATATTTACAATAAAGAATTATAGATAAAAAATCTTGCACAAAGAATTGGGAGGAAATATAGTGAAATCAAACAAAACAGTAAAAATTATCATTCTTATGGCACTTTTCCTGTCTGCAGTAATTTTAATATCGGTAATGACAGGTGCAGTAAAAGAAACAACGGCTGATACCGACAGCGTAAAACTGCCCGTAATAATGTATCACTCACTTTTAAAGGATGAAAAACTGCAAAATGACTACACCGTTTCGCCGACTCTTTTTGAAAACGATTTAAAATATCTTGCCGAAAACGGCTACACAACCGTTGTTGTAAAAGACCTTACCGATTATGCTTACGGCAAAAATCATTGCCCGAAAAATGCATTATGCTGACCTTTGACGACGGCTATTATAATAATTATTATTATGCACTCCCTTTGCTTGAAAAATACAACTGCAAGGCGGTCATATCTCCGATTGCGTCAGTGTCCGAAAAATTCACCGAAACCAAGGACATTTCCGTGACCTACGGGCATATAACTTTTGACGATATGAAAGAAATGTCCGATTCGGGCTATGTTGAAATTCAGAATCATTCGTACGATATGCATTCTTTGAAATCACGAAAGGGTGTTTTGCCAAAAGCGGGGGAGAGTGACGAAGCATATAAATCTATTCTTACGGAAGATGTTGTCAAAGCTCAAGCCTTGCTTGAAAATGCAACAGGGAAAAAACCGACCTGCTTTGTATATCCGTTCGGTGCAAAAAATGACCTGACCGAAAAGCTGATAAAAGAAATGGGCTTTTCGTGTACACTAACCTGTACGGAAAAGCCCAATATAATTACTAAAAAATCCCGACAGCCTCTACGAGCTGGGACGATATCGCCGTGACCGCAACGAGTCAATGCAGAATCTTCTTATCCGAATTGAAATGCAGTCATAATATTTATACGGCAGATACGGCAGATTTTTCAGCCTTGGCGTTTCTTACAAAAGCCTCGCACAAAGCTATGAAGATGAAAAACAGCGGAGTTGTAATCGGCTGATAAAGGTTTACAACAGACTGAACAGCATAGCAGATAACGGCCGAAACGCACGCAATCAACATCGGATTTTCCTTTGCATACTTAACTGCGTTCTTAATCGTACCGCACACAATGGCAAGATAGGAGAGAAGTCCCGTAATTCCGATTGTTATAAGGTAGTTTAGATATTCGTTATGAGCGGCATTTGTTGAGCTGTCACCGTATTTTGAAAGGTCGTCAAAGTACGGACTGAATGCGGAGTAGAACATATCCGGACCTACGCCGAACAGCTTTTCAATGAATGAAGCGTCGCCGAAAATCCATATCGACCTTATCCACATAAATCCTCTGTGCGTACCCCATATATCGTTAAAGCGGATAATTCTTTCAAAACTGCCGAGGTCGGTTTTGGTGTCAATACAGCTGAAATAAACCATAATTCCTATCATGGCAACAGCACAAAATCCGAATACAACGGCAAGAGCAATCGGCACGGCTTTTGAAATTGTGATGTTTGGTTTTTGGTAATCAATAAGATACAAAATCCCTGTAATAACGGCACAAGCTGCAAGCAATATCCAGCCGATGCCTGAGAAAACGAAAATTTCCTGAAACTTATCAAAGCCCTTGCTTTTGTCGTCAAAGCAGAGCGAGAACAATCTGAGCAGCTTTGCAAACAACAGCATAACAGTTGCCGAAAGGAAAAATCTTTTCAGCCTGACAAGGCTGTTTGAAAACCATACAAGGTAAATAATCATAAATACAGCCATGCCGAGAATGCCGGAATCGCTGTCGGCAGTCATAAGAGCCGCAAAGCCAAATCCTGTTGCTACAAGATAAATAGCCCTGAGCAAGGTTTTCTCCGTGATAACCGACATTGCAATCATAACAGGCATAGCGATGCAGATGTAGCTTGAAAGCAGATTTTTGTTGCCGATTGTTGAAGTGAAGTCGGTAATAGTCTGTTGGTCGGTGAGAAGAGTAAACATCCCGAGAGGATCAATATAGAATGAGTTAAGCACCGCAAGTGCATAAACTATCATTGAACCGAACGCAAGCGCAACGAATATGTATTCAAAATATTTAAAGCACCTTGTAATCATAAAATATGCTGCGGTGTAAAATGCCATAAGCACAAGACCGTTGTTTCGTCCCTGAGTACCCAGAAGTGCATCCAAAGGACTTGCGGACAACAGCGTTGAAATGACATTTATCCCAAGAAATACAATAAATGCCCAGTCCATAAACGAAAGCTCTTCATACAAATGCTTTGGTTTAGGCTTTTCAAGCTTTGAGTCTTCCGGCGGTTTATCAACGCTTGCGGTCATAATAATAAGAAATTCCGCAATAACGAGAATACCCGTCAATATAATGAAAAAGTAATACTTGTCATGCCTGATGTTAAAATATGCGTCGGTAAAAAACAACGGAAAAAGCGTGAACATAATAAGCAGATAATAGTTTGTGAGCGCCTGCTGTACCGAATATTTTTCTTTGGGTTTGGCAGGCGGATTTTTATGCTTTGCAGAAGTCATAATAAAATAACCTTTCAATATAATGTACTTCAATTTTATAACGCACGCACGATGTTGTCAAGAAATAAAGTAAGTTGAAAGCTCTGATTTTCGACTTGTTTCGATTGGCATATGCTTGCAAAAGAACAATAATTGCATATTTTTCGGCACTTTTATTCCCAAATTAATACTTGTGGAGAAATTAGTATTGTATTTATCTCCGTAAAATGGTATAATTCCCCTTGAGATGTATTTCCATATTTGCAGGACAAAGACTTTTGTAAAAAATTGTTTATGAATTTATCTATTTGCAGATTGGGTGGTTTTATGAAAAAATTAGTTGTTTTTGGCTTTGACGGCACTCTTGCCGACACAGCCCCCGGAATTTTATATTGTTTCAATACAACGGCAGTTGCAATGGGCTATGAGCCTGTTGAACACAGCGCACTCTACGGAGTAATCGGCGCACCGCTTGAATACGGATTTAAAACGCTCTTTAATATGAGTGATGACGAAATTGAATATGCCGTAAAGAATTACAGTAAACTTTATTCCCAGAAAGGAAAAGAGATGTTCACCGTCTATGACGGAATTTATGACGCTCTTCGTGAACTCAAGAAAAGCGGTTTTAAGCTTGCAATAGCAACTCAAAAGCACAGAATGTTCACAACGGATATTCTTGAAACCTACGAGGCGTCGGATGTTTTCGACGCAGTATGTGCAACAGATGTCGGTACAAACCTCACAAAGAGTCATCTGCTTTTGCAGGCGTGTGAGCAGACAGGAGTTTCCGTTGAAGAAAGTATCCTTGTCGGCGACAGCACAATCGAGGCAAAGGGTGCGGAAGAAATAGGTATGGACTTCCTCGCTGTGCTATATGGCTGGGGCTTTAAAACCAAGGAAGAAACCGAAAATTACAAATGCGTTGGCACAGTGTCATCTCCGGCAGAAATCTCTCAAAAAGTCATGGCACTCTGATTACGGTTAGTGCGTGTAAAACAGTGCATAAATAGGATTAAAATTGTAAATTTTCCAAAAACAAATCGGGCAGTCATAACGATTGCCTGATTTTTTTATGCAAATTTAATTCTGTATAATAACAATGATACAACGATACACTTTTGCTTGTAAACGGGATGTTTGATAAACAGAAATATGATAGTACTGAATTGATATTGTTAAATTCTTTTACATAAATTTTAAAAGTTAATTTAAATAATATTGAATTTTCACATATTGTATGCTAAAATAAAAATGCCAAACAAAAATTTAATTTTAAGTTCACCTAAGTGTGTATTTTTATTTCGGTAAAAATACAGGCTTTACTTTTCACACCTTATAAGTGAAATATTGTGTCGCAACAATCAAAGCTATGTATTTTTCGTGCGTAGCTTCAGCTACGCACTTTTTGTTTTATGCGAAAAATATTTGCTTTTTAAAAAAATCGACAAAATTTGAAAAATTTTAAAATTTTTTCGGATTTTATAAAATCAAAAGCCGTTTTAAATTGTCTATATTATGAAAGGAAATGAGAGGAGGTTATTTTATGAACATTTCCCACTTAGTAGAGAAAATTAAAAAGGGAGATAACAAATCATTTGAAAAGCTCTACAAGCTTACAGAGCGTGAAGTGTGGTTTACTTGTATCAGCTTTTTAAAGAACGAAACAACTGCACAGGACATTATGCAGGAAACTTACATAACGGCTTTTTTAAAAATCCAATCTTTGGAAAAATCATCACAAATCAGAAGTTGGCTTAACAGAATTGCCGTTAATAAGTGCAAAAATTATTTGAAAGGTAAAGGTGAAATCCAACTGGACGATGAAATTTTTGAAAATCAGGCAATAGTTGACGAGCGTATATCAATTCCCGAAGAATACATTTCAGACAAGGCAAAGAGAGAAATTATTCTTTCGATTATGCAGGAAGTACTGTCCGATGTTCAGTATCAGACAGTGATTATGCACTATTTTAATGAAATGACTGTTGATGAAATCGCAGAAGTCTTTGAATGTTCAAGGGGTACTGTGCTTTCAAGGCTCAATTATTCAAGGGCAAAGATGAAAACTGCAATTGAAGATTACGAAAACAAAAGCGGTGACAAGCTTCACGGTTTTGTTGTTGTACCTTTCTTTACAACTATTTTCAAGGAAGAAGCAAAGAGCCTTTGCGTTCCGAGCATAAAAATCACACTTCCAAACGGAGAAAGCCTTGTAACTGTGGCTTCAAAGGGTGTTTCAACAGCGGTAAAATCGAGTACCGCAACTGCGGTTAAGACAGGTGCAGTTACAGCGGTTAAGACAAAAGTCATAGCTATGGCTTGCGGTATGACCTTACTTTTTGCAGGCACAACAGTCGGCACAAGTCTTCTTGCAGGTTGTAAAAGTGACAAAGTTCCGACCGCAACAACTTCTGCTCAGACCACTGCACAGGCAACTACAGTCCCTGCGGTAACAGTACCAAAGGCAGTTAAAGATTTGGTAGACAAGGGTGAAATCAAGGTCGACAAAGACGGCAACATCACAGACAAGAATGGTAAGAAAGTCGAAGTAAAAGACGGCAAAGTAGAAGTAAAAACCGATGACGGTAAGACAGTTACAGTTAAGGTTGACGATGTAAAAACTACAGTATCTAACAAAAACAACAGCAATAAGGGTAACACCGAAAAGAAAGAAAATACATCATCAAAGAAAGACAACACTTCTTCAAAAACAGATACTAAGAATAACAATAGTTCTTCAAAAGTAAATACTTCAAACAACAACCAGAACCCAGCTAAGCCGAGCACTTCTTCAAGTAACGACAAGAAGCCAGCTAAGCCGAGTGAGTCCTCAAAAGATCCGCACGAGGGTAAGACTTACTACGACGCAGTATATAAGTACTATAAGCATCACGATGCAGTGACAAAAGAACACAAAAGAGAGTGGATTGTAACAGGTACTCACGAGGAACCAGTATATAAGACAAGATGGGTAAACATTTGTAATAATTGTGGTATAGAATTAGAAGATGCTAATTTCAGAAGAGAGCATCTTACTTGGGAATTGAAGACAAACGGTGCAGGTGCTTATCATGCTGAAGAACGACAGGTTCAGGTAGGCACAAAGACAGTAGAAGACGGTTATTGGAAAGAAGCATACACAGAAACAATCTCTCCAGCTTACGACGAGGAAGTATCTGCAAATGATAACTGGGATAAGAAAGTTCTTGTTAGAAAAGCAGGTTGGTATTAATTATCTATTTTTATATCTTTTATATCATAAAAATAAAGAACTCGGAATTCGTTAATTTGAATTTCGAGTTCTTGAATTGTAAAGATAATAATTAGTTGATTTAGATGACTAAACAAAACATATGGATAGGCATCAATTTTCCTTTAGTAGTTTAAATAAGTTTTCTACGCTGTTTTTTTGCTTCATCCTTTATTATAGAACTGTCGAGCATAGCTTTATCAAAAAGTTTCTGAACCACGTTATCATAATTAATATAATCCTTCTTTGCATAATCATATGAATTATGTGGAGAAGCAAGTGCACTATCTAATGTTAGTATGGCTGTAGTGTTATCATCGACATTTTGGTAATCATTTATCTTACATTTATGACACAAAATCACAGCTTGTGTGTATTCTACATGAGCTAAAGATATTAAAATTTTATTATTACCACACTCATGATACCTTTGTTCAAATATTTGATAAGCTAGATTAGCATCTCTATGGCTTTTTTCAAACAATTCGATTTTTTTATCATAACCACTTTCACTGGAAGCCAATTTTATATAACATTTTGCCCTTTGGTGAAGATAATTTGGATCATTAGATAAGTAGCAATTTAATCCTTCATATATCTTAGAAATAAGCACTAAACTATCTCTTCCATAAATCCTAAAAATCATATTAATATTGTCGAATAAAATAAATTTTTTTATAAGATTGCTTATTGTACTTTAATATATCTGGTTTTCCTTCTGTTTCTATTATTTTTGAAACTATATATTTAAAAGCATTAACAATAATCTTATGGTGTTCAGCGTTTTCTGAAAATAATTCCAGTTGTTTATATAGCCAATATTCCGCATTAACTACATATTTTTGAGGGGAGTTATCACTAGCGCTTATTTCAAAATTCCAAGTTTCTTCAAGATCTATTAATGGATATGCTCTTGATTTTTGATTATAAATTTCACTCAATATATTAAATTTTAAAACTTGAGATGAATAGACTTTTTTCTCAATTGCTAATATTATTAATGTAGCAATTTGCTTTTCAGTATCAAATGACAGCTGAATTTTATTGAATTTATTACTTGTAGATATTCTATTGTTACTGTTTAAATCAAGTATATTATCTAATATAGTTTTACTTTTATTGATTATACCAATACCAGTACCAGTTAATTTTGAATTTATGTTTTTGGCTTCATCACTTGAAAATTTATTATCTACACTTTTTATAGAAAAATTACGCTTATTGATTATCTTATCATCTTCTAATAGCCTAATTAAACCAAATAGTTCGCTGTTGCCTTTTAACGAAAAAATTATTGCCTTATTGTTATTACTTTTTAGTAAATATAATTTTTTCATAATCAGTTCTATTTGATTTATGGATAATGAATTACTATCAAATAAGAATATGGAATTTTCCTTGTTTAATAAATTTATAAATGCTTTATCAGAAATTCTGTCTTTGGTTTCAAAAATAAATATGTCTTGATCTTTAATTTTGGTAGCAATATCGTAAAAAATGTAAGTCTTGCCTGAATAGCTACTTCCGATTACAAATTGTAAATTAAATTTTTCTATATCTGTTATTATATTTTTTGTTATTTCACGACTAATAAAAAAAGTGAGGAAGTATAATTTTGTTTTTGTTTACTAAACTTTTACCATATAAGAAAAAAGATTTATTTGTTTCAAACGAGTCATCTGATTGTTCAACAATAAAACTTTTATAATTATCTAAATCGTCAGTAGCTATTTTTTGAGTTTCAACCCAGGATTTATAGATTTTCTGATAAATATCATCATAAGAATTAAACTTAACTATATGAGTAATTCCAAAACTTTCATACTTCATGCTTTCAAGTTTAGTAGGTTCTCCTACAAAACATAAGTATCTGCTCGTAACGCATTCGCAACGCTCATCTGGAAGAACAGTTAATATATCAATTTCGTCATTTAAGCTACATCCTATAAACAATAAGTTTTGGTATAAAGCATCATGATTTAATTTGTTTAAAAGGACTTTGTTACTTTCTAAACTTGTTGCGTACTGTTTACTTGAAAAAATAATTGAATTATAATTTCCATAATTAATTAAATTATTCACATCACCATGTAATTTAATAACACAATTAAACTCGTCAAAGACAGATTCAATTACATTCTCATTATTACAACAGATAGTATGATTAAATTTACTGTTTTTTTCGATTGCATCATAAATATTTAGTGTGTAAATGTAGGGCCATTCAATTTTTAAAAAGTCAATCTTATTTTTCTCTCGGATTTTCACATCGGTAAAATTGGAAACAAAGTAATTCCTTTTGTCAATATCATCAATCTGCTTGATATATAATTCAGCTATTTGAGAAAAAGGTTCATTGTACATCTTTTCCTTACTGTCTTTAAGCTCTTCAAATTTATTACACAAAGAATCAATCATATGTTCTTGATAGTCTTTTCCTGACGGAACTTTTCCATTTTTTGCTTCGCTATTAAGAGTAAAACCTGAACCGATTATAGGAATAATCATTTTACGCTTTAAGTTTTTCATAAACGTGTCATATATATCACTAAAGTTAACTATTTCCACAAAATATCACCTCAATAATTTTAGTTTTTATATTATATCATATATTGTCAAAAAGCACAACAAAAAAATTGAAAAATTTTTGTAAAATAAAGAGGTTAAGCATTAGAAAAAATTGCTTAACCTCTTTGTTGTTTTAATAATAAAAAAATCTTTTGTGTTACGGTGTAATAAATTTTAAAAATATATTATCTTGTTTCCTTGAAAATCGGCAGGCAAACTAAAATGACAGTAAGTTTGACTGCATTTTATCTTGTTTTAACTTAATTCAAAATTACTCAACTGAATTTTTTGAAATCTCAAAAACCCAGTGTTTAAGCCACTTTTAAGGCATTTTAAGTAATTTTGATAAAAAATAAAAGGTGGTTAAAAAACCACCTTTTTTGGTCGAGGTGACAGGACTTGAACCTGCGGCATCTTGGTCCCAAACCACTTAATAAATGTGTGAAAAGCTTAGTGTTTATCGGACTTTTCAAGTTCAGTTGCCTAACATTTGCCTTGCATTTATTTTTTAGCTTATTTTACGATTGAGAAAATCATCAAGTTTTTTCGCAGGTGCTTCAGTATCATCTTGCATTAAATGCGTGTAAATGTTCAAGGTGGTTTCGGGTTTGGTATGCCCTAACTGGTGTTGAATGTAGAGAATATCATATCCCGAATAGAAAAGATTTGTTGCATGGGTGTGTCTAAGACAATGAGCTGTAAACGGTTCTATGACCTGCGGAATACCGTCGGGGCAGTATTTACTGCGTGGAGCAATGCCGACAATTTTGCCTTGCTGTGAATTGAATGCTTCGAGGTTTAGGCAATTGATGTAACTCTCCCACAATCTCCGCCACGCTGAATTTGTCATAAGTTTGCCTTTGGTGGTTGTGACTACATAATCAAATGGGGAGTGGGGTGCAAGGCTTTTCAGATAGTCTGACAGAACGGTCGGAATATCAACCTTGCGGACACCTGCTTCTGTTTTCGCTCCTGCTTTTATGTAAGAATTGTTTCCGTCAAGAACCAAAGTCTGATGAACATTTATTTTGTTGCGTTTCAAGTCAATATCCGACCATTGCAAGCCGAGGCATTCACCTCTTCGCAGTCCTGCAAGCAACATAATCATTGCCGGCAATCTTCCTCTGTGCGGAGTGTTGATTATTAGCTTTTGCTCTTCATGCGACAAGGCTCTGCGCTCTTTCTTTTTTGCCGCATTCTTTGATATTTTGACATATTTCAGTGGGTTGAAGTCGATAGCTCGGTTTTCAATAGCGTACTCAAACACTCGGCTTGCGGTTGCGATGAACTCTTTTAGCGACTTTTTCGCTGTGGGTTTGCCTGTCGTAGGGTTCTTAGCGGCTAAGTCAAACACGATTTCCTGAAAGTCGGCAATCGTCAGCTTGTTGATTTTGTAAGGCTCAAGTTCTGCAAAATGTTTGAGATACCGTTCAAGCGTTTTGTATTGCTGTGGTGTTTGCAGTGACCTCTGAACCGTTAGCCAGCGTTTTTTTCCAACATCCGTATGTATCATCAGATGAGATATCTATGCCTTTGCCGAGTTTTTGTTTTAATTCGGCGGCAAGCGTTTCAACCTCTTTTCGTGATGTGCCACATACGGATTTGTACTTTCGTTTACCGTTTTTCATCTCGTCCGATATAGATGTTCTTCTGATAGCGCCCGTCTTTGCGTTTTTTCATTTTATACACTCCTTTTGCTTAAAAAAGGGTGCAAAAATCCCCTGATATTCAATGCTTGAAAATTTCAGGGGAATATGATACAATTATTTTGCGTGTAATCGTATCATCTGCACCCTGTGTAGGTGATTCCGCTCTGTTCGAGGACCAGTCGAGCAGGGCGGATTTTTTATTATGTTTTATTTTGGATAATCAGCGTAATTTTAGCGTAATAAGTTTTAATATCCTCAGCATAGCCGATATACAAATCTTTGATACCTAAAAATTCGTGACTGATTATTTTTAACAAAATCGCAATCTTCAGTGTGTAAGTTACCTATCTCCATACCGTTTGCGATTATTTTAATTGCAGGTTCATCTTGATAGCTGTACTCTTGCATTGATACATTAACAACCTTGCCTGCTTGCTTGTCAGCCCTAAGTCTTTTAAGACATTCTTGTCTGTTGCCGAATGTAACACCTGCAACTTTCATCTTTTTAGAGTGTGATTTACCCGTTTCAGGTTTTACATTCACTTGTGGTTGTGGTGTCGGCTGTTTTGGTTTAAACAGTTTAGAGAGTAATCCCATTATTTTGCCTCCTTATTTTTATATTGACAAGTACTATCAATAAATGTACAATAAAATATAAAGAGGTTAGCGCCTTTTTATCCCTATTTTAACCGCTCATAGTGCCAGCTATGGGCGGATTTTTTTATTTATTCTATTTAATCGGCAGACCATGGCTGTCGGTGTATGGTGCTGTGGCAACGGTTTGACATGGGATTATTCCAAATTATATTCCTGTTTGATTGCGTCAATTTTATTTTGCAAATCTTTTTTGCCTGATGAGGAAACACGGCGGACTCCTTCTTCGAGCTTTTCAATGGCTTTTTCGGGGTTGTTTTCTGCAAGATAGAGGTCGGCGTAGAGTTCATAAACATCTGTTCGTGTAGGGTTAGCCTCCTGATAGCCGTCAATCAGCTGTTCAGCTTTTGAATAATTCTTGCTGTCAATTGCGGTATTTATATTGTTCACAAGATTTGCATTGTAAACAAATGCAAAAACGACTATGGCAATTACAACAGGCACGCCGATGATTATGCCCAATTTTACCATTTTTTTGTTCTTTTCCTTTTTAATTACGGGTGAGTTCAGTTTGATAGTCACCGTAATTCATACCGCAGCTCGGACAAACATTTTCGTTGTATTCAAGCATATGACCGCACTTGCAACGCTTTTGCTTCATCTTGTTTATCTCGGTATTTATCTGAAAAATAACAGGGGTATATTTGTTGTTAATCTGAGCCGCCTCGGTTCTTCTTCTCTGCTCATTGGCAATTTTGAGAGCCTTGTCAAGCTCGTTTTGCTTACGAGTGTTGACTGCCCCTAAAATCCTGCTGAGGTAGCTTCTGTGTTCATCGGGAGAAAACGAGTACAAATCATCGAGTAATGAACTGTTAAAATCAATCTTGCCTGCCATAAAGCCGAAAAGGTTCATCTTGACAAGGTTTTCATTTGATGAATCGAGCTTGCAAATATCTTCGCTGTACTTATATGCCTTTGCATAATCGCCGTTATTCGCCGCATTGTTTACCAAATCTTCAAGTGCCTTTATTTTGTCATTTTTATCAATTCTGCGTTCGGTAATGAAATCCTTAATAAGAATTTGAGTGCCGCAATATTTGCAGTTGGTTTTCATCTCTGTAGAATTAACTTCAAGCTGACTGCCGCAATTCGGGCAGTTTAATGTTATAAGTGAATTGTTTGCCATCGTTTTACCTCTCTGCCTTTCAAGTTGTTTGACTTCACTATTAGAAAGCGGTTTATCTAAATCTTCAAGCTCCGGAAAATGCACACCAAACGAGATAGCTCTGTCACAATGAGGACATCTGCCAATGACAAGATCCTCGGGAATAGTCATCATAGAAGGGTATTTATCGGATGTACCGCTTATTGAATAAATTTTGCCGTTACCGTATTTTGAACAGTAATTGCAGCCTTTTGCAAACATCTGAAAGGTGTCGTTATTGTATTTCTTACAGCGCTTTAGTGTATATGCTAAAGTGTTTTGTTCCTTACCCATTACAATCACCCTAATTCATATCGCATTAGCCTCAAGTTCGTTATAAACAACAGGCTCATAATCATAAAAGTGTTCTGATTTAATATGTTTCAATTCGTGTTTTGTTGCTTTTTGCTGAACAGCATGACTTAATAAAATATTTATGTAAACATTGAAATTACCGTCTGAATCCACAACAGTAACACCTTTTACAGTCAGCGGCAGTTCGATTCCTCTAATATAAATATCGCCCAATAATCATTCATCCTTTTGCAATGCCTCAATGATACGAACAGCTTTTTCAACATCTTCTTTTGTAGCACCTTTTGCAAGGCTGAACAGCATACGCATTTCACTTCTGTTTTTAAGTTCTTCAAGGTATTCCTGAAGTTCTATATCATCAGTAAGTTTTGATGTTGCGTGTTCTTCCGTCAGATCCGATTTAAGTATTCCGAAATAATCTGCAAGCATTTGCATTTTATCTACTCGTGGATACTTCTTTGCATTTGCCCAGTCTGAAACTGTTGAGGCTGTGATTTTTAAGTCTGAAACAATATCAGCCTGAGTTTTATTATTTATGGCAAGATAATAATTGAAATTTTTAGCGAATATCTTTTTGTTCATTTCACTGTTATCTGTCATATTGATCACCTACCTTTTATTTATCTAAATCATACACTAAAAGCGTAAAAAAATCAAGATATTTTTAAAAATATTTCGTTTTTAGCTTGACATTACGCTTTTAGCGTGATATTATTAGAGCTGTAAGGAGGTGACGAAATGCTAAACACTAAAGTTAATTATCCTAAAATCACACTTGCGGCGGCAAGAGTAAATGCAGGATATTCGCAGAAAGAAGCCGCTTCAAGACTTAAAATCAATGAAAGAACTCTTCAAAACTACGAAAGTGGTGCTAATGTTCCTGACTGGGATATGGTTCATAAAATCGGTGAACTTTACGATTTCCCGATTGATTTTATTTTTTTTGGCTCTGAATTACGCTTAAAGCGTGATAAAGCCAATAACTAAACCAACACCCCACAATCAATAATACCACAATCACAGTCCCATTAAACGGACTTTGCTTAAAAGAGGTGAAGAAAGACGGAAGTAATAATAATTTTAGGACTGCTAATGCTTTGCACAGCTTTTGTTTCAGCAGTATTAGCTATAAAAATAGTAGCCGCCCATTTGTATAAAATAATAGACAGCTACCTTGATAAGCACGACGCTCAAATTATGGATCTGATTAAGTGGGCAAAGGACGAAGACAAACATCAATAAAAGCTTTTCCCACGGGAGTAAGTTTTGCAACTCCTTTCTCTAAATCAAATTTTTGATTACCGTTATTTGATTTGTTTGTGGCTTCTATTTGATTTTTGAAATCTACTACTATAGGTAAAGAACCAAAAATCTTATAGGCTGAATCAAGCGTTGCTGATGTTGAATCAGTCGAAATCGTTTCAGACAAAATTACCAACGAAAATAGGAGGTGTACATATGCCGAGAGAAAGACCAATAGTCAACTGGGATGAAGTGCCTGTGATAATTGATGTGCCGTATGTGGCACGGTTGCTTGCACTTAATGTTGATTACACAACACGGCTTGCACAAAAGGGCGTTCTTCCTGCCCACAAAATCGGAAAGCTTTGGCGATTTGATAAGGAAGAAATTAGACAATACATAAAGGAGCATTAACAATGTGGTTAAGAAATTACCCGACACGCAGAAAACTGCTCAAAGATGTGGAAAACCTCAGAGCAGAGAACAGACATCTCAGCATTGAACTGAGAAACGCAAGAACAGACCTTGCACTCGAAAAAACAGCGTCAAGCGGTTATCGTCACGAGAACAGAGAGCTAAAACGCAAGCTCAAAGTACTTGAAACGCCTGAATCCGAATCCTTCGGTTTTTAATGTGTGGGGGTCAGTAAATGAAAAAGGGGACAACAGTCGAAAGCGGATATGATGTTGAGGGACGCTGGTGTCTGAAACTCAAAAAAGCTAAAGGCAAGTTTACGCTTGATGAAATAATTGAAGCGGCGAAAGAATGGGAAGAAGATTACTATGCCGTGATTATTAAAGCAATGGGCGATGAGACAGCACAGTATTACGATGATGACCTTGAGGGGGATTACGTGACGCTATATCGTGCTACAGATTTTATAAGCAAGGAGGTGTAACCGATGAAAAGATTAACTTTAAATCAAGACAGCGAAATCAAGGTTAAGGACATCTACGGCAAAATGCACGACTGCAAAGATGTACCAAACGAGTTTTACGGCTGCATTCGCAAACTTTACGACTATGAAAATACAGGGTTCAATCCCGAAGAGATTGAAATAATTGTAGAAGCTCTTGAAGATATGCGTGACAAGCTGTATAAAGCGAACAACCCAAATGCATACAGTGTGAGCAACTGTTGTAAAACCCTTAACACTATTCTTAAAGTAAGGGAAAAAGAAAAATCCGCTGAAGCTCTGCAAAGCCTCAACGGATAGCAAGGGTATAACAAATATCACCAATTTGATTATATCCTTTCTTACTCAAAAAATCAAGATAAAGGAGTAAAACAGCATGTCAGAAATTAAAATCACGGTAGAAATACCACAGCTTGATGTACTTATCACAGCTATCGAAAACCTTGCAGGTACTACAGTGGAAGAGCCTGTCAAATCAACTGAAACGACAAAAAAGCCTGCCGTAAAGAGTGAACCCACACCGAAACCGCAGGAAAATATTCCGCAGTCCGAGCCTGAAAAGCAGTACACGATTGAAGAGGTGAGAGCGGCATTTATGAAGTGTGCAAAGGCTCACGGTAAGGACGAGGTCAAGAAAATTCTTGCAGAACTCGGAGTAACTAAAGTTACGGAAATCAAGCAGGAAGATTTTGCAAAAGCTGTAAAGGCTGTTGAGGGGGTTAAGTAATGCCTGATATACACGCAAGGCTGTCAGCTTCAGGGGCAAAGAAATGGATTAACTGCCCGGGCTCAATACAGCTTGAAGAAAATTTCGAGGACAAGCCGTCACAGTTTGCCGAGGAAGGCACTAATGCTCATGCTCTCGGTGAAGCAAAAATAAGGCTTGCCACAAAAGAGTACAACCGTACTAAGTATCACAATGCGATTCGCAATCTCGAAATTACCGAAGATATGGAAGATTATGCCGAGAGCTACAAAAACTATGTAATCGAGAGGTACAACTCCGCTTTGCAGAAAACTCCCGACGCAATCCTTATGCTTGAACAGAGACTTGATTTTTCAAAGTATGTTCCTGACGGATTCGGCACAGGTGACGCTGTGATTATCGCAGAGGGCAAACTCGAAATTATTGACCTTAAATACGGCAAAGGTGTCGAGGTGTCAGCGGTTGACAACCCACAGCTCAGACTGTACGCATTAGGTGCGTATGAAGCCTTTGATATGCTGTATGGCTTTGATACGGTTGAAATGACTATCTATCAGCCAAGATTAGACAACATCAGTTCAGAGAATATCTCGGTTGCCGAATTACTTGAATGGGGCGAATCTGTTAAGAAAGCCGCACAGCTTGCTAACGATGACAGCGTAATCGAATGTGTAGCAGGCAAGCATTGCGACACGGGATTTTGCAAGGCACGACCTGTTTGCAGAGCCTACGCAGAGGAAAGGCAGAAAATGGCTGTCTATGATTTCAAGCCGGCTGCAATGCTCACAGTTGCAGAGATTGCGGATATTATCGAACAGTCTGCGTCACTCGAAAAATGGGCGAAGCTCGTTTGCGATTATGCACTCGAACAGGCATACAAGCACGGTGTTGAATACCCCGGATACAAGGTTGTTGAGGGCAGAAGTAACCGCAAATACAGTAAACCTGATTCAGAGGTTGCAAAGATACTCACCGACAACGGTTATCAGGAAAGCGACATTCTTGTACATAAGCTGAAAGGCATTACCGACATTGAAAAATTACTCGGCAAGAAAACATTTGCCGAAGTCCTCGGAAGCTATGTAGTAAAGCCTCCGGGCAAGCCGACACTTGTGTGTTCAGAAGATAAAAGACCTGCAATCAATTCAGCAATGCAGGCACAGGAAGATTTTAAAAATGATATTAAATAATAAGGAGATTAAAAATTATGGACAAACACAAATGTATCAACAAGGTAGTAACAGGCGAAGTAAGATTTTCATATGTTAATGTTTTTGGACCAAAGAGCATTAACGGAAGCGATGAAAAGTATTCGGTTTCACTTCTCATTGACAAGAGGGACACAAAGACTATTGAAACAATTGAAAGGGCAATTGAAGCCGCAAAGCAGGCAGGAGTTGCGAAGTTCGGCGGTAAAATTCCGCCCGTGTTAAAATTACCGCTTCGTGACGGTGACACAGAAAGACCTGACGATGAAAACTATGCAGGCAAGATATTTGTAAATGCAAACTGCAAAACAAAGCCCGGTCTTATCGAAAAGAACGGTATGGAAATCATTGACACAACCGAATTTTACAGTGGTTGTTACGGCAAAGCGTCAGTTACATTCTATGCTTTCAACTCTAACGGCAACAAAGGTATTGCCTGCGGTCTTAATAACATTATGAAAACAAGGGACGGCGAACCACTCGGCGGCAGATCAAGAGCCGTTGACGATTTTGCGAATGACATCGAAGAGGACGATATTTTCGGATGATACAACTGAGTATTGATATCGAAACATACAGCAGTGTCAATCTCTTAAAATCAGGGGTGTATGCCTATGCAGACGCCCCTGATTTTACAATTCTTCTGTTTGCGTATGCCTTTGATGACGAAGATATTAAGATAGTTGATATTGCTTGTGGCGAAAAAATTCCTGACAAGGTACTTTCCGCACTCACAGATGAAAATATTAAGAAAACCGCTTTCAATGCAAACTTTGAAAGGACCTGTCTTTGCAAAGTTTCTGAACGCAGAAATGCCGCCCGAACAATGGCGTTGCACAATGATTCAGGCGGCGGAAATAGGTTTGCCGAGGTCGCTTGCGGGTGTAGCAACAGCACTCGGACTTGAAGAACAGAAAGACAAAAAGGGAAGGGCTTGTATTGAATATTTTTCAAAGCCGTGCAGACCGACAAAGTCAAACGGCGGAAGAACACGCAATCTTCCGCAGCACAACATTGAGAAGTGGGAAACATTCAAAAGCTATTGTATTCAAGATGTGGCTGTTGAAAGAAATATAAAAAACAGGCTAAAGGCTTTCCCTCTGACAGTGGGCGAACAGAAATTGTGGGAACTTGATCAGCACATTTGTGACAGAGGCGTTGCAGTCGAAACAGAGCTTATAAACAACGCTATAAACTTCGATGCCGACTACCAAAAAACAATGATTGAGAAAGCACAAAAGCTGACAGGACTTGAAAACCCTAAATCGGTTTCACAGCTTAAAGGCTGGCTTGAAACACGTACGGGAGAAATATTTCAGAGCCTTGATAAAAAGGCAGTTAAAAGCCTCTCAGAGCGTACAAACGACTTGCTGGTAAGAGAAGTTTTGCAACTTAGAAAAACGCTGTCAAAGACTTCTACGGCAAAGTATAAGGCAATGCTCGGTGGCTTGTGCGCTGACGGCAGAGTCAGAGGCTTTTTGCAGTTTTACGGTGCAAGCAGAACAGGCAGGTGGGCAGGAAGAATGATACAACCGCAGAATCTTCCGCAAAATCATCTTGAAGATTTGGAACTTGCCCGAAATCTTGTTATGAGCGGTGACTATGAACTGTTTGAAATGCTGTTCGGCAATGTTCCTGATACGCTTTCACAGCTTATCAGAACAGCGCTTATACCTACAAAGGGCAGAAGATTTATAGTGTCTGACTTCTCGGCAATTGAAGCAAGGGTAATAGCCTATCTTGCAGGTGAGAAGTGGCGACAGGAAGTTTTCAAGAACGGCGGTGACATTTACTGTGCTTCCGCAAGTCAGATGTTCAAAGTGCCGGTTGTAAAACACGGAATTAACGGACACCTCCGCCAAAAAGGTAAAATCGCAGAACTTGCACTCGGTTACGGCGGTTCTGTGGGTGCACTTAAATCAATGGGTGCGCTTGAAATGGGACTTGAAGAAAACGAATTGCAACCGCTTGTTGACAGTTGGCGAGAAACAAACCCCTGTATTACATCCTTGTGGTATGAGGTGGAAAAAGCTGCCGTGTCAGCGGTAAAAGGTGAACCGCAACAGATTAAATGCGGTATCAAGTTCTTCAGAAAAGGCGGGATACTCTTTATCTCTTTGCCGTCGGGAAGAAATCTTGCTTATGCAAAACCCGAACTTCGGGAAAACAAATTCGGCAGACCTTGTGTAACCTATATGGGAATAAGTCAGACAAGAGGTTCTTGGGAGAGGCTTGAAACATTCGGCGGTAAACTTACCGAGAACATTGTTCAGGCTTTTGCGAGGGATTGTCTTGCGGTTTCAATGCAAAGACTTGAAAGCAGGGGCTTTGAAATAAATTTTCATGTACACGATGAGGTTATTATAGATTGCCCGATTGGTGTTTCATCTGCGGAGGAAATCAGCGCCATAATGGGCGAACCGATAGAATGGGCAAAGGGCTTAGTGCTTAAGGCAGAAGCCTATGAAACACCGTTTTACAAGAAAGATTAAAGAAAGGAGGAAAATGGTTGAAAACATATTATATCGCCACGGCTAACGACAGATGTGCAAAGCTGTGGAAGAATACGGAAGTTACATTTGACGAACTTATAAACAGATTAAAAACAACAACCGTAACACCCGAAACAATGGGCGAATTTCGCAATCTGCCAAAGTCCAAACAGGATAACATCAAAGATGTAGGCGGATTTGTCGGCGGAAGACTTAAAAACGGAATAAGACAAAGAGATAAGGTCGAATGTCGTTCCTTGCTCACTCTTGACGCCGATTATGCCACACCCGATTTCTGCGAAAGCATAGATTTGTTTGCAAATTATTCTTACATCATATATTCAACCCACAAACACACCGCAGAAAAACCGAGATTAAGACTTGTTATTCCGCTGTCAAGAAACTGTACGGCAGAAGAGTATGAAGCTGTTGCACGAAAAATAGCTGACGAAATCGGAATTGACCAATTCGATGATACAACATATCAGCCGCAAAGGCTTATGTACTGGTCAAGTACAAGCATTGACGGCGAATATGTGTTTAAATATTCGGTCAGAAATCCGCTTGATGTTGACGGCGTGCTTGCACGATACAACGATTGGCACGATGTTGACGAATGGCAGTTTTCAAGCAGAACAGTAAAGCAAAAGGACCGATTGCTGAAAAAGCAGGAAGATCCGACAACTAAGAAAGGCGTAATAGGTGCGTTCTGCCGTTGTTACGATATTCACACGGCAATAGCGGAGTTCCTGCCTGATGTATATGTAAAATGCAGTGCCGATGACAGATATACCTACGCAAACGGCAGTACAGCGTCAGGTCTTGTTGTGTATGAGGGCGGCAAGTTCGCATACTCAAACCACGCAACAGATCCCGCAGGCGGACAGCTTTGTAATGCTTTTGATCTTGTGCGAATACATAAATACGGCAGTCTTGACGATGACGCAAAGCAGGGAACACCTACATCAAAATTACCCTCATACATTGCTATGCAGGAATTTGCGTCAAATAATAAAGCGGTCAGATTGCTGTTGCACAAAGAAAGAGAGCAGTCCTGCCTGTCGGATTTTGAGGGTGATATCGAAAGCGAGAACGACGATGACTGGGTGCTTGAACTGGCAACGGACGGCAAGAGCAACAACCTGCCGACAATTGACAACTGTATGAAAATCTGCCAAAAAGACAAAAGATTGAAAGGCAAGATAGCCTACAATACATTTACAAGGCGACATACGGTTTTAGGTGCAATGCCGTGGAACAGCGAAAGTGAAAGTCGTGACTGGACCGATGTTGATGACGCAGGACTTCGTCATTACATTGAAAATCTATACGGCATTAAGAGCAAGGCGGCTATTACAGATGCTTGGTCACTTGTGAGTATGGAAAACAGCTACAACCCTGTTTATGACTATCTCACAAGTCTTAAATGGGACGGAATAAAAAGGATTGAAACTTTCTTTGTTGATTACCTCGGAGCGGATAACAACGAATACACGAGAGCGTCAACACGAAAAACTCTTGTTGCAGCAGTCGCAAGAATAATGAATCCGGGCATTAAGTTTGACACGGTTCTCACACTTGTAGGCTCTCAGGGTTGCGGTAAAAGTTATTCGATAAAAAGGCTTGGCGGCAGGTGGTTCAGCGACACCCTAACAACCGTACAGGGTAAGGAAGCATACGAACAGTTGCAGGGCTTTTGGTTAATCGAAATAGCTGAACTTGCGGCACTGAGAAGAAACGAGGTTGAAGCGGTAAAGCACTTTACCGCAAAATCCGAGGACGCTTACAGAGCCGCATACGGACATCATACCGAAGTCAGAAAAAGACAGTGTATTTTCATCGGCACAACAAATCAGCACGAATTTCTCCGTGACCAAACGGGCAACAGGCGATTTCTGCCGATTGATGTTCACCCTCACAGAGCTACAAAAAGTGTATTTGAGGACCTCACGGATTATGAGGTGGATATGATATGGGCGGAAGCTGTTGAACTGTATAAGAACGGCGAAAAGCTGTTTATGGATACCGAAGAACTCAGAACGCTTGCTGAAGCCGAACAGAACAGACATTTTGAAGAAAGTCCGCTTACGGGTGATGTTGTTAAGTACCTCAATACCTTACTTCCTGATGACTGGAACAAAATGCAGCTTTATGAACGCAGAAATTATCTGAATGGCTATGAAATGGGTGCAGAGCAGAACGGTACAAATCAGCGTAACCGTGTGTGTCCGCTTGAAGTGTGGTGCGAAGCATTCGGCGGTGACCGCAAAGATTTCACCTATCAGAAAAGCAAAGAAATTAAAGACATTATTATGCGAACAGGTGAATGGGAGCCAATGAGTACAAGTCGTTTTGGTGACTTATACGGAACACAAAGAGGCTTTAAAAGAAAAATGTAAACAGTTTTTTGAACAGACTGTTTACAAAAAAATGGCTTTAGAAAGCCGTTTTTGCAGGATTGTAAACAATGTAAACAGTTTTTATGTGTAAGTATAGTCAAATAAAGAAATTTTAGAAATCAATAAATAGCATTGTATTCTTAAAATCCTATATTCGCCTATACTTTACGGAAAACTTGTAACATTGTTTACAAATCCCTGAAAAGCCAGTAAATAAGCGAAGTTTTGTGTAAACACTTTTTAAACCGAAAATGAAAATTAAGGAGAAATTTAAGAAATGAAAGAATCAAGTGTTGAAAAATACTTAAAAGGTAAGATAAAGCAACACGGCGGTGTGTGCCTTAAATTCAACTCTGCGAGTATGCGAGGTGTGCCGGACAGAATTTGTATGTTGCCGAACGGCAGAATTTTCTTCGTTGAACTTAAAGCAAAAGGAAAAAAGCCAAGGCCTGAGCAGATGAGAGTTCATAAACTTTTCGGGAATATGGGGCAGAGAGTTTATGCGTGCGACAGCAGAGAAAGTGTGCAGGAGGTGATCAGTTTTGAGATTTATTCCGCACAAATACCAAAAAATGGCAATTGAGAAAATTCTCACCACACCGAGGTGCGGACTGTTTCTTGATATGGGACTTGGCAAAACAGTTATAACGCTGACCGCAGTTGAAGAACTCATATACAACAGTTTTGAAATTTCAAAGGTCCTTGTCATAGCACCGCTGAGAGTTGCGGAAGATACTTGGACAAGAGAGTGCGACAAGTGGGAACACTTGAAGTGCTTGAGGGTTTCTAAAATTCTCGGAACACCCAGACAACGCAGACTTGCACTTGCACAGGACGCAGACATCTATGTTGTCAATCGTGAAAATGTTGTGTGGCTTACGAACGAACTTTCAAGTATAGGCAACGGCTGGATGTTTGATATGGTTGTTATTGATGAGTTATCAAGTTTTAAATCTTCAAAAGCACAGCGGTTCAGAGCCTTGCGTAAATACATAACCCGAAGTAAAAGGGTTGTAGGTCTTACCGGTACACCCGCACCGAACGGACTTATAGATTTATGGAGTCAGGTTTATCTGCTTGACAGTGGAGAGCGACTTGGTAAAACTGTTACAGGCTACCGTGAAAGGTATTTTACACCGAATCAGCGTAATCAGACTACAATTTTTAATTACAAGCTGAAAGAAAATGCCGAACAGTCAATTATGAGTAAAATTTCAGACATCTGCATTTCAATGAAAGCAGAAGATTGGCTTGATATGCCTGAACGAATGGATCGTGTGGTGTCGGTTAAGATGTCACCAAAACAGCTTGCTGATTATGAACAGTTTGAAAAAGACTGCTATATGCAGTTTGCGGAGGGTGAAGTTACCGCCGCAACCGCCGCAACGCTTACGAATAAACTTCTTCAGTACAGCAACGGTGCAATGTATATGAGCAACGGTGAATATGCGATAACAAACGAACAGAAACTTGACGCACTCGCAGAAATTCTTGATACATCCAACGGTCAACCTGTTTTATGTTTTTACAGCTTCCGTCACGACCTTGAAAGAATTATGAATAAATTCAATTTTGCCAGAAAACTTGAAAGTTCTGCAGATATTGAAGATTGGAACAACGGCAAAATCCCGCTGTTGCTTGCACATCCTGCCGGAGCAGGTCACGGTCTGAACCTGCAAGCAGGCGGAAACATCATCGTGTGGTACGGCTTGACTTGGAGTTTGGAACTGTATCAACAGGCAAATGCAAGACTTTACCGACAGGGACAGCAGAACACGGTTGTAATTCACCACCTTATCACAGAGAACACCTGCGATGAGCGTGTCTATGAATCCTTGCAGGGCAAAGCAAATGTACAAGAAGATTTGTTAAAATCCCTGAAAGCGAAATACGGAAAGGAGAGCAAACGATGAAAGCAAGAATATCACCTAAGATTCCGAAACAGCTTAAACAGGAAGCTGAACGGATTGCAAAAAGCGCATATGAACAGATCCGAGAAAAAGAAAACAAAGACATCACACGCAGAGTATTTAAAACAATGCTGTATGCTTTGTATAAAGATTTCGGCTTTGGTCGTGACAGATGTGCAAAGGCTTTGAAGTCGATGACCGAGATAATTGAACACTCCGACACCGACGAAGTGTTTTGGGAGCATATCGACAGGGTTATCATCGACAAGCTGAAACTTGAATTTGACAAACGGGACTATACCGACAATGGAAAAGTTGTAAATTACGAGGAGACGAAGAAAATGATTGAAAAAGAATTAAAAATCCGTGATATTTGCGGTTACTATGGGTTGCATATACCTAATTATAATGGTAGCAATTTTACTTTGTTTTTCAACTCAAAGAAAAACGCCGAAGATGTAAAACGCATTATTGAAATTGACGGAAGTAAACCCAACGAAGCAACCGTGTGTGATATGCAAGAGATTAAGCGACGGTAAGTTGGGAATATGACAGCGGAGGGTGTCGGTTATGACAAATTTATTTATGTTCTGAGTAGTAAAAATTTTCTCTACTTTTTACGAGGACATTGATTTGTATCCATATTGCCCTTACTGCGGAGACCAAAATGGATAAGGAGTGAAAGCAATGACAAGAAATGAACTTGAAAGGTATTTAGGCAAATGTGTGACAATTACTCTTTTGGACAACACTGTAATCGAGGGCACTTTACATAAGACGGGTGAAAAAGCCTTTGAAAACAACCCTAATTTATCAATACTAGTTAATTTTTATTTTTGCACTGATGTAAATAATAAAGTGGTTAAAAATACTGCATTCAGAGTATCGCACATCCAGAGGATCAGTTGCTATGAAAAGTTAAGAATGACAAACTTTGAAAAAATCAAACAGATGTCAATTGACGAAATGGCTCGGAGTCGAATGTTCTTTTTCAATTGTCCCTATGGAACACCGTGTGTGGGTTGTTCAAAAGGTAAAGAATTTAATAACAATTGTACTGACTGCACAAAACATTGGCTTGAAAGTGAGGTGGATATGGATTGACGGTTAAAGATTATTTATATTCGGTCAGGGTTTCGGATAAGCTGATCAGAACGAAAGAACACGAGCTGTCGAAACTTAGGCTGAATATTGCACAGGTATCAGTTAAGCAGAACGAGCCTGTTAAGACATCAGGAGTGAATGACCCTATGCGGATTGTTGACAGGATTGCAGACCTTCAGGCTGAAATCAATCGGGAAATTGACAATCTTGTGCGGTTGAAAACTGAAATCCGCAGTAAAATCAACGCACTTGACGATTACCGTTACATTGCAATTTTGACCGAGTATTACATAAATTGTCAGAGGTGGGAGGATATTGCCGAGAGTATGGAAATGAGCGTAAGGCATACCCTGAGATTACACGGCGAAGCGTTACAGGCGTTCCGAAAAAAGTTCGATTTCTCGTAAAATTATTTTGAAATGTCATTGAATGTCACCCTTACCCTGCGTATAATGGTATTATGAAAGTTTGACAAACAGGACATATGCGAAACTCTCCTAAGATAAAAATTGCACAGACCGCTCTCACCCCGAGGGCGGTTTTGTGTTGTGAGGGAAAATCAGATAAAAGAGGTGAGGTGATTGCCCAATGAGAAAAATTTAATACCGTTTACATCTGACCAAAGCCGTGATGAAGCCGTGAAAAACGGAGCAAAGGGCGGTAAGGCTTCGGGCAAGTCACGCCGCCGTAAAAAGAGTATGAAACAGGTTATGGATATGTTACTTTCGTTGCCTGCCAACACTCCTGCCGACTGGAAAATGCTTATTGATATGGGAATTAATGTTGATGAGATTGACGAAGATTTGGTCAATAATTTGCTCGTTGTAAATGCGGCACTTCTCAAAAAGGCTAAAACAGGTGATGTTAATTCCATTAAAGAATTAAGAAATATTATTCGTGACAATGTTTTTGAAAATCATAAAATCAAGCTCGACAATGCCTATCTCGACATTGAACGCAAAAAGGCTGAACCGCCAAAGAGTGACGGTTCGGAGTACAAAGGAATACCGGCTAATATGGTTGCACCGTCGTTTTCGTCGGTGCTTTTTGATATTGAGGGTAAAGAACATTCGGAATATGTTTTCCCCGGCGGAAGAGGTTCAACAAAATCGTCTTTCGTCAGTCTGAATGTTATTGATTTGCTTATGAAGAACGAGGATATGCACGCCTGTGTTTTTCGTCAGGTAGCCGACACTCTGCGCAGTTCGGTGTATCAGCAGATTTTGTGGTCAATCTCTGCTCTCGGTCTTGAAAGCGAGTTTAACTGCACCGTGTCACCTCTCGAAATCACGAGGGTAATCACAGGGCAGAAAATATACTTCCGTGGAGCAGATGATCCGGGCAAGATTAAATCAATTAAAGTACCGTTCGGCTATATCGGCGTTTTGTGGTTTGAAGAACTTGACCAGTTCACGGGCGAGGAAGCTGTCAGAAAGATTGAACAGTCGGTGATTCGTGGCGGTGACACGGCTTTTAAATTTAAATCGTTCAACCCTCCGAAATCTGCACAGAACTGGGCGAACAAGTATATTAAAATTCCCCGTCAAGACAGGCTCGTTATTGAGAGTACATACCTTACAGTACCGTCAAAATGGCTCGGAAAGCCGTTTATAGATGACGCAGAGTTCCTGAAAGAAACAAACCCTACCGCCTATGAAAACGAGTATATGGGCATTGCTAACGGCACAGGCGGCAATGTATTTGATAATGTTGTTATTCGTGAGGTCACAGATGACGAAATTCAGACCTTTGACAGATTTTACAGAGGAGTTGACTGGGGTTGGTATCCTGATCCGTTTGCCTATGATTGTATGACTTACATTCCAAGTCAACACAAGCTCATTATTTTTGACGAGGAACATTGCAACAAGACAAGCAACAAAGAAACAGCCGAATTGCTCAGAACTAAGCACGGAGTTACAAGCAATGATTTAATCACTTGCGACAGTGCAGAACAGAAGTCAGTCGGCGATTACAGGGCTGACGGTTTAATGGCTCGTTCGGCAGAAAAAGGACCCGGTTCGGTTGTTTACTCGATGAAGTGGTTGCAGTCTTTACGGGAGATTGTGATTGATAACACACGCTGTCCGCATACTGCACAGGAGTTTCTCGACTATGAATACGAGCGTGACAAGGACGGCAATGTTATCAGCGGTTATCCCGATAAGGACAACCACCATATTGACGCTGTCAGATATGCAATGAACAGAGTATGGAAACGCAGAGGTGAATAATGGGACTTATAGATTTTTTTGAAAGGAGTGTGGAGGCGAATGTTTCCGCTTGAAAATATTCGGCAGGCGCTTAATTTACGGCTTGCGATTACAGCAGAAATGCAAAAGGCTATCGGCGTATGGCAAAACTGCTATGTCGGCAAAGCTCCGTGGCTTGATGAAAATGTCATCAGTTTGAGGCTTGAGCAGTCAATCACAAGGGAGTTTGCTAACATTACGCTTAACGAAATGACGGTGAACATCTCAAATGAAACGCTGTCAAAATTGTTTGAAACTGCAACCGAGGAGCTTAATTCGGAGTTACAGTCAGGTCTTGCAACGGGTGCAATGGTCATCAAGCCTTTGGGCGGTGACAGGGTGCAATATATCTCGGCAAATGCTTTTGTGCCGATTGAGTTTGACGCAAAGCACAGGCTTGTAAAGGTCATCTTCCCCGAATTTAAGAAAATCGGTGACAACTACTACACAAGGCTTGAATATCACAGCCTTGATAAGGACAAGGGCTTGACTGTTACTAACACGGCTTACCGTTCGTCATCATCCGAGGTTCTCGGTACTGAAATTCCTCTCGCTGTCATTGACGAGTGGGCAGACTTACCGCCTGCGGTCACATACCCCGATATGAAAAGACCTGCGTTCGGTTATTTCAGAGTGCCGATTAAAAACACGGTTGACGGCTCATCATGCGGTATGTCGATTTTTGACAGCGGACTTGAAATCATTCAGAAAGCCGATATGCAGTTCGGACGGCTTGACTGGGAATTTGAAAGCGGTGAGCGTGCGATTCATGTTGATTCTGCCGTGTTTAAGGACGGCAAAGCCGACAGACTTAACAGGCGTTTGTACCGTGCCGTTGATGTGGATTTGGGTGACGAAGAACTGTTCAAGGACTTTTCGCCTGCGTTCCGACAGTCCGACATTACGGACGGCTTGAATACATATCTGCGTATGATTGAATTTGCGGTCGGTCTTGCATACGGTGACCTTTCAAATCCCGAAACAGTCGCAAAGACTGCTACGGAGATTAAGTCGGCTAAGGACAGAAAGTACAATACCGTGTCGGCAATTCAGAAACAGCTTCGCTATTGCCTTGATGATTTGGTGTATGCTCTTGCCTTTTACAATTCGCTGACAACAAGCGGTTATTCGTTTGTGTGTGATTTTAAGGATAGTATTTTGACCGATGAAGAAACGGAACGCAAGCAGGATATTCAGGATTTGAACCTCGGTATTATGAAACCTGAAGAATATCGGGCAAAGTGGTATGGAGAGGACGAAAAGACAGCGAAAAAGAATCTTCCGCAGTCATCTGAGGTTATCGAATAATGTTCACTCCGACTGAAATTGAGGCTTTGCCCTCGGCTATGGAACAGCTGTACCGCAGTTTGCAATTGAACATCATGTCCGACCTTACGGAGCGTTTGAAAGCTAACGGTGAGGAGATAACCTCTGCCGCTGATTGGCAGATAAACCGCTTGTATGAATTGGGCGTTAGTAAGGATGAAATAGACAGCCTTATTCAAAGCACGCTTAATGCGTCTGACGATGAAATCGACAGAATCTATAACGAGGTTGTACAGTCGGGATATGCAAGAAACGAGGAGCTTTATACAGGCAAGGGCAAAGAGTATATTCCTTATGCAGAAAATAAACAGTTGCAACAACTTGTAAAGGCAGTCAAAAATCAGACAAAATCAGAGTACAGGAACATTACAGGCTCACTCGGATTTGCCGTCAGAAATTCTGACAACACGGTTTCGTTTACTTCTCTTGCAAAGTTTTATCAAGACACACTTGACAACGGACTTATGCAGATTGCAAGCGGTGCTTTTGATTACAATACCGTGCTGAAAAGGGTTGTCAAGACTATGACTGACAGTGGACTGCGTTCCGTTGAATATTCAAGCGGTTGGAGCAATCGTGTTGATGTGGCGGTTCGCAGGGCATTGATGACAGGCTTTAATCAGGTTGTCGCAAAGGTCAACGAGGACAACGCCGAACAGCTCGGCACGGAGTATTTCGAGGTCAGCTATCACCGTGGTGCAAGACCGACACATCAGGTGTGGCAGGGCAGAGTGTACAGAAAAAAGGAGCTTGAAACAGTCTGTGGATTGGGAACGGTCACAGGTCTTTGCGGTGCGAACTGCTACCACAGTTATTCGCCGTTCATCAAGGGCATTGATACCCCGACATACAGCGAAGAAGAACTTGACCGTATGAACGAGGAAGAGAACACACCGAAAGAATACAACGGCAGACAGTACACGGCATATGAGGCACAGCAGAGGCAAAGACAGCTTGAAACCGCAATGCGTGCCGACCGACAGAAGATTGAACTGCTCACACAGGGCGGTGCAGACTATGACACAATCACAGGCGCAAAGGTCCGATACTTTCAAAGGCAGGACGAATATGTAAAGTTTTCAAAAGCTATGGGACTTCCCGAACAATGGGAAAGAGTAACCGTTGACGGCAAAAATGCTTTAGGCTCAAAACTCCCGAAAAAGGCAGAGAGTGTTAATAAGATTTCGGGTGAAGCTGTTCACCGTATTTCGGATAGCAGTACACCGAAAAACAACGCTGAAATTATACGCAAAGATGTTGCAAAAACCGAAAACAGTGGTATAATAAAATTTGAAAAGGGTGTTACAGAAAAAGTTCAAAATGCTTTTAATACCGAGTTTGAAGCAATGCAAGAAAAGTTCGGTGAGATAACAACGATTTCAAGTGTTGGCGTACTTAATTCTAAAAAATTCAACAGACTATGGTGCATTTTATGATAATTCTGGAGAGCTATTATTGAGATTTGCCAACAAAGAAAAATGCGTTGTCTGAACACGAAACAAAAGACCCAAAAAATGAAAAAATCAGGTGAATGGTCTTCGGCACATCCTTTGCATACTTTTAGACACGAAATAGGTCAACGCAATACAGCTTGAACATAAGTTGAATGACCCATTGTGGGATGATAAACTTGAGAAAATCATAGACATAATGGAAGAAGTAAATCCTGAAGATGTTTCTTTATATGGATTTACAACACTTGACGAGTTCATTTCCGAATGTATAGCTGAAAGTATGACAAAAAAAGCAAGGGCAACTTCAAAGCGAGTGGCAAGAATAATTCGAGGAGTTGATTAGTTTGACGGATTCTTTTTTTAAATATATGAAGTATTCTCACCTTGTCAGAGGAAAAAGAATAATTAATGATGACGCTCCTATAGAGATAAAAGATAAAGTAAAAAAACTTGACAATGATTATTTCAAAAAAACAGGTCGACATATGATTATTGTTCCAGACTGAAAAACTTAATACATCAAATCAGCACTTTGAGAAATCAGAGTGCTTTTTTTGTATTTAAACCCGTCGATTTCGACCGGTTTTGAAAGGTGGTGACAGAATGAAAATCAGAGTAACAACAGCATTTAACGACAGGCAGAACGGCTATGTAACCCGACCTGTGAATGAAGTTTTTGAATGCTCCGAGCAGAGAGCAAAGGAACTCATTGACGGCGGTTTTGCAGAAGAGGTCAAGTCTGACGCTCCCAAAAAGCCGAGAGCCAAAGCAGTTAAAACAGAAAAAGCAGATTAAGCGCCCTTGCATTTGATTGCATAGGTGCTTTTATTTTACCCTGCCGTTGGTTTAACGGCTGAATTTCTACCGCAGGCAAAGCGGAATAAAAGCTATGCAGAAAGGATTTACTATGAAGAATATACACACACTTCTCTCCGAAATCGGCTTTACAGTTCCCGAAGATAAAAAGGCTGACTTTGAAAAAGCCTTTGCAGATAATTACAAAACCGTATCAGAGGTTGAAAAGCTCCGCACATCAAGGGACAACTACAAGTCACAGCTTGAAACTGCACAGACTGCACTCAAAAAGTTTGAGGGTGTCAATGTGGACGAGCTCAAGGGCGAAATCAAAAAGCTCAACGGCGAACTTGAAACAAAGGAAAACGAGTACCAGACAAGGATTGCGGATATGGAGTTTAACTCTGTTCTTGACACCGCTGTTTCAAAGAGCGGTGCGAAAAATGCAAAGGCTGTCAAGGCTCTGCTTGACCTTGAAAACCTGAAAACATCTAAAAATCAGGCAGATGACATCAAAAAGGCTCTCGAACAGGTTAAGTCCGAAAACGGCTATATGTTCGGTTCTGATGAGCCTTTTCAGAATCCTGTCGGTGCAACCAATACAGGTAACGGCGGTACAGGCTCAAATCCGCTTGCGTCAATGCGTGCGGCTATGGGACTTTCTGCCGAAAAGAGATAATTTTATTAAATCTATGAGGTGATTTTATTATGGCAAACACAATTGCACTTTTTAAACAGTACACAGCGTTGCTTGATGAGGTCTATAAGCAGTCTGCACTCACAAGCAAAATTGACGGTGCGTCAGACCTTGCAACACAGGGCGCTAACGCAAACGAGCTTATCATTCCGATGCTCACAATGGACGGTCTTGCTGACTACTCACGCAACAGCGGTTATGTTGACGGCGATGTTGAGCTTACGAACGAAACCGTGAAATGTAACTTTGACCGTGGCAGAATGTTCACGGTTGACACAATGGATAATGCAGAAACGGCAGGCATTGCATTCGGCAGACTTTCGGGCGAGTTTATCCGCACAAAGGTTGTTCCCGAGCTTGACGCTTTCCGCTTTGCAAAGTATGCCGGTACAAGCGGTATTTCTTCCGTGAGTGCAACTCTCACAACAGGCGAAGAGGTTGTAAAGGCTCTCCGCACAGCCTCAACAAAAATGGATGAGGACGAAGTTCCTTTCGAGAACAGACACCTTTTCATCACATCACCGCTTTACGGTCTTGTGCAGGACCTTGACACAACAAAGTCAAGGGAGGTTCTCAGCCGTTTTGCAGATACCACACTTGTGCCGCAGTCAAGATTCTATACAGCAATTGAACAGCTTGACGGCACATCCTCAAGCAAGGAAAAGGGCGGTTACAAAAAGGCGACTTCGGGCAAGAATATCAACTTTATGATTATTCACGGCTCTGCTCCGATTCAGTTCACAAAGCACCTTGACACAAAGGTTATTGAGCCGTCAGTTAATCAGAGTTCTGACGGTTGGAAGTTTGGTTATCGTATGGTCGGTATTGCCGATGTTTACGAGAATAAAAAGGCAGGTATCTACTGCCATTCAGCCGTAGAGGCTTAAAGGAGTGTTACTATGACCGCTTATGCCGATGAAGGCTATTACATTTCTGAATATCTCTGTGGCAGAAAGGCGGTCATAGTTTCCGCCTTTGATTATTATGCACGCTCTGCAACCCTGCTCATTAAGGCATACACAGGCGAAAATGTTGACGGGAACAATATTCCCGAAAGCGTAAAACTCTGCTGTTGTGAGCTTGCAGAGCTTATATATAACGATGAAAAGCAGTCTGCAAATTCAGGAATTTCATCTGCAAGCGTCGGTGATGAATCCGTAAGCTATGTGTCCGAAGAAGAGCGTAAAAACCGCTCATAAAAAAGGCTGTCAGACACACAATTTACAAGTATCTTGCCGACACCGATTTACTGTACAGAGGTGGTCGCAGATGATTATTACCCCTGAAAGCTCCTGCACAATTTACAGATTCAACGGCTCGGGCTATGACCGATATTTCATTCCCGAATGTCATTGGCAGGAGAACAAGGCTCGCAATGTGCTTAAAAGCGGAATGCAGAACGCTGACAGCGTGACGGTGTATATTCCGATTGAATCCGCAGGGCTTTTGCCCGGCTTTTTAAAGCCGAGCGAAAACCTTTTTGCAGGTCAGCTATGCACTCCTCAGAACAGCGCACAGGACATTATTATTAAAGGCGAGAGTAATTTTACCTTTGATAATTCAAACCCTCAGAGCATGTCACAGAGCCTTAAAACGCTAAAGCAAAAACACAGGTGCTATGCGGTTATGTCGATTGATGAAAAGCTCTACGGCGTAACCGATTTACAGCACATCAAAATTTCGGCGAGGTGATTGCATGAAGATTGTTCAACCGCCCGATTTTGTCATCAAGTCAAAAAACGGTACGGCAGGTTTCCTCTGGGATAAAAAGTTTGCAGTCCGCAAAAATGCCGATGTGTTAAAGGTGCAAAAGTATGTTGACAGCACGGTTTTACGATTGATGAAACCCTATACACCGTTCAGAAACGGCGTGCTTGAAAAGTCGGCAACCCTCTCAACGGTTATAGGCTCGGGCGAAATTCATCAGAACACACCGTATGCGAGGTATCTCTACTACGGCAAGGTTTACGGTCCTAATATCCCGATTAAGAAAAACGGTGATATTGTGGGCTATTTCAGCCCTAAAGGACAGAAGAAACACCCCACAGGCAAAATGCTTGTTTATTCTCGGGCAAAGCACCCTCTTGCCGGTAAGATGTGGTTTGAACGAATGAAAGCCGACCGTAAAAAAGAGATTTTACAGGGTGCTGCAAAAGTGGCAGGAGGCACGGCAGAATGAACATAATTGAACTTATGCGGAGCATAGTGATGAGCTTTCCAAAGCTGAACGATGTCCTGCACATTGACTACACAACCCCCGACACCGACAGCTACGGCTTATCTCCGACAGGCGACACACTGATTAAATCCGATGTTCTCGGCAATCAGGAGC